>Ga0334894_1002601_pt1 | contig 11831 bp, 16 predicted proteins | sample GraSluR3_MG_6_FD_207225 | JGI IMG/M metagenome (GOLD analysis project Ga0334894, IMG submission 207225) | Sludge microbial communities from methane-producing bioreactor in Wageningen University, Netherlands - Granular Sludge_12_05 R3 | ecosystem: Engineered > Bioreactor > Anaerobic >... | reverse complement strand
TACCATTCTTGCAGAGGTCGGTGATTTTTCTGCCTTCTCAAAACCTGGCAAGTTGGTCGCTTATTTCGGCGTTGACCCATCCGTTATGCAGTCCGGAGAGTTTATCGGTACACGCAACAGAATGTCCAAAAGGGGATCGAAGCTGCTTCGCAGGGTACTCTTTACAGTTGCACTTGCCAATATCCGCACCAAACGCGATAAGAAACCATGTAACCCTGTACTGATGGAGTTTTACAAGCGCAAGTGCCAAAGCAAACCGAAAAAAGTGGCTTTGGGTGCTGTTATGCGTAAGCTTGTTTGTATTATATTTGCCGTTTTAAGAGATAGAAAGCCATATGAGTTACGTAGCCCACAGGAACACGCTCAGATGCTTGCAGCAAAGCGTATAGCGGCATAGTAGTACCTGTACTTGATGTTTAGTTTTCAAAGAACAAATTGCTGTTTTAGATCGGCTATATTATGTCTACCCCGCTTAGGTGGTCTTGTTGTGATGCACTTTTTTGTGCTGAAAATCTCTTAAGTTTTATTAAGTTTTTCTTCAAAAACCCTTGACTTTAATTAGCTGGTCTTACGTTTGATACCCGCCCTTTGGATATTTTAATCACATCCCCATTATACCCATAGGGGGTATAATGTTATTATATAACTCTTTCTATAGGGTGTCAAAATGCTTTTTGTTCTATCCATGCAAAGCCGTTAGTATATGCTTTATATGTGGATTACCAATTCGTTCCGGGTTTTCAAATCATCGTTTGAAAACTAATTGCGCTGTCAGAGAATAAAACAGTTGATATTGCAACCTCCGGAAAATATAATATAACAGGAATGCAGAACCCATGTCACAGGTTCTGGACACTGAGGAATTATAGGAGGAATTCTGATGGAAAAACGTTTATACCGTTCTAATAAAAACTCCGAAATAGGCGGCGTATGCGGTGGTATTGCCGAATATCTGGATGTCGACCCCACGCTGGTAAGGCTGATTTGGGTAATTTCGGCCCTTTATGGTGGAGTTGGGGTGGTAGCATATATCATATGCATTATTGTTATCCCCGAAAACAAAGCTGATACGTATCATTGTGAAAAGGAAAACGTTCCGGTAGAGGAAGAGGTAATCGTATCCGCAAAAACAGAGGAAGCTGACTTCGAAAAGGATAGGTGCGATACAAAGGACCAATACAGTCCGAAAGCCTCGGACAGCAGTGAAAGAAACAGGCTTCTTGCAGGAACCCTGCTTATATGCATTGGGGGGTTACTGCTTTTCAGAAAGTGGTTTTACTGGATTGACCTTGGCAGATACTGGCCTGTTCTTCTTATCGTTGCGGGCCTTGTGATAATAATAAAGGGAACGAAAAACAAGGGGGAATTCCGGTGAAAATCTCAAGGGCAGTTTTCGGAACGCTAATAATTCTGATTGGCCTTGTCCTTCTGTTTAACAACCTCGGATTGTTAAACATAGACCTTTCGCTGTTATGGCCATTATTTTTGCTAGTGCCGGGCCTGGCCTTCGAGATCGGGTACCTGACCGGTGGCAAGGATCCGGGGCTCTTAGTCCCCGGCGGTATACTGACAACCTGGGGACTTGTCTTTTTCGCAAACATAATCTGGGGATGGCACATGATGGAATACCTATGGCCGGCCTTCCCCCTGGGAGTGGCAATAGGCCTTTTTCAGCTGTACCTGTTCGGCAAAAGGGAGGCCGCCCTGCTGATACCCATCGGCATTCTGGGGGGTTTTTCCACCATAGCCTTCTTGCGCAGCTATACGGGACTGGGATTTGAAACGGTATTCCCGGTTGTTCTTATTATAGTGGGAGTGCTGCTTCTTCTAAACAGGAAAAAATAAAGAGGGCAGCCCGGCCTTTGGACTGCCCCTTGTTGAACCCGTGTCTGCCGTCTCTAATACCGCTTATTCAGCAAAAAAAAGCTCCCTAAATAACCTGCCATACCCACCATCAGTTCTATAATGGTCCTAATTGAAACCTGTCCCTCAACGACCATTTCCCTTGTATAAAACCAGAATATAGCGCCCAACATGCAGTAAAAGCCCACTGTTGTGGCACGGTATGTGATTAATTGCAGCCTCTCGTCCAGTCTGTCACCCCTTGCCTTTATGCGCCTTATCTTAAAAATCAGCGCCAGTGCCAGAACAGCCAGCAGCCCCAGAGATCTGCTCCAGGTGGCTGCACTGCCTCCGTAGAACAGGTTGGCTGCTACTATAATCACTCCAAAGGAGCCGATTAATATATAGTTGGTTACCACCATTTCCTTGACAAAGGATTTATTCATCCTTCATCCCTCCCTCCGGATTTGAAAAATCAAAAAGCTCCTCAATAATCTTCCCGAATTCGCAGGCAAGCCTATGGGCAAGCAGCAGCGAGGGATTGTATCTGCCTGCTTCTATTGATATTATAGTCTGACGGGAAACCCCCATTCTCTTTGCAAGCTGCTCCTGGGTAAGCCCGCGGCCTTCTCTAAGTTCCTTAATCCTGTTTTCCAATATCCGTCACCCCTATTTGTAAAGTTTCCTTTACGTCAAGTTTATTTTACATCAGCAGTCCTCTCATGTCAAGTTTATTTTACATCGGCGCCAAAAAAAAGGGCTTTATAAGCCCCCTGTATTTTTGTATGATTCAGCTTCCGGTAATAAAGCACCAAAGGAAGGTATTTCATCCACAGATTATACTGCAGAGTTCCTTTTGGTCTATTCCCTTTCCGTCCCTTCTAACCCTCATATTATCTCCTGAAATCTCGTCTATGACGACAATCCTGTCGTCAACCCTGCCAAATTCAAATTTAATGTCAATAAACTCGAGGCCGAACCGTTCCAGTTCATGCTCAATAAGCTCCGTAACCTTTTTTGTAAGCCCTGCTGCGTATTCTATCTCTTCCCTGGTCATTAAACCCAGCTGGCACAGGCTGTCCTCATTAACCAGTGGGTCTCCCCTTTCATCGTCCTTAAGAGTAATTTCCACCAGATAATCCAAAGCCGTATTTTCCTCTATGTATCTGCCATATCTCCTCACAAAGCTGCCGGCCGCCCTGCGCCTGCATATAAATTCCAGCCCGTCTCCAAATGTAACAGCCTTCCTGACCAGCATGGTATTATTATCCGTATCGGCATCGATATAATGGCTGGTAATTCCTTCTCTTTTTAGCAACTCAAAAAAGTATTTGCTCAGCTTAAGCGAGGCATTGCCCTTCCCTGCTACTTTACCTATTATGGAATTAGCACCGGGATCGATTATATCACCCTCTCCTGTCACGTCGTCTTTAAACCGCAGGAGTATATTGCCGTCCTCGGCTTCAAATACTGTCTTTGTTTTACCTTCACGAATTATTTTCAATATATAACCTCCACCCTGTATAGATTATTGCATTTCCTCATACACTGCCGTAAATATTCTACCACATAAATAGTAAATATCAAAGGTAAACTGGCGGTATTCCTTACCCGTCCCAGTCTTCATGTATCAGCTTATATCCGTCTATAGTAATTTCAAACACCTTTTCCATATCTTCACTTATATAAAGTCTTATATCGTCATCCAGCGTGAACCGCGTTCCTATCCCACAGTTTGAACTAATCTCCCTTGGAACCGGCATAAGCTCTATATCTATACCATTTCTTTTCATATATCTCTTATACTTTACCGCCCCTGAGTGGGTATAAAAAGTAGCAATATATTTCATCTTAATCCTGCCTTATCAATGTCAGGATATAATCAGACCCTTCCTTAACCGTTTCAACATTATATCCCGCATTTTTGGCAAAGCGGATAATATTATTCCACGCCGCAGTGTTATCCGCGATTACCTGCACCCCTTCCGGAAACCGTTCTATCGCTTTCTTTGCCAATAATACCGGTTCCGGGCAGGACCTTCCCCTGGTATCTACCTGATTAAGCGTCAACGCTGACATCTCCTTTCATTTTGATATCCGTTGCTTTGTCCATATTAGAACAGCCTATGGCAGCAGCCACTAAAAAGCCAATAACAACCGCTGTCTTGCCGTTGGCCGTAGGTCCGTTTGCGGAAGCCGCCAGTCCAAAGTTATGCGCAAAGGCTGCCCCTGCGGCCATGCCCATAACCGTTATAACCGAATCGATATTTCCCTCGGCAGAGAGTATAAGCTGTCTCAACGGGCAGCCCCCAAGGAGCACAGAACACAGACCCGCCAAACCCATACCCAGGAAATTCCACAGCCCGTCGCTGTGAGCTATGGGCTGGCCGGTGAAACCAGGATTAAAGTTGCCAGCCGCCGCATTGGCAGCTAATGCCGCAACTAATATTGCGATAAATCCCGACAATAGATGCCAGTCATTGAACATAAAGACATCCCTTAACCCGCCCACCATACAAAGCCTGGTTCTCTGGGCAAGAATGCCCACAACCAGCCCGGCGGCCAGGGATATCATAACCGGAGCGTGGCTTGCCCCGGGTCCCGATTCGCTGAATAAAACAAACGCCGGGCGGGCAATCAAAAGCATAAACAGTCCTGCGCACAACGTTGGGAACATATAACCTTCAAAACTCGACAGGGTATATGTCCTCTTGAGGGTAAAGCCCTTGTTTAAAAATACTATGCCTGACCCGATGCCTGCCACAAAGCCAAGTATACCGAATACTGCGTTCAGGTCTCCCCCCGCCAGTCTGAGTACCATCCTTAAGGGACATCCCAAAAACATCAGCGCTCCGATAATTACAATAAATCCTAGTACAAACCTTACAAAGGGTGACGAACCGCCGCGGGCATTGTATTCTTTTCCGGCCACCGCCATAATAAATGCCCCCAGCACAATGCCGATTATTTCTGGCCTTATGTATTGTACCACCGCTGCCCTGTGGAGACCCAGGGCACCCACCGTATCCCTTATAAAGCATGCAATACACAAACCATAGTTCCCTGCGTTGCCCAGCTTTACAAGCACTACTGCCAGTATCCCTACAATGGCACCGGTCAGTATTATACCCTTTTTACCGTTCATAGTATTTCCCTCCCTGGATTTGCTGTTGTCTACAAAACCGTTCATTGAACAAAGCTTCTGTTAGAAGACATAAAAAATGACACGGTATGACGGAAAAGCAGCCCATTTCTATGGAGTCTGTTTGTATTGGTCTGCAATCTGTCACTGGAATTATCCAATTGTTATTATATTAACAGCATCTTCCGGTGTACAATTGAGTTTTTCTATGTCCGTCCCGGATGCATAGAAATTATCTATTACTGGCTTGGGAAAAGTTGTTGTACAATTAGATACGGAGGTGTATTTAATTGAAAAGAATCTATCTGGATAACGGTGCGACTTCGTACCCAAAGGCCCCCGGGGTGGGAGATGCGGTAAAGCTGTTTATAGAAGATATAGGTAACAACGTTAACCGGAGCGGATATGCAGGTTCCTTCGCGGCGGAAGAAATTGTATTCGAAACAAGGGAAATGCTTGGCCGGCTGTTCAACTTTGACCGCTCTGAAAACATAATATTTACCATGAATATTACCCAGGGGCTTAATTTTCTGCTGAAGGGTCTTTTGAGACAGGGAGACCACTGCATAGTGTCGTCAATGGAGCATAACGCTGTAATGCGTCCCCTGATGCAGCTTAAAAAAGAAGGAGCCGAGTTTTCAAGGGTTATGTGTGATAAATTCGGAAGGCTTAATCCCGACGACATTTCCCGCCACATAAAACCCAACACAAGGGCCGTCGTTATAACACATGCCTCCAATGTATGCGGCACAGTTTTGCCGGCGGCGGACATAGGAAGCATTTGCAAGGAAAAGGGGCTGAAATTCATTATAGATACGGCGCAGACTGCGGGTATTATGGACATTGATTTTAATAAAATAAAAGCCCATGCAATAGCCTTTACAGGCCATAAAGGCCTTTTGGGACCCCAGGGTACGGGAGGATTTGCAATCAACGATGAAATGGCAGAGGCGATAGATACCCTTATAAGCGGCGGCACCGGAAGCCTGTCGGAATATGAGGTGCAGCCCCCCTATATGCCGGACAAATTTGAAGCCGGTACCATGAATCTGCCTGGTATATACGGTCTGAATGCCGCCTTAAAATACATAGACAATATAGGAACAGACGCCATAAGGGAAAAGGAGCTTGAACTTACATATATGCTGCTGCAGGGCCTGGTCAATATCAAGGGTGTGCATATCTCCGGGCTTAAAGGGATAAATAACAGAACGGCTGTAGTATCAGTTGACTTTGAAGGCTGTGACAACGCCGAAGTAGCGCACTGCCTTGACAAATACCACGGTATCAAAACCAGGTGCGGCCTTCACTGTGCCCCTTCCGCCCACAGGACACTGGGCACCTTTCCCCGGGGCACCGTGAGATTTAGCCCGGGTCATTTCAATACTAAGGAAGAGATTGAAACTACCGTATCTTCCGTAAACCAAATACTTAAAGAGCTTCGCAGTACTGTCCGGTAAATTCCCGAAATGCCCTTGTCACCGGACTTAATACCCTGTTTTTATGGTTGATGAAATAAAAGTTTCTTTTTAGGTCAATATCGGAAATACAATAACCCTTCAGCAAACCCAGCTCTATTTCTTGGTTGGCCGACCTTTCGGACACAATTGCTATGCCCAGCCCTTCCCGTACGCACTGCTTGATGGTATCAGGGTTTTCTATGTTGGCAGCCACCTTCAGGCTCTTTACATCTATACCCCTTTGTTTTAAACCGTTTATAAACAGCTGCCTGGTGCCAGACCCTTCTTCCCTCAGTATAAACCTTTCATCCTTAATCTGATCCCAGGTAACTGAGTCTCCTTTAAGACTTTCGAATTTTCCTTTACCCGAAGTGATAAGTATAAGACGGTCCTCACAAAGCTTTTGCATCTCAAGTTCGGGGAAGGATGTACCGGTACCTGCAAACCCGAAATCCATACTGCCCGAAATAATGGCATCAATAACTCTCCTGCTGTCAAATTGCTTCAAATCATACGATATGCCGGGGTATTTGTTGCCAAAGGCGGTTAACAGGCCGGGAAGCAGGTACTTCTGGGGGACAGTGCTGGATGCTATGGCAAGCTCTCCCTCCAGTTTGCCCTCGTATCGGGCCATCGAATACAGGGCCTGCTCTCTCATATTTAGAATATTCACCGCGTGATTGTATAAAATCTGTCCGGCTTCCGTCAGAGTAACCGTTTTGCCGCACCTGTTGAACAAAACGGTTCCCAGTTCGGTTTCTATCGACTGGATGTGCCCGGTCAGGGTAGGCTGGGTAAGATACAGCTCTTCGGACGCCCTGGTAAAGCTGTTATGCTTAACTATTGCCACAAAGGACTCAAGCTGTCTGAAATCCATAACTTCACCTCAGCAAACATATTTTACAATAATTATATCATAAAGGTACATGCTCCTAAATACCAGCAGCTTCATAACAAAGCCTTTACTGCGGCCAAAGATGAAATCAGAGCACAAACTAAGGGGTTTCAGTATTTTCGGGAGTCTTTCCTGTAGGCTCTTTAACAGGATCCATATGGATAACTATGTTAATTCCGAGTTGGTTTTCTATTATCTGTTCAATTTCATCAATCTCCGAATGAATATCCATGATATTTAGAGCGTCTGGAACCTCGGCATGTATTGAAGCAATTACTCTCCCGGGACCATAATCATGGACCTTCAGGTCATGGATACCTTTGATATTTTTACCTTTAAGAATTAATGAACAAATATTTTCGATAAGTTCGGGATCGGGAGAGGGCCCTAAAAGTAAATTCACCGAATCCTTTGCGATGCCAAATCCTGTGTAAACGATCAAGAATGAAATAAAAAGGCCCAGTAATCCATCGACCGGGAAACCAACATGCCTTCCCAATATAGTTCCTGCTATAACCGCACCGGTGGCGATGGCATCATTCAGACTGTCATAGGCTGTTGCCCTATTGATACTTGAATTTATTGTTTTACCTATATATTTGTTGTAGGAAAACATCCATATCTTTATTGAAATCGATATGGACAGAATGGCGATTGATACAGGACTAAAGAGTATCGCTTTTGGAGCGATGATTTTATCAATTGAGCTTCTCATCACCTGCAGGCCAACTGCAAAAATAACAAAAGATACTATAAGGGACGCGATATATTCAAACCTTCCATGACCATAGGGGTGCTCTTTATCCGGAGGCCGATTGCTTAACTTTGCTCCGAAAATAGTAACTAAAGATGAGCCTAAATCGCTCAGGTTGTTAAAGGCATCAGAAATTACCGCAATACTGTCTATAAACAGTCCGACAGCCAGTTTTACTGCAAACAGTACTAAGTTGCAAATAATACCGAGTACCCCGGATAATACACCATAAGCTTCTCTTACGTATATGTCGGTTGTATTCTGGTAATCATTAATAAACTTCCTAATTATCAGTTTTATCAAAACAAACCCTCCGATTTTATATTGCTCTATGGCACATAAATTAACCTGAACAGTTTCACATTTTTAAAAAGGTATAAAAAAACACACCCGTGGAATATTTGCTGTCCCACAGATGTGCTGTAAACCCATCCGTTGCCGTTTTTGGCCCGGCCCCATGAACTTAAGTTAAGTCCATCGCCTGCTCAGCTTATAGCATAGTTCAATGCAATAAGTTTTTATTATTATATATATTAATCCGTTATTTGTCAAAAAGCAATGCCTCGGGTTATTTTTGTTTGCTCCCGGCAAACCTCCAGATCAATTTTCTATGTTCCTTCCAAAAAAATCGAAGTTCATCCAGTCATCGTCCAGCCATTCCTTTTCTTCACCATTATAATAAACTTCTTCGTAATACTTGTTGTTCCAGGAATAAAGCTGCAGTACCAGTCCCAGGTAGTCCATGTTCTGCATGTACTTTTCCTTTGATTCTTTTTCTAACACCGGTGCCAGGTCGTTGGCTATCATATTCTTTATTTTGTTAATGTCCTTTTCGTTGTATTTTTTCCATCCCTTAAGCTTAATTATCAGCACATTACCCTTGTAGCTTCTTTCTATGAATACATTCCGGATCGCCCGGAAGTTTTTCTTGATATCCTCCGCAAACTCTTGGGTTACATCCTGGTCAATCGTTCGCGACGCAAGCTCTATATCCGTGTTTTCATAATAATCGCTTGAAAACCGACCGCCTTCCTGCAAATTAAAATTTTCTCCTAACACCAGTGTGTTATCTATATATATCCTGCAGCTTACCTGGTCCCAGAGTTCTCCCCCGGCAACCAGCTTCGAGTACGGGACTGCCGAGATTGGATACATGCTCTTTAACAGAAATACCCTCATAACGAAATCCTTGCTGCGGCTGATTTCGTTTCTTTGAACATCTCCTGTGAAATAAAAATTCACATTCAGCTTTTCCTTTGCCTTGTACACCTCATGTTTCTCCAGACTAATTATACCAACGTCCTCACGGAAGAAATCCTCCGCCATTTCATCTTCGAAATATTCCCTGTCGGATTCATCAGCACTGTCCTCTATGAAGCGGCTGCCTGTTTCCTGTAAATAACCATTCTGGCATCCGGTAATGAAAATGCTTAGAACTAATACCAGCAGACTAATACTTCTCATGGTTTACCTCCTTTCCCCTACTATATATTATAGTCGTTTTGGAAGTCAAAAAGGTTCCATATTCTTGCAGTTGATAAAAACCGAGCGTAATCTACAAAACGGTTTGATTGTGAAAATACCATTTCGACGAACGCAAAAGTCGTTTTTATGAATACAAAAGTCGTTTTCACAAAAAATGCGAAAGTATATAAAAAAGAAATGATATAATATAAAATACATAATCTGTAATTTAACAAAATAGCGGCAAACTTGCCGAAAGGCAAGGACGCAAAACCACGGGTCTACAGCGGGCACCAAAATCGCTACGATAGCCGGGTTGCTGGAATAAGCCTGTCAGGCTCACTGGTGCTTTGCGTAAAGGCATTAGTGGGCCTTTGTGCTAAATGTACAAGCCTTTGCCGGAGCAGGTCATCGGCAAAGACACACCCTTTTCCTGCAGAGACAGTCTGGGGTTATCCCGATAATATACCCCTCGCCTGCCTCTGAAAAGGATAAAGGAGACTATGGGAGAGAGGTGGTGTTTCCGGTGGACAGTATATAAATGAAATGAGTAGGGATGAAATTTAGCAAAGGCAGGTGCGCAAAATCATACTGATTTAATGAGGAGGGGCGAAAATGGAGAGAAAGGAGGAAAACTGGTCTGATGCCGCTGCTGTTGTTTACATCCAGACTCGTTTAAGGGGCAGGGCAATAAGAATAGCTCAAAAATGGAATGCCATCAGAGAACATGAACAGCTTGTTTTAAATAAGACGGCGTACGACGCCGGCAACTCTGAGGAAGTAATACATCAACTTATAGATGACAATGCTTGTTTCGATAGCCATATTGTGGACAAACTGCTAATAGATCAAGCAATGGCAAACTTAAAGCCTCAAGAAGCCCGGGTGATTGTTGAGCTTTTCGGGAAGCAAAAACAAGTATCACAATTATGCAAAGAACTGCAAGTGTCCAGGAAAACCGTTCAAAGAACAAAGAAAATTGCGCTGAACAAACTGCGCAGATTCGTTGATTGTTCATGAAACGGCAGAAAAGAATTGAAGGATTGACCCAACTCATTGAACGGGCGAAAACGGGAAACTCTGAAGATTTGGAAGAACTGTATGAGCGCTTCAAGCCTATTATCTTAAAAATGGCCAGAAAAATGAACATACAGTACCAGGAAGATGCCAAGCAGGAATTAATCGCAGAACTGTTCGAAGCGGTTGTGCGTTTCGAACCCAACACTGATTGGGGAAAAAAGGAGTTGTATAGACACTTTGAAAAACAAAAAAAATAATAAAATTGCGGATCCCCAAATTTTTTGGGGATCTTTTTATTTTTAGGGTTACATTTTTTAGATTCAATGTCTTTTCTATATATAAGGGGCAGAACACCTAACACCAATTCAAATATCTCTGCCTCCTCCAAAACGGGAAAGGCTTCTTTGGACCAATCAAAAAAAATTATGGAGATGATAACATGAATAGTATTAATGAATGGTACAATGTAATCGGCAATATCGGTTTTCCTATCGCTGTGGCGATATATCTATTAATAAGATTTGAAAAAAGAATTGATGCCTTAAGAGAAAATATCAATCAGCTGGAACAAACCATCCGGGAGTTAAGGAGAAGCTGCAGCAAATGATTGGGGGATTTTCAGTTGTCTATATTCCTGCCGAAGAAGTCGTAGTTCATCCAGTCCTCCTGCAGCCATTCCTTTTCCCCGCCGTTATAGTTGACAAGGTGACGGTTCTTAAACAAGGGGACGGTTCTCATGTCTTATGAAGACTCATTTCAACACCCTCTACATTTACTTTGGGTGGGACGGTGTTTTCGGGGGGGATAGCTTTTTTTCTTCGTTACAATGGTATAATGATGTTAGAGTGCTTATGCAAGGAGGCTTACAAATGAAAATCGGCTGCTTATTAAGTGGTTATGAATATATACTGACTCAGGGAAATATTGAAGCAGAAGTGGAAAATATATCTTACGACTCGCGAAAAGTAACAAATAGATCAATTTATGTATGTATTGTAGGATTTAATGCTGACGGTCACGACTATATCGCTGAGGCAATATCAAAGGGTGCTACAGTAATAATGGTTGAGGATGATAGAAGAGAGATAACGGATAATGTTGCTGTAATAAAAGTTGATAACGCAAGAAATGCTTTGGCTTTCATTTCGTCAAAATTTTATGGCAACCAATCCGCCGAATTGCAAATATATGGAATTACAGGAACAAGAGGCAAGACGTCAACCGCTGATATTCTAAATCGCCTTTTTGATAAAC
>Ga0334894_1002586_pt1 | contig 11893 bp, 10 predicted proteins | sample GraSluR3_MG_6_FD_207225 | JGI IMG/M metagenome (GOLD analysis project Ga0334894, IMG submission 207225) | Sludge microbial communities from methane-producing bioreactor in Wageningen University, Netherlands - Granular Sludge_12_05 R3 | ecosystem: Engineered > Bioreactor > Anaerobic >... | reverse complement strand
AGGTGTTATTGCTATACAATTTCAATTTCTACATGTTCATTTTTTTCTTCATCATATACATCACAAATTTTACCGGAAAATTCCGGGTCATTCATAGCATTAGTAAGTTCATCCATATCAAAGGGGATTTCTTCCCCACCAATTTTAACTGTATCCTTCCCCATTTTATTGGCAATATTAATTCCCCATTTTACCAGACTGAAAGGTACCTTTATGTTTACCTTTGGCTTGTTGTCTTTAGTTACATTTATTTTAATAAACCTTTTTTGTTTGCTAATGGCAGTTTGTTCTTGCCCCTTGTCTTCTTTCTCAGTTAATTTTAGAGCATCGATAAGGCTAACTGCTTCTTCGTTAGTAATTTTTCCTTCTTTTAACATATCCAGAACTTGCTTAATTTCTTCCTTCATATTCTATCTCCTTAAAAAATTTTTTTAAATAGAATTAACTTTCTTTTAGTAAATCAAGAGCTTCTTCCACTGATATTTCTCCAGCATGAACGCTATTGATGATTTCAATTTGACTTAGTCCATTAATCTCATTTAACAGACCTAATGCAGCTAACAATTTATCCAGTTTGTTTTTAACAGTTGGGTAAGAAATTCCCATTCTTTCCTGAACTTCCTTTATATTTCCACGAGAGCGAAGGAAAGTCATTAAAAATTCCCGTTCTTCTTCAGAAAGTGAGATAAGTTTGTTTAAAGGAAAACTTCCCTGAACTGTGGTGCTGCATTTACTGCATTTTAACTCGGTAATATTCATACTGGCATTACAGGCCGGACAGTTAGTAGGAATGTTAGGCAAAATATTTACCCCCTATTTTTTTAATATTAAACTGATATTTCAAAAAAATAACATCTACATAAATTATTATAATACAAAAAATAATAATGTCAATTAATATATTAATATTATTAAACAAAATATAAATATTATTAATTTTTTGATAAGGAGCTTAAAAACTACTAGAATATTTAATACTCTCACAAAAAATACCGCCCTGCTAAAAACCCTTCTCTTATAGCTTCAAGGGCATCCCTGGCTTCTACTGCATCTCCGACAACCTTAATTGGTACTTTTCCTTCTAGTTCTTTAGCAAGGACATTATTTGCTTCCATGCCCAGGGCAAGAACAACAGTTGCAGCCTCAATCTCTATGGTTTTCTGTTCACCTGTTTCGCATTGTACACAATCTATGTTGATTCCCTGAACTTTTGCATCTGTGAAGTATTCTATATTATTTTCTTTAATTGCTTTCATTAAAAAGTTAATAGTTATTGAGTATAATTAACTGCCTTATATTTATATTGAAGTTCTTAGCTTATTAAAAAGTAAAGAAAAAAGGAAATTTACCTGTTAAAATAAATGTATACTATAGACTAAAAGGAAAAGCCAAGCACCTTGATTTATTTTACCCACAATAAACAAGATAATAAAGGGAGTTGAAGATTAAAAAGAAAACTGGTAATTTAAGTATTAATCATAAATAGAGAAAAAAATACTTAAACAGAACAAATTTTCTATTTATAATTAGAGCATAGAGCTTTTAGCTCTTTATTTTAATTTTTTAAGAGGTACGTTTATTGAAGATTGGATGTCATGTTTCCATTTCCGGGGGAATAGCAAAATCAGTCATTCGGGCAAAAAATCTGGGAATCAATACTATGCAGATCTTTTCCAAGAATTCCCTGACCTGGAAAGAAAAATCTTATACACCGGAAGAAATAAATAATTTTCAGAAAAATTTAATAAAGTATAATATTAATCCCATTTTTGTACATGCCTCCTATCTTATTAATCTGGCCTCCCCTGACGAAATAATTTATCAAAAATCAATTTCTGCTTTTATAAAAGAGATAAAAAGAACAGAATCATTATTAAAAAATTTATATCAGCCGTATATCATTATTCATCCAGGAACACATCGTGGGGCTGGAGAGGAGAAAGGTCTAAATAAGATTGTCAGTTCTTTAAATTTAGTGTTGGAAGAAATCAATATTCTTAAACTTAAAACTATGATTCTATTAGAAAACACTTCTGGTTCGGGTACCAGTCTCGGTTATAATTTCGGACAACTCAGGAGTATTATAGAAAATACTGATAACAAAAGAAAATTAGGGGTTTGTGTAGATACCTGTCACGCCTTTGCAGCGGGATATAATTTAACTGACGAAGAAGGAATAAACAAGATGATTGCAGATTTAGAGAGGCTGATAGGATTGGAAAGGCTAAAGGTTATTCATTTGAATGATTCAAAATATCCATTAGGCTCCAGAAAGGATAGACATATGCATATTGGACAGGGATATATCGGAGAAGTCGGGTTTCGAAATATTATAAACCATCCATTTTTAAGAAACCTTCCATTTATTTTAGAAACACCAAAAAAAAATGATGAGGATGACCGAAAGAATATTAGTTTTATCAAAAAAATGAGACTGTAGAGAGGTAAATACCCAGACCAAAATAGTCTGAGTATGATTATTATAGTATAATTAAGAATGAGGTTAGGGACACCTTAATACATTGACAGAAAAGGTAATAAAATCTATAATTTTAGTAAATAGTGATAGAGGAAAAAGGAACAGTAAATCATTATTTATTTTTCAGAGAGCCGTGAATGGTGAGAATGCGGTATAAAAGTGATTGAATTCCACCCTGCTCTATGATGAAATTTAGAAGCCATAGGTATTTAAATATAGAAGTTTTTTCTAATTAAGGATAGATTATTATATCTGTCGAATTAGGATGGTACCACGTGAGATAGCTCTCGTCCCTAAGGTATAAATTACCAAAGGCGGGAGTTTTTTGTTTAAAAGGATTTGTGAGTAGATATGAGTAAGGATTATAAAGTAATAGAACACATGGCAGATATAGGGTTGCAGGTATTTGGAGAAACAAAAGAAAAATTGTTTCAAAATGCTGCCCGGGGCATGTTTTTTATTATCACAGGTTCTTCTGTACTAGCTAAAAATGAAAGCGAGAATTACTGGACAATAGAATGTGAAGGAACTAATACAGAGGAATTATTAGTAGAATGGCTAAATAAGTTATTATATATTCATAGTACAGATTTTGTGATATTAAATGATTTTGTAATTGAAAGTCTGACTGACAATAATCTTCTGGCACAATCAGGCGGGATAAAAATTAAAGAATCTCCTTTTTATATTGAAAAGGAAATCAAGGCAGTAACCTACCATAATTTACAGGTGCTAAAAAATAAAAAAAATTCCTGGGAAGCAACTGTTGTGTTTGATATTTAGTATTTTGATTAAACTTTAAGGAATATAGGAAAATTTTATCTCTTTTAGCAGAGAAGCTAAGAAGAGGAGTTGTTCATGAAAAACAATTGGGGAAATATTTTAAGGAGAATTGATTCAAATATCTGGGAAATTTCAAAAGAATCTTACCCGGGTATGAGAGTCAATGGGCGGATATATGCTTCAGACAATTTAATAGGGCAGATATTGGCAGATCAATCTCTTAAACAGGTAGCAAATGTAGCTTTCTTACCCGGGATTGTCGGCTATTCTTTAGCAATGCCTGATATTCACTGGGGGTACGGATTCCCGATTGGCGGTGTTGCAGCCACCGGACTTGAGGATGGTGTAATTTCACCGGGAGGAGTAGGTTTTGATATTAACTGTGGAGTTAGATTGATTCGTTCAAACTTAAAATTTCAAGATATTAAAGACAAAATGCCCGAAATCATAGAGGCATTATACAAAAAGATACCTTCCGGGGTCGGTTCAGAAGGTATCATTAAGCTGAATTCCCAGGAAATAAAAAAAGTAATGGCAAAAGGCGCCCAATGGGCTGTAGAAAAAGGATATGGAGAAAAAGAAGACATTACTTATACAGAAGAAAATGGCAGGATGATACAAGCTAATCCGGATATTATTAGCAAAAAAGCAATACAACGGGGTTTATTCCAGCTGGGAACATTAGGCTCAGGGAATCATTTTTTAGAGATCCAGCTTGTTGACCATATTTATCAGCCGGAAATTGCCCGACAGATAGGACTTGAAGAGGGGATGGTTACAATCTTAATTCATACCGGTTCCAGAGGTTTTGGACATCAAGTATGTACTGATCATTTGTCTGTAATGCAAAAAGCAGTTCAGCGATATAATATTAATCTTCCTGATAAGCAGTTAGCCTGTGCTCCGGTTAATTCTCCTGAAGGAGAAAAATATTACCAGGCTATGTGTTGTGCAGCAAATTTTGCCTGGGCAAATCGCCAGTGCATAATGCATTGGACAAGAGAAGTTTTTAGTAAGGCGTTACATCTTTCTGCTGAACGTTTGGAATTAAAATTAATATATGATGTAGCACATAATATTGCTAAAAAAGAGCTTCATCATTATAATGGTAGAAGTGTCAAGTTATGTGTACACAGGAAAGGGGCTACCAGGGCTTTTCCCCCACAGCACCCCGAATTGCCTCTCAAATATAAGGATATCGGTCAACCTGTTTTAATTCCAGGAGATATGGGTCGTTTCTCGTTTTGTTCTGTTGGGACCAAAAAAGCCATGAATGAAACTTTTGGTTCTACCTGCCATGGAGCAGGCCGGGTTATGAGTCGCGGTGAGGCGAAGAGAGAAGCGAAAAACCGGAATATAGCCGATGAATTAAAAGAAAGGAATATCCTGGTAAAAGCAAGGAGCAAGGCTACTCTGGCTGAAGAGATGTCTAATGCTTATAAAGATGTTTCAGAGGTTGTAGATGTAATGGACAAAAGCGGAATTTCTAGAAAAGTTGCCAGAATGCGTCCATTAGGAGTAATAAAAGGATAAGTTTTTATTTTTATAATAAATATAGAATAGATTTTAGAGAGGATGGTTAAAAGCATGTTGGATTTAAAATTCATTCGCTCAGAACCGGATTTGGTTATAGAAAAGTTAAAAAGAAGAGGAGTAAATGGAGATACAATTAACTCTATCTTAGAATTAGATGAGCAGCGAAGAAAAATATTATTTGATGTCAGCAGTTTAAAACAGGAAAGGAACCAGGTATCAGAAGAAATTGGACATCTAAAAAAAGAAAAAAAAGATGCCCAGGATAAAATTCTGGCCATGAGAGAAGTGTCTGCTAAAATTAAAGAAATGGATTCCCAGGTCAAGTCTATTGAGGAAAAGATACAGAAATCATTACTGGAAATTCCAAATATGGTAGATGATAGTGTACCGGTAGGACCTGATGACGAGAGTAATATTGAAATAAGAAAGTGGGGTACACCCAGGGAGTTTGATTTCAAACCCCAGGCTCATTGGGATTTAGGCGAAAAACTGGACATTCTTGATTTTGAAAGAGGGGCTAAGATTGCAGCAGCACGTTTTACAGTATTAAAAAATTATGGTGCCCAGCTGGAGCGAGCATTAGTGAATTTTATGCTGGATATTCATATCAGAGAACACGGTTACCAGGAAATGTTCCCACCATTTTTAGTTAATGCAAATACCATGACCGGTACCGGGCAATTACCCAAGTTTGAAAATGATTTATTTAAATCCAGCGATGAGCTATACCTGATACCCACAGCTGAAGTTCCTTTAACCAATCTCCACCAAGGTGAAATATTATCAGAAGAAGATCTACCCCTTTATTACACAGCTTATACTGCCTGTTTTAGAAGAGAAGCAGGCTCTTACGGAAAGGATGTCAGGGGATTAATTCGGCAGCACCAGTTTAACAAAGTAGAACTGGTTAAGTTATGCAAACCGGAAGATTCCTTTCAGGAATTGGAGAAATTAACCCAAAATGCAGAGACAATTTTGCAGCGATTAGAGCTTCCTTATCGCGTTGTTTCTCTGTCTACGGGAGATATTGGCTTTTCGGCTGCTAAAACTTATGATTTAGAAGTATGGTTGCCAGCCCAGAACAAGTACCGGGAGATATCATCCTGTAGCAATTGTACTGATTTTCAGGCACGCCGGGCCAACATACGTTATCGCTCACAGGATTCCGGTAAAGTAAACTTTGTACATACCTTAAATGGTTCAGGTGTTGCAGTGGGAAGAACTATGGTGGCTATTTTGGAAAACTATCAGGAAGAAGATGGAACAATAGTGATTCCCGATGCATTGAGTCCATATATGAATGGATTGAAAAAAATTACTAATTAGGGTAAAATTTTGTTGCTGATTAATTTATTTCTGTTACAATAATCATGGTGTATTAATATTTAAAAACTATATATAACTAAAATTATTAATTTATGTTTTTTGCGGAGGGATGTCCGAATGGCAAGGGGCCGGTCTTGAAAACCGGTGTAGGCGTAAGCTGTCTGGGTTCGAATCCCAGTCCCTCCGCCATCTTTTTTATATCCTTCCCATTAGGTCCTTTATCATTAAAGAAAATTATTTTCTTCACCGCATATTTATATTTTTTATATCTTTATTATTGTGTTTTGGTAAAATTCAGCCGTGAAAAGCAATAACTACCACAAATCAGCTATAATTTTGATATAATAAAAATATCCTTTCATTAAATACGAGATTAAGTAATTAGAGTAATTATTATGATAGAAAATGATAAAAGTAAACGGATAATCGGTTTGATGGATTCCGGTTTGGGTGGATTAAGTGTATTCAAAGAAGTCAGAGAACAACTGCCACAGGAGAATGTAATATACTTCGGGGATACCGCTCATGCGCCATATGGTGAAAAGACAGACAATCAGATAAGAGATTTTGTTTCTACAATTATTGATTTTCTTATCCAAAAAGAGGTCAAGCTAATCATTATTGCCTGTAATACTGCTACGGCAGTAGCTTTAGGAGCAGTACAAGATAAATATCCTGTTCCGATAATCGGAGTAATTCAGCCAGGTGCATACGAAGCAGTTAAACAGACAAAAAATAACAGGATTGGAATTATTGGAACAGAAGTAACAATTCGCAATCAGAGTTATGAAAAATTGATTAAAAAAATTGACTCATCTATTTTAACTTTTAGCAATTCTTGTACCAATCAAATTATTAGAGAGATGGAAGAAATGGCTTTAAGAAATGAAGATGCAATAAAAAATTTATTAAAAGAATGTGTAAAACCAATCATGAATAACGGCATTGATACAATAGTTTTGGGGTGTACCCATTATCCTTTCTTAAAAAAATATATTAAAGAGGTAATTGGCCTAGAAATTTGTTTGGTTAACCCAGCCAAAGCTACTGTAAAACAAGCAAAAAAATTGCTTGAAGAGCAAAAGTTAATTAATGCCCGCAAAAATAAAACTAATTCTTTTTTTATTAGCGGCAACCCTTATTTATTTGCAAAAATTGCAAGTAAATTATTAGGATATAACCCTGGTAATTTTCATAAAATAATCTTGTAAAAATATTTGTAAAAATCGTTGCGAAAATATTGGTTTTGTTATATTCTAATAAAGAATTAATTTCCTTTAAGTTAGTTCAGAGAAACTAATAAGGTGCTATAAGTTATGACATTTAATTTTTTGATATTATTCGACCTCTATTCCAGAATCTCTGGATTAGAGGTTTTTTATAATTCCTTTAACATTGGTCCGGTGAGGCTGATAAGGAAAAGAACTGCCTCCTTGTCAGCCTCATGCTGAAAGGAGGTTTTTGTTTTAATAAATAACTAAGTAATCCAGTTTAAAAATTAGAAAATTAGTTAAAAATATAAAAATCGAAGGAGATATTTATGAATTCACAACATCAACCCGAAATTGTAGATTATACTGAACAGGGTTTGCTCCAGACAATTATTCTAGGATTACAACATGGGTTTACCATGTTCAGTGCCACAGTACTTGTTCCCATTATTACGGGACTTGATATTTCGGTCGCATTATTTATGGCCGGTGTGGGAACATTATTATTCCATTTAGTAACGAGAAACAAAGTACCTGCATTTTTAGGCTCTTCTTTTGCCTTTATTGCCCCCATTTTGTTGGTAGCTGATAAATTTGGTATTCCTTATGCACTGGGAGGGATTGTTGTAGCTGGTATTATTTATTTACTCTTTTCTTTCTTAGTCAGCCATTTTGGACCTGAAAAAATTATTGCCTTTTTCCCACCCGTAGTAACCGGGCCGGTAATTATGGTTATAGGTTTAAAATTAGCTCCTACCGCCATAGGTATGGCTAGTGAGAACTGGTGGTTGGCCCTGGTAGGCTTTGTGATAGTTGTTTTAATAAGCTCTTATACCCGTGGTTTCTTAAAGGTTATCCCTGTATTGCTGGGAATAGTTATTGGCTATATTGTTGCCATAATATTTGGGTTGGTTGATTTCACCCCGGTTGTTGAAGCGAAATGGTTGGGATTCCCCCAATTTACTGTTGCAAAGTTTAACTGGAATGCTATCATGATTGTAGCACCAGTAGCACTGGTAACAGTAATTGAACATATCGGGGATGTACTGGCAATTGGAGCAACTGCCGAAAAAGACTTTGTTAAAAATCCTGGTTTACACAGAACATTACTGGGTGATGGCCTGGCAACTTCAGTATCAGCCTTTTTTGGTGGCCCTGCTAATACCACTTACTCTGAAAATACAGGCGTTCTGGCTTTGACCAAAGTGTATAACCCGATTGTAATGCGCATTGCAGCTGTATTTGCAATAATAATTGGGTTAGTACCTAAGTTAGGAGCAATTATTGCCACAATTCCAGTGGCATTGATTGGTGGTATTTCCATTATTTTATTTGGTATGATTGCAGCAGTAGGAGTGCGTACAGTAGTAGAAAATAAGGTAAATCTTGAAAAATCCCGCAATTTAATAATTGCTGCCACTATCCTGATTTTATCTTTGGGGGGAGTATCAATACCAATTTCATTAGGAACTGGACAGATTGAAATTGAAGGAATGGCCTTAGGTGCATTGGTAGGAATTATACTGAATAAAGTGATGCCGGAATAAATACAGGTTGTTATAATACTATAATAATAACCTGGGTAAGTGTATTGAAAAATTCATATTCTACTTGACCATTTGGTAAGTTTCTGTTTAATATATTAAGGTAACAAATTACAGGAAAACTACTATATTTATAAATTTTCCGGCTTATTCATTTTAAAAGGGAAGGAAGGCCAAGAGCATGATGGATCAAGTTAATCAAGAGAAACTCGAAGCTTTAAATAATCCTTATATTATGCAAAGAGTGGAAGAAGCAATCGTATTGTGCCAGCCCGAGAAAGTAACAGTGGTAACTGATGCTCCTGAGGATATTAAATATGTAAGAGAGCTGGCTTTAAAGAGCAAAGAGGAAGAAAAGTTAAGATTGGACGGTCACACCATTCATTTTGATGGTTACTATGACCAGGGGAGAGATAAAGACAATACCCGTTATCTTGTATCTGAGAAAATTGATTGGGGTATTGATGTCAATTCTATTGATAAGGATGAAGGATTAAAAGAAATTAAATCTTATTTTAAGGGAAGCATGAAGGGGAAAGAGATGCTGGTGCGTTTCTTTTCTTTAGGTCCGACTCATTCCATATTTTCTATTCCTGCCTTACAGATTACTGATTCTGCCTATGTGGCACATAGTGAAGACTTGCTTTATAGAAGTAATTACGAGGGCTTTAAGGAATTAAAAGGTTCTAATCAATTTTTCTTCTTTCTACATTCTGCCGGAAAATTGGAAAACAATGTTAGTGTAGATATTGATAAGCGAAGAGTGTATATAGATTTAGAAGGAAATAGCGTTTATTCAGTAAACAATCAATATGCAGGTAATTCCATAGGATTAAAAAAGCTGGCATTCCGTCTGGCTATTCGGAAAGCTTCTGAAGAAGGATGGCTGGCTGAACATATGTTTATCATGGGAGTTCATGGCAAAGAGGGTAGAACTACCTATTTTACCGGGGCATTTCCAAGTGCTTGTGGTAAAACAAGCACTGCAATGCTGCCGGGTCAAACCATAGTTGGGGATGATATAGCATATCTTAAAAAGGTTAACGGAGAAGCAAAGGCAGCAAATGTGGAAAAAGGAATTTTTGGCATTATTGCTGATGTTAACCCGGTAGATGACGCGGTAATATATCAAGCGTTGACTACAAAACGTGAAATTATTTTTTCCAATGTTTTGGTAAGGGACGGGATTCCTTACTGGATGGGTATGGGAAAAGATATTCCAGAAGAAGGGTTTAATTATAGTGGGAAATGGTATTCAGGTAAAAAAGATGCCAACGGTAATGTGATTGATCCTTCTCATAAAAATGCACGCTATACTATCCGGCTGGATGAATTAAAGAATATAGACTCGGAGGCAGAAAATCCAGAAGGAGTTTCTATTGATGGTTTTGTATATGGGGGGAGAGATTCAGATACTACGATGCCAATAGTGGAATCACTTGATTGGAATCACGGTGTATTTATAGGTGTAACAGTTGAATCAGAAACGACCGCTGCAACCCTGGGCAAACAGGGTGTCAGAAAGCACAATCCCATGGCCAATCTTGATTTTATTTCAATTCCTTTTGCCGAATATATAAAGAACCATTTATCATTTAAGAAAAATCTCACAAGAGTACCCAAGATATTTGCTACCAATTATTTTTTAAAGGATGAGCAGGGTAATTTTCTGAATGCAAAAATTGATAAGGTGGTATGGTTGGTCTGGGCTGAAGGAAGAGTTCATGGTGAATTTGATGCCATAGAAACACCGGTAGGAAAAATTCCTTTTTATGAAGATTTAAAAAGTCTTTTTCTCCAGGAATTGGACAGGGAATATACTAAAGAAGATTATATCAAGCAGTTTTCTTTGAGAATTGACAAATACCTGGAAAAGATGGAAAGAATGCAAAATATTTTCTCAAATATCACTATGACAGATACCGAATTTATTAAAGAATTAGAAAACCAGATAGAAAGACTGGAGAAAGCAAGGGAAGGACTTGGCAAAGCAATAGTGTCTCCTCTTGAATTTTACCCTGGATAACAGTAATTTTATCATTGAATTATAATATTGCATGTATTAATGATTTAGATTTATTCTACTGAGGAATATTTACTTGGAAATCTTATATAAGCCTTGCTTTACTATGGTTATATGTTTTATTTTTCTTTATTACGAATATATATCTTTGGTACTATAACCGTAAATGTAAAAAAATATTTTTTTAGAGTAAATCTTATCCTACTACCTTGCAATTTTCCCCTAATGAATATCTTGTTCCATCACATTAATAGTATATAACCTTTTTAATCTTTTTCAATGCTGCTGCAATAATTTCTATGAGTTATTAGATAGAGTTATTAAATATATTAAATAGCGATGCCCTTAGAGATGTTATCCATGTTTTATATGTAAATACAATCTTGCAAAATTAGCTATATTGATTTACCATTGTAGAGTGCTGTTTTAAGCTAAGAAGCATGTATTTTAAATTATACCCCAAGAAAGGAGACACTTTTATGCCTAAACCAAAAATAGGTTTTATCGGTCTTGGCATCATGGGATTACCCATGGCCAAGAACTTACTTAACGCAGGCTATCCTCTTATTGCCTATAACAGAAGTAAAGAGAACCTGTATAAACTATCCCAACAGGGAGCACAAGAAGCCAAATCTGCTGCAGACGTTGCTTCAAAAAGTGATATCATCATCACCATGTTACCTAATTCCCCGGATGTGCAAAAAGTCGTCCTAGCAGAAGATGGAATAATCCAGGCAGTATCTAAGGGACAGATTCTCATCGATATGAGCTCCATCGCCCCCTTAGTCTCCCAGGATATTGCCAAAAAGTTAGAAGAAAAGGGTGTAGAGATGTTAGATGCCCCCGTCAGCGGTGGACAGGAAAAAGCCGTCTCAGGGACCCTGGCTATTATGGTAGGTGGTAAAGAACAAACCTTTGCTACCTGTAAACCCATCTTAGAGATTTTAGGCAATCCCGTCTTAGTAGGTGATCTCGGTGCCGGCGGAACCAC
>Ga0334894_1002567_pt1 | contig 11987 bp, 11 predicted proteins | sample GraSluR3_MG_6_FD_207225 | JGI IMG/M metagenome (GOLD analysis project Ga0334894, IMG submission 207225) | Sludge microbial communities from methane-producing bioreactor in Wageningen University, Netherlands - Granular Sludge_12_05 R3 | ecosystem: Engineered > Bioreactor > Anaerobic >... | reverse complement strand
TAACCCTAAAAGGTGACATTATCTGGCGATAATTAACTGCCTTTTTAGGTGACATTTTCTAAAGTTATTGACAGATAAACTCTTTTCTATGTGAATTAAAAATTATAGTTTCTGACATATGTCTTAGTAAATATCACACCAGCATAGCGGGTGGCTTTCAGAACCTCTAAAAGAGGTTTAAATTTTTTGCTTTTTTTCTTTCGATTTCTTATTTATACCTTTAGCCATAATTTCTCTTAAGCAATAGTATTTCCAGCTTTGGAGTTCAGGTGAAAATTATCATCTAACTTATTATAATCTTTTTATGGTTAAATAAAAAAATATATTAATCATAATATATATTTACTTAAGTCTTCTTTTTGAACTACATTTTGTAACCTTGTTTTTACATATTTTTCAGTTATATTCACTTTGCTTTTACCTATCTTGGGAGCGTTAAATGAAATTCTGTCTAATAATTTTTCAAGTATGGTATATAATCTCCTGGCCCCAATATTTTCGTTCTGTTCATTAACAATTACAGCCATTTTAGCCAACTCTTTAATCGCATCTTCTTGAAATTCCAATTGTATTCCTTCTGTTTTTAACAGCGCTACATATTGTTTAATAAGTGAATTATCAGGTTCTGTTAAAATCTTCTCTAAATCTTCTTGGTTTAGATTGTCTAATTCTACTCTTAATGGAAACCTTCCCTGTAACTCAGGGATTAAATCTGAAGGCTTTGAAGAATTAAAAGCACCAGCAGCAATGAAGAGAATATGATCAGTTTTTACTATACCATATTTTGTTATAACTGAAGAGCCTTCAATAATGGGCAGAATATCTCTTTGAACACCACTCCTGGAAACGTCAGGACCATATGATTTTTCTTTCATTGCAATTTTATCGATTTCATCGATAAAAACAATTCCCAGTTCTTCTGCCCTATCAATAGCTTCTTTGGCTATTTTATTAGAATCCAGCATTTTTTCTATTTCATCATCCAAGAGAATTCTTCTTGCATCAGCTATTTTTATCTTTTGTCTTTTTTTCTTATTAGGCAACATTCTATCCATAATATCTTTAAAATTAATTCCAATCCCTTCCATGCCCATATTGGAAAATAAATCTAGAGAGGATTGGTCTTTTTCTTCAATTTCAATATCTATTATCTTATCCTCAAATTGCCCACTTTTTAGTCTTTCCCTAAGTTTTTCTTTAGTTTTTTGCAATCTTTCTTGTTTTTGGTCACGTTTAGAAAGTTCATGGTCAACAACAGTGCTCTGATTATTTTCGGTAAAAACATTGGGTTGTTCATTTTCGTATACTCTTTTTGAATCAAAGGTTAATTCATCTTGCTTGATAGTTGGAAAAAGTGCTTGTAATATTCGCTCTTCAACTTTTTCTTTTGCTTTTTTTCTTATCTGGTCAATTTTTTCTGTGCGGACAAGTTGAATTGAAGCTTGCAATAAATCTCTTATCATTGAATCAACATCTTTACCAACATAACCTACTTCAGTAAATTTTGTTGCCTCGACTTTTATAAAAGGAGCTTTTACAATTTTTGCCAACCTGCGGGCTATTTCTGTCTTGCCTACGCCTGTTGAGCCAATCATTATAATGTTTTTGGGAGTAACTTCATCCATTAATGTTTTAGGCAATTTTTTCCTTCTAATTCTATTTCTTAAAGCGATTGCTACTGTTTCCTTTGCTTTTTTTTGCCCAATGATGTATTTGTCTAATTCTGAAACAATTTCAGATGGCGTTAACTCTTTAAGCATATTTTCCTCCATTAGATTTTAAGTGATTCAACCGCAATACAGTCGTTAGTATATATACAGATTGAAGCGGTTATTTTTAAAGACTCCAAAACAATATCGGAAGCGGATAGTTCAGTGAATCTAAATAAGGACTGTGCTGATGCCAAAGCGTAGGGACCACCAGAGCCAATTGCGGCAATCGGTTTATCAGGCTCTATGATATCACCATTTCCGGATATAGTAAACATGTCTTTTAAATCAGCAACAATTAGTAATGCCTCTAATCTTCTTAAAACTTTATCTGTTCTCCAGTCTTTGGCTAGTTCAATCGATGCCCTTTTAAGATTTCCCTGGAATTCTTCAAGTTTATTTTCAAACCTCTCATACAGTGTAAGGGCGTCAGCCGCTCCTCCCGCAAATCCAGTCAGTACTTTATTATGGTAGAGTTTTCTAATTTTTTTTGCTTCATTTTTTGCTATTGTGTTTCCCATTGTAATTTGACCGTCTCCAGCTATAGCTATCTCATTTTCCCGCCTTACTGCAAGAATTGTCGTTCCTTTAAACATATCCTATTTATTCTCCTTTGTTTCCTTCAAATTATATATAATATATTCTACCAAATTATTTAAAAATTGCAGTTGTAAATTCTTTAAATAACGGCAATAATATATTCTTATTGGGATTATACCAGTATTAAGAAAGAATTATTTTCTAGGAATTGATTTTTTATAGGTTTTTATTAAACTATCCTTGGTTATGTGAGTATATATTTGTGTAGTAGATAAGCTTTCATGTCCGAGTAATTCTTGAACCGACCTTAAGTCAGCACCACCGTCTAAGAGATGAGTTGCGAAAGTATGCCTAAAAACATGAGGACTAATTTTTTTATTGAGACAGGCAAGTTTAATGTATTTATTGATAATCCTCCGAATGCTTCTGGCTGAAAGCCTTGTCCCAATGCTGTTAATAAATAAAGCTTTTTTTGAAATTAGCTGACGGTAGTTCTCTTTAGGTATCTTCTCCCTAAAGTCCAAATATTTTTTTATGGCAATTTTGGCCGGGTTACTAAAAGGTACTATTCTTTCTTTAGAGCCTTTGCCTAGTACTCTTATAGTGTCATCTTGTAAGTTGATACCACTTATATTTATATCAGAAAGTTCCGTAACTCTCATTCCTGTCCCGTATAACAATTCAATAATAGCTTGATCTCTTTTAGCGATAGGGCTATCCTCTTTAAAAGAATGAATTAATTTTACTATTTCTTCATAAAATAAAAAATCTGGCAATCTTTTTTTTATTCTGGGGATTTGCACATATTCTGCAGGATTACTACTTATTAACTCTTGTTGAACTAAATACTTAAAAAAAACTCTAAAAGAAGATATTTTTCTTGCTATAGTACTATCAGCATATCGTTTTTGTTTTAAAAAAACAACATATTTACGTATAAGTCGATAATCTATTGAGGAAAAGTTATCAATATTGTTGTCTTTGCTAATGTAAGAAAATAAGCCATTCAGGTCTTTTAAATATACAATTACAGTATTGTGAGAGAAATTTTTCCTTTCTTCCAAATAAACCCTATAAGCTTTTAGCTGATTTTGCATTAATGATGTTTCATTTTTAACCATTTTTGGTTACCTTTTACGATAATCGCATTCTTTTGAACTGCATTGAAGGAAAGTACCTTTTTTCTTGTTGTTAATTTTTATCAATATTGAATCGCATTTTGGGCATCTTTCATTAATGGGCTTATGCATTGAATAAAAATTACATTTCGGATAATTACTGCAGCCATAGAATATCCTACCTTTTTTACTTTTACGTTTAATTATTTCACCATTACAGTCTTTCAAAGGGCAAGAAACACCAATTTTTATCATATACGGCTTAGTGGGATGTTGTACTGAATGTTCCGAACAAGCTAGATATTTTCCATAAGGGCCATTTTTTATTTCCATTTGACTTCCACATATCGAACATTTTTCATCAGTTAGTTCTTTAGTTTGTTCAATTAGCTTTTTAGGAGGACTCTGGTTCAATTTATTTATATCCTGCAATAATGATTTATAAAAAATATCCAATATTTTTTCCCAATTATCTTCACCAGACTCTATTTTATCTAACTTGCTTTCCATGTTGGCAGTAAATTTTACATTAATAATGTTGGAAAAATATTTAATTAAAAACTCATCTACTACAATCCCTAGCTTAGTAGGAAGAAATCTTTTATTTTCTTTTTCTACATAATTTCTGGTTTGGATTTTATCAATAATAACTGCATAAGTGCTTGGTCTTCCTATTCCTTCTTTTTCTAAAACCTTTACGAGGCTAGCTTCATTATATCTGGCAGGTGGTTTTGTAAATGATTGCTTGGAATCTAATTTGATTAATGATAAACATTCGCCAATTTCTATATTTGGTATCATTTTCTTTTCAATGTCGTTGTCTTTCAAAATTTTCAAATAACCCGGGAATAATATTTTTGCGCCATTTAATTCAAAAATGTATGTTTTTGCCTTTATTTTTACATTACTTCTTTCAAGTAAAGCTGATTTCATCTGGCTGGCAATAAAATTATTCCAGATTAGGATGTATAGTTTATATTGATCCGATGACAGGCTATCTTTTATTAATTCGGGATTTAAGTCAACCGAAGTTAACCTGATTGCTTCATGCGCATCCTGTACCTTCGAGTTTGTCTTACCTGCTGAACTTTTTATTTTTTTACCAGAGGAAACATATTCTTTTCCAAAACTATTCACTATATATTTTCTGGCATTATTTTTTGCTTCTTCAGAAATTCTATTAGAGTCTGTTCTCATGTAAGTAATCAATCCCAGAGTACCACGACCCGGTATAGAGATACCTTCATATAATTGTTGCGCAACGCGCATTGTGCGCTTTACAGAAAAATTTAATTTATTATATGATGCCTGCTGCAATGTACTTGTTTTAAAAGGAAGTGGTGGGTGTTTATGCTCTTTTCTGTTTTGTATATCATAAACAATAAACTGACTTTTTTTGATATTTTTACAAAGAGTTTCAGCCTGATCTTTATTTTTAATTTCTATTTTTCTGTCGTTTTCAGATACTAGTAAAGCTTCAAAAGCATTTTCCTTTTTATCGTTATTTTTTAATAGAATAGCATTTATTTTCCAATACTCTTCGGGCTTGAATGCTTCTATCTCTTTCTCTCTTTTTACAATCAAATGCACTGCGACAGACTGTACTCGTCCAGCACTCTTCCCACGAGCATACTTATAGCACAAGGGACTAACTTTATAACCCACTAAACGGTCAAGGAGCCTTCTTGCAATCTGAGCATCAACAACATTCATGTCAATTTTTCTAGGCTTTTTAATTGATTGAATTATTACATCTTTAGTAATTTCATTAAACACAATCCGACATTTATGTTTTTCCAAGTCCAATTCTTTAGCAATATGCCAGGCAATTGCTTCACCTTCTCTGTCAGGATCGGTTGCCAGTGAAATATTGTCTTTTCCTTCTGCAAGATTTTTTAGTTTTTTAATCATCTGACGCTTCGCGGGAACAATTATCCAGGTAGGTTCAAAATGGTTATCTGTATTTATTCCTAACCTGGATTTGGGTAAATCTTTAATGTGACCTTTGCTAGAAGCTATTTGAAAACCATCCCCCAGCATTTCTTTCAGGACTCTTTCTTTAGTTGGAGATTCTACAATAATAAGATGTTCTTTCATATTTTAGGTTTCCTATATAAATATTTTTATAAATAAGAATCTTCTAATTTTCTGTATTTATTTTATGTTCTTTTTTGTTTATTAGTCTATTTATATTAGATCTATGTCTGATAAGTGCAAATAATAATACTACAATAACAAATATTTTAAATTCTATAGGCGTATTAAATATCAGACTCAAAACCAGCATCACAAAAACAGATAAGATCGAACCAAGCGCAGCAAATTTTGTGGCAAGTACTATTAAAGCCCATATTATTGCTGAGATAACTGCTATTAATGGATAAAAAGATAATACGACACCATAGGTTGTAGCTATTCCTTTTCCACCTTTAAATCTTAAAAAAGCTGACCAGTTATGACCTATAATTGTAAAAATTCCTATTAATAATAAGAACCACATTGGTTCTGGAAGTAATTTTTGTGCAAGCGAAACAGCCAAAAAACCTTTCAAACAATCCCCAAGTAAGACTAATAGCGCATACTTTGTACCCATAACTCGAAAAGTATTAGCCACCCCTATATTGCCGCTGCCATATTTTCTTATATCTATTCCCTTTAGATATTTTCCAACAAGGTATCCGAAGGGTATGGAACCTAGTAAGTAGCTAATCAAAATCATAATAACCTGGATCATGTCTTATTCACCTTTTTAATAATTTCTATTTTTTTTGCTATAGTAAAATGCAATTGGAACACCTTTAAACTTAAAATTATGTATGAATTTATTTTCCATATATCTTTGGTAAGAATTATATAAGAGTTTAGTATCATTTACAAATACTTTAAATGCTGGTGGCCTTACCCCTATCTGTGTTATGTAATAAAAATGAAGCCTTCTGCCATTAATGATTTTTGGGGAATTTTGAATTGCTATTTTCTGTAAAAAATTATTTAAGTCAGGAGTTGAAATCTTTTTACTGTATTCATTATATAAATGTACAATTGCCTCTAAAACCCTATTTACATTTTTTTTTGGACCAATTGCTATGCTTGTCAGTATCTGAGTTTCTTTTAAAAATTTTAATTCATGTCTGCTTATTTTTAATAATAGATTCTTATCAATTTCTTCGTTTTTGGCAAATATGTCATATTTGTTTAGCAAAACAATACAGGCTTTTTTTTCATCTAATATTTTTTCTGCTATATGTTTATCCTGAATACTTATATGTTGATTTGCATCTAATACCAGTAATATGATATCTGCCTTTTTGATGGATTCCATAGTGCGAAGATTTCCAAAATATTCTACATTTTCTTTAACGCTACTTTTTCTTCTCAGTCCCGAGGTGTCTATGAAACTTATAAGATACTCATTGAAATACATTGATTCTTCTGTAGAATCGCGGGTAGTTCCGGGAAAGTTATCCACAATAAACCTTTCTTCATTTAATAAAGCATTCAATATGCTTGACTTTCCAACGTTTGGTTTTCCGATAATTGCAACTTTTATCGTATATTCATTTTCTTTTTTGTAATTTATATCTGATTTTCCATTATTTGAGGATAATTCTGCAATTGCATCCAACAATTCACCAATATTCTTTCCTTGTTCTGCTGATATAAAAAACGGATTTCCTAAGCCTAATTTAAAAAAGTCCCCTAAAAAGTAATTCTTTTTTTTAATATCACTTTTATTAACAACTAAAATTACTTTTTTATTCTGCTTGCGTATAAATCTGGCAATATTAATATCTTCTTCTTGAATTCCCGTCAAGATATCAACAATAAACAAAACAATATCAGATTCTATTATTGCTTTTTTAGACTGCTCAACAATCTTTTCCTGTATAGATTCCTTCTTTTTGTTGTAATCAATCCCCCCGGTGTCAATTATAATATATTCTGTATCTTGCCAGGTAAAATTTGCATAATTCCTATCACGGGTGATACCTTCTTCTCCCAGCACTATAGCTTTTCTGTATCCAATTAAACGATTAAATAAGGTAGACTTTCCAGTATTAGTTTTTCCAATAATAGCAATCTTTGTTACCATAATATTACCCTATTTTTTATAATTTTAATTTATATTTGTAATAAAATCATTATCCGGGGTATTGTTAAAAAATATTTTATAGTATATTTTTTATTTCTTTTATAGTTTTTTCTGGATGAACCGATTTGAATATTTCAGAACCGACCACTAATATGTTTGCCCCTGACTGTTTTACCTCTAATACGTTTTCAAGGTTAATTCCACCATCGACCTGGATATCGATTTCTTTCTTGCTTTCAATTACCATTTTTCTAGCAGTTTTAATTTTTGACAACATTGCTGGTATAAACTTTTGACCTCCAAAGCCAGGGTTTACTGTCATAATTAGTATAGTATTCAACTTATCCAAAACATATTTTATCGATTCCAGTGGAGTGGAAGGATTTAAAGCTACTCCTGTTTTTAGACCAGAATCATTAATAATCTGCAAAGTGTTATCCAGGTGTTTACAAGCTTCTACATGCACAATAAGACAGTCGTTTCTGTCCATAGTCTGAGAAAAAGAATCAATATATTTTTCCGGATTCTCAATCATCAAATGAACACTTAAAGGAATAGAAGTATTTTGGCTAACTGTCTCAACAATCATTGGACCGAAAGAAATATTTGGTACAAAATTACCATCCATGACATCAAGATGGAGTAAGTCTATTCTGCTTTTTTCTAACATAGCAAGTATTTCTCTAAGACAAGAAAAATCGGCATTTAATATTGATGGGGCTAAGATGTTCTTAATCATAATATAGTCTCCTTTCAAATGGCAATAGATGTATATTTTTCATAATAAATCTTCCCTATCTAGACTTCTGTATTGTATTGCTTCCGATAGGTGAGAAATGTTTATTTCTTCGGATAAATCAAGATCTGCGATAGTTCTGGATAATTTTAATATTTTATCATAAGCTCTGGCACTTAATTTTAATTTGTCCATAGCTTTGTTCAAGAGCACCCATCCTTTATTGGATAGTTCGCAATATTTCTCAATATTCTTTCGATTCATTTGGGAGTTACAGTATATGGATATATCTTTGAAACGCATTCGTTGTATATTTTTTGCTTTCTCAACCCTGCTTCTTAGTTTATCAGAAGTATCTTGCTGACCATTTCTGTTTGTAAGTTCTCTATGGTCTAATCTTGGAACTTCAATTTGTATATCTATTCTATCTAATAATGGACCTGATATTTTTGATCTATATTTTCTAATTTGGTAAGAGGTGCACGTGCATTGCTTAACTGGATCACCATAAAAACCACAGGGGCATGGATTAGCAGCTGCAATTAGCATAAAATTTGAAAGATAAGTCACCGACCTCAATGTCCTGGATATTGTAACTTTGCCACTTTCTAAAGGTTGCCTGAGAGACTCCAGGGCGGAACGATTGAATTCAGGTAATTCATCCAGAAATAGTACACCATTGTGAGCCATACTTATTTCTCCGGGCTTTGGTATGCGCCCTCCCCCAATTAGGCCAATATTACTAATCGTGTGATGGGGGGAACGAAAAGGTCTTTGAGTCATGAGGGGACAATCCCGGCTTGATTGGCTTGAAACACTATACAATCTGGTTATTTCTATTGATTCATCCATGGATAAAGATGGTAAAATAGTTGGTATTCTTTTTGCAAGCATAGTTTTCCCCGATCCAGGCGGCCCTATCATAATTACATTATGACTACCCGCGGCAGCTACTTCTAATGCTCTTTTGGCATGATTTTGACCTTTTACATCAGAAAAGTCTATTTGGTAATCATTAACACTTTTCATAATCTCTTTTTTGTCAACCTTGATCGGTGAAATAACTATTTCTTGGTTTAAAAACTTAACTACCTCTCGTAAATTAGAAACAGGATAAATATTTATACCATCTACTATACCAGCTTCCATAGCATTTCCTTGTGGAACAATTAAATTCTTAATCCCCCTATATTTGGCCATTAAGGCAATAGATAATATGCCATTAACTGGTCTGATTTGCCCATTTAAAGATAGCTCCCCAATTGTGATATATTTGTTATAAGATAAAGAATTTATTTGTTTGTTTGCACCTAATATACCAATTGCTATTGGTAAGTCTAGAGCAGGTCCTTCCTTTTTAACATTAGCTGGGGCTAAATTAACAGTTATTCTTTGCATAGGGAATTGGTATTGGGCATTTTTAATAGCAGCTCTTACTCTTTCTTTTGATTCCTGAACAGCTGTATCGGGCAAACCAACAATATTAAAAGAAGGAAGTCCGTTTGAAACATCAATTTCTACATCAACGACAAATGCATCTACTCCAAAAAGGGCACTACTTAGTAGCTTTGAAATCAAGAGAACACCTTCAATCTATTATATTTTATTGGGAAAAAGCATTTGTAATATGCCTTATTCTTTGTCCAAAATTTTTATTAAAATATATTGAGATAACATCAAAACGAAATAATTTATGCTTGATATGTTTCTTCTTTATGTAAAATTGAGCAACCTTAATTATTTTATTCTTTTTTACCTGGGTAATTGCTTCTTCTGGAAGGCCATATTTTTCTGACTTTCTTGATTTTACTTCCACAAAGCAAACACAATTATCTTTTTCTGCAATAATATCAATTTCACCAAAAGGAGCTTTGATATTTTTATCTAAAATATTATATCCATTTTTAGATAAAAATTGTACAGCCATTTCTTCCCCAATTTTCCCAATACTTTTCATTTATGTATATCATTGCACAAATAAAGTTTTTTCTGTTTACTATTCTCGAGTTTGTTCATATCAGTCAATACGCCCCTGAAGGTTTTACGGTGAATAGGACTTATGCCATAATCTTTTATCGCAGCAAGATGGTTTTTTGTCCCATACCCAACATTTTTGTCAAATCGATAAACTGGATATTTTTTATGAAAATTAAACATTATGTTATCACGATAAACTTTGGCAATAATAGAGGCTGCAGCAATAGAAATACTTTTATCTTCGCCTTTAACAATATTATTTTGAGGAACACCAATGTTAGGAATCTTAAAACCATCGACCAAAATATAGTCAGGAATGATTTTTAAGGCAGCAATTGACCTTTTCATAGCTAGAAAAGTAGCCTGCGCTATGTTTATTTTATCAATAACATCCGGGCCAACTATTCCAATTCCAATATTCTCTGATTTACTTATGATTAATTCAAATATTTTCTCTCTTTTAACCCTGTTTAGTTTTTTTGAATCCTTAATATCGTTAATATGAAAATAATTAATATCATTTATTGCAACAGCTGCTGCAACTACAGGTCCAGCGAGGGCACCGCGCCCTACCTCATCTATCCCGACGACACAGTTAAATCCATCTGACAGGCATTTTTTTTCAAAATATTTTAAATTTTCAACCCTTTTTCTTTCCTGGTAAAAAAAACTAATATTTTTTTTAATATTGATTATTTTTTTTTGCTTAAAACTATTTTTCTTTAACAATTTACTATTAAGATATGATAGAGTGATTTTAACTCATTAGTCCCTTCTGACCCACTCTGTCTCTCAGATAATATAATTTAGCCTTCCTGGTAGAGCCCTTTTTGACAAGTTTAATCTTTTCAATATTTGGAGAGTGAAGTGGAAATATCCTTTCTACTCCAATACCTTTGGATACTTTTCTTACAGTTATGGTTTCTCTGCTCCCACCGTGCTTCTGGGCAATCAGTATGCCTCTAAATATCTGTATTCTTTTTCTTTCTCCTTCAACTATTTTTTGATATACCTCTATTAAATCACCTGGAGCTGCATTAAAAGTATCTTTTTTTAAGTTTTCTTTTTCAATATCTTTTATGTAATCCATTATTTTCTCCCTCTTTTTTCCTTATCATCTGTCTTTAAATCACTTATAATTTTATTTTCATCTCTGGTAAATTTTCTATTGACCAATAAATCAGGCCTTTTTACCATTGTTTCTAACAATGATTGTTTTTTTCTCCAAATCTCAATCTGCCGGTGGTTTCCTGATAGCAACACACCGGGTACATTGTGTCCTCTAAAAACTTCTGGTCTTGTATAATGGGGATAATCTAGTAATCCATTATAGAAAGAATCATTAATTGCTGATTCCTCTTTTCCAAGAACCCCTGGAAGCATGCGAATAATAACATCAACCATAACCATTACCGGAATTTCTCCACCGGTGGTTACATAATCACCGATTGATATCTCTTCTGCTTTTAATATGTGGCGAACTCTTTCATCGATTCCCTCATATCTACCACAAATAAATACTAAATTTGTATTTTTTGATAATTTTTTTGCTATTTCCTGGTTAAATAATTTTCCTTGTGCCGATGTAACAATAATTTTACTATTCAGATTTATTTTTTTATTATTATTGACATATTCTATTGCATCGATAATTGGCTCTGGTTTTAAAACCATTCCCGGGCCACCACCATAAGAATAATCATCAACGCTCCTATGCTTATCTTTAGAAAAATCCCTTATATCGATAATATTAATATTGATTAAGTTTTTTTCCTGTGCCCTTTTAATAATACTTTCCGAAAAAGGAGAAATGA
>Ga0334894_1002560_pt1 | contig 12009 bp, 9 predicted proteins | sample GraSluR3_MG_6_FD_207225 | JGI IMG/M metagenome (GOLD analysis project Ga0334894, IMG submission 207225) | Sludge microbial communities from methane-producing bioreactor in Wageningen University, Netherlands - Granular Sludge_12_05 R3 | ecosystem: Engineered > Bioreactor > Anaerobic > Unclassified... | reverse complement strand
CTTCAGCGCTCCGTCCGAATCTCCCGACAGTGATGTGAAGAGAGTCATCCGCTCCCCTACGAAACTCATTCCCCCGAAAGCGAAAGCCACCGAGTCGTTCCATCTGGCCTTCGAGGGCCTCTGTCCCCCGAGCAGCCTGTACTGACCGGACGCGGAAAACCTGAAAAGCCTGAAAGTGGTTGAGGTTACAGCGCCTACTCCGGCCCCCGCCCCCGGGTCCCGACCCTCCTCACCGGTGGGAAGAAACACGGAACCGGAGAACTTGAGGGCGGTGCCGCCCCGGGTTGTTTCGTAATGCATGGCCCCCGAAAGAGTTATATCTCCCAGGCTCATGCCGTCATGAGAATCGTCGGACAGGTATACCGGCAGCGCCACACCCGCCTCGTACCCCCCGGAGAAGCCCCGGCATACAGCCAGGGGAATGGAAAAACTGCTTGCGGTGCCATTCCTGCGGTCATACTCAAATCCGCTTCTGAAACGCAGATTCCCGTCTTCGAGAACATCGGAGAGAGGCAGTCCGGGTACTCCCGAAAGAGCGCCAGGGCCAATGTTTCCCGGGTATGCTCCGGACACCGCGACCAGAACCGGTAGAAGCCAGGCTGTTTTCATTCCACCTCCCGCAGGGTTGACAGTCAGCTTTCAAGGGGGAAAGATAGGCCCGAACCCGAACTTTTCGCAACACGGTTGAAAGGCCTCCCATGAAACCCGGTGAGATACTGGTGGTATTGCTCGTTTCGGTATGCGCCGCAGGAGTTTTCATCACCGCATTGCATCCGGGCCCGGATTCGTCTCTTCTTTCCACCCGGACGAACGGCGAAACACCTGATGCAATTCCGGTCGGCCCCCTGGATCTGCTGTCCCAGGGATGCTCCGGTCTGATCTATGGAAACCTTCCACGCCAGTCTTTCGCCGGAGACACCACCATTCTAACCATGGATCTGGACATCGGGCTATACACCGTCACCCAGGCCAATCTCACTCTGACAAGGCTGCTCCGTGGCTGCGGCATTACACTCCATCAGACCAGACAGAGGCCTGATGGAGGGCTCACATTCTTTGCCAGTCTGCCCGATGGAGAGCCGCTGCGGCTGGAATTGAAGGCATCAAGGTAGGCAGGTGGTCAAAATCTCTGCCTTTGCGTATCTTTCGGCGATTTGTGTCCGGTTCGCCACCCGCCTTTTGCAGGGGTGGGTTCCGTGTGTACAGATGTATCCGCATTGATCAATAGAAAGCATACTCCGTTGAAAGGGATGTATTCATGAAGAGAGCCGACAAATGGCGGATCTGGAGTTCACTGGCGCTTTTCGCAGTGGCTGTGCTGATGATATGGCCCACCATAAGGTGGTACTCCATCCCGTCCATAGAGCGGGACAGGGCTGAGGCCAGCGCCCAGCCTGAAACCTCCAACCCCTATTTTCGCTCACTCCTTGACCAGATGCACGACGAGGGAGGAGAGGAAAGAATTCAGAGCTATCGCGAGCTCTACAACCTGAGCCGCGGCACCATCAAACTCGGGCTCGATCTTCAGGGCGGCATGTACCTTGCCTATACCGTCGAGCCAACCCCGGGGCTTGAACCCGGTGAAGCCCTGGATCAGGCTCTTGAAGTTATCAGGAACCGTATAGACGAGTTCGGCGTGTCGGAACCTTCAATCACCCGCCAGGGCGATGACAGAATCGTCGTGCAGCTTCCGGGCGTAAGAGACCCCGCCCGGGCCCGGGCCATAGTGGAGAGGCAGGCGCTGCTTGAGTTCAAGATGGTGGCCTATCCCAACCACGCCGCCAACCAGACCGCGCCTTCGTCAATCCAGGTTATCCGGGATATCGAAAACGCCGTTGGCGGCGAAGTTCAGAAAGAGCCGGAATCCATTGAGGCCGCGGCTCCTGATACCGCGGCGTTTTCCCTTCCCGTTGACGACCCCTCAGTCCTGACCCTCCCGGACGAGACATCGGATCCGCTGATTCTTGAGGTTTCGGGCAGGCTTGGATCGTTGATCACCATCGCCGACGAAAGGTACCGCCCCCTCCGGATTTCCCCGGGTGACTGGGTGCTGAGAGTTGGCGACAACCTCGAGGCTTTCCAGAACATCGTGAATTCCCCTGAGGCCAGGGCCATTCTTGAAAGGGCCAACCTCACCTTCGCCTACACCAGGGCCGAAGAGATACCGGCAATAGGGCAGTGTGTGGCGGTGTTTCTTGTACCCGCCGATGTAACCCGGGGATGGGAGAGGCACGCTGACCTGGAAAGACCCCATTACCGTCTTACCGGCGCCAATCTCCGGGATGTCCGTATCCGGGTCGGGGGAGACCATTCCATAACCGCTGAACCCAGCCTCATCCTTGAGTTCGACAGTGAAGGCGGATCAAACTGGGAGCGCATCACCGGCGAGAATGTGGAGGAGCGGGTAAGCATTATTCTGGATGGCAGAGTCTACTCCGTCGCCACGATTCGGGAGAGAATATCCGGCAGCGGAACCCGGCTTTCCGGAGGGTTCAGCATCGAGGAAGCAAGGGATTTGAGGCTTGTACTCAAAGCCGGCTCCCTCCCCGCCAGGCTGGAGATAGCCGAGGAGCAGACCATAGGCCCCAGCCTTGGCCGCAGATCCATCGGCAATGGAGTAATCGCCGCGGCGGTGGCCATCTTCCTCATAACCGCCTTCATGATTATCTATTATGGGCTGAGCGGCATCATAGCCATACTTGCCCTGGTGTTCGACATGCTGATAATAATGGGCTTCCTGTGCTTCCCCGGACCCCTGGCCCAACTCGGTCTCAGCGGAATGAACACCACCCTTACCCTTCCGGGAATTGCCGGCATCATCCTGACCATAGGTATGGCTGTTGATGCCAGTGTTCTGATCTATGAGCGAATCAGGGAAGAACGCAAGGCTGGCAAGGGGATAAGAACAGCGGTTGACGCAGGTTACAAGAGAGCCTTTGTAACCATTCTCGACGCGAACCTCACCACCCTGATTACTGCGCTGGTGCTTTACCGGTTCGGAACCGGTCCGATCCGGGGGTTCGCGGTTACACTTTCAATTGGTATTCTGGCTTCAATGTTCTGTTCACTTGTGTTCACCCGGGGTTTCTTCGCCATGCTTCTCAGCAACGCCAAGCGAACCAGCATCGGAATGGGAAGCCTTGCCCTGATCCGCGACGCCCACTGGGAGATCACCAAGCTGCGGAAGAAAGCGTACATCGCTTCGCTGGTGGTGATACTGCTTGGAGGCATCGGTTTCCTTGTCAACAAAGGGTTGAACCTGTCCATCGATTTCACCGGCGGGCTTGAAACCAATGTAACAACCACCGAGGTCATATCCAGTGAAGCCCTTGCCGGACGGCTTACGGATGCTGGGATGGAGAGCGTTCAGGTTCAATCCCTCTCGGACTGGACCGGCGAAGGCAGAGCCTTTGTAGTCCGAACCTCGACCAGTGACAAGAATCAGGTCTACGATGCCCTCTCCCAGGCGAATTGTCGGCTGATGGAGGAGGAGGAGGGTGAAGAGCAGGCTGCCTTCATCAAACAGATAGGCCCCAGGGTTGGAACCGAACTCAGAGCGCAGGCGGTTAACGCCATCATGATCGCAATGTTCTTCATCATTCTCTACATCTGGTACCGGTTCCAGTTCAAATGGGGTGTTGCCGCGGTGGCCGCCCTGGTGCACGATATCCTGATAACCCTGGGGGTTCTGGCCATTCTCCGGGTCGAGGTCTCCCTCACCATAGTGGCGGCCCTACTGACAATTGTCGGCTACTCCATCAACGATACCATCGTGGTCTTCGACAGGATAAGGGAAGGCGCCCGGCTTCGAAAGGGACGAACCTTTGAAGAGGTGGTGAACACCGGCATCAACGAAACCCTCAGCCGTACCTTCATCACCTCGGCGACAACTTTCACCTCGGTTCTTATGCTGTTCATCTTCGCGCCGGGAATGCTCAGGGATTTCGCCCTTACCCTTATGATCGGCATCGTGGTGGGAACATTCTCATCCATCTTCGTGGCCAGCCCGATACTTGTGGACTGGCACGCCAAGATGAAGAACCGGTAGTTGCGCGGATATCCAGAGGGGGCGAAAACGCCCCCTCAGGATGAAATTGCCAGGGTTACCCTCGCCCCGCCTTCGGCGGGGTTTTCCGCGGAGATCTCTCCCCCGAGAATCAATGTGATTCTTTGTGCTATGGACAGGCCGAGGCCGGCTCCGGTGCTGTCCGCGCCTTTCCTGAACGGCTCGAAAACCGTTGGAAGAATCGTCTTCGGAAAGCCCGGCCCGTCATCGGCCACTGAAATCGAAAACCCGGCGGATGTCCGGTGAACAACCACATCCACCCTTGAAACCGCGTACTTCACAGCGTTGAACACGAGGTTTGAAAGAGCCCTGGCCAGCATGGCCCGGTCTGTGAAAGCCTCTGCTGCTCCGGAAAGGCTTATCTCAAGCCCGTCCCTGCCCCAAGATGCCGACGCGATCACATCCCTTGCAAGTTCAGTGATGTCAACGGCTTCAAGTCTTGGCGCGGTTCCGCGTCCCAGGCGGTTGTACTCCAGCAATTCCGCCATCAGTGCGTCAAGCGCTGAAATGTCCGCCTCCATCCGGGTGAACATCTCCTCCCGCGAACCTCCGCCCTCGCGAAGCAGTTCCAGGGCCAGGGAAAGCCTGGCAAGGGGAGTGCGGAGTTCATGGGCGACGGAACCCAGAAGCTCCTTGTGGCTCAGCAGCAGTTCGTCAATCCGCTGGGCCATCATGTTGAAGCTTTCACCCAGCGCGTCAAGCTCGTCTCCTCCAACGGAAGCGTAACGGATCGAGGTGCTTCCCCTTCCAAACAAAGAAGCGGCTTTCTCAAGGTTGCTTATCCGGGTGAAAACCCCCTTCAGAACCAGATGCAGCGCCAGCGCTTCGAGAAGAAGAAGCATGCACGCGGCTCCCACAGCGAAAGACAGCCTTGCTCCGGGGACCGGGGCCATTCCCACAACAGCGTAGGGAAAACCATGCCTCGCCGGGATGATGACCGTTCCCGGAAGGGGGGGAGGGTCGGGGCGTCTTCCCGGCCTCTGACGGTCTTCGGGTATGAACCTGATTCTTACCCCCATGGAATCCGCCAATGCCGCAACATCTTCGATCGTCGGCACCACAAGAGACTCCACGGATCGCTGGAAGCGAAGAGCGGTTTCCGCCTGACGCGCCCTGAGATGGTTTGGGAGAACAGAGCCAGCTATCCACGCTATCAGCACCAGTGAAAGCAGAACGGTGAAAGCCAGCGGCAGGAATACCTTCCAGTATAGCTTCATTTCAGCGCCACTGGGCTGAGGCAGTACCCTATGTTCTGCACCGTTCGTATCATTTTCCCGTGGGTACCCATCTTCCTGCGGATCCTGGAGATTAGAACATCAACAGATCTGTCGTAGGAATGGAAGTCGATTCCCCTGATTTCCTCCACCAGTTTCCCGCGATCCTGAACTCTTCCCGCCCTTCGGGCCAGAATCAGCAGAAGGTCGAACTCTGCGGTGGTGAGATCCATCGGCATCTTGTCCAGGATGGCTTCCCTTGCCTGGACATCCATTTGAAGAACGCCAAGGTCTATCATCTCCGCGTCCAGATCGGTGGTGCTCCGTCTGAGAAGCGCCCGAATCCGTGCCAGCAGAACCCTGGGCGCAACCGGCTTCACAATGTAGTCATCCGCGCCAAGCTCAAGCCCGGCAACGGTGTCCGTATCATCTCCAAGCGCGGTTAGCATCAGTACCGGCCCTCGCCAGAACTCACGAAGCCTTCTGAGGACAGAAAGACCATCGGTATCCGGGAGCATGATGTCCAGAACCACAAGGTCGGGTTTTCCTGTCTGGACCTCCCTGGGAACCGAAAACCCCTGGTGGAGTAGGAAGACGGTGAAGCCGTGACCCGTAAGGTACTGCGAAAGCAGCGAAGCGAGTGGGACATCGTCTTCGACAAGCAGTATCTTTTCCTTCATGGTTTCTCCATTGAGCAATTCTATGACGGTTCTGATCCGTCATCAATCGGAAAGGTGAAAGATGGTTTTCTCAGCTTTGCTGCTGGTCTCACTTGCATCCGTCGTACCTGTGCAACCGGTCTATGTGATCGGGCATACCGGGCTTGCCTTCGGATGGCTTCCCAGGGAACTCAGCCCCCCCGTGGAAGGTGTTCTCACCGCGGACGCCGGAGTCCTTGTTTCGAAGCCCGGCTCAATGGGTTACGATTATAGAATTCACTACTGGCGGGTTGAAGAAGAGTTCTCTTCCGTTGACAGGGGGATATGGCTCAGACAGAAACTCGAAACCAACCTCCCGCCCGACATCGCCTCCAGTGTTGTGTACGGTACCATGAACTGGGTGGAGGGAAGCACGGCGGTAACCCATCTGGGCATGCGCTCCACAGGGCTTTCCGCCGCGGTGAACTTCAACATGCTTTCCGGCGCCAATGTTACTTACAGAGGCCGTGCCTACGGTGTGTTCCGTGACGGCTACGCTTATCTCATCTACGGAATGGCCCCGATGGAGGCAAACCCGTCGGTATTGGAAGTGATGGACTTCATCATTGCCAACGCCTGGATGACTCCCGGCATCTGAGCAGAAAAACCAGAGCGCCAAGGGCCAGGTAAAGCGAGGCGTGAAAGAGAACCGAGAGAAGCATTTCCGGCCTGAAGAAACCGTTCACTGTTGTGGTTATCAGCCGACCCATCGGTGGCACAATCAACTGAGGAACGTTTTTCCCAAAAAGCCCGGGAACCAGTGCGAGATTGAATATGGCGGCGCCCAGCCAGGCTGCGGCGGGCCCTTCGGTGAGAAGAGAGAGCACTGCGGCCAGGCATACCGACCAGATCAGCGGTGGAGTGCACCATCCCACCAGAAACAGCAACCCGGACGGATGGAATCCACCCGTTGCCATCATCACCGCGATTCCCATGATGCACGCAACCCCGAAGTAAACAATGAACAGGGATGAAACTCCCCCAAGATATGTCCCCACCCTTCCACGCTGGGCGGTGGCTTTTCCGCAGTGCCAGATCCTTTGAAATCCCAGACAACCTTTTACCAGCGCCACCAGTGAGACCACTATGGCAACATTCCAGAGCATCATGCGAAGAGAGTGGTTGCGGCCGTATGGGCCGATGACGCCCCGGAGTTCAAGCCGGGCTTCTACAAGAGTCGCAAGGGCTATCAGTACCGGAACGGCCAGAAGGATGGCCAGGTTGCGAACTTCAAGGAACACACCCATCCCCTCGCGGAACGATCGGCTGAACCTTAGATTACCACCAGAAGTGTTCATCCGGAACCTCCATACAAAGGATAGATAGCCCATGAAACCTGTTTTGACCAGTCTGTTCCTTGTGCTGCTGGCTGGTTGCGCCGGTGGTGGTTACACCGGCTACGCTTCCCTTGATCTTCACGAAGTGACAATTCTCCTGAAACCACATGGTGATGCAACAGTTGAGGGAACACCGAAGCACGGTTCAATTGACTTCGTGCGGAACCTTGCAACCGCAGGCATAACCCTTCTTGAGATGAGCTTCCTTCAGGAAGACTCCCTGGAAATCCAGAACCTTCTGGAAAAATCAGCATATCCCATTCTACTCCGGTTTGGTGAACCCCGGGTAACCATACAGATCGAAGGACTCCACTGGGAACTCAGGGTTCAATCAGGCGAGAGGACCACCGGCACAGCCCTTATCATAAACACTACCGGGGAAACATGGAGCGCGGGTCGCGTTGATCTATCCGATGGCAATACAATTGTGGCCACCAGCAGTGGATCGGTGAGCATCCCTCCGGAAGGAGCGGTGTTCCCCTGGTGGGAGATCGATTCAGCTCCGCCGGAAACCCTTCTCGTGTATGGTTTCCCTTCCCAGGGGCGCTGGAACCCCCTTATCGCAGTTCCCGCAAGGGAAACGCCTCCCCCCCTGCCGGAAGATTATCCCGGAATCTTGAGAAACGACACTCTCTGGCTTCCAGCAGAACACCTTCTTCACACCAACCTCACCTGGACGAGAAGAACCAACGGCTACAACTGCTTCCTGGAACTCCGCTCCACAGCGGACAGGGTGGTACAATGGAGAATAATCCTTCCTGCCAGGCTTCCCAGAGGCGCTTTCACAGAACCCGGCGATGGTTTTACCTCCAGGGTATTCCTTAACCCGGGAGACACGACACACATCCGCTACAGCGAGATCTATCCCCGGGGAACTTGACCAACCCACTGAAAAAATAGTAGTTTACGCCTCCCGGTGCGCCCGTAGCTCAATTGGATAGAGCATCTGGCTACGGACCAGAAGGTTTGGGGTTCGAGTCCCTACGGGCGTACCACCCACACCATTCGAACCCGAAGCAGAGAAGGGGAGCAGTTGGCTTTCCGGGTTCTTCCGTCTTGACAACCGTTTAGGTGTAAACTACGTTCCCTTTGATAGAACCTGCATCAAACGGGATCCAGGTGTTTTATGGTGAATCTGTTCGTTCTGTCGCTGGTTACTTCACCCTATTCCATTCACACCACAGTTACTTTCGACCTTGTGGTCTATCCCGGTGATATCGAGGTATCCCTTTATCCCGTGAGGACTCCCACCCGAGCGGAGCTTCCCCTGTCGTTCATCATTCGGAACAACGGGGCAGTGGCTTCTGGAGGGTTTGGGACCCGGATCACATTCAGCGAAGGGGAGTATTCCTCATCGGTGGTGGTTGCCAGCAGCGGTCTGGGCGCCGGGGAGGAGCAGGAGGTCCGTTACACCTGGACATGCGCGCCGTGGTTCAGCACCCCCGCCGCTTTGACGGTAACCGTGGAGGCCGATTACCTCGATGCGTGCAACGACTGCTGGAGGCAGAACAACACGGCGGAAGTTACTGTGCAGTTGAATGACATCTATCCGTTCAAGGAGGGGTGGCCCGTACGGGTGGACGGTGTGGTGGGGACGACCCCGCTGTTGGTGAATCTGGACGCCGACCCTGCCCTGGAGGTGGTGGTGCTTGCGGGTACGGCTCTTCAGGCCTTCTCTTCTGACGGGTCGGAGATCTGGAGTCTTTTCGGCGAAGGGTTCCAGGGTTTTCATCCATTGGCGGCTGATCTGGACACGGACGGGGAAGTGGAGATCCTTCTTGCGTCCGTTTCAGGGATCAAGGTGGTGAATGCCGACGGGGAAGTGATCGGCCTTCTGGAGACTACCGGCAGCGTGTTTGTTGTGGGCGACATGCATCAGCGCACGGGTCTTGAGGTATGCGTGGCCACTGGCCATCGCATCACGCTTCATACGTGGGACAGCGTGGAAGATACCTTCAGTCTGTTGGACTCTTATGACGTTCCTTTTCCTGGTAATGGTAACTGGAGTTCTTATTCACTTGTTTGCGCGGATCTCAGTGGCAGTCCCTACCAAGAGGTGATCTACTATTGTAGACGGGCTAAAGCCACTCCTGGTCCTGTTGACCCCTTGAGAGCAATCGTTGCGTACAACTGGGATTCGGAGGCAATTCTCTACTCGGAATCCTGGGAGGAGAATTCCTACCAGGTGTTCCCTGCGGCGGGAACCCTTGCCGGGGTGAAGATGATCGGTTTTCCTCTCAAGGTGTACAATCCCGTTGCGAACGAGCATCCCGCACTGCTCATCGAGCCGGGAGGGATGGTGGAAGAGCATCCCTGCGAGCCGGGAACCGTTGCTGCGGCAAGTCTGATATACGGAGTCTTCGCGGATTGGGACCCGCTCGTGTCGGGTCTGGACGCCTTCATCCTCCCCTCGGAGATGGAAGGCCTGGCGTGGAACAATCAGGGGATTGCACTCGACGGTTGGGCTGCCGGTTCGTACCCGGGTGCAGATTATGCTTCTTCCATCAGTCCCACGGCTCTCGGGGACCTGGATGATTCCGGGCTTGCCGATGTGCTGTTCTGCACGAAGCTCGACGGCATCTACCAGGTGATGGCGTTCAATCATGAAGGTGATAACCTTGCAGGATTCCATGTCACGCTGCCTGACAATGTCTCTGCCCTTGGGGGCTTCGCTGTGGGGGACATCGATCGTGACGGCACCATCGAGATCGTTTTCGGGACCAGTGACGGCCTGCTGCACTGCTGGGAGTTGGGACCCTGCACCGCAGGTTACACCCCCTGGCCCCAGTTCCAGCAGAACGAAGGAAGGACGGGCACACTGGAATGACACCCTTCGCGCTGCTTCTCTGCCTCTCCTCGGTGATCCCCGGCCCCGGCTGGAGTACACCGGTGGCCGTGACGGAAGAACCTGTTGACTTCAACCAGCGTAACTATTTGACTTTAGACAGTATGGGCAGGTTTCATCTTGTCTACGAAGGATACTGTCCTGGCCACGGAGGCACAAGCCGGATCGGCTACACCATGTTCCTGACCGACGGGACGAAGGTCTTCCCCGAAACGATGATCTCCAGAGATGTGATAAGTCCATATCTTTCGAGGACTACGATGTTGTCTGACAGCCTTTTTGTCTTCTGGCGGGAGTACAATCCAGTCTACTATGCGATTCGGAACATGGGGGACGGCAGCGGCGTCACACCGGCCACCTACCTGTTCACCACGTCGACGCTCCGCCCTTTCATCCGGTCGAGCCCCGACAGCCTGGGCAGACTGCATGTGATGTACAACGCCGGAGACGACATCTACTACGAGGTCTGGACACCGGCGCCCGGTGCGGGCTTCATCACCGAGTACGGATGGCAGCAGGAAGAAGCCCGTTACGGCAGTGTACTCCTTGTGGACGGCAACCGGGTTCATGTGGTCATGAGAAACCCACACTATCTCTGGTACACCCAGTACGATCTGGAAGGCAACACGGTGGTTCCTCCCGCGCAGTTCGTCTCGGGAAACTTGGACCCCGCTTCATTCACCCTGTTTCCCCTTCTGGCGCTGGATGCCCAGCGCAACCTTCTGGTGGTAGAGCAAGGTAGATGGGGCCCGAGCTATCCCTATCAGTTCTTGTTCTGGAAGCTGAACGGGGCCACCGGAGACGTCATGATCGGGGAAAAAGTTCTGTTCACCACGATACCCGGTGAGTATGGCCCTTCAAATGGAAGACGTATACTCGTTCCCCTTCCCGGTTCGGAGGCGTTCTACCTCCTGTGGCGGAACAGCAGGAATGTCAAGCATCTGCTGAACATGATCATCGACAGCAACGGGGATGTGCTGGTGGACTGGCACATCGCCTACGACTACACCGATGAGGACCCTCAGATGCTCAGCGCCGTTGACGGTGTCGTGGACGAGGTGGGAAACCTCTACATCGTCTACAAGGCGGGATATCTGGAACCGGTCTACGGCTACTTCCCCACCTTCGGCTGGTTCGACTATTCATCTCTCGGGCTGGAGGGACAGGTCGAGCCTGTTCCTCCCGCGTCTTCCCTCTCGGTATCCATGAACCCCGTACGGGGAGGCGTGCAGTTCTTCCTTGAGGGTGCCGAAGCAACGACACTGCAGGTCTACGACCTGGCGGGGCGGGAGGTTGCCCGGGTGTTTCTCACGGAAGGTACCGGGTTCTGGGACGGCACAGGGTTCTCCGGGGTGAGACTCCCCTTCGGGGTCTACACCGTGGTGGGCGAACAGGGGATCTCCAAACGCCTCACCCTTCTTCAGGAGTAGCGAGCAGAAGAGGCACCCCTCAGGCTTCTCCTCAACCCCCGCTCCGTCACCAGCCTCCTGTCCCAGTAATCCCCCATCGACTCGATTTCCATAAGCAAATCCCGGGGAAGGTTCAGAAGGTTCAGTTTCTGGGTAACCCTGGCCCGGGAGCAACCGAACCTCCTGGCAAGGTCTGCCCTGCTCAAACCTTCCAGTTCCATGGCGAGAGCAATCTCCCGGGCCTGGATGACAGGATTCCTGAATTTCTTGTGTTTTCTACGTTTTACAGGCTGTTTATGATTTGTATCATACCAGAGAATGGTTTGGTGGGCGACACGGTCGAGGCTGATAAGCTGAAAAAGCACATGCGCCATGAGCTGGAGAAGCACAGGGCGTCCCATTCGTCGGCGGCATTCATTTCCGAGGCTGGTCGTGAGGCT
>Ga0334894_1002557_pt1 | contig 12031 bp, 6 predicted proteins | sample GraSluR3_MG_6_FD_207225 | JGI IMG/M metagenome (GOLD analysis project Ga0334894, IMG submission 207225) | Sludge microbial communities from methane-producing bioreactor in Wageningen University, Netherlands - Granular Sludge_12_05 R3 | ecosystem: Engineered > Bioreactor > Anaerobic > Unclassified... | reverse complement strand
TGAGCTACAATCCACTTCGGATGCTTAATATCTGGAATTAAGGGTGATAACATGGATTTTCACCTTTTCGTTTTGGTTTAACTAGATATTAGGCATTCAAATTACTTTAATGTTTCTGATAACGATTAGAATTGAATTAAAACACATTCCCAGATAATATTTCCGTATTAAGACGGAATATAACGAGAATTCATTATTTAAACGATTTTAATCGCGTTTCAAAAATTACATTTTGGAGAGGGGTAATCATGAACTGAGCAGATCTGGGGCAAAGCTCCCTCCTTTTCAATCGCTTATGTCCTTTATTTTCTTCCTGAGCTCTACGCTGCTCAATATGGTTTTGAATTGGCTAAAAATCGCCAAGTCCCATGATCGCGTTGATGATGGTCTCGGTCAGAAATGCCGCGCCTCCGAAACCCGCATACGGCGCATTGTCGTAAATGCTGACCTGATCGAAGACCGGATAATTGAACCTCACGAGAGGCACTTCAAGCTCCCTCGCGAGATCTCGCTCGAAGCTGGACCCAAATATCATCATTGTGTCAGAACCTCTAACTTCCTGCTCGAACCTCTGCCGATCCAGGTCACTTCCAGATGAGGAAAGATGCTCCACCTCGAATCCGAGTTCTGCTGCCAGAAACTCGGCGAGAGGGCCCGCATGAAAATCGCCAATTATCGAGACCGGGGTTTTGCAAAGCTCGTGCAAGTAGAGGTAGACCTTCTTGAAAGGCTCGATCTCGTGCTCAAGGTCGGCATCCCACCCCGTCCCAAGAGATTCGGAGACGTATTCGATGAACTTCTCCGTGCCTTCGATCCCGTAAGGGTAATCAAGCTCTGTGTAAGGAATTCCAAATTCCTCTTTCATCAGTTTTGCAAGATCGGTTCCCTGGCCGAAGACCACGTTGAGTTCTGCTGCCGGAGCTTTCTTGAACTCTTCGGAGCTGCAGTTTGAAATGACGCAGTTGACCTCGATTCCGGCTCTCTTCATCGACCTTTTGATCTCCTTTACGTCTGATTCGACCTTGAAGTCGTCTGGACAAAAACCGATCAGGTTGATTGAGCCTTCAGTCGTGTCGCAACCGCTCATCAACGGCGCCAGCCTCAAGAGGGCCTCTTCATACCCAGATCTCATGGAGCCGCTGAATCCTGCGGCCTCCGTCCACAAAACCTCCTTTTCCAAGGAGAGTTCGTCTACAATTCCCGCAACGTCATCCCCGATTATTGAGGGTACATCTCCTGCGATGACCAGAAAAAGGGGTGCATCGTAAAGCTCGTCTGCGCGCAAAAGCGCCCTTCGGAGCGACTCTTCGCCGCCGAAGACTATCTCACGTTCGTGCATTACTGTACAGGCCTGCCTGACGTCGGCCTGATCCGAGATGGTTCTGAACATTCCCGCGCCCCAGTTGCACCCAACAGGGACGTGATTTAACACCACCGCATCTCTGATCCCGGAAAACGCCCGATATGCGCCGAAAAATTTGCCACCGTCCATTCTCATATCAACACCATATCTCAGACCACATTCTTCTCGAAGATGAGCACATGGGATCTTTGATCATCGGATAACAGTCCTCTTCGTAATCGAACCTCGAGACGATGAGCTTTCGATGCGGATTCGAAGCATCCTTTTGAGCATCCTTTTTTGTACGCCTTTGCAGCTTCCATGCGAGATGCTTTCCAAACTCGACGATGCCGCAAAATCCCGTCTGATGGATCAAGTTGCTTGCAGTTGCGATGTTCATCATCCCAAGGTCCCCTTCTTTTTCAGATGGTGGGCCAGTCCGATCGGTGAGAAGCCAATCCACACCTTTTGCGACTCTGGCCATCTTCTCGGAGGACGGGTCCACCAGGATCTCGATTTCCATATCCTGTTTTTCTGCAATGTCAATCAGGTTTCCAGTCATCATCTCGACGGTATCTCTGGATATTTTCATGCTCTTCATCGGCTGAGAATCGATCAGGATCCACCTCAAAGGCATCTGGAGGTCCTCTGTATAGACGCTCAAAAGGTTCGGGTTGAAGAGGAAACTCTGAGTCGAGATCGCAAAGCTATAGCTTTTGAAGAGGCGACGGCTTTCGCTCAGATCTCCAAGAGCCCTTTTTCTCTCGCGCCTGATTGCGTCTTCAGCTTCGCCTTCGAGGCCGAGCTTCGAAGCCATCTCGATGAAGAACTTTCCGACTTTGTCGAATCCGACGTAGAAATACCATTTCTTCACGTAATCGGTTCCGAACCTCTCCTTCATCCTGTCGGCCCATCTCGTGTTCCTGGTCACGACGATGTTTAGAGGCGCGGAAGGCGCGCGTTTGATCGCATCGACGCTCGTCGTTGGGACTGTCGTGTTCAACTCTACCCCGATCTTTCCCAGGATGCGCCTCATCTCTTCGACGTCGTTCCAGAACCTGTACGTATGCCTTCCGAAAGCTTCCAGGTTCACAGAATTCTCGATCACGTCTTGCTCTTCCATCAGCTGATCTGCAAGGGCGAACATCATCTCCTCGTGACCACAGCCCCGGAGGTCCTGAGCTGTGGGTGGCGCCGAAGAACATTTCATCGATTTTGCGGCGTTTTTGAGCGATACCTCGACCGAATCGCCGTCCCTGTGGGAAAACCCTTCTGAAGGCGCATGCAGAATATCGCAGGATATCTTTGACCTCAGGCTCTCGATCACGCCGGGAATATCGTCGCCGATCAGTCCAGATACGCATGTTGGCAAGATCACGATCAAGGCGGGATCGTATCGCTGGTAAACGTCGATTATTCCCGCTCTGAGCTTTTCTTCTCCGCCCCGTATAACGTCGGTTTCGTCCATCTCTGTGCAAGCCAGATCGGAAATGGGCGAAAAGAGCTTGCGTGGGGACAGGCGGTGGTGAAAGGCGCAACCGCAAGATCCGTGCACGAGCGGGACTGCACCCTCGATCTCCGAGACCACGTAGACCGAGCCTGAAAGCTTGCAGTTGATCCCGTAGAAGTGGTTCTGGCGAGCCACGACTTCGTATATCCCGTTGAAGGCGCGCTCTCGAAAGGTGCTCTGGAGCAAGGAAGGCCCTTTCCTTGATGAGTCTTGAAGCTGTCTTTCCATGTGACATTCGCTCCGCGTCCAGTTTTTTCCTCGATCGCCCCCAGTTTATAAAAACTCTTGCATCTTGCATAATACGGTCAACCCTTTTCCGAGCCCCTCTCCTGCATTAAAACAAACTTTAAGTAAACTAAAGCTATTTTGCTTAAATGATTGCAATCCAACGCGGATCGATTGGGATAATCATCATGAATAAAATTTGTAAGATCTTGGCATTCATTCTGGCTCTAGTGCTCACGGCGACAGCTTCTTGCGTCCTTGAAGATGTCGCCGGATCGGAATTGGGCGTGGGAAACGACGGCGATGACTGGCCTCAGTTTCACCTCGACCCCGAACACATCGGCGTCTCCCATCGATGGCACACCTGACCAGCCAGACGGCTTGGGTGACCGAAGAGATCGGCTCTTGGGGCTGAACTACTTGGCAAAGATCCTCCACCCGGACCTCTTTTCAGGTCTCGATCCGGAGGCGATCCATCAGGAGTACATCATCGGGTTCCAAATACTGGACTGCGACCCGACTAACCACGGCGTCTTCGTCCGCTCAGAGGAATGACCGGCCGTCGAGTCTCTTTTTTCTTTTTCAAACCCGCCTTTTTCCCTCTCATTTTTTTGGGTTCTTCTTCTCCGAAAGCTTAAAATCAAATGGCCTTTCCTATGAGCAAATTAATCTGGTTGCATAAAACTCAAAAAGATTTGTGCAGGTCGCGGTCATTATGGGTGGACAATACACAAAATTTTTCATATGCTCGTTAGTCTCGATCTCGCTGATCATCGGCTTGGCTTGCGCGTCGGATTGGCCCTCTTTCCAGAGGAACGAGACGAACTCGGGCCTGACCGCCGACGATCTGCCTACCGATCCCCACGTTCTGTGGTCCGTCGATCTCCAGCGGATCGACGTCACCCCCATAATTGCTTCGGGTCAGGTCTACGTCCTCGCAGACAACGGCACCCTCTGGTCCCTGGACAAGGTGACAGGAGATGCGATCTGGAATGCTCAGATGGACGGCTGGGTCTTTCAGATTTCCACCCCGGCCCTCGCTGGTGATAGGATATTTGCTGCCACGGACTCGGGGCAGTTGGCGGCCTTCGACGCTCAGACCGGCGAAGAGCTCTGGGCCCATCATCTGACCGAGAAGAGGTTTGAGGTTCCCATCACCTCCTTTGATGGGCGGATATACCTCGGCGAGGGGAGCGGCTACGGCCAGAGCGCGAAGCGTTATTTCTGCCTCGACGAAGACGGAAACGAGGTCTGGAACCTCTCGCGAGATACTACCGGCTACATGTGGTGCGGAGCCTGCATCGCCGGTGATTATCTCGTCTACGGCGCAAACGACGGCCTCCTTCTGAGCGTCGATAGGATGACCGGCCACCTCGCAGACCATCTGGACCTCTCCGACGCTTCGAGGATCGATTTTGCGGTATCAGACCCCGGACGGGTCCGGGCTTCGGTCTCCTACAGCGACGGCTCGATCTACACCGCGTCCGAATTCTCGGCTGAGAAAGGCTACGCCTGGAAGATCGGTTTCGACGAGATGAACGGGACCTTTGAGAACCGCGGCTGGAGCGTTCCCGTGGGCTTCAGCACCTCCACCCCCACCGTCTATGACGGCAGGGTCTACCTCGGCGTCGGAGAGCACGGTCATCCCGGTGCTCTGGCCTGCATAAATGACTCGAACGGTGAAGTGATCTGGTCTTATCCCCTCGACGCCGGGGTCAAGTCCTCGCCGGTGGTTTCAGCGGCAGATGATAGGCCTCGCATCATTTTTTCTACCGCCAAAGTCGACGGATCGATCTGCTGCTTAGAGGACGCCGGGGCCGATCCCGTCCTAGCCTGGCGGTTCGATCCGCCCGACGACGGCTACATCCTGGCGGGGGTCGCAGTCTCCGACGGGATGGTTTACTTCGGCACCGAAAAGGGCCGTTTCTACTGTTTATCTGACGGAGAAGAAGCCTCACAATTGGATGATAAGGATGATAAAGATGACTCCGACTAAGCTCCAAATCCTGAAGACGGGTGCAGTCCTCGTTCTACTGGTGGCGATGGCTCAGGCCGTCTCCGACGACGGTCAATCAGACCAGAACTCCACCGAAGCAAGCGGATGGTATCAGTTTCACCAGGACCTCCAGAACACTGGATTTTCCAGCTCGACCGCCCCGAGGACGAACTCCACCCTCTGGGTGAGCGAGGATCTCGGCTTTCAGGCGGGATCTTCGGTGGCCGTAGCCGACGGGAAGGTCTTTGCCAATGGCGTCGACCAGATCGTCGCTTTCGATGAGTTCACGGGCGAGGTCCTCTGGACTGCGCCCTTCGAGAAGAACGCAGACGTCTGCTGTTCATGGTTTACTCCAGCCTACAACGAAGGCAAGATCTATTTTTCAGGGATGAACACGATCTGCCTCAGCTCGGAGGACGGTAGCGAAATCTGGAACTGCTCCCACCCCTCAAAGAGGGGGGCTGTGGATGGAAGCCCCATCGTTGTGGATGGCAAAATTATCGCCAGCGACTGGGACGGCCACCACTACTTCTGCCTCGATGAATTGACGGGAGAGGAGATCTGGAGCTTCGAGGTTGAAGGAGATGCCCAGTCAACCCCCGCCGTCTCCGAGGGCAGGGTAGTCGTCGGGGCTTGGGAGTGGGGCCTGGGGGGCGCCATACACTGCATCGACCTTGAGACAGGCCAAGCGATCTGGATGATGGACGCCGAAAACTCGCCCGCCGGATCTGCCGCCATCATGAACGGCGTCGTCTACATGGCGACCTACAACTTCGACGGCGACGGCGACCTCTTCGCTCTATCCCTCGACGACGGCTCAGTCCTCTGGAGCAAGGTCATCTCCCCAACCGACTCGACACCAACTCTTGTCGACGGCAGAGTCTACGTCTCAGGCGGCTGCGAGGGGTTCAGCGACTCGGTCTCCTACTGCTTTAACGTCGCCGATGGCGACCTTCTCTGGTCGACGGACCCGAAAGACGAGATCGGGGACTGGCGGTGCTCGATGGCCTACGCCGACGGTCTCGTCTTCTCCGGCAAGCCCGACTTCGAAGATTTCGGTGGAACCGTCGCCCTCGACGCCATCACCGGTGATGTGGTCTGGAGCCATCCGGGAGGCGGATCTTCGCCGGCCATCAGCGATGGGATCGTCTTCTCCGTCGGAGGCGGCAGAGTCTGGGCCTTTGGCGAAATTGAAGCTGAAGATGGGGCAGAGACGTAAGGAGGGTGCAGCGTGACGACCAGATCCCTCTTTGCCCTTCTCTTTATCGCGGCAGCCGCTCACCTTCAGCCGGCCCTCTGTGACTTCCTGACCTTTCATGCTGATCTCCAGAGGACCGGAAACGCCAGCGGTCCTGGCCCTGATGCGCCGGACCTACTATGGAGCGAGAAGGTGACCGCCAAGGGCTATATCGGCGGCGGAGCCGCAGTCTTTGATGGTCGGGTCTACGTCGCCTCCTGGCCTGACATGTCCTACAAAGGCGAGCAGGGGATCGGGTCTTTTGGCGCTGGTAATGGGTCACTTCTATGGCTGAACCCCATCGGCGGGAAGGGCGGGGCCTCGACCCCTGCTCTGAAGGATGGCCGAATCTACGTTGGCTCCTTTTATGGAGACCTATACTGCATAGATGCTTTGACGGGAGAGACGGTCTGGAACAGGACCCTGGAGACCGACCCCCAGTGGTGGGGGATCGCCTCCTCTCCCCTGGCTCTGGACGAGGGTGTCCTGGTGATGACCTTCTCCTCGGGGGCTCTGCACCATCTCACCTTAGATGGCCAGGAGATCTGGAACCTCTCCACCGGCAAGATCGACCCTTATACTTCGCCGGCATACTTCGATGGGAAGGTCTACTTCGCAGGCGGTGACCCGGCCCTCTACTGCGTCGACGTCTCCTCCGGCCATATCCTCTGGAAATTGCCTACGGAGGCGCCGATAACCTCAACCCCATCGGTGGCCGACGGGTCGGTCTTCTTCGCCAGCGGCGACCGCTTCGTGGCAGCCGATGCTGCCACCGGCGATGTGATCTGGGAAGAACCAATGACTGGCACCATATCATCTCCCGCCATATCTCATGGCCGGGTCTACGTCGGAACCGGCGACTCCTCTTTGAATTGCTATGATGAATCAAGCGGCAACCTCCTCTGGAGGGCGGAGACGAACGGCCCGGTCGCCTCCTCTCCGGTCGTCGCCGGCGGCCTCGTCTACTTCGGAACTCAAACTGGTGAGGGCATCGTCTACGCCCTCGACGCCATGAGCGGCTCGACGGTCTGGAGCTACAACGTCGGCGAATATGTCATGTCGTCGCCGGCGGTCTCCGACGGGCTCCTCTTCATCGGAGCCGACGACGGCCGGGTCCGGGCCATGGGGCCAAAGGCCCCAACCGAGGCAGGTGTCGAGATGCCCTTCGATCTCACCTCCTCTGCGGGAGAGAATCTCTCCGCAGGGACCGACCTTCCTAAGCCCGAGGCCCTCTTCATCGTCGTCGAGAACAAGGCCGTCATCGAAGAGGCGGGAAAGGACTCGCCCCTAAAAGTCACCCTGATACCGCCCGACGACCTCCCCTCGAACCTCTCGGGGCGAGACCTGATCTTTCTTGAGATGGTGGGGGCGGAGACGGCGGAAAGACTCGCCCCCCTTCTGGAGGGGCCGAAGGCCGACGGCGTTCCCATCGTCGCGATCCATTCTGAGGGGTACGACGAGATCCTCGCCAACGTCGACCTCGATGACCACCCGGCCATAGAAGAGTACTGGAACTATGGGGGCCTCGAGAACATGAAGAGGCTCTTTTCTTATCTTGGAGCGGAGCTCTGCGATCTTCCCATCCCGGTGGAGGAGCCTGTACCGACCCCCAAGGCATACATATTCCACCCGGATTCCCCGGACGTCTTCCTGAACACCACGTTCTACCTGGAATGGTATCGAAACAGGACGGATCACCCCTACAACGAGAGCCGTCCAACGATAGGGGTCATGACCTACTACCAGGATATGGCGGCGCCGGAGAGGACTTTGCTCTTCAGGGTTCTTGAAGGAAATGGAGCAAACGTCATCGATATAGGCTTTTCTGGCACCTCTGCCATAAAGCAGTTCTTCATCGAGAACGGGTCATCCATGGTGGACGCCATGATCCTCACCAAGTCTTTTCGGATAAACTATGGCGACCCGGACCAGGGGATATCAGACCTCGAGGAGCTGAACGTGCCGGTCCTGAACGGCATCCGGATGTACTACGAGACCACCGAGGAGTGGAGGGGCGGGACGGGGATCTATCCGACTGAGGTCTACATGCAGGTGGCGATGCCGGAGATGGACGGCGTCATCGAGCCTATAGTCGTCGCCGGGAGAAATGATACCCTCTACGAGCCGATCGAGGACCAGATGGAGTGGCTCGCCGATAGGGCGATCGCCTGGGCGGAGCTCAGCAGAACTCCAAACAGAGAGAAGAAGGCTGCGATCATCTACTACAACCACGGCGGGGGAAAAGACAACCTAGGAGCGACATACATCAACGTCCCCCGAAGCCTCCAGGAGATCCTGGACGGCCTCAACGAGTCCGGCTACCTCGTAGAGGGGACGGTCCCCGAGGAGCGGGATCTCGTGGACCTGATGGCCCATCAGGGAACGAACGTCGGTACCTGGGCCCCGGGAGAGCTGGACAAGATGGTGGCAAAAGGAAACGCCACCCTGATCCCTGAGGAGGAGTACCTTGCCTGGTTTGAGACGATCAGCCCAGAGCGGCAGAGGGAGGTGATCGAGAGGTGGGGGCCAGCTCCCGGCGAGATTATGGTCTATCAGAACGAGAACGGGAAGTATCTTGTGATCCCAAAGCTCAACTTTGGAAACGTCATCCTAGCCCCCCAGCCGACGAGGGGCTGGCTTCAGAACAGCACCGTCCTCTACCACAATAAGGACATCCCGCCCCACCACCAGTACATAGCCTTCTACTTCTGGCTCGCGCAAGGCTTTGATGCCGACTTCATCGTCCACCTCGGAAAGCACGGGACTCAGGAGTGGACCCCCGGCAAAGAGGTCGGAATCTCGGGGGACGACTGCTGGCCTGGAATCCTGATCCAGGACCTTCCGGTCATCTACCCCTACATCGTCGACAACATCGCCGAGGGGTCCCAGGCCAAGAGAAGGGGCGACGCCGTGATGATCACCCACCTCACGCCCCCCATCGTCGCCACGGGCCTCTACGGGAACTTCACAAACCTCGCCAAGACCGCCTTCGAGTACGGCCAGGTCGAGAACGCCTCGGTGAAGGAGAAGTACGGGGAGGAGATCCTCCTCCAGTGCAGGGATCTCCACCTGGACGAGGACCTGGATGTGGACCTGGAGGAGGTATCCTCCGACCCTGCGGCCTTCGACGAGTTCGTCGACGAGCTTGAGCACTACCTCTACGACCTGAAAAACGAGTTCATGCCCTACGGGCTTCACACCTTCAACAGGCCTCCGAAAGGAGAGTCCCTCGTCGAGATGGTCGAGTCGATGCTGGGCCAGGACTTCAAAGTGGAGGTGGCGTTTATGATCGGCTACGAGGACTACCCGAACCCCTCCCGCCTCGACAAGGAGGAGGAGCTTGAAAACTGCTCTCTTGCTCTTTTATCCGAGGTCCTCCTCAACGAAACGTCTCCCGAGGAGGCCTGTATGAGGGTTCTATCGATGAACGTATCCGAGAACGAGACGTTGCTCCCGTCATCGGAGAACCTGACCCTCCAGCTGGAAAAGGCCCTCGTCTATGCCTCGGGCCTCTCTTCCTGCACCCAAGAGATGTCCCGGTTCGTCAACGCTTCAGAGTCCGAGTACACGCCTCCGTCGCCCGCAGACGATCCGATAAGGGACCCCGAGGTTCTTCCCACGGGAAGAAACTTCCACTCGATAAGCCCGAGGAACGTTCCCACTCCAGCGGCCTGGGAGGTGGGGTCGGCCCTGGCAGAGGATCTGATCGGAGAGTACAGAAGCGAGAACAACGGGACTTACCCAATAAAGCTAGCCATCGTCTTATGGGCCTGGGCCACGACGGACCACGGCGTCGTCGAGTCCGAGATCCTGAAGCTGGTGGGGGCAGAGCCGGTCTGGGACTCTTACGGCGGCGTCACCGACGTCCGTCTAATTCCCTTATCAGAGCTTGGAAGGCCGAGAATCGACGTGGTGGTGGTCCCCTCCGGTCTTCACCGGGACCTCTTCCCCGAGAAGCTGAAGCTGATAGACAGGGCGATCAGGCTTGCTGCCAACGACTCGGAGACGGACTATCCAAACTACGTGAGGGAGAACGCTGGAATGATCAGGTCGGACCTTTTAGCATCCGGAAACTACACCGAAGAGGATGCTGACTACCTCTCCGCCAGCAGGATCTTTCTTGAGGCCGCAGGAACCTACGGCCCGAACCTCGACAGCCCCGTCTCCGCCAGCGATACCTGGGAGGACGATTCGAAGCTCGGGAACCTCTTCATCGACAGGATGTCCTACATCTACGGCGACGAGGTCTGGGGGAGCAAGACCGTCACAGGGAAGAGCTACGAAGCGGTTCAGACCGACCTCTACCGACGAAACCTCGCCGAGGTGGAGGCCGCGGTCCACCACACCAACTCTAACCTCTACGGCTTCGCCGACAATGACGACGTCTACCAGTACATGGGGGGGATTGCCATGGCCGTCAGGACCGTCACCGGTGAGACCCCATCCCTCTACGTCACCGACGCCAGGGACAAGAGCGAAGACGGCAAGGTAGAGCCCCTCAAAAGCTTCTTTTCAAGGGAGCTTCGGTCCCGCTACTTCAACCCCAAATGGATCGAGGGGATGCAAGGACAGGGCTACTCAGGAGCGAGGGAGATGGACAAGTTCGCCGAGTACCTCTGGGGCTGGGATGTAACCGTCCCCGACCTCGTGACCGAGACTATGTGGAACGAGGTCTACGACGTCTACGTGAGCGACAAGTACGATATGGGGCTCAAGGAGTTCTTCGACGAGAACAACCCCTACGCATACCAGGTCATCACAGCGAGGATGCTGGAGACGTCGAGGAAGGAGTACTGGCACCCCACTGAGGAGATGAAACGGGAGCTTGCAGAGCAATTTGAAGAGTCGGAGTCCGATTACGGCGTTACCTGCTGCCATCACACCTGCGGAAACCTCTTCCTCCGGGATTACATGGAGGGGATAATCACCGGAACGGAGCCGGAGAAGTCGAGTTCCAGCAGCGCGAGCAAGGGAGGTGGGTCCAGCAGGCATCCCTACACCAAAGACTCTGGCAAATCAAACCAGACCAGTGCCTTGGGGGTGGGAGCGACCAGCACAGAAAAACCCGTCGAATCAGAATCCATTCAGGGCGAAGTTTCGGGGTTTGTGATGGAGAACGCCTTGGAGAAGACCAATATGCCCTCGATATCCGGCGCCCCGCTGATGGGGATCATTCTGGTGCTATTCATCCTTCTAGCCGTCGGCGTGGGGTTCAGGAGAAGTAAATGAGGCTGCTAGCGCACTGTAACCTTTCTACAGGTTGATCGATTACCAACTTGCTGTTCTCGGCATTGATGACTGAGAACTCCCCACCGGCCAAGACCATCCTGGCTGCGTCATCCAGGATGACGCTAGACTTTGATACCAGTTTCCGTCCCCCTCAAGCCAGGAACCCAAAGAACGAAAGCCGCTCTCTCTCGACGTTATCGGCTCTACGATCGACTCCTTCAACAATGTCTCGGACCGAGCCGGAGGCCGTCAAGATCTAAAAGAGCATTTTGGGATCCACTACGGTTCAGATGAAATCGATTCTGAATACCGCCAAATGCGACCTTGCGGGGCCGAAGGCATCTGCATCTGATGAAGGTTAAGGCTAATACCCCTCTCCTGATTTCACCAAGATGGAATAGCCCTTAAATCGGTATAAATTGGATTAAACATTGAAATAAGGTATTCAGTCAAAAACATTGAACGGGAGGCTTTCTTTTCGATACTGGCTTT
>Ga0334894_1002544_pt1 | contig 12084 bp, 8 predicted proteins | sample GraSluR3_MG_6_FD_207225 | JGI IMG/M metagenome (GOLD analysis project Ga0334894, IMG submission 207225) | Sludge microbial communities from methane-producing bioreactor in Wageningen University, Netherlands - Granular Sludge_12_05 R3 | ecosystem: Engineered > Bioreactor > Anaerobic > Unclassified... | reverse complement strand
ATCCCTCGTACTGCCTAGTTTGTATATCAATACCAAATGGATTGGTGATGCTTTCGTGCGGCAATTGACCAGCACTTCTATCCTCGTCCAGTAGACGTATTCCCACCTGCGACTCAAAGCTATTGCCATCGTACTTCCATCTGTTGAGCAAATGGTACTGCTTTACCAACGGGTGATTCAGGAATGTGTCATGGTTGTGATCGTTTTCAAAGCTCATGTTCTCAACATGGGCAAGTACCATGGTTGATATGTTCGGCGAAACATTTGTGCTGAAATTGGTGTTGAACTCGGCCATTCCAAGGCTGTTGGCGTATCCATTCACAAAGAATACCTCATCCTCCCAGGGTTTTTTGTACTCAACGTTAATCTGTCCGGCAATACTCTCGTAGCCATTGGCTACCGAGGCAGTACCTTTCGATACCTGTATGGACTCCATCCATGACCCCGGAACGTAGCCCAGTCCAAAGGTCGATGCTAAACCTCGAAGGGCTGGAATGTTTTCCACCTGAATCTGGCTATAGGCGCCGGCAAGTCCAAGTAGCTGAATCTGCTTTGCTCCAGTTACCGCATCGCTATACGATACATCCACCGATGCATTGGTCTCGAAGCTTTCAGAAAGGTTGCAGCATGCAGCACGCTCCAGCTCGTTTCGGGTTATTATTTGGGTTTGCACAGGGTTTACCCTATCGAAATGGGCACCGGGCGATCGACCAGCTACTACTACGCCCTCAATATCAACGCTTTTTTGCAGCGTGTGCATTATATGCGTTTGGGTGGCTGGCACCAAAAGCGTATCGGTTTGGTAACCCACAAAGCTGATAACTAGTTTCTCGGCCCCATTAGGCCGATTAATGGCAAAGTAGCCCATCTCGTTGGTTGTTGTTCCTAGGGTTGTCCCCAGCCAGTATAAGTTGGCTCCAACCACAGGGGTAGATTGCCCGTTTTCGCCCTTCTCGGAGATATGGCCATCAACTTTTTGGGAAAAGGTGATGTACGGCAAAATCAAAAGGGTTCCAAATAACAATAAAGTTTTCATATACAGTTTAATGATGTTGTTAATATTTTTTTTAAACAGTTAAATAAACTTGTTAGTAACTCAATCTTTTATACAAACAGCACTCGGGTAGCTTATTGTAGACACTATCTGGGGCTTTATATTTTTCTGTATCGTGCCCAACTTTTGCAATGGCCTTTTGAATCTCATTGGAATTGGTTTTTTGAGGGTTAAAATCTAAGTGGACAACTTGTGATTCTTCGTCCCAATTTGCCGACATAATCCCACCAACCGAAAGAGCCGCCTTTTCAATTCTATCCTTACACATACCGCAGCTTCCAGCAACTTTTACCAAGGCGTGCTCCATTTTTGTTTTTTCGACCTGCTTGTAATCAAACCTTTCGTATAGACAGCATTCAGGGAGTTCGTCGTAAACATTATCGGGTGCTTTAACCTTTTCTGTATCGTGCCCAATCCCAGCAATTGCCTTATGGATATCATCAGTTTGCACTCCTTGATTGTAATCTAAATGAAGTGTTTGAGATTTTTCATCCCAGTTAGCAGATGTTACGCCCGAAACGGAAAGTGCTGCTTTCTCAATTCTATCCTTGCACATGCCGCAGGTTCCTCCTACCTTAAATGAAGCGTGACTGTCTTGTTCGTGTTGAGCATGCGAATCCTCTGTTTGCATTGAACCGTGGTTGTGTCCTGTTATTGCCGCACCACCTTCAGGGCTCATCATGCTAGGTTTGCCAGCCAGCTGCGCAGCAGCATCAATGCTAAAGGTTCCGTTTACTGCAATTTCGTCTCCTTCTTCCAATCCCTCTTCAACTACATAGCTGTTACCAAGGGCTGGCCCAAGAGTAACTTTCCGCATCACAAAACTTACCTGTTCGCTTGATGTTGATTTTACATATACCACCGATCGTTTCCCTGTCCACATAACTGCACTTTTCGGAACAACTATAGCATTGCTAGAAGATGGGAGGTTGACTTCAATATTTGCCGACACAAACATCTCAGGCTTAAGTTTATAGTCTTTATTGCTAACCTCTAATCTAGCCTTACTAACTCTACTTTTTGGATCAATAATTGGATCGATAAATGAGATTGATCCATTAAAATTCTCACCAGGATATGATTGAACGGTATAGTTAACTTTGCTCCCTTTCTTAATCCAGCTGATATCCGATTCGTAGACATCAAGTAATATCCAAACTCTCGAGAGATCAGTAGTCTCGTAAAGAGGTTGACCTTTTCTGACATAATCCCCTTGATTGACTTTCCTGTCTGTAACATAACCTGAAATGTCGGCAATAAGAGGGAAGTTATCCTGTGCAACTCCCGATTGAATAATCTGCTCAATTTGCTTCTCCGATAATTTCCATTTTTTGAGTTTTTCTTTTGCCGCATCTAATAGTTGAGGCTGCGTTTCCTTAGTTTTGAGCGCCTCAAGCAGCTCTTCCTGCGCAGTTACAAGCTCAGGAGAGTAAATATGTGCAATTACTTGTCCTTTGGATACAAATTCACCTGTAAACTTTACAACCAACTTCTCAATCCTACCAGAAAAATGAGCCGATTGGGTTGATACAAGTCGCTCATCAGCTTGCACCTTACCATTTAATCGTATTGTTTTTACGGGCATCGTTTTGCCAACAATTTCGGTGCTAACGCTGGCTAGTTGCATTGCGGTTTGGGACATTCTAATTGCCATCGGATCCAGGTCGTCATTATCATCACTCTCTAGGGGAATTAAATCCATTCCGCAAATAGGGCAATCGCCTGGTTCGTTTTGCCTAATCTGTGGGTGCATGCTACAGGTGTAGGTTGTTTCAGCTTCAACTTCAGCAGAGAGGTCATGCTGGTTGTTACCTGAGTCACTTTTTGACCCTCCAAAAAATAGCCAACCAAGCAGTATGCCTATGGCAAGGGTTGCAACTAGGATTATTATGTGTTTTCTATTTACTTTCATACTGATATGTTTTTGCCGTTAAGTAGTTCAATTTTGCTATGCTAATGTGATATTGCTTTAGTGCTGTTGCTTTTAACTTCCTGTATTTGAGCAGCTGTTGTTGCATTCGCAATACCTCTTCGAAATCTTTACCAGAGTTGCTGTAGTCCTTAAAAAGTAGATTAAGGGTTTGATTGGTAGTTTGAATTTGATCTTCATAAAGAGATTTCAGTTGAAGCTGCTGATTTATTTCAAACATAACCATATCGTACTCTGCCATTAAAAAGTTCATTCTGTCCTTTTTCTGAAGCGAGTATTTTTCCTGAGTTAGCACCGCTTCTTTTACAGCCGCATTATACTTGCCCCTGAAAATGGGTATGCTTAATGTTACCATGGGCATAAGTGCATCCTTCCCGTTTTCTGGCATAGCAATATCCATTCGTTCGCCCACTATAACGTAGTCAACTCCAACTCCAAATTTTGGGAGGCCTTGCTTTATGGCAGCATTCTCAGCTGCTTTGCTGGCTTGCTCCAACAGATTTAGCTCGTTGATAATGGGATTACTTCTTAGCATCGAGTCTTTTCTGTATTCCTCTGTAAGCATATTTGCCGATAAAGGGTCATTAACCACAATGAATTCGTTTGCATCTCTGTTTAGCAACTGATTGAATGCCGTGGTGAGAGGTTTCTCCTGGTTTGTTAGTATATTGAGATTTGTTTTGGCATCATTTAGCATCATGTCTACACGTAGAATGTTGGTTAATGAGCCATTTCCATTTTCAAATCTTCTAGAAACAATCTCTTTGTATGATTCAAGAATACTTATATTTTCTTCCTCGATCTTCTTCCATTTTTCAAGTTCAAAGAGGGGGAAATATGCTGATGATACCTGAAAATACAGCTTATTACGAGCATCGATGAATGCTTGATACTTAGCCTCAGCCATTAATGTTGCGGCATCCTCTTGCGCCTTCAAAGTTCCAAACCACGGGAACTGCTGTGTTAATGAGAACCTAGCTTTTTGCGGACCAACCCTTGTTTCAACGGGTGAAATAAAATATCCGAAGGATAATGTGGGATCGGGTAACGCATTTACTTGCGGTATTTTTTGCATAGCCGCTTCAAAGTCCTTGTATTTTGCCTGCAAGGCAGGGTTGTTCTCCGCCGCAATTCTCAAATAGTCGTTTAGCGATTGCGAATAGCTATTTAAACTACCTAGAAGTAAGATGATTAATATACTGAAAAATATCCTCATGACTTAATGCTTTTATGTTTTCTTTCTTCGCGCAAGCTGTAAAGTGTGGGCACAATAAAGTAGGTAATTGATGCTACCAGCATACCACCAAAGGCTGGAATTGCCATAGGTATCATTATATCAGCACCCCTTCCAGTTGAAGTGAGTATTGGCAGCAAAGCGATAATTGTTGTGGCTGATGTCATGATGGCGGGCTTAATTCTTCGCTGACCGGCCTCAACAACTGCCGCTCTTATCCCTTTTATACTATCGGTTTGGTTCCGTTTGAAGCTTTGATCCAGATAGGTTCCCATCACCACGCCATCGTCGGTAGCCAGACCAAACAGCGCAATAAATCCTACCCAAACGGCAACACTCAGATTGATGGTTCCCATTTGGAATAAATCTCTCAAATTGGTTCCAAAAACTGAGAAATCGGCAAACCAACCCTGATCGTAAAGCCAAAGCATAATAAACCCACCGCTAAACGCCATGGCAATTCCACTGAATATCATAAGCGACGTGGTAACGGATTTGAACTGGAAGTAAAGAATTAGAAATACAATGCCCAGAACAAGAGGGACAATGATGGATAACCGCTTCTCGGCTCTAACCTGATTCTCGTAGTTGCCAGAGAATTTATAGCTAATACCTGCTGGAATAATTAGTTCACCTGAACTAATCTTATCAAGAATAGTTGCTTGTGCGTCATTCACCACATCAACCTCTGCATATTCTGTCTTTCTGTCGAATAGTACATAGCCAACCAAAAAGGTTTCTTCACTTTTTATGGCCTGTGGGCCCCGAACATACTCTATGTCTACTAGTTGATTAAGTGGGATTTGAACTCCACTAGGTGAAGGCACTAGAATGTTTGCTATTGTTTCAGGATCATCCCTGAGTTCTCTAGGATAACGTACCCTTATGGGGAAACGCTCGCGCCCCTCAACCGTTGATGAGATTTTCATCCCTCCAATGGCTGTTTCAATAGTTTGCTGAACATCTTCAACATTTAACCCAAATCTCGCTATTTTGTCGCGGTTAATATTTAAATGGATGTATGGCTTACCTACAATTCTATCGGCAAAAACAGCCTCTGTTTTTACCGATGGTACTGTTTTCAGAATCTCCTCCAGCTGCATCCCAAAGTTCTCAATGGTTGATAAATCAGGACCATACACCTTTATTCCCATTGGGGCGCGCATCCCTGTTTGGAGCATAACCAACCTTGTTTCAATAGGCTGTAGTTTTGGCGCTGAGGTAACACCGGGTATCTTGGTTACAGTTACAATCTCATTCCAAATATCATCGGGCGATTTTATGTGTGAGCGCCAGTTGCGGAAGTAGTTACCCTTGCTATGCAGAATCAACTTGTCTTTTGTAACACCAGCACTAATGGCTTCCTCGTTCGAAAGGGTATCTCCTGTTGTAAGAATAAACCTGTCATTTCTATCAACTTTAAACCTGACTCTTCTTCCTCTTTCGTTAAGTATATATTCTGGTTTATAGTTTATTACATTCTCGTACATTGAAATGGGAGCGGGGTCAAGTGCCGATTCTACTCGTCCTAATTTACCTACGGTAAGCTCCACTTCAGGAATGCTTGTAACAAGCATATCGAGTTGTCCAAGCACTCTTTTGTTATACTCAACACCCGAGTGTGGCATTGAGGTAGGCATCAGCAAGAAGCTTCCTTCGTCTAGCGAGGGCATGAATTCTTTTCCAATACCAGGAATACTATGAGTTAAGGTAGACCAAACTTTGGTTGTTCTAATATTCCATCCAACTGTATCAGTACCCTTGGCCACAAAGCCAAATATTGTGTTAAAACCCAGCCAAATGGTTGCGCCAAATAGAATTAGAATGGATGGTATTAGGAGAAATTTCACCTTGTTATTTAAGCACCATGTAAGAATTCTTTTGTAGTAAAACTCCAATAAAGTAAATGCTCCCAGTAGAATTCCTACTACTAGTATTACGAATATCACATTTAAAAACAGGCTTTTACTAGCGCCAAGGGGTAACCAGTAATTTGCTAGTAACCAAACCACCCCAATGGCTGCAATTATTAGGTCAGAATTGTTGAGAAGTACATTATACCATTTGTTGGCAGTTTCTTTAGTGGGTGTAATATTTCTTTTTATCAACCCTATTGCTCCAAATAGAATTAAAATTATGCCTCCCCAATAGTAACCCAGAATTGTAACAATTAATCCAATGGATAGCAGCGCAATATTTACCCATTTTGCAACTATTTTATTTTTGATTTTTGCACCAAAAAAGAAGTAGGCTAATGTTGGTAGTATGAATAGCGCTACAATTAATGCAGCTCCTAGTGCAAATGTTTTGGTAAATGCCAGCGGTCCAAAAAGTTTACCCTCTGCTGCTTGCATTGTAAACACTGGAATAAAACTTACTATGGTTGTTGAAACAGCTGTAAGAATAGCCCCTGATACCTCTGAAGAACCCTTGTATATTATGTCGATAAGTTTTTCTCCAGGTGGCGATTCTTCCTTGTGTTTAATGATGTTTTCTGAGAGTATAATACCCAAATCTACCATTGTACCAATGGCAATGGCAATTCCTGAAAGGGCAACTATATTTGCGTCAACTCCCACATATCGCATTGTTATAAATACCATTAGTATTGCGATGGGGAGTAAACTGGATATAAGTAGTGAAGCGCGGAGGTTGTAAATCATTACAATAATCACCAGAATGGTGATAAGTATTTGAAGTGATAAAGCTTCTTCAAGTGTACCCAATGTCTCGTAAATTAATTCTGTACGATCGTAGAATGGAACAATGGTTAGCTGACTTTCAATTCCATTGTCCAAGGTCTTTTTGGGTAATCCTGGCGCAATTTCAGCAATCTTATCTTTTACATTATTTATAACCTGCAGTGGATTTGAGCCATATCTTGCAACCACAACGCCGCCTACCACCTCTGCTCCATCTTTGTCTAGCAAACCTCGTCGGGTTGCTGGGCCTAAAGAAACAACTGCAATATCTTTTATGAGGATAGGTGTATTGTCCTGAACTGCAACAACAGCCTTCTCAATATCTTCAATACTTTTTACGTATCCGAGGCCACGCATTAGGTACTCAGCCTGATTTATCTCAATGGTTTTGGCTCCCACATCTCTATTCGACTTTTGAACAGCCTGCATAACCCTATGAAGGGGAATGTTGTATGCCCTTAGGGCATCGGGATTCACATCAATTTGGTACTCCTTCACAAAGCCGCCAATGGAGGCAACCTCCGAGACTCCCTCTGCTGAGTTTAATCCATACTTTACGTAAAAATCTTGAACCGATCGAATTTCATGCAAATCCCATCCCCCTGTAGGATTCCCATCCTTATCGCGTCCTTCAATAGTGTACCAGTAAACTTGCCCAAGTGCTGTTGCATCGGGACCCAATGTGGGTTGAACTCCATCTGGAAGTAGGTTTGATGGTAGTGAGTTTAATTTCTCGAGTATCCTCGACCGCGACCAGTAGAATTCTATATCCTCTTCAAAAATTATGTATATGCTTGAGAAGCCGAAAATTGATGTACTTCTAATTGACTTAACCCCTGGAATTCCAAGCATATATGTTGTAAGTGGATATGAAATCTGATCCTCAATGTCCTGCGGAGAACGACCATTCCATTCGGTGAATACAATTTGCTGATTTTCACCAATATCGGGTATAGCATCAACAGGAACAGGGTCTGAGGGTAATGAGCCAATTTGCCACCCAAATGGTGCAGTTACTAATCCCCAGGCTATTAATCCGATTAGCAAAAGTACGGTAACCAACCTGTTCTCTAGAAAATATTTTATTATCCTATTTATCATATAAATATTTTTAGTGAGATTATTGAAAATCACTACCCTGCAATATTCTTGTAGGGTAGTGATTGTTTAATACACTATGGTCTTTCGTATTTGCAACAAGCGGGTAGTTTTTTGTAAGTCTCATCCTTCGCTTTTTCCTTATTGGTATCATGACCAACCTTGGCAATGCTTTTATGTATATCGGAAAGTTTAACGGTTGAGGGATTAAAATCGATTTTTAGAATTTGGCTCTCCTTGTCCCACGATGCTGATTTCACTCCATCGATTTTTGCGGCATTTTCAATGCGAGTTTTACACATTCCGCATTCTCCGTATACCTTAAATTCTGTTGATTCTGTTTTATCTTGAGTAATTTGAGCAGAAAACCCTTGAACAAACCAGAACATCAGCACTGTTAAGAGTATTGAAATCTTATTAATCATAGTTGTATGGTTTTATTATTTGCTTAAAAAATTTGTTTGTTATTGTAACCTGCAACAATACGGTAGGTTAAGTTACAGTTTTTATTGGTTCTCTTAGTAAGCTAGCGTACCCACTTATATTTTAAAATGGCACCAATTTCTATCTGAAAACCTAAGAGAAATACTAACCTATTATACCTATTATACAGGTAGATATTGAAATATGAATGCTGTTGGAGTAGTAACCAACTATTAAGCCCTGAATGGAATCTTAAGACATTGGTTGGAAATAACAATTGACTTACCAGGCCTAGGAGGCAATAAGTCTTTAAATGAGGTAAGTGGTGTCGAGTTTATTTCGGAATTATCAATTTCTTGCGCAATACTAAAAATGTTGATAAGGTAAATACTAGGAGTAGTCAACCTAATATTTTCAACTGTTAAACTTTCGTTAACGGTCAGTACTTCAACTTCTGTTTCGCAGCTACAATCATCGCATTCGCTAGCCCCACATGATGAGGTGTTTGTCTCGCTATGGCAAGCTATAGGCTCAGCGCTATTTGCTGTGCAGCAGCTCTGCTCTACTAGTAATGATGTGGATGATTTACTCTCGGCAGTACAATTGCAGAGATGATGAAATATGCTAAAGCCTCCCATAGCGAGTAACAAGTATCCGCTTAGAATAATGGTGAGTATGTCTTTAGTTTTTTTCATCTCGCAAATATAGTGATTTATTTCTTTACTGTTTTAAAAGATCTTGGGGCACATGAACCTGCAGCGCAGCCCGAACAAGGGCTTGAGCCACCCTTGGGGTCTGGTGTCACTGCACGATATAACCCTCTGATTGCGAAAAATATTGCTCCTGCAACTGCAAGCAACGCTAATATCTCCTGAAACATTTTTTATTATTTACAACGCAATGTAGCCATTATTGTTCAAGTGGCAAAAAGGTAATTAAAAATGTATATATATGAATATATGAATAAAAATCTGTATGTTTGCTTCTATTTACTCTAAATTTAAATTTTAAAAGCTATGAAGAAGACTGTTTTATTTACATCCCTTGGATTGGTGGCGGGTGTTTTGATTACTTTGCTGATTATCTATGCATCGGCACAATCGGTAATGCTTAAGGAGCAGGTGAGCATGTATGGTTTCGAGAAATCGGTTGAACTATTCGAAGAGACGGCCACAGAGCAGGGATGGTCAATACCAATGGTGCATGACATGCAAAAAACTATGAACAAGTTTGGGAGGGATGTGATCGAAGCCAAGGTGTTTGAGCTTTGCCACCCCGAGCATGCATTCGAGATTCTGAGTCGTGATAAGGAGCGCATTGTAATGTCGATGATGCCTTGCAGAGTTGCTATATACAAGAAAAGCGATGGGAAAACCTATGTTTCGTGGATGAATACTGGCCTAATGGGGAGTATGATGAAAGGTGTTGTACCCAAGGTTATGAAAGCTGCTTCGCGCGAAAGCGAGCAGATAATTTTGCCCCTAATAAAGTAGCTTGCTTCTTTTGAACCTAGCATAATTAAAGGTGGCGATTAAATGGCCACCTTTTGTTATATATGGCTACTGATGAGGAATATCATACCATCAAATTACTCTCATTAAATGCAATAGTTGTATTTTCACACTGCTAACAAAATTTCATGCTATGAATAGATTGTACTTGTGGATTCTAATAACGCTACTTCTATGGGGCTTTTCCGCACAAAGCCAGCTTACTATTGATGGTCAGTTTCGCTCCCGAGCCGAACTTCGTGATGGTTATCGCGAGGTAGCTTCGGATGTAAACTATCCCGCTCCCTTGGTGAGCCAAAGGTCACGGGTAATCCTAAACTTTGCCGATTCCAGCTTCGACTTCCGATTTTCGGCACAGGATGCCCGGGTGTGGGGACAGAACTGGAATGCAATGGCAAGCAATGCCGTTCACCTCTACGAGGCTTGGGCTGCCTTCAGGCCAAATGCAAACATCACATTAAAACTTGGCCGTCAGGAGTTACGATACGACGATCAGCGAATAATGGCAGCAAGGGATTATTCCATCACTGGGGTTACTTATGATGCCGCACTGTTGATGTATGGCAACAAGGAGTTGGGGGTAAATCTACACTGGGGAACCATGATCAACAATCTGGGCGAGACAAACTTCCTTTCGCTTTACAATACGCCATTATCGTTTAAGTACATGTCGTTTCTTTGGTACGATATGAAAGTGTCGGACAACCTAAGGTTTAATGCGCTTAACTTATTCGATTTAACGCAAAATCCAGGTGATGTTCACACCATGTACGGAAGGAATACCTTGGGAGCTAATGGCATATTTAATCTTACTGATAATTTGGGAGGGCGTATAGGCGGCTATTATCAGATGGGTAGTTCATGGGTTAGCAATGGTGCTTTCGGAGAGACTAATAGAAAGATAAGAGCCTATAGCTACAATGTAACCCTATGGTATAGCGTTTCGGACAATTTAAAGTTGTCAGCAACTTCTGATGTTTACTCCGGTAACGATTGGTCCGAGAACTCAGAGCACTATACAGCATTTAACCGAATAATGTGTGCTGGCCATACCCATATGGGATTCATGGATTACTTTACCTCGGCCGATCTCCGCGAGGTTCGCTGGGCTGGGATTAATGACTTTTTCATAAGGGCAGACTATAAAACAAACTCAAAGCTTAATTTTCAGGCCACGTTACACTACCTGCTGCTTGATAAGCCCTATCTTCTGGGTTTCGATCCGATAGGATATTTAGAGGTCGACAAACCTCTTGGTACAGAGATTGATGTGATTGTTAACTACAAGGTGGCTCCGTCGTTTACCATTCAGGGTGCTTTCATGATGATGCTGCCAACCGAAACCCTTGAGAGAGTTAAACTTTCGGGTGGTGAGTCGGAGTTCTCCTACTTCAGCTACATCTCTTTTCTATTTACTCCTAAATTCTTTAAGTGGGAGGGCAAATGAGAAATTTTTGACCCCAGCTGATTAATATCACCATATAGGAAGAGCATCTAGCAGTAAGCTAGTTGCTCTTTGTTTTTGGGCTTTTTAAAAACTCAGAACCCACTTGTAAATCAAAAACAACGAAAGGTGTTGTAAAATATACTCTATTGTTATTTGAATAACAGAAAATGGATTACCTTTGTTTTGCAAATTGAAAGTGAAATTTTTGAGTTGTTAACAGAAAGCTAGAATAAGGTGATAAAACCAAAGACCATGAAGTTAAAAGAGGTTGCGAGAATTATTGAAGGTAATGTCCTCTGCGGTGAGGATAAGCTAGACCAAGAGGTTGAGTTCGCTTTTTCATCGGATTTAATGAGTGATGTGCTTACCATTCAAACAGATGGAATGGTTCTAATTACTGGGTTGGCGAATGTGCAAGCCATAAGAACTGCCGAGATGTCGGACATTCAGTGTGTGGTGGTGGTGCGCAACAAAACGGTTACCCCCGAGATGGTTGCGCTGGCCGAAGAGAGTGGAATTGTGCTAATTGAATGCAAAAGTTCTATGTTTAAAACCTCTGGCCTATTGTTTCAAAATGGCTTAAAGCCTATCTTTTAGCTGGGTCAATTGGCTTAAATTTGTAAATTTACCAGATCAATAGCACCACATGCAGTTCGAGTATTCCGTAGAGGGGGGCGATTTCACA
>Ga0334894_1002527_pt1 | contig 12183 bp, 9 predicted proteins | sample GraSluR3_MG_6_FD_207225 | JGI IMG/M metagenome (GOLD analysis project Ga0334894, IMG submission 207225) | Sludge microbial communities from methane-producing bioreactor in Wageningen University, Netherlands - Granular Sludge_12_05 R3 | ecosystem: Engineered > Bioreactor > Anaerobic > Unclassified... | reverse complement strand
GTGAAGTCGTTGAAGATGAAAACTTTGAAGAAACTCAATACATAGATAATGACCCACATAGTGTTCGGGAACTAATTCCTTCAGATATGTCCATACAGGACATAGTTGCTCCAATAGATCTAGAAGTAGATTTTAATAATTTAGAAATAGGAGACTATTTCTTTAAGACATTATTTGTAAGTGGATACCCAAGATTTGTTGGACCAAATTGGCTCTCCCCCATAATCAATTTCGAACACTCCTTAAGAATAAGCACCTTTTACTACCCTGTAGACAACAAAACAATATTAGAGAAACTTAAAAAGAAAATTGGAGAGATGGAAGCTTCACTTTATTCGCAGATGGAAGACAGGAAAGTCGTTGACCCTTCACTCAAGGTAGCGCTAGCAGATGCGCAACAGCTTCAAGATTCCATTGCAGAGGGGACAGAGAAATTTTTCCACTTCTCTATGTACATAACTCTCTACGCCAGGGATAAGGATACCCTTGAAAAAATCTCTAGGAATGTAACCTCCACCCTCGCCGCTATAAATGTGACTGCTAAACCTGCGACTCTACAACAGGAACAAGGATTCATAAGCTCTCAGCCTCTTGGACTAGACAGTATGTACATAACTAGAAATATGGACACGACTTCCCTTGCAACAACATTCCCATTCGTGACATCGGAGCTTACTATGGATCACGGAATTATGTATGGACTTAATCTACATAATAGGAGTTTAGTGATTTTCGACCGTTTCGATTTAGAGAATGCAAATGCCGTTATCTTTGCAAAATCCGGAGCAGGAAAAAGCTACTTTGTTAAACTTGAAGCCGTTAGAAGCCTAATGCTCGGGACGGAGATCCTTATCATTGACCCTGAAAGAGAGTACGAGGACCTCGCAGGAGCAGTGAATGGAGCCTACATCTCATTCTCCCAAGATAAAGGAAACAAAATGAACCCCTTTGAACTATCTGGTGTAAAAGAAGAAGGAGATGATGAGCTGAGAATGAAGCTCCTAGCATTGCAGGGATTTTTTAAGGTTATGTTAGGAGAACTCTCCAATATAGAAAGTTCCATCCTAGACCGAGCTCTAATCCTAACATACCGTGAGAAAGGAATAACATTTGACCCAGATACACAGACCAAGACCCCTCCCCTTCTAGAAGATTTGTATAAAGTCTTAAAAGGAATGGCAGAGACAGAAGCCCATGGATTGGCAAGGCGTTTAGAGAAATACATCATTGGAAGCGGTGCTGGTGTTTTCAATGAGGCAAGTAACTTTGAAATAAATAATCCATTCACAGTATTTAGCGTTAGAGATTTACAGGAAGAATTGAAACCTCTCGCCATGTACTTAATGCTGGACTTCATCTGGACCAAGATCAGGAAGGAAAGAAAGAGAAGATTATTAATAGTCGATGAGGCTTGGTACATGATGCAGTCTGAAGACTCTGCCAAATTTATGTATTCAATTGCAAAAAGAGCTAGGAAATATTACCTTGGATTATCGACGATAACCCAGGACGTCGCAGACTTCCTAAACAATGATATGGGGAAAGCTATAATCTCAAATTCCTCTATACAGATGCTCATGATGCAGAGTCCAACGGCAGTAGAGAAACTACAACAGGTCTTTAATCTCTCAGATGGAGAGAAGAACTTCCTTCTTAACTGTGATCAAGGACAAGGACTATTCTTCGCTGGCTCCAACCATGTAGGAATCCAGGTACTGTCTAGTGTGTCAGAACATGAGTTAATAACTTCTGACCCTAGAGATTTAGAGAAACTTAGAGAGAGGGAGGGCCAAACAGATACTAGAACTCTAGAAGATTTGTCCGAGATATTTGAACCTCCAACAGAACAAAGACCTATGAAAGACAGAAAGGGGATGGCAAGGCAAGAAGAAATAATTGAAGAAGCTGTTAAAAGAACACAGGGACAGAGAAGTACAATACAGATGGAGAGAGCAGAATACCAGAAAGAGATAGAGAAGAGATTGAGGGAACAAGAAGAGCAACTAAACCCAGATAAATTTCAAAGAGAGAAAAGTGTCTTAGACAGAATTAAGAGTAATACTCTCTCTGGTCAAGCAGTACAATCTCGTGAGGATATTCAGAAAGGGAAAAAACATTTAACTCCACAAGGTTTAATTGAAAGTTATCCGGAGGATAATGATGAGCAACTCTAATACAAACAATGGGGACATTGAAATCTCTAATTACCTAGTAACAGAGGGAGTTAATCCTAAGAAGATAGATCCTATTCAACAAGGGATGGACCTCTCTTTACTATCCAAAGCAGAGAAAAAGCAACAAGACAGACCAACCGTTCCAAAGGGGATGGGGAGTCCAAAAATTAGAAAGGCTGTCTCATCTCTTAGGCTTTCAAATCCATTCCGAGGGATATAATTTTCTCACAGAGCTCTTTGTCTCCCAGTTCTCTACTTTTGTTTGACTTCTTGAGAAATTCTTAACTAAGCGGGCCCTGGTCAGCTAACACATAATCCGTCAAATTTGAGCTGTTTATAACAATAGGTAGAGGTTTCCCTTCAACAATCATTCGTGCAGCACTCCTTACAATGGTTGTGATATTTCTTTCCAATTGTCTTATACCAGCATCGAATCCAACAGGTCTAATTATTAATGGCCACACCTCCTCCTCTATCTTTATATATTCTGGAGAGATATTAAGATTCTTCAGAACTCTTGGAAGAATATATTCCTTACCAATAACCTCCTTTTCTTGGTCGGAGTAACTAGTAAAGCGAATAACTTCTACACGATCAAGTAATGCTGCAGAGAGGCCTCCTAGATTATTTGCTGTACATATGAAGAAGACATTAGAAAGATCTACGGGATGATCAATATAGTGATCTACAAATGTAGAGTTCTGTTCAGGGTCTAAGATCTCAAGGAGAACAGCCATAATATCACTAAGAAGTCCCTTGTTACCACTAGACTTCTCTATCTCGTCCAAAAGGATAACGGGATTCATAGTCCCACATCTGACCAAAGCCTTGATTATTTGGCCTGGCTCAGCATCTGGAGAATATCTTGGGGAGCCCCTTAGTGTTCTAACATCTCCAATAGCTCCTAGAGATATACGGGAGAACTTTCTTCCCATAGACTGGGCTATGGACTTTGCAATAGAAGTTTTTCCTACACCTTGTAAACCTAAGAACAGAAATACTGGAGCGTTGGCTGAAGAGCTTCTTAAAACCCCCATCTGAACCTCTTGACCCATTGGTTTGCTGGGCATTCCTTGAGGGGGATTATTCTGATATTGCACCTGTGAAGGGATAATATCCTTTCTTAACCTCTCTACACCACCAGAACTCTGTAGTTGCATTGTTGCAATATAATCAAGTATTAAATCCTTAATAGTATCCATACCATGGTGACTTTCATCCATAATCTGCCTTGCTCTGTGAATGTCAAAATTGTCTTCACTCACTACACCCCAAGGAATTCTTGTAATCCAATCTACATATTTACTTACAGTTTCAAACTCTGCACTATACCCACCTAGTTTAAACATTCTCTTAAGTCTTAATACACTCATCATTGCTTCCTCTTTCAATCTCTCGGGAAGAGTCGTAGATGACAACTTTGCTTCAAGGGCCTGAACTTCTCTCAGACTTTCCTCAAGAGCGTCATTAGTAACAGGTGTATTTGCTTGATTATAATTGTTAGGATATTCCATATTTAGGCAGGTTTAATATACTCCTAAAGTGTATATTCATAAGAAGATTAAGTCAAACTTTTACTACATACTATTGATATTAGAAACCTCCCATGATAACCTTAAAGGAGATAATATAAACTGCCTTTATTATGAAAAAATTATTTTCCCTTTTCGTCGCTTCTGCAATCTTTATGTTTCCATTTGCAACATATGCTGCTGTAAATATAACACTAAGAGAATCTGATACTGGTTCCGTAGCGATTGGTGTAGATACCGAGACTGACACTTTAGAAAGTATCGCTTTACCAATAACCTATGCGGAGGGTGTTGAAATAACGGACGTTACAGATGGAGATGTCACATGCTCAGAGTTAAGTTATACAGATTCTCAAGATTCTACAAACACTATAGTAGTAACATGTACTCTTGATTCCGCGACAGCACTAGATGGAGTCCTCGCAAATATAGCCTTCACTTCAACGGGAGACACTCCTGCAACCTTTGAGGTCGTCGAATCTGACGAATTGGATCTTGATACACTTACCCTCGGTCAAACTGTTAGCCTTGAACAGACAAGTGCTGGATCTACAACAACAGGAGAGGAACTCCCCACAACAACAGGAGAACCAATAACAGAGGAGGATCTTATGGTCACAACAGGGGAACCCACTACAACAACAGAAGGAAACCTATTAAGTAGCATAACTGAATATTTACCTTATGTTCTAATTGCTGGTTCAGTAATCTTACTTATTAGTATAGTAGTCATCTTACTTGGAAAGAAAAAGGGGCCAAAGCAGCCTAAGGTAAAGAAAGATAAAAAAGGAGATCCAAAACAAATGTCTCCGGTAATGGGAGGAGAACCACAGAGTGAAAGATCCCTTAAAGATATGGTCAATAATCCAGAGAGTGCTCCAGCACAGACAACTTCTACACAACCAGCTTCTACTCAAGAGCCCACACCAACACCTATTCCTATGAGCCAGAATGCACCACAAGCACCCGCACAACCTGCATACACACCTCCACAGCAGAATACTCCACCAATTTCGAGTGCTTCTCAGGAGGAAGATTTACAAGAGATACTTCAGAGAGAATCTTCTGTTCCAACAGCCATGGGAGATAATACCCCACAAGAGATGCCACAGGCAGAAACACCTGAGACTCCACAACCTAACCAAGGAGTTCCTTTCTCCACAGGATTCTCTGCTCCACAACAACAGGATGGCCCTGAGAATATTATGCCAGAGGCTCCACAACCACAAACCAATCCTACACAAGAAGTGGGCCCTGTAACTTCTGCACCAGAAACTGAAGCAGCTAATACTATGCATCAATCTGGTACAGCACAAGATTTACAGGAAAATATTAATGGACAGATAAATCAGATAAATGGAGGAGTCATACCTACACAACAACCACCTATGGAACCAACAAACCCACAGCAACCTGAACAAGCAGAAACACAAGCACAGATGCCACCAATAACATTACAACAGAACCCAAATACAGATAACACTCCAGAGGAAATGCCTCCTGTGCCACCAACAATGTAATATGGAAATTAGTGGAGGGATTACTTAAAATTCCTCCACATTTCACTACCCTTAACTCTTAAATCTCCTAAGTATTTACTGTTGAGATCCTTGCTTCCATATGGCCTTTCACAGTCCTTATCTAGAGTCTCAAATGCTATCTGTGCAATCTTCATCCCAGGATATATCTTTATTGGGATAGGAGAAACATTCGCCAGCTCAAGAGTCAATCTTAATTTATTACCAGGATCTAAAAACCCAGCAGTAGCATGAACTATTAGCCCTAACCTACCTAAAGAACTCTTTCCTTCTAAACGACCAACATGCTTAGCATCCACACCTGTAATTTCCTTAACATTTGCTAAGACAAATTCATTTGGATGAATAATAAAACCTTTCTTCTCATCTACCTCTATCTCTCTCATTAGATTCTTAGGCTTATCTTTGACATCTACTATCCCTATACTTTCTTTGTTAAAAGTAAGAAAGAATTTATCTAGATGCAAATCGTAAGATGCAGGTTGTAAAAACTCCTCTAAAAAAGGCTCTATCACAATCTCTCCACTCTTTATTTTGGCTTTTATTGTCTTGTCTGAAAGAATCATATTTTCTGCATAAAAATTTAACTTACTCTTTTATAAAATATAGAAATTTTAAAATTGTCCCCCTACTCTCCTAACTCCTATCTACAAACTGGTGCTTGTCATCTACCCTAGGTTCAATAATCTTTCTCAATAATGGCCTCCAAATAGGATCTATGTAATTTAGATTTCTTAGCCATTCATAGACCAAAACTCTATATGAGATATGTCCCCCATTTCTACTTCTTAAGTTTATCAAATATTGCAGATCATCAAATGACCCATAAAATATATATTTGGTTGCATGAGCATGAGGTAATAGATATTTCGTAAACTCATCACACACCTCTTTAGAAAGATGCTCCTTTGCCATCTCCCTCCATCCTTTTATCCTGTCATAAGTGTCCGACAATCTCTTTATATATTCTTTCTTAACTTTCGAGAGAGAGCCAATATCCAAATAATTACAAAGATAGAAACATTGGTCACTCCTCCTATCTAACTCTTTATCCATATCTACCTGATCGTGTAATAGGGGAATAAACCTCTCAAGACTCCTATGCCTATTAATATCCTTCAGTGTCCCTAATGTCCCAAAACCCTCTATCTTTATTGCTCCTGACTGTCCAATATTCCCAAGCTGGTTATGGTGATCATGCAATTCAAATATTATTTCTCCAAATTTTTCTTGATCCTCCTCCGAAAATTCAAACTCTTCCTTAGAACCTAAGGGATTTATTAGATATTCATAATGAGATACTAGAGACTCCATACAATCAGGGGAGTAAGAAACCTTTACTGCATAACTCTCACTCTCAGGAATCTCCCTCTTTTGCTCCGAGGAAAAACTCTCTTTCATATACTCAAGAATCTTATCTGTTGAATTCTTTCTGCAACAATTGGCGTCTGTGTGCCTAATTAGTCCATCTGCTTCCCTAATATAACCCCTTGCCTCAAGGTTGGATTCTCCCAAAAGATTAAGAAGCATACTTGCGACCTCGTTTTCTACGACGGTGTCACTCCCACACATAAAACTAATCGCATCGGACCAACTTCTAGCAGACATCAGATAAGCAGTACTTGTACTTAGGCCATACGGTAGAAAATACCTTGTAGTGTCGAATGCTCTTGCTTTTAGAGCAGAAACTTCCTGCTTGCTATCTTCATTTATTCTAAAGTGCTTCTTAAGAGCATCCCTTGTTGGACCTAACATCTCCCTGTAATCCTTCATCTGTTTCAGGATTATTCTCTCGTATTCTCTACTGACTTCTCTGTTTTTACAAACTTCAGTCGGAATCTTAACAAAATTAGGATCCTGGAAATTTTGATATCTGGTAGATCTCCCCTGTCCAGATACCACTGGACAAGAATAAAACATCTTAGTCTCAAGATAGATTGGAACATTCTCTAAGCAAACAAAAAGGTCTGCCATATCTCCAACAGATTTATGACCATATCCTGCAAATATCTTCTCTAATCGTTCTGCAGCATCTGTGTTTTCCCTCGTAATCTCTGAAGCAATATCTAGTATAGAATCTGCGGACCTACTATACCTAGCTCCTAAGTAGGCATTAATCGAGGGTTGTTTTCTTTCTGTATTTTGAAGGAGGGTCTGTATTTTGAATTTGTTCCAAGGGGCTTCAGATCTCAAGGTGGCAATATGCAAATCTTTCCTAAAGCTTAACTTCATTTTGTATTATTAAAAGTTTAATTTTTAGTAACCCTAAGGTCTAGCAATCCTAAAGATTTATCCCCTTACCCCGGGTATTGGGAACTTAGAAGCAAAATCCTTAACCTCTTCTCTTGTTTTCTCAATCACGGCCTTGTCCTCTCTGTTCTTTAATACCCTGTCTATATATTCTGCAACCTTTTCCATTTCCTTTTCTTTCATTCCTCTGGTTGTTAAGGCAGGAGTCCCTATTCTAACCCCTGAAGGATCCCATGGTTTTCTAGGATCATTTGGGATAGTATTCTTGTTTAATGTGATGTTTGCATCTTCCAATAAGGTTGAAGCTTCCTCTCCTCCTAGATTCTCTAAACCCTCGGAGTTAACTAAATCTACTAAGAAGAGATGATTATCTGTTCCTCCAGATATTATCTTGTAGCCTCTTTTCATGAGTTCCTCTGAAAGAACTTTCGCATTCTTAATAACTTGTCTCGAGTATTCTTTAAAGTCCTTGGTTGATGCTTCTTTTAGAGCTACGGCTATGGCGGCTGTTATATGGTTATGAGGACCGCCCTGAAGGCCTGGGAAGACTGCTTTATCTATCTTCTCCCCTAATTCCTCCTTTGACATAATCATTGCTCCTCTGGGGCCTCTTAGCGTCTTGTGTGTCGTTGTAGTAACTACATCTGCAATTCCAATTGGAGAGGGGTATTCACCTGCTGCAATCAATCCCGCCACATGTGCAATATCTGCGACAAGGAAGGCTCCAACCTCATCTGCTATCTTTCTAAATTCAGACCAATCCACTATTCTGGAATATGCAGAGAATCCTGCCCATATTAGCTTTGGTTTATGTTCCTTCGCTAACTTTCTTACTTCGTCGTAATCTATATAACCATTTTCATCTACTCCGTAACTGACAGAGTCGTAATATTTCCCAGATATAGAAACTTTAAATCCATGGGTTAGGTGCCCACCGGCATCTAAAGACATTCCTAGTGTTCTGTCCCCTGGTTCTAACAATGCAAAGTGAACAGCTAGATTTGCTGGAGATCCTGAATATGGTTGAACATTCACATGCTCTGCTCCAAAAAGCTCCTTAGCTCTCTCTATAGCCAATTTCTCTATTTCATCTACATACTGATTTCCTTTGTAATATCTCTTCCCAGCATAACCCTCAGAATATTTATTTGTGAGAATAGAGCCCATACATGCAAGGACATCCTCAGAAACATAGTTTTCTGAAGCTATTAGTTCTAGTCCTTCTAACTGCCTCTTCTTCTCTTCTTCTAAATAGGTTAATACCTTCTTATCTTTTATTTTGTTCATAGCAGTTCATTAAATTTAACATTAAAGAAACTACAGTCATCGGACCAACCCCCCCTGGGACAGGTGTTATGTATGAAGGGATTCCTTGGACATCTTCCCAGTCTACATCTCCAACCAGCTTTCCTGTCTCTGGGTGCTTGTTTGAACCAACATCAATAACAACAACTCCCTCTTTAAGAAATTCTGATTTAACCAGAAGTGGTACTCCTGTTGCAGATATTAGAATATCTGCGGTTTTTGCAACTTCTTGGATATTAACTGTCCTGGAATTACATATTGTTACTGTAGCGTCTCTTCTTAATAATATAGCTCCTAAAGGGACCCCCACTATATTGCTAGCTCCGAGAATAACAACCCTCTTACCGAACACATCTATTTCGTATTCATCTAAGAGCTTCATTATTCCAAGGGGTGTTGCGGGAGGGATAGCTTTTGGATCATTTTGGAAAAGTCTCCCTAAGTTAACCGAAGTTAATCCATCGATATCTTTCCTTGGTTCTATGCTCTCCAAGACAGCATTTGTATCTATATGGCTTGGAAGAGGTAATTGAACCATAAAGCCATCTACTTCATCAAAAGCATTTAGTGTTTTAACAAGATTTACAACTTCCTCAGTTGTAGAATCTTGCTCTAAATGATGTGTCTGACACTCTATTCCTAATTCTCTGGCCTTCTGCTCCTTGATTTGAACATACTTAACACTTGCAAAATCATCTCCAACTAAAATCAAGTCTAATCTGGGGACTCTTTTCCCATCCAAGGCAATTCTTTCAACTTTAGAGGAGATCTCCTCTAACATTTTTTGAGATGTACGTTTTCCGTCTAGTATCTTCATTTATACCTCGTATTTTACCATTATATTGAGAAAAACTACAGATTGGACCTTTCAACTAATCACTATCCTTGTTCATAATCTCTGTGTAAAGTTTACCCTTCTTCTTCATAAGCTCATCCCATGATCCAAATTCTACAACCCTACCCTTGTCGAAATAATATATCCTATCGAAATTCTTCAAAAGACTTACACTTCTGGTTATATAAATCATTGATTTGTCATCTCCTAGGAAGTCAAAAATCCCTCCGAGAATATCTCTTGCGGAGATATCATCTATAAACGTAAAGGGCTCATCCATAATAAATATGTTCTTATTTCTGTAAAGAGTTCTAGCAATAGAGAGTCTCTGCCAATATCCAGGAGAGAGTTCCTTTCCTGAAGGGAATGTCTTTCCCAGCACACTTTTGTCCTTAAGGTTAATCTCCTTCTTAAAGTCTTTAACTCCTGCAACCTTAATCACCTCTTTATAAAGGTCTTTATTAACATTTTTCCTCTGTCCAGAAATAACTACATTTTCTATTAAACTAAAATGGTAGTGGATGAAATCTTGGAACATAACAGAAAGTTTTTGCTTTAACTGTTTCCTGTCCAAGTCTTGTATACCATGACCATCTATTAAATATTGATCTTCCTTAACTCTATATAAGCCTGTTAAAATCTTTACGGTTGTGGTCTTCCCAGAACCGTCACCTCCAAAGAAAGCAACTTTCTCTCCAGGTTCTATCTTAATATTTAGATTCTTTAAAATCTTGGTCCCTGGATCATCAGGATATTCAAAGGTCAAATTCTTAAATTCTAGAGATGGTGTTCCCTCCTTCAATTTAACATCCCCATGTTTGTAATCTCCAAAGCCCTTGTAGTCTACAAGCTTAAAGTACTCATCTATGTATTCTAGATTATTAGACATTAAGGAGAGAGCATTAATAACCCTAAAAGTACTACTATAAATAACGTCTACATAGTCATAAAGAGCCTTAAAAGTACCTATTGTTAATCTCTTAGCTACAGCTATAGATAAAACATAGACTAAGTAACCGTATTTCATAAATTGCCCAATTATTGATAGAGATGTCTTATCTCTAGTAAAGCTAAATAGCTTCTTTAGTAAGCCTTCTACAAATTCTTGGTACTCTTCTTTGTATTTCCTTCTTAGATAAGAATATATATTATTAACTCTCAGTTCTGCGAAATTAGGAATCATCAGGCCTAGGTTCTGGATATAATTGAGGAACTTCAATCTCCCAACCTCCTCATCCCTGTAACCTTTAAGCTCTTTCCTCCTTACATGGACAGCGATAGTCTCTGGGATTACAAAAAGGAGTAATAACAATGCTGTCCAACCCATTGTTCCAAAAAGAATAGCAAATGCACTTACCAATCTAATTACATTACTCAGTATTGTAGAGAAGTTATCGTAGGCAGATGTTATCCTAGCTATAGAATATGAAGGGACAAATACTAGATAATCTTGGAATTCTTCTTTCTCAACATCCTCAAGATTTGCACCAGATACTTTAGCTAACATTTCCCTCTGGGAGTCCTTCCACACATTCTCGTTAATTACATGGAATAGATACTCCCTCCCCTGTGTGCATATCTGAAGTACTACCCAAAGGAGAAGTAACATAAGAAGATAATAGAAAGATTCTGTCCCAAAGTAAGAATCCAAATCAAATTGGTTCCAATCAAGAAGAATATTCGCTGTCTCGTCTATAAATTTACCAAGGACCGTAATTCCATAAATCTCTGCCCCTGTAGAGATCAGGAACAAAAGATCTCTTCCGATTGCTGCAAAGGTATAACGGGAATATATAAACCCTAAAGTTTTCCTTAATGCAAACAATTTATCCTTAAACTTTTGTACAATCATTAGAATATGATAGCATGCTTAAAGAAACAGGAAAATGAGAAATGAGAAATTTTTAGAAAATTTATTATATGAACTCTGGGAGGAGAACTTCTGTGATATTCCTAGAAGAAACTTAGTCCTGATTAAGTATGGGCGATACTCTAGAAGGCAATTAGGGAGTATTAAACTTGCAAGAGAAGGAACCAGAATAAAGGGCCTTTTAAACAAGAGGAAAGAGGATTATGACGTGCAAGATGACAAGAGTATTACCGTAATAACAATTACAAGACATTTTGAGAATGAGAATATTCCCGAGTTTGTTGTTAGAGCAACTGTCGCCCACGAACTTTGTCATTACACACATGGATTTAGTTCACCCCTACAGAAGAGATTTAAGAATCCTCACCAAGGAAACATTATAGATAAAGAGCTAGCAAGCAGAGGTTTATTAGATGAACAGAGAAAAGCAGACCTCTGGCTTAAAGATAATTGGATAGATATTGTCTCCAGTAAAAAATAAAAGGGAGGCTTCTGCCCCCCTTCATATCCAATCTTCTTGAAGAGATTACATCATCCCTTGCATCCCTCCCATACCGGTTGGCATTGCAGGTGCATTGTCATCTTTATCTTCTGGGATATCAGCGACAACCGCTTCCGTAGTTACCAACATAGAACCAACAGATACTGCATTTATAAGTGCTAACCTTGTGACCTTAAC
>Ga0334894_1002520_pt1 | contig 12211 bp, 12 predicted proteins | sample GraSluR3_MG_6_FD_207225 | JGI IMG/M metagenome (GOLD analysis project Ga0334894, IMG submission 207225) | Sludge microbial communities from methane-producing bioreactor in Wageningen University, Netherlands - Granular Sludge_12_05 R3 | ecosystem: Engineered > Bioreactor > Anaerobic >... | reverse complement strand
TGCCTCATACTCCTCCAGTGGAACACCGGTTATTCCAAGAAGAACTGTCTGATGTGTTCCTGTCCGGACAATTTCATCAATGATCGGCTTTGTGAGATTTATTGGAATGGCAAATCCTAGCCCTTCAGCGGTCTTCATCTTCGCAGTGTTGATTCCGATCACCTCTCCGTTTCCGTTCAACAGGGGTCCTCCGCTGTTTCCAGGATTTATGGATGCATCGGTTTGGATAAGATCTTCAATGATATTGCTGGCATCAACCCTTACAGCTCTGTTGAGACCTGAAATCACTCCACTGGTGACGGTTCTTTCAAACTCAAGCCCCAAGGGGTTTCCAATTGCCACTGCAAGCTCTCCAACCACCAGACTGTCTGAATCACCCAGTACCGCCACTGGCAGGTTGCTTCTTTCCACCTTGACCACGGCTAGGTCCAGGAAGGGATCGTTCCAGAGGACCTCACCTTCAGACTGTTCCCCATCCTCAAACTTCACAGTAATCTCCTTTGCCTCTCCATCTGCAACCACGTGGGAGTTTGTCAGAATATATCCATCCTCATGGACTATTACTCCGGAGCCTACACCACTGACATCCTGCTGGGAAAACCAAAACTCCTGCGTCTCAACCGTTGTAATCCCAACCACTGAGCTCATGCTCTTCCTGGCAACTGCAGATACTGCTGTTATGCTGTCATTTGGGTTGATTGTTATGGGAGTCTGCACATAATCATTGGGGTTGTCCTGGTCTGCAAAATAGCCGTTGCCCAGATAGGCTCCAGCAAACCCTCCCACAAAGGATATCAAAAGAACCACAGCGACAAGCGTCAACCAATTTCGACCCTTCTTCTCCTTCTTGTCCTGGATAGTCTTTCCCTGCTGAGCATCATCAACCACTTTGCTATTCTGAACTTCCTGGTCCATGTTTGCTTCTGGGTCTATATTATTGTTATTGTCCATTCTTATTTCTCCTTTCCTATTTTCTTAATTAAATTCTAACTCCCTAATGTGAAAGGAATATGAAAAGCAGGTGGAAAAAATGTAAAAATGGGTAGAGTATGAATATATTCTAGAGGAGGTTATCAGATGAGGGGCAAAAAAGTAAAAGTGGAATATATATATCACAGCGGCTATACAATAGAGACGGAAAATTACTTTATGGTTTTTGACTATTTCAAGGGGGATATAGAACTTCCTGACAAGCCCGTGCTTGTCTTTGTAAGCCATTCCCACCCTGACCATTTCAACGAGGACATCTTTAAATGGACCCTGGCAAGCAGTGACATCACCTACATCCTAAGCGACGACATCATGGTGCCTTCAAATGGCAGAATTCGTCTTATGGGTCCATATGAGAGGCTGGACTTCACGGATTTTTCTGTTGATACCTTTGGCTCCACAGACCAGGGCGTATCCTTCCTTGTGAATGTTCATGGAATTAGCATCTTCTTTGCTGGGGATTTTCACTGGTGGCATTGGGAGGAGGATACCAATGAGGAGAAAGCACTTATGGAAAGGGATTTCAAAAGCGAAATCGAAAGAATCCGGGGGAATAAAATTGACGTAGCATTTTTCCCTGTTGATCCACGACTTGGGGAGCATTATTACCTGGGAGGGAAGTACTTTATTGATAGTATCAATCCAAAACATTTCTTCCCACTCCACTTTGGGGATAACTTTGAAATAATCACTGACTTTATCAACATTCCCATGAGCAACAATACACATATCCATAAGGTCCAAAAGCGAAACCAGATATTTCAGGTCACATAAAATGGATGGCATCAATGCCATCCATTTTTTATACTCGATTCTTGATTGCCTTAAGATCATCCTGAATAAATCTGTGCTCCACCTTTTCCACTCTGAAATTAATGAGCCTGAATAGTCTCTGGAATATTACACCCCCAAAAAACGCCATAATAATGGTTCCTATTCCAAAGCTGCCCCCGAGAATTATCCCTATTGTTACAACAGAAGCCTCAATTGCACTTTTTATGAACCTCACTGACTTCCCGGTTCTTCTTGTGAGGACAACCATTAGTCCATCCCTGGGACCAGCTCCGATTCCCTGGGAAATGTAGACAGAAAATCCGAGCCCCTGCACAGCTATGCCTGCAAGTATCATGATTAGTCCTATGGTTGGTGTTTGGGCCACGGGAACCAGATTGTTGAGCATAAGAATATCAATGAAGGTACCAATCAACAGCATGTTCATAATCGTTGCCCAACCTATTGCCTGTCCAAGATAGATATCAAGAATTATTATCAGAAATCCCATTATTATATGGGTTTGACCAATTGTTATACCTACTGTCCTTGAAACCCCCTGGTGGAATACATCCCAGGGAGAAACTCCCAGACTTGCATTAATTGTAAGCACTATTCCAACGGCAAATATGAACAAACCCACCACTACCTTAAGCAATCTCTTCGGTGTATAAACCATTTTACCCCTTCTTTTCCACTTAATTTTCAATTCAACCGGCTATGGTCAGATACCATTACATCCAGGTAACAGTAAAACCCTTTCTCACAATCTCCCTGATTCCGTTTAGGTTCAAGGATATCAGCTTCATCCCAAACCCTTCTTAATACTCATCAAGAAAAGAATGCTTTTCTCCGTCCTTTTCCCATCCAAGTATTCCTTCCATGTTGACATTTTGAGCAGCCCTGAATATGGAGCTGTCAACATTCTGGAAGTCCTCCTTAAGCCTTTCTATCAGCTCCTTGATCTCGGTTCTCTTGTTGCCAATCTTTTTCGCAGCGACCATACAGGCACAATTAAGTGGCCATATTCCCGCATTCTGGATAAAACGTTCAATATATTTCTCCTCTATGAGATACATTGGCCTTATCAGTTCCATATCCTCAAAGTTCTGAGCCTTGAGCTTTGGCATCATGGTTTTGAAATTACCTGCACAGAGGACATTGAGCATGGTGGTCTCAATCACATCATTGTAGTGGTGTCCAAGGGCCAGCTTGTTGCATCCAAGCTCCTGTGCTTTTCCATAAAGGGCCCCCCTTCTCATCCTTGCGCACATGTAGCAGGGATAGTCCTGGGCGATCTTGTCGGCAACCTCAAATACATTAGCTTCGTATATGTGTACAGGAATATCCAGATATCTGCAGTTATCTTCAAGCAGCTCCCTGATATCTGGATGGTAGCCTGGGTCCATGGCTATGAACTCAACCTCGAAATTCTGCGTCCCATATTTGTGCAGCTCCTGAAAGAGCTTGGCCATGAGGAGGCTGTCCTTACCTCCGGATATTGCAACGGCGATCTTGTCACCGTCCTGGATCAGTTCATATTCCTTTACAGCCTTGATGAACTTTGTCCAGATGTGCTTTCTATAGGTTTTAATTATGCTTCTTTCTATGTCCTTCAAAGGCTTTCTTTCATTGAAAGGAACCAGTATTTCGCAACCTTCTCCAGCTATGTCCGTAATTTTTTCACTCAACTTAATCCACTCCATCTATTATACAATTACTTTGTGCATCTAACTAATATTACTAGTTTATAACAAATATACATTTAATACAAGATTATTGCACATATGGCAAACTTGACTCCGCAGCCTTTGCCCCTTATGATATAATCTTTCTAGGAGCAATACTTTCGTTGCAATCCAAGGCCATTTAAGGTATAATTCTAACTCGTGGATAGACGATGAAAATAATTTATATATGGAAAGGAAATCAAAATGAAGCTAGGAATAGTAGGCCTACCTAATGTAGGAAAAAGTACATTGTTCAATGCAATAACCCATGCAGGAGCTGAATCCGCAAATTACCCCTTCTGTACAATAGAACCAAACGTAGGTGTCGTGGCGGTTCCAGATGAAAGGATCTATAAGCTTGCAGAGATCTACAACTCAAAAAAGATTGTGCCAACAGCCATAGAGTTCTACGACATTGCAGGACTTGTAGCTGGAGCCAGCAAGGGAGAGGGACTCGGAAACAAGTTTCTGTCACATATCAGAGAGGTTGAGGCTATAGTCCATGTTGTAAGGTGCTTCCAGAACGAGGATGTGGTCCACGTCTCCGGCGGGATCGATCCATTGAGAGACATCGAAACAATCAATCTGGAGCTTATGCTTTCGGATATGGAGCTTTTGGAAAGACGTCTTGAAAAATCACAGAAGCTGGCCAAGAACGACAAGTCCTTAAGACTTGAGGTTGAGGTGATAAAGAAAGCCCTTCAGGTCCTTGAAGAGGGAAAATCACTTAGGACTCTTGATCTGACAGATGACGAGGCTGCATTATTAAGATCCTTTAACATGCTGAGCTCAAAGCCAATCATTTACATTGCGAACATCTCAGAGTCAGATGTGGGTTCAGAGGAAGAAAATCCTTATGTTAATCAGGTGAAGGAATTTGCCGCAACTGAAGGCGCTGAGGTTGTTGTTGTCAGTGCAGAAATTGAAGAGGAGATTTCTCAGCTTGACGAAGAGGAAAGGAAGGAGTTCCTTGCGGACCTTGGACTTACAGAGTCCGGACTTGACAAGCTAGTTCAGGCTAGCTACAGACTGCTGGGACTAATAAGCTTCCTGACAGCAGGTGAGCCGGAGTCAAGGGCGTGGACCATAAAGAGAGGCACTCCAGCTCCTCAGGCAGCCGGCAAGATCCACTCCGACATAGAAAGAGGCTTTATCAGGGCTGAGGTAATCCACTACGATGACCTTATGGCCCATGGAGGGAGCATGGCATCTGCTAGAGAGAAGGGACTTGTGAGGATTGAGGGCAAGGACTACATCATGAAGGATGGAGACGTTGTCCACTTCAGATTCAACGTTTAGATGTTATTAACTTGGATAGACCCCTGTGGTGAAGATCACCACAGGGGTCATTTTTTAACTATTTTTCCCCAAGGGGAACTTCATAAAAACATTGAACTGATCTCCGTCAACCTGCAAATCGAACTCTCCACCATCCTTTACCTTGCTTTAAAGTATAAGGGGTAATTCTTACAAAACAGTCCATAGATTTCTTACAAAATCCTTAAGCTCTTACCCGCTTCTTCTTTGGGCCGAAGTAAAGTGTGCCCCAAACACCTGTCACTATCATGATTGCACCTATTACATCCTTAGTTCCGAAGGGTTCCTTTAGTATGAATACTCCGGCAAGTATTGCAAATACAGTTACAAGATTGCCGAAAATTGCCGATTGTGATACTGGTATCCTTGATATTGTGAAGTTCAGGAAGAAAAAAGCCACAACTGAAGACAAGAGTCCCAGATATAGTATTGGCCCATAGACCTCCGGATTTGTAAGTGGCTGAAAATATATTGCAAGGGTTCCCTCAAAGAGGCTTCTCACAAGAAGCGTACCATTGAAGACAATGGCACCGATAGACATCATTGTATATGTGATTTCAACAGGTGTAAACTGACTTGAGGCTCGTTTTGAGCTTAAGCTGTAAAGCGTTCCTGAAATTACTGACATGGTCAAAAATATAAGCCCAAGGGTGTTTCCCCCAAGACCGCTGGAATCGTTTAAGACATTGATAACTATAACTCCACCCACAGAAAGGATTATAAACATTATCTGGACAAGCTTCAGCCTTTCTTTCAGAAAAATTCTTGCTCCTATGGCCGTTGTCACAGGAACAAGGGATACCATCAATCCCGCCTGTGACGAGGTTGTGAGGTTTACTCCCTCCACCTCGAAGAAAAAATAGAGTACAGGCTGGAATATGGCAGTCATGATTACCAGCTTCAAATCCTTCCCCTTGAAATCAAGCTTGATCAATTTTAATGCCCTCAAGATCTGCATGGTAATTGCGGCAACCAAAAATCTGTAGGCAATAAGCTGCAGGGTACTCATGTAGCCAAGTCCGATCTTGGTAAACATAAAGGACATTCCAAATATCATAGAATATCCCAGGGCGGTCATATAGGGTAAAAATCTATTTTCTGTCATAACATCACACTCCTCATACAAATATAGCATTTTAGGGAGAAACTGGCAATGGAAAAGACCAGCTAAAGCTGGCCTTGCAGGTCTCTCATCTGTACAATTACATCCTCCATCTGCTCTAGAGTAAGCATTCCTGGCTGATATCCCAACAATATTCCTTCATCGCTTAAAAAATAGGTTGTAGGCATTCCGCTTACAAGGTAAACCTGTGCAATATGGCCATCATCGTCAAGTACAACGGGGAAATCATACCCTCCCTCATCAAGATAATCCTGTACCAGACCTTTCTCCTCCCTAACATTTACTGCAAGTACTACCAGGTCCTCATGGTCATCATGCACCTTCTGAAGGTCAGGCATCTCAATGTCACAATAGGTGCACCAGGTTGCCCAGAAATTCAGAAACACCATCTTCCCTTCATAATCACTGAGTTTCACTTGGTTCCCATCCATATCAAGAAGTGTAAAGTCTGGAGCCTTTTCTCCCATTACAATATCCGCATGCTCATGGTCCAGGTATCCGTCATGACCTCCTTCAGGAGCAGCTTGAGTATCATTCTGTTCTGGAACCGCCGATGGTTCTCCTGTCTGTGAGTCCGTCCCAAAGCCTTGCTCTTCTGTTTGGCTGGCTTGCTGGTCCCCTTCTCCCATGTTGGAAAATACATATACGGCTCCAGCTCCAATCAATGCAATAGCTACTATCAATATTATCAATTTACTGTTTTTCATATAATTCCTCCCTCTAAAGTAGCAGTGAGCTTATGCTCATCATCTTGTCAAAGAATATTAAAAGTCCAAATATTACAAGTATTATTCCGCTTATATAGGGCATATACTTAAGAAATTTCTCAGCCTTTGCCAGCCAGTTTATAAATACGTTTATAAACAGGGCAGTCATAAGAAATGGTATTGCCATGCCTACAGAATAGACGAAAAGCAACATCATTCCCTTCGATACAGTAGCGGATGTTCCAGCGAAGACCAGTATAGAAGCAAGCACCGGACCAAAACAAGGAGTCCAACCTGCTGCAAAGGCCATCCCCATAAGGATTGAGCTGAACCAGCTGGTAACCTTTTTAGGAGACTTGACCCTCTTTTCCATTCCTAGGATTCTAAGATTCAATACCCCCATCATATTTAATCCAAACAGGATTATTAGAATTCCACTGATCCTGAAGAAAATTGTCTTGTTCTGTATGAAGACCCTCCCAAGAAAGCTTGCAGATGATCCCATTATCATAAATATGACAGTGAATCCCAATACAAACCCCAGGGTTCTCATCAAGGCTGTCATTCGAACCTTTGAAATGTCATCCTCCATATCAACCCCTGTGATATACATGATATAGGCCGGAATCATAGGCAAAAGACACGGCGAAAAAAAGGATAGAAATCCTGCTCCAAATGCTATTGGAAGCGATACGTCTGCATTTATCATGGCAACCTCCCATTTTGTCGAAAATTAAAAACTCTATACCCATTATACCCGAAAGGGGTATGTAAGTATAGAGTTTCTGTCAACTTACTCCATAAATTCTTACGCTTTTCCAATCTCCCCTTTTAAACAGGGTGTATGCCCAAAGTCCGGAGATTACGTTCGTAGTGCTTATTGCAAGCCAGACACCTGTTGAATCCATCCCAAAAACCAAGCCCAGGATTATGGCCATGGAAACCCTGATTACAACCCAGCTGTAGAATGTAATGAAAAACGGTTTCTTTGTATAGCCTGCACCCTGCATTGTCCTGGAAAAAATAATTGCTATTGCATGGAATGGTTCAGATATGCCGATTATTATCAAAAATGTGGTCCCTATCCTCACAACATCTGGATTTGGAGCATCCAGGAAGAAATTTATGAAGGGGCCTGCAAATATGATGAACAGTAGAGATATCCCAAACATTATTCCTGCACCGAGAATTGCAGTCGCCCTTCCGCTGGCTTCAGCCCGATCGTACTGCTTTGCTCCAAGGTTCATCCCTGAAAGGGTTGCAGCGGCTGTTCCCACCGCAAGCCCAGGCATTAAGGCATATTGGTTTAGATTTGTTCCAATAACAAAGGCTGGAATCGCAAATTCAGCATCCAGGGTTCTGGCCAGGACCGCAAACATTACAAATGTGGTTGCATTTCTTGAAAGTCCCTGAAGTCCTGCCGGTATACCTATATCAATTATCTGCTTTGAAGCCTTCCATACTGGCTTGAACATGTCCCTCCATTTGACCTTTACATCAAATTTTCCACTTAAGAGCGCTCCCCAGGCCACCATAACGCTTATTACCCTTGATAGGGCAGTTCCCATTGCAGCACCGGCAACACCAAATGCTGGCAATCCAAACATGCCGAATATGAAAATGTAGTTTCCGATTACATTTATGATGTTCATCATTATGTCAATATAAAGGGGAGTTTTTGTGTCACCTGCCCCCTGAAATATGGACCTGGCCATAAAATGAAGCAAAAAGAAAGGTACTGCCAGAAAAAATATCTGCATATATTCGACTGCATAATTTAGGACCCCGTCAGTTACTCCCAGTATCTTAAGGCTGAACTCATTGGTCAGCAGCCCAACAGGTACAATAAAGGCTGATAGCAGCAAGGAAAGCATAAATGCCTGTCCGGCAGCGATGCTTGCACCTTCCTGGTCATCCTTTCCCACAAACCTTGCCACCATGGCGGTGGTTCCTGTGGAGATTGCAATTACCAGTACCATCAGGATCATTATGATATTTCTGCTTGTTCCAACTGCAGAAATGGCATCCACTCCTACGGTACCAACCATCTTCATATCGATTGTTCCAACTGAAACCTGTAGAAGGGACTGGATAATTACAGGCCATGCCAGATAAATGGAAGTCTTATACAGGTTATCATTGTTCAATAAGTATTCTCTTTTCTTCTTATATGCTGCACTTGCCATAATATTCTCCTCCAAAACATTATTATACCACTGGATCCAAAATTTATCTAGACCCACGAAATATCTTTATGGTAGAAGAACTCCCATAATAGGTATAAATAGGTTATAATGAACTAAAGGGGGAGGCTGTTATGAGTAGAAAAGACCGATTCGCTTTGTTCTTATTTGCCCTCATATTTATAGTACTTATTGGTGTGACTGGCTATACTTTGTTGCTGGACCTTAATTTTATTGACGCTTTGTACATGACCATTATAACCATCTCAACAGTTGGTTATGCAGAGGTTTCCTCCATGACACCGGAGGCAAAGCTGTTTTCAATATTTCTAATAATTATAAGTCTTGGTTCAGTGGGATATATGTTTACCAGGATAGTCTCATCATTGATGGAGGGAGACATCCGAAAAGCAATAAGGAGGAGAATGATGGAGCGAAGAATATCTGATTACAATGATCACTACATACTGTGTGGTGCTGGAGAGACAGGATGGCATGCCATGAAAAGGTTTCAGAAGAGCAATGTAAACCTGGTAGTTATTGATAAGGACGAGCAGGTTATAGAGGAGCTCCATGAAGAAGGCGTCTCTGCAATACTTGGTGATGCAACCATGGACGAAACACTTATAAGAGCTGGCATTGAGAGAGCAAAGGGTTTGATCTGTTCCCTCTCCAAGGACTCAGACAATGTTTTCACTGTACTTACTGCAAGGGAGCTTAATGAAAAGCTCTACATCGTATCAAGGGCCATTGATAAGAACTCCCATGACAAGCTTAAGAGAGCAGGAGCCAACAACACAATCTCCCCAGATGAAATCGGAGGAAGCCGTATGGCTGCACTGATGCTAAGACCTAATGTAATCTCCTTCCTGGACATAATAACCCATGCCGGAGAGGTTGTGCTTGATCTTGAGGATGTTGTAATATGCGATAGTTCATCAATAATGAATCAAACCCTTAGGGAGGTTCGAATCCCCGAAAAGACGGGACTGATCGTTCTTGCCATAAAAAAGAACCTTAAAAAGAAACTTCAGTTCAACCCCCATTCTGATGAGATTCTGGAGGTTGGGGATACAATGATTGTCCTGGGGACCCAGGACCAGATCAAAACACTGAGAAGACTTGCTTGCGACAAGGGAGACAGAATCCATGACAAAAAACACCAGCTGGATTAACCAGCTGGTGTTTTCATGTGGATTTTCTAGATCATAGACTGAATTTTACTATCAACGCTGGATCAAGTACTCTGAATGCAAAGGTCTCAGCAACAAAGAACTTCACCTTCTCCGCATCATGCTCCTGATAGCCGATTGAGAAGTCTCTTCCGATTGTAAGTTCAAGGTCATCATGGTTATAAGGAATCAGGTATGCTCCTTCCACTACATGACTGAGAATGATTTTACCTTCAATCAGGCTTTCAATTCTTTTCTTCAAAGGATATCCACTATCCTGAGCGATTATCCTCTTATAGGCATCTTTTCCCACAACAAGTGTGTATGATCCTCCTGCAAAATTTCTTCTAAGTCTTAGCACTCCCTCAGTTATTGACTCCATAAGGGATTTTGCATCTTCTCCAAGCTTGATTGCCTTTCCTTCAGCTGCTCCATCAAGTCCTACTATTCCCGCATTTTCCAAGCCATTGTACACAGCATTCTCTTCAAACAGCGCAATTTTTTCCAGGGCATCCTCCAATGGGCCATAATCAACATCCTTGGCTCCTCTTGAAACATTGTCAAGCTCCCATCTGTCCATCTCAAACTCGATTCTTGATTCAGTCAATGGAAGTACCTTGTAGTTTGCGTAGCAAACATCTCCATCCTCTTCGGTTTCCCCAAGTCTTCCCTCAGAAATGACATTGAACGAAAGACCCTTGGGTCCGTTTACCTTTACTACCTTCCTGGCTGACAGATATGACTTTAAGACCTCAGCGGCCCTTTCGTCTATTTCTCCCCAGGCTTCACTTGAAATTGGTGCCAGTTCTCTGTATAGCATATATGCTTCCCTCCTATTTTAGATCTCCAATGTTCAGTCCTTTATCACCAGAGAATTCTTCCTCTTCCCCGCCTTCTTCAAGGTGAGCGATGTCTCCTTCGGTGAATAAGTAAGTCTTCATCTCCTCATCCCAGGCTCCCATGTTTCTTCTTAGCCATTCCAATGTCATTACCGCGTGCTCGATCTCCTCATCTCTGTTGTGGGCAAGGATTTCCTTAAGTCCAGGATCAGTTGCGGCAGCAACTCTCTGGTTATACCAGTCAACAGCCTCTATTTCCTCCTTAAGGCTTACCAGTGCCCTTGTAATATCCATTGTCTTGTCATCTAGTCTTTCAACAGGTTCATGATATTGTGTCATCCCTATTCCTCCTTGTATTTATTCTCTAATAAGGACTTTACCCTAATTTACCAAATAATAAACACTCATATCCTATAGCTTATATATTCCAATGTCAACGCCGGATTTAAAATGATGGAATCGCCGGGTAGAAATTGACCCAAATGCCGGCTACTCATTCGCCGGAATATCCGCCGGTGGTACTGACATTAGACCTGATTTTTGTCTTTGGCGAATTCTGTAAGAGTCACCACGGATATTTATCACATGTGCATGATGCAACAGTCGATCAAGGATAGCCGTTGCAATAACTGTATCACTCATCAGTTCTCCCCATTCGCTAAAGTACTTGTTGCTGGTAAGGACAATGCTGCCTCTTTCATAGCGTGAGCAAATCAAGCGAAATAGAAGCTCTGCTGAGTGTCTGTCTAATTGCATGTAGCCCACTTCATCTACTATTAGCAAATCTGGTTTCAGATAGACTTTCCATCTGCGCTCCAGTTTGCCTTGTTGTTCTGCCTTCTTAAGGTCTGCTATCAGTTGTGCTGTTGTTATGTAGTAGGAGGTCATTCCGCTCCTTAGAGCTTGCATCCCAAGCCCTACTGCCAGATGGGTTTTACCTACTCCTGGTGGTCCAAGAAACACTACATTTTCTGCTCTTTTTACAAATGCCAATGTAGATAATTCCTTTATTTGTCGGCTGTCTATACTTGGCTGAAAACTATAGTCAAACTCCTCCAAAGTCTTTCTGTGAGGAAGCTTTGAAAGTTTTGTTCTGGTTTCTTCGCTTCTTCTTTTTCTATCTGTGATTTCTTCATTTAGAAGATCTGAAAGGAAGGTCAGATAAGTGAATTCCTTTTTTGCAGCTTCTTCCAGTTTGGCTTCAAGAATCTGGCTTCCAACCTTGAGGCCAAGCAGTTCCAAAGACTCATGGGCTTTCTCAATTTCAACCATTGGCACTCACCCCCATAACTTCATCGTAGAATGCCAAGGGCCTCTTATCTACAATCAATGTATCTGATTTAATCCCATAAGCCATGGGGAATGCTACCCCCTCTTTT
>Ga0334894_1002512_pt1 | contig 12240 bp, 16 predicted proteins | sample GraSluR3_MG_6_FD_207225 | JGI IMG/M metagenome (GOLD analysis project Ga0334894, IMG submission 207225) | Sludge microbial communities from methane-producing bioreactor in Wageningen University, Netherlands - Granular Sludge_12_05 R3 | ecosystem: Engineered > Bioreactor > Anaerobic >... | reverse complement strand
AGAAACGCCAATCGGTTGCCAGCCTTGTTTTTTAAGTAATATTAAAGCAACAGAGGAATCAATTCCTCCAGACATACCAACAACAATTTTTTTCTTTTTATTCAATCCAGTCTGCATATTTCTTTTCAATCATTTTTTTCTCATTTTGAATTCTTTGATGACGTTTTTGAAGTTCTTGGGGAACAGTTTTCTTATTTTTTATAAGATAATCGTAGATAGCTTCTTGAAGAGCATCAATCGCTAAAACAGAGCAATGGATTTTAATAGGCGGTAATTCTTCAAGCGTATCAACAATATTGTCTTTATTTAGTTTAATTGCTTCATTAATAGTTTTGCCTTTGGCAATATCAGTGATTATGCTGCTAGTGGCAATAGCAGCGACACAGCCAAATGTTTCAAATTTGATGTTTTTGATTATTTCTTCTCCTTTTTTATTTTTGCCTATTTTAAGATAAAGATTCATAACATCTCCACAAACGACATTTCCAACTCGGCCTTCTCCATCAGCATTAGGTATTTTCCCAAAATTATGGGGATTTTTAAAATGTTGGAGAACTTTTTTATTGTACATAGAAAATTATGATTTAAAGGGTGAAATTTCTCTTAGGTTTTTTATTACTTTAGGCAAGATTTTTAAAACATCATTAATATCTTTTTGTGTTGTCCATCTGCCTATTGTCAATCTTAAAGAACCGTGAGCGTATTCTGGACGCAAACCGCAGCTTAAAAGAACATGGCTTGGTTTTAAACTTTCAGAAGAACAAGCAGAGCCAGTTGAAGCAGCAATGCCATATTCATCAAGGCTGGCAATGATTGATTCTCCTTCAACAAAAGAAAACCAAAAATTAGCATTATTAGGTAATCTTTTTTTAGGATGGCCGTTAAGATGTGATTGAGGAATTTTTTCTAAAACGCCTTTAATTAATTTATCTCTTAATTGGGTTAATTTTTTAGTTTCAGTCTTCATTTGTTTTTGGCAAATTTCTATTGCTTTGCCAAAGCCAACAATAGCAGGAATATTAACAGTTGAAGCTCTTAAGCCGAATTCATGAGCTCCACCATGAAGCAAAGGATCAATTTTTGTTCCTTTTTTGATATATAACAAGGCAGTTCCTTTAGGTCCGTAGATTTTATGGGAAGAGGCAGTTAATAAATCAACTTTCATTTTTTGAACATTGATTGGCATTTTGCCAAAAGTTTGAACTGCATCAGTATGAAAATATACTCCTTTTTTTTGACAGATATCTCCTATTTTTTCAATCGGCTGGATGGTTCCAATTTCATTATTGCCATGAATGATAGAAACCAAGATGGTATTTTTCTTTATTGCTTTTTCAATTTCTTTTGGATCTATTAATCCGTATTTATCTGGTTTGATTTGGGTTAATTTAAAACCTTGTTTTTCAAGCCAAAGAGCGCTTTTTAAAACACAATCATGTTCAATCGAGGAGATAATAAGATGTTTCCCCTTTTTTTGATTAGCAAAAGCAATTCCTTTTAAGGCAAAGTTATTACTTTCTGTTGCTGAGCTGGTAAAGATTATTTCTTCTTTGCGTTCTGCTTTTATTGCTTGAGCTGCTATTAGGCGGCTTTTTTCCAGGGCTTTTTTTGCTTCTTGCCCTAAGGAATAAAGCGAGATAGAATTACCAAACTTTTCATTAAGATAAGGAAACATTGCCTTTAAAACCCTAGGGTCAATAGGGGTGGTAGCAGCATAATCTAAATATACCTGTTTTGTCCTCATAATGGTTTAAAATTTGTTATAATCTATATTAAGTTTACTTATTTTATCATAGAGAACATTGATTTACAATTTATTTTATTTCTGGTATTTTATTGAAGAAACCAAGAATTAGCCCATGTAGCTCAATGGTAGAGCAACTGTTTCGTAAACAGTAGGCTGTCGGTTCAATTCCGGCCATGGGCTCTTGACTTAGATAAAGTTTTCTATATAATTGTCCTTTGGAGTAATGGCAGGGATAATTAAAAAAGGAGGTGGAAACTATGGCAATTAGAAGATCAAGCTATAGATTTCAAAGAAACACCCCTTCTACATATGGGCAGGAAATCGGTGGAGCCAAAAATGTAGTAGAAAGTACTTTAAATAGTAAAAACAAAAAACTGATAGGATATATCTTATCAGTAGCTAAATTAAGAGTTAGGGGCAACAATCATTTTGTTGCAGGCATAGGAGATCTTTTCAGCAAGGCAATTAGAATGGGTTTTTCAACAGAAAGAATTAGAAAAATCAATCTCTATATTAATTACTTGGGCGAGAAATCAGAGGCATTAATTGAAAGGGCTCAGGCAATTTTAGAGGAGGATCCAAAATGCAACTTAGTACCTTAATCTCAATAATCCATCCTGCCATTGCTCGCCCTAACTTACTTGACAAAAAAATTAAATTCTATATACTTAATAATAGTTTCCCAAGACATCAGGCCGCCATAGCATAAGCCCTGGTAAGGAATAATTAATCTTTTTATTTTGTCTGTGGGAAACCACAGATTTTTAATTAAAACAATGATTTCAAAAGACAAAAAAGGACAAATTATTGCTGAATTATTAGAGGACATTAAAAAAGCTAAAGCAATTTATTTAGTTGGTTTTTTAGGCCTTAAAGTTTCTGATGTAAGTGAATTACGTCAGGAATTAAGAAAAGACAATGCTAGAGCAAAGGTGGTAAAAAAGAACCTAGCTCAAGTTGCTTTTTCTCAGGCAGGTTATAAAGAAGAAATTCCTTATGAAAAAGATGGTTCTTTAATGGTTAATTTTGCTTTTGATGATTCTTTAAAAACAGCTAAAACTCTTATAAATTTTTCTAAGAAAAATGAGAATTTTCAAGTTTTGGGAGGAGTTGCTGAGGGTAGATTTTTAAGTCAAGATGAAGTAGTTCAATTAGCAAAAATATCTTCCCAAGACGTTCTTTTCGGTCGATTAGTTGGTTCAACTGCCGTTCCAGTCCAGCAATTCTTGTATGTTTTAAATGGAAACATTCAAAAATTAGTAATGGCATTGAAAGGCATAGAAGCAACAAAATAATTTAAATAATTTATTATTATGGCAGAAGAAAAAAAAGAAGAAAAACAAATTTCTGAAAAACTACAAGAAATAATAAAGAAAATAGAAGAATTAAGTGTGATGGAATTAGTTGATTTGGTAAAAAGCTTAGAAGAGAAATTTGGTGTTTCTGCCGCTCCACAAATGGTGGCAGCAACAGGAGGCGCTGGTAGTGTTGAAGGAGAAGGAGGGGCTGGTGATAAAAAAGAATCAGTAACAGTAGTTTTAAAGGATGCTGGCCAGGCAAAAGTCCAAATTATTAAAGAGGTTAAAGATATCTTGGGCTTGGGCTTAAAAGAAGCTAAAGATTTAGTAGATGCAGCTCCCAAGGAATTAAAAGAAGGTATTTCTGTAAGTGAAGCAGAAGAAATTAAAAAGAAATTAGAAGAAGCTGGAGCAACAATTGAGATAAAATAAGAATAATAATTTAGGTGCGCGTGTAGCTCAGTTGGTTAGAGCGTACGATTCACATTCGTAAGGTCTCTGGTTCGAATCCAGACACGCGCACTGATTTTACTTGACTGATGGCAAAAGGTTGTTTAAAATGATAAAGAGGAGATCAAAAATATAAAAAGGTCGAAATTAACCCTTTTCTATTCCGTTTAGCAGTTAGCTTTGCGGGAATGGGTAAAAAAATTTTAAATATCATTCTTTTAAAATTATGAAGAATAAAACTTGGTTAATTATTGGATTAGTAGTTTTAGTGGTAATCATTTTTATGATTGTTCGTTCTTCTGAAGCTCCAATAGAGCCTCCAGAAACCACAACTACCACTGAGCCAGTAGAAGTAGAAGTTGATGAAGAGTTTATTGAAACTGAATTTCCAGTAGAAGTTCAAGAAGAAATAGAAGAGTAAATATATAATCTTCTTAAATAAACATTAAAAGGCCTTTTAAGGCCTTTTAATTTAGAAAGTTATCCACAAGAAGACTTGACATTAATTTTATCTTTGTTATACTAAAAATGCTGTCGTTTTTGGGCTTGCCCAGGAATGGCAGCATTTTTTTTATTCTAATAATTATATTTTTATTATTCTTGACAAATTTAAAATAAAAAGATATAATAAAGGTAGTTTTAGACATAATTGAGTTGCACTTTTAAAATATATCAAAAAGATTGGAAAGGAGTTGACTAAAATGAGAAAGGCAATAGTATTTATGACGATGGTTTTAGTGTTTTCTATCTTTTCAATAAATGTTTGTGCCTATTATGATTTTCTTTCAGATGATGCAAATATTGGTTTGAACGTATTAAAAGAAAGATATTTAGGTGTTTTAGACGAGAAAGAAGAATATTATGATCATGGTTTTATTTGGGGGGTTATTGTTCCAGAAAATGAAGGCAAGGAAGTAAGAGAATATACAGAAATACTTGAAGGGCAAAAATATACAATTACGGAGATCGTGATTCTAAATCCCCAAGGTTCCATTAAGGTTATTTGGGGATCGGGCGCAAAATTTCATCCTTATGATGTTCCAAAAATTGTTGTGAAACACTAACACTACAATAAAGAGGGCATAGCTTAAAGCTATACCCTCTTTTTTCATAGTGATTTCCGCTAATTATTGACTTGACTTCATTTATTAAAGAGGTAAAATTAAGACAGGAAGTTATTTTAATTAATTTAAACACATGAATAAGAAATATATTATTATCTTCGGCACCCTAATTCTTTTATTAATAATTATTGTTGGGGGAATTACATATAATCAAGAAAAAGAGATTCTATTGCGTCAGAAAGATGGTTTTGTTCCTGAAATTCCTGATGATAAAGAATATGAAATTTGGTGTTTTGACGGTGAAAAATGGAATGATTGTTCAATTCAAGAAAGCTTTAGGCCTCATCGCTTAATTTCAATTAGTGTAAATCTTCAAAAATTTGATAATATTCCTTATAATCCATATTATTTATGTTATTATTCTGATTTAAGTGGATTAGGAGAACAATGTTTTGAAAGAAATATCTCAATAACAAATGGTATTACCTTGGTAAGGGAAGAAATACCTGGAGATAAAGAAATTTTTAAACTTATTAAAATTTCTGTTTATCCAAATAATAGCTTTGAGGAGACTGAAGAAATAGTGTTAATGGACTTGGAAGGAAAATTAATTCAATAATTTTTAAAAATTATGCATAAAAAATCATATTATATTATTCCAGGCTTAATCTTTTTTGTTTTTTCTTTTTTATTTTTAGTTAGTTTTTCTGGTAATGTTTTGTCATATACTGAAGATGAAGATAAATATCTTTGTCAGAGATGTAATAGCAGCAATAGTTGCACTCAATACTGGAGTACTTCAAAATGCACGACTAGTTGTTCAGGTTGCGAAACATATATTTGCAAGGTTTGTTCCAATGGCAGTTGTTCTTCTAAAAGCTTTAATACCCCTTGCTCTGATACCTGTGCGGCAAATAGTGATTGTGCAGGGTCAAGTTGTTATAGGTGTAGTGATGGACAGTGTAGAATATATACAGTAGCTACAGGCACTTGTGTTGATGCTTGTTCTTCTAATGCTCAATGTGTTGGCAGCACTCCAACTACAAGAGATGATAGAGAAAGTGGTTGGAATTGTAATACAGTTAAAAAAGAATGTGTATATTTGTCAGGCACCAATAAAACAGTTTATGATACTAAAGCAAAATGTGATGCCATTTGTGTGTTTTGCAATAAATGCTGGCAACAATATTTTAATTTATGGGGTAGTTATAGCTGCAGAAAAGATCTTGTAATTTGTTATGGTAGAACTGATGAATGTCAGACTGATGCTGATTGTCAACCTGGAGCAACTACTCCACCAACAACTCAACCAGAACCAACAAGATACAAATGTCTTCCTGATGGAACTTGTGCTATAGATTCTAGTGGCTCGCATTCTAATGAGCAAACTTGTAATGATAATTGTTATACTACTACTCCAAGGTGTCGTGTCACTGCTACAGCCAACCCAAACCCTATTCCTGAAGGACAAGACCAAGTTACCATTTCTGCCACTAATTTAAGAAATACTTCTCTTAGTAAGTGCAAGGTAAGTGGTTATTCATTGCCTCATACTTTTACCCAAACTGTTTCTTCTCGTATTTATACCGTAAGATGTACTGGCAATTCTGGTTATGATGATTGTAGTAGTAGTGTAAGAGTTAGAATAGAAGGAACCACTCCTACAACCACCCCTCCAACTACTATTCCTCAATGTAGAATTAATACATTCGAACTCCCAAGGAGAGCCTGGGTAGATATTGAAACAAAAGCTACTTGGTCTACTAATGATATTTGTACTACAGCAGAGATTAATTGTATTTCAGATGATTGTATTGAAGGAGTTGAGAACCTCAGTGGTTCTAATTTAGGAGTCGGTTTTGGTCAAAGTAAGGACTTTACCATCTCAGCCCCAGGGACATACAGATATGAATTAGAAGCCTGTGGCCCTAATAACTGTGATACATATGTAGATGAGATTGCCTTTGGAGGCACTGGAGATCCATACATTGAAGTTGAAGCCCTTTACCTCCCTTGGTGGCAGGAAATCATCCCTGTCTTGCCTGATAACTTGCAGGGATTCTTAAGGGGATTGATTCAATAAAGACTTGACAAACTATTTTCATTTGCTATACTAAGGATGCTGTCATTTTTGGCTTGCCAAAGGTGGCAGCATTTTTTTAGAAAAAGCAAGTTATAAAGCAAAGGGGTGATTTAATAAATTAATTATGTTATACTAATAAAGGTCGAAGTAGATAAAGTTTTTAAAATTATAAAATACAAAATGAATTCAAAAAATATTTGGATAATTCTTGCGGTTATTGCCGTAATAGCAATTGGTTTGTTTATGTGGCAAGGGGCTGAAAACAAGATAGATGATGAATCCATAGTGCCAATAAATGGAGAGACAGGTGATCAAACTATAGAAGGGGATATTGGTAAAATGAATGATGATATCTTTGTTGAAATAACTGCTTGGAGCACTTATTATGCTCAGACAGATATGGAGAATTGGATATCTCATATGGAAGATTTATACAATCAATATGGTGTAACAGAAGAGAATATCAATGCTTATATTGATTTATTAGAGCAAGATTTTGAGCGTTCTGCAGAAGTAGCTGAAAAATATTCAGATAGATTATCTGAATTATTGGAGATTGAGGAGTAAATAAAAATATATTAAATGCTGTTATTTTAAGGCATTAGCTTTTAAAAGTAGCAGCATTTTTTATTTCTTGACATCAGTTTTAAAATAAATATAATATAATTTAAAGGTCGGAAATAAATTAATTAAAATTAATAAAATATTATGTATGGTTTAATTCCTCGTGATTTTTTTGATTTAGATAAGGTTTTTGATAACGAAAGCTCTCAATTTCCTGAATTATTTCCGATAAAAGTGAATGAACCAGCTCTTGATCTTTATGAAACAGATAAAGAAATTGTAGCTGAGTTGAGCGCTCCTGGTTTTGACCCAGATAAGATAGAGGCGACAATTGAAGATCAGTGCTTGAGAATAAAAGGAACGATGGAAAAAGAAGAAGAGAAGAAGAAAAAAGAATATTGGCGAAGGGAAATACGAAAAGGAAGTTTTGAGAGAATAATAAGATTGCCTTCACCAGTAGATGAAAAGAAGATAAAAGCATCTTGCAAAAAAGGCGTTCTAGTGATTACAATGCCTAAAATATCAAAAACCAAAGAAAAAACAGTAAAGATAAAGGTAGAAAAAGAATAATTGCTTCAAAATTTCAAATTTTGAGTTATCCACAAAAGGACTTGACAAATATTTTCCATTTGCTATACTAAGAATGCTGTCATTTTTGGCTTGCCAGAAGTGGCAGCATTTTTTTATTCAATTTTTAATAATGCTTGAACACCTGGCATTGCCATTTTAAAACTTGACAAAATAATAATAAAGATATATAATCTGAGTACTAAATTATGTAGCTTGAAAATTAAAAAATTAGAAAGGAGAAAGAAAGGATGAATAAATTAATTGATTTTTTTCTGTTTTTAATAGGAATAAGCAGGGAGAAGAAAAATCTTATAAATTTTCAGCCATCAATTACTGTTTTAATTCCAGCCTATAATGAAGAAAAAACAATAAGAGACACTATTTTAAGTGTTCAGTCTCAAAGTTATAAAGTAAATGAAATTATTGTTATTGATGATTGCTCTGATGATAGGACTGGTTTAATATCGAAATCATTAAATGTAAAAGTAATTCGTCTTCCTAAGAATTCAGGAACTAAATCTAAAGCTCAGAATTTTGGTCTTAAATTTGTTAAAACTGATTTGGTGGTAACCATTGATGCCGATACAATTCTTGATAACAAAGCGATAAAATTAATAATTCCTGCTATGAATGATCAAGAAGTGCTTTCTGCTTGTGGGTTTGTTATTCCTCAAAAAATCAGAACCTTTTGGGAAAGATGTCGTTTAATTCAGTACTTGTATTACATTAGTCTTAGTAAGAAGGCTCAATCTCATTGGCAGGTGCCTTTGGTATCTTCAGGTTGCTTTTCGGTTTTTAATACAAAAATGTTAAAAGAAATGGGTGGATTTCCTGAGGGAACTATTGTTGAGGACATGGCTTTAACTTGGAGAGCTCATCTTGAAAAGAAGAAAATTAAATTTATACCTAATGCAGTTTGTTATCCAAAAGATCCAAGTAACTGGAAGCAATACAAAGGACAAGTAATGCGTTGGAATAGAGGGTTTTTACAATGCGTAAAAGAATATAAGCTGTCATTAATAAAAAATCCTCGTTTATGTTTTTTTGTTATCTGGTACCTTATATCAGGAATTACTCAGCCTTTATTTTTAGGGTTCTTTATTTGGTATATGATTTGGTTTTTTTCTACGAAAGCCTATCAAGGAGAAATAATTTTTATTTTAATATTTCTTGGGCTTTTGTTAGAGATGTTAATTGTTTTTTCTTTTATCCTTGTTTCAGGAATTCGTTATAAGCATTTTAAAATAGCTTTGACTAGTTTTCCTTATTATTGGTTAATAAGCCCTGTTGATGCTTATTTATTTGTAAATGCTTTTTTACAAGAATGGGTTTTTGGAAGAAAGCTTGAATCTTGGGAGAAAGGACATTGAAAGGAGGATTGTATTGTAATAAACTATAAAAAATCTAGAAAAGAGAAAGGAGGTGAAAAAAATGTACGGACCTCAACCTATATCAAGTAGTATTATTCATCTTTTATGCCGTTATCCTATCTTAGTAGTTCCAATAGCTATTGGTCTTATCTTTGGGATACCTAGTTTATCTCAAGCTCCTGAAGATTGCTTGCCTAGTTCATTGGTAACTTTTACCTTTGATGATGGGTATTTTTCTACTTACGAAAAAGCTTTTCCTATTTTAGAAAAATATTCTTATCCAGCTACGGTTTTTGTTATTTCTTCAGCGGTCGGAGACTCAGGCTATATGACAATTGAGCAGATTTTAGAACTAGCAGATAGTGGATGGGAGATTGGTTCTCATACTGTTTCGCATCCTGACCTTACTCAACTTTCTGATGAACAATTGAAACATGAACTTTCAGTTTCAAAACAATATCTTGAAAACTTTGGTTTAACAGTAAGGAATTTTTCTTCGCCCCATGGTAGATATGATGAACGGGTTATTGAAATGATATCTAGGTATTATGATTCTCATCGAACCGCTTGGCCAGATGGATTAAATAATTTACCTTTAAATAACCCAGATGATCGTTATTATTTAAAATCTGTTTCAGTTGAAGCGAAAACAACTGTAGATGAAGTTAAACAATGGATAACTAAAGCAAAAGAAGAAGAGAAGTGGTTGATTCTCCTTTTCCATAGGATTGATGAAATAGGCGATTATAACTGGTCTTCAGAGGATTTTGAAGAAGTTGTTAAATTTGTCTACGAAGAAAGTTTTGAAGGAGTTTCAATGAAAGAAATTTGGTAATTTTACTAATCAAGGGGAAGATTAATCTTCCCCTTTTATATTTACCCACAAAAGGACTTGACAAATATTTTCCATTTGCTATACTAAGAATGCTGTCATTTTTGGCTTGCCAGAAGTGGCAGCATTTTTTTTATTCTATTTTCGTCTATTTTTCTAACTTGACAATATAATTATAAAGATTTATAATACAGACAATTAACAAATGTAACTTGAAAATTTAAAAATTAGAAAGGAGGTGAGAAGATGATTAATAAAAATATTGCAATGCAGAAGAAACTTCAGAATTGGTTCCTGATAGAAGATGAGAAACTAAGTTGTTATTTAGTTTACTCTCCACTTCAGATGGTGTTTTTTGCTGTTAATAAAATTGGAGCAGATATATTTTTGCAACTTAAAAGAGGTAATATTTTGCCTGGCTCTGATAAAATTTTAGAGATGATAGAGAAAAATAGTAAAAGAATTTTATCAACACCAGATTTTAATAGAAACCCTCATGCTAACATTACTATTTGTCCTACATTCCGTTGTCAACTACGTTGTCTATATTGTTTTGCAATGGGAGGGGAGAGACAAAATGATCTTTCTATAGACGCTGCAAAAGCAGTCATTGATTTAGTTTTACATCGTTATTCCTCACAAGAAGTTAAAACTAGTCGACTTACTTGGCATGGAGGAGGAGAGCCAACTTTATCTTGGCAAATGTTAAAAAAAATCTCTTTATATCATCGAAAAACAGCTATCGAATTAGGTATTAAGCCTCAATTATCAATTGTTTCAAATGGAATCTGGTCAGAGGAAAGAAGGACATGGATAATAAAAAATTTTGACAGAGTTACAATCTCATGTGATGGGCCTCCTGATATTCAGAACAAGCAGAGACCACTCTCTAATGGTTTACCATCTTCGCTTTTAGTATATAAGACTTTACGGGCACTTTCTTATTATAAAGTAAATTTTGGCATTAGGGCTACTATTACTGAAAACAATGTTACTCGAATGTCAGAAATGGTTCAGTTTTTCTATGATTTATGTAAACCACGAACATTGCAGTTTGAGAGATTATCAATTTGTGGCCGTTGTGAAGAATCAAAGATACAATCCGGGTCAGCAGATGATTACATTAATTATTTTAAAGAAGCATTCAAGAAAGCAAAGAATTTAAAAATTAATTTAGGTTGTTCCGGTGTTCGTATCTTTAGGCGTACTAAGTATTATTGTGGAATAGGAGGTCATACTATTTGCGTGACGCCAGAAGGGTTGTTAACAACTTGCCATAGAGTTGATCATCTCTCCCATTCTTTAGCAAAAAAGTTTATTTTTGGAAAATGGGATGGAATTCAATTTAAGTGGAGCGAAGATCAATTAGGAAAGCTACAAAAAAAATTATTGGTAGATAATTTTGCTAAATGTCAAAATTGTTTTTGTAAATATACTTGTGCGGGTGGATGTGTTGCTGCTAAGTTTTATGAAATCAATTCAATAGCGAGGCAAGATTTAGATGAGCATTGTAAAATTATTCGTGAGCTTACAAAATTCAGATTAATTTCGGTCGCAGAAGACAGAGATATTTTAAAGAATATTAAAAAAAGGAAGGAGGCGTTTTGTCATGATTATGGAAGCTCAAGATAGGTTACTGGACATAGCCAGAGATTCAATCATAGTAAGTTCTGCCGTTCATCTTAATGACGGTGGAAATATTACTTGTGAATATCTTGGTTGTAGCGGAGACTGTGATTGTGATGGCGATACGGGTCTCCCAAATCCAGCTGAAACCTAACAATTTAAAAAAGGGATGTTTTAGAGCGCATCCCTTTTAAATTAATATTTTTCTATAAATGTTTCAATTAATTACTTTAATAAATAAGCCTTCAATTTTATTTTTATTAAGACAATCAATAGATTTTTTATTAAGTAATTCTAAGAATTTTTGGGGATAAATCATCGATATATCACCTGGACTGAATTTTTGTTCGGGGATAATATTGTTTTTTTGAGATATGTATATAACTAAAGCGCGCACTAAAGACTCGGAAAGCAGATTATTGTTATAATTATTAATTATTTCTTTTGGTATTTTTGGGATAATGAATTCAGGGATTTTAGGAGCATTAATATTATTAATATGAAAATGTATTAATTCATGCAATAAATTGCGAATATTAGGACTATCTGATGGTCCAGTAATAAGATATCCGGTTTTTTCTATTTTGATAGAAAAACCGCGATAATAAGATTCTAGTAGATTTACGGTAAAGATTA
>Ga0334894_1002505_pt1 | contig 12255 bp, 10 predicted proteins | sample GraSluR3_MG_6_FD_207225 | JGI IMG/M metagenome (GOLD analysis project Ga0334894, IMG submission 207225) | Sludge microbial communities from methane-producing bioreactor in Wageningen University, Netherlands - Granular Sludge_12_05 R3 | ecosystem: Engineered > Bioreactor > Anaerobic >... | reverse complement strand
TCGTTCATAAGAAGGGAGTTGCTGAAAAGGAGCCCGGTTTCAATGGGAGTTCGTGGGATGACCCTCACCAGGGTATCCGGCGGCAGGGAGATGTAATCCCCGGGGGATTCGCCTCCGCATCCCGCGGAAATTGCCGTCAAAATCAGAAGAAGCCCGAGAAAGACCGATTCCCTCATTCTCCCCCCAGGGTAACCTTCAGCATTTCTTCCGGTGTGGTGATCCCGGAAAGAACCTTGAGCCTGGCGCTATCCCGCAGGGTTTTCATTCCCCGGCTTACAGCCAGTCTTCTAATATCGTCTACAGAGGCCTTTTCAGCCAGGGCAATTCGAACCGCCTCGTTCATGGTCATCACTTCGTACACGCCGGTACGCCCCTTGTACCCGGTGTTCCTGCATGCCCTGCAGCCTTTTCCACGGCGAAGAACGGTTCCGGGTGGAATGCCTATGGATTCCGCCAGGGCATCCTCGGGAACATGGTTTTCCCAGCAGTCGTGGCACACCACCCGAACAAGCCTCTGGGCGATGATGCCTCTCAGGGTGCTCATGAGAAGGTAGGGCTGAACCCCCATGTCCATCAGCCTCACCGCTGTGGTCGCGGTGTCGTTGGTATGCAGGGTGCTGAGCACCAGGTGGCCTGTCAGGGCGCTTCTCATGGCGCTCACCGCGGTTTCCACATCCCTTATCTCCCCCACCATGATGATGTCGGGGTCCTGACGGAGGATGTGCCGGAGGGCGGAAGCGAAGGTGATGTCCACCGCGGGTTGAACCGAGATCTGGTTGAACTCGTCGGTGACGAACTCCACCGGATCCTCGATGGTTGTGATGTTGACTGTGCTGGTGGAGATCGCTGTGAGGGATGAGTACAGGGTTGTGGTCTTTCCGCTTCCCGTGGGTCCGGTTACAAGGATGAGACCGTTGGGATGGGCCAGCATCTCCCGGTACCTGGCCAGGTCGTCAGCCTCGAAACCAAGATTGCTCATGTCCTGCATGAGTATCTGGGGGTCGAGAATTCTTAGAACGGTTTTCTCGCCGAAGGCCATGGGCACAGTGGACGAGCGTATCTCTACCGGCTTGCCGTCGAAGTGGGTTCGAATCCTGCCGTCCTGGGGACGCCTCTTTTCCGCGATGTTGAGCCCTGAAATCATTTTTATCCGGCTGCTTATGGGCAGATGAAGCTTTTTGGGAATTCTGTAGATGGTGTGAAGGAGGCCGTCGATTCTCAGCCTCACCACGGTGTTTTCCCTGTGGGGTTCCAGGTGAATGTCACTTGCCCTCTCTTCAAAGGCATATTGAAAAAGATGGTTCACCGCGTTGACAACTGGCCGGTCCGTTGGTTCGATGCTCTCCGAAGCCTCACTGCTCACATACCGTTCGAGATTGCCCAGGTCCACGCCGTCATCTTCATTCAGCTGCTTCACCGCTGCCACGATTGAACTGTGCAGGCCGTAGAACTGCCGTATGACCCTCTCTATCTCCGCGGGCCGGGAGATGTGAAACTGCACTTCCAGCCCGAGCATCAGCTTGAGGTCGTGATCAAGGGTTGTTCCCTCGACATTGCATGTGGCCACATGCAGGGTTTTCCCCTCCCTGCGGAAAGCCACCAGCCGATGGGCCTGGGCGTACTTCCCCGGCAGGCTGCTGGTGACGGTTTCGTAGTCCAGTTCCAGGGGGTCGAGTTCCCTGTAGGGAAGGCCTATAAGCTCCGCGGCGTAGCGGTAGAGCTTTTCCTCGCCGATTATTCCGCTTTTCACCAGGAGGGTCATGGGGTCTTCGGAACCGGCGGCGGCCAGCCTTTCGTATCTCTCCAGCGAGGCTGGGGTGATGATGCCGTCGCGGGCCAGAGTGGCGGGAATCTTCCCGGGTTCGAGCCAGCGCATCAGATCACCTTTTCCAGCACCAGGTGATCCGAAGGCGAATCCCACTGAAATGATTTTTCGATGGCTTCCGCGGCCTGTCTGGCGGAGTCGGGTTCGGCACCGTGAACAACGCCCAGAAGGCACCCCGCCTCTACCGGAGATCCACAGGGGATTTCCTGGCGCCAACCCACCATCGGGTCTACTGCGTCATCCACCCTGTATCTTCCGCCTCCCATTCGCCTTACCGCCTCACCCAGCACCAGAGCCTCGGGGCCCTTCCAGAACCCGGTTCTGGCAGCCCGGACTTCAACTTTGCAGGCGGCTTCAGGCAGTTTGGAAAACCTGTCCAGATCGCCCCCCTGGGCTTCCACCATGCTTTGAAACACACCCAGAGCCCGGCCGTTGTCAAGGTTCGAAGCGGCGGTTTCCCGGGGATTGCGAAGCCCCGACACTTCTCCCATCGCGACGGCCAGTTCCAGGGTAATCTCCCTGGTGTCTGCCGGGCCACCACCGGAGAGAACATCCAGGGCTTCCTGAACTTCAAGGGCGTTGCCCACCGCAAGCCCTGTGGGCTGGTTCATGGAAGTGATCAGTGCCACCGCCGGAGTTCCGGCGAGTTTGGCGGTTTCCACCAGGGTACGGGCCAGGCTGAGGGCGTTCTCGAGGGTCTTCATGAACGCTCCTGAACCGCACTTCACATCAAAAACCATTTGATCCGGATTCTCCGCCAGCTTCTTGCCGAGAATGCTGGCGCATATCAGGGGAATGGAGGTGACCGTTGCGGTGGCATCGCGAAGGCTGTAGAAAACACCATCAGCCGGAGCAAGTTCCGGCGTCTGACCGATCATGCAGACTCCGATCTCCTCCACCTGCTTCTGAAAACGCTTCACCGAAAAGCTCACGTCGAACCCGGGAATGCTCTGGAGCTTGTCAAGTGTGCCGCCGGTGTGACCCAGGCTTCTTCCGCTTATCATGGGTACCCTGATTCCCATGGAAGCCGCCAGAGGTGCCAGAATAAGCGAAATCTTGTCGCCAACACCACCGGTGCTGTGCTTGTCCGCCAGCGGGGAGAGTTCCGGTTTCCAACGCAGAACCCTGCCGCTGTCGCGGATGGCCATGGTGAGGGCTGTGGTTTCTTCCGGGTTCATGCCGTTTATGTAGGCGGCCATGAGAAACGCGGAAGCCTGGTACGAAGCCACATCTCCGGAAGCCACACCCGCAGCGAAAGTGTAGATATCATCTCCCGATATCCTGCCGCCGTCGCGCTTGACGGCTAGAATGTCCGTTACGGAAGCCATGGAATCGTGATCCAGCCCAGTGTGTCCGCGAAGTATACGCCTGCTGCGGCAAGCAGGACCGCGCCGGCGATCCACCATCCCGTTCCGGACCGGCGCCTGCCCCTTTTCATGAGATCGGCCAGGGCTCCGACGCTGGTGGATCCTTCCGGCAGCGAAGAGTGCCTCACCTCGTCGTATTCCATCACCTTCCGTTTCCGAAGGAGCTCCAGAACTTCAGAGGGATCCTCGAATGAGTGCTCGGTGCCGGAGGCGGTAATCACTGTGAAACTCTCCACACTGTCACCGTCGGAATCCTCCTCTTTCTGTTCAGGTTCCGCCGGGGGGCGGGTCTTCTCGAACCAGTCCGGCAGTTCCCCCCGACCGGTGAAAGCCGGCGGAAAAACCGATGATTCGCCGGGTTCGGGCAGCGGGGGTTCAGGATCGGAGGGCCGAGGTTCCCCGGAAGGCTCTTCAGCCTCTCCCAGGGCAGCCTGCGGCCAGTTCTCGAGGTCGAACAGGCCACAACTCCCCACCGGCTCCCAGATTCCTCCGGCCAGGGAAATCTCGGCATCGACGGGAACCCGTGATTCGGTAATCCATCGGCTGATGGTTTCCACATCCGGCGCCGGATACTCAATGCCGTCTATTCTCAGTCTTGGCAGATCGTCACTGTCTGAGTCAGCCTCCTTCAATTGACCCGCCAGCGCCGGAAGCGCCGAGGCCATAACACCCCCGGGAGGGGTTTTCGGCCCCTCGATGACGGCATCCGTCGAAAGCCTTCCCTCTCTGGCCCACCGCACCACCGCTTCAAAGCTTCCAGCGGTGAAGTCTCCGGAGGACATCCTGACCCTCCAGTGGTTCTCAGGGGAAAGCAGGGCGGCAAGCCTGGGATCATCGGTAACCTGCTTCCAGTCATGGGTGCCCGCGGGCCTGAATCGGTCTTTCCCATCTACTCTGAGGTCTTCCGCCCACTTCAGAAGAACGTCGAAACTCGACGCCCTGTGAACCCCGCCGCTGTGTTCAAGCTCATAGGCCTGGCTTTCAGACATGAAACCTCCTCCCCCTTCGACAACAGAAAACCAACGGTTAAAACATAATGCCTATATCACCTGGAGAAACCCGCAAGCATTCCGGACACCCTTCCATCGAAAAGAAGGGTTTCCCGCAGGCCGGCTTCCGCGGAATACGCCTCGAGCCCTGTTCTGTTCATCGCGGCGATGATCAGCCTGTCCAGATAGCTGTTCCAGTAATCGGGAACGAAACCCTGTACCCCGAAACGGTGATACAGCTTCGGGCCGGGCAGAATAGAGACAAGAAAGGCGGTTTCCCTGACGGACAGACCCGCCATGGAGGTTCCGAAGTAGTAGTCCGCCGCTTCACTGAATCCGAAGACATCGGGACCCAACTCAACTACATTGGCGTAAAGCTCCAGTATTCTGTCCTTGTCCAGATGCGACTCCATACGCCAGGTGAGAAACACCTCCTGCAGTTTTCTCGCGAGGGTCTTCTCCCGGCTCAGGAACAGGTTCTTCACCAGCTGCATGGTGATGGTTGACCCCCCCCTGGCGAATCGCCCCTGATTCATGTCCGTCCTGATGGAGTTGCGAATGTGGTATTCGCTGAAACCCCTGTGCCTTCTGAATGTTCCGTCTTCCGCGGCGCACAGCAGGGGTTCAAGCCAGGGGTTCAGATCCGGGGCGTGCACGAAGCAGGGACTGGCAACGGAATCCAGGCCGATGACCCGGCTGTTTCCCCAGCTGTCCGTCATCCGCACCGTCTCGCCGGTTCTGGACGCGAGCCTTCCGAAGGTTACCGGACTGTGATCAACCCCCAGCCTCTCCGGACGAACGGATATGGAAACATCGGAACTGTCCGGATAGTCCCAGTCAAGGGTCAGCCGAATGTCGAAACCCAGGCTTCCCGAAAGCCTCAATCCCCGAAGCCTTCCCAGCATGGGATCGGGAATGGACGAAGCCAGGTCGGATCCGGAAAGGGAGTCGCTGTGTATCCTGACACTGAGAAGCCTTCTGGAACCCCAGCGCCCGGTCAGTTCGTAATCGCACCCGGCGCTTCCCATCGAAAGGGTTCCCCGGTCAATCCGGAGAAGGCCGGCGCCGATGTGGAGGATTCCGTTGCCGGTGAACCGGCAGGAAAACCTGACGGTATCCCGGGCCAGAGCAGGGCTTGACAGTTCCAGGCTGGCAAAGAGAAGTTCAAAGTCCAACCCCAGGGAATCGCCTCCCATGGTGGCAATCCGCAACATTCCATGAGGCTCGGCGTGAGTGACGGCACCCCCTGAGATCCGATCAAGAAAGTCGGACACTTGGGGTCCGATCTGTTGAAAGTCCATGGCTATCTCAAAACTCGGCCGTCCCTGCTCGAGGATTATGATGAAATCCACATCCACGGACTCCCCGTTAAAGCCAGTAAGGGCACCGGCAAACTCGGCGTCCATGCCGGCCTGCCAACCTTTCGCTGTTCCGCAAAAAGAGTTTCCCGCCAGCACCGGCGGAACACCGCCGACTCCGGGAAATGAGCTGCAATCCCTGAAAACCACTGAAACACTGTCATTGCTTCGCCTGATTCCCCAGGCGGTTCCCCAGGCGCCACCGATGCTGAAAACCATGTCGCCGTGTTCGACCGTGGCTGAAAAACGGCTTTCCTGGTTGCCGGTAACAAGCACACCGTCAAGAATCGAAACCGGAGGAGTTCTGCCTGCCGTGTTCGTTGTTGGAGAAAACTCCCTCTGCTGATCCGGCATGTACGCCGTGACACCGGCAAGAACCACCTGAACCGGCTCGATTTTGAAGGGAAACCCCCGAAGGAGAACCCAGGCGGAATCCGCCACCGCGCCCCGGGCCGGAAAACACACTCCGGTGAGCAGGATCGCATCAGGAGCCAGGGTAACTCCCACAAACGATGCCCCGGAATCGTAGAGGGTCAGAGCGTCCAGAACCCGACGACGGACAAGAATGGAAGACAAAACCATCGAAACCGCGAGAACCGCGATGGTGATCAGCACCGTTGCCCACAACCGGAAAACCGGGAGTCTCATAAGAATCAGCCCCTGAGGGCCTCCTCCACCTCCCGCAGAATACCCTCCGCAGCCACGCGCCGGTCTGACGCATGGGTTATGGGCCTTCCCACCACCAGGGAGTCCGCCCCGGAGGCAATTGCTCCCCCTGGAGTCATGACCCTTTTCTGATCATCCATGGAAGCCGCAGCGGGGCGAACGCCCGGGGTGATTATGAAAAAACCGGGCCCGGTTCGTGTTCTGACGGCCCGGGCTTCAAGGGGCGAGCATACAACCCCCCCCAGACCGGCGGATTCCGCCGCCAGGGCAAGCCGAAGGCAGGCCTCCCCCGGGGTCAGCCCCGGAGCAAGAAGGGCAAGATCCGTCTGATCCAGGCTTGTAAGAACCGTTACGGCAATCAGTATTGTGTTTCCCGTCAAGGACTGCCGTGCCGCCTTCATCATTTCCATTCCCCCGGAGGCGTGAATGTTGAGAATATCCGGCTGCAGAAGGCAGGCGGACTTCACCGCGCCGGCGACGGTGTGGGGAATGTCGTGAAACTTAAGATCCAGGAATACCTGAAAACCCTGATCCCTTACTGCCTTGACGATGTCGGGCCCCTCCCTGGTGAACAGCTCCAGCCCGATCTTGACTCCGATGGGCAAACCCCGGAGGGGTTTCAAAATCTCATCAACCCCGGTGCCGCAGTCACTGGTCACCGCAACAAAAACCCTGGATACGCCATTCATGGGTTCACCACCTTCATCTCCACCAAAGCGGTTCCGCTTTCCAGCATGCCCAGCTCCGCCGCCGCCCCCCGGGACAGGTCGACTATACGCCCGGAAACATATGGACCGCGATCGTTGACCCGCACTGTAACCGATTTCCCGTTTCCAGTGTTCAACACCCTGAGAACCGTTCCGAACGGAAGGGTTCTGTGAGCGCAGGTGAGTCCGTTCATGTCGTAGATTTCACCGCTGGCGGTCTTTCTTCCGTGAAACGCTTCACCGTACCAGCTGGCATACCCCCTCAGGCGCAAACCCTGAATCACAGACTGCCTGGCGGTTATTCCAGTATACCTGTAGGCCGGTCTGGACACCAGGCCGCAACCGGAGAAAACAAGTACTCCGGCAAGCACACAGGTCTTCAGCATTCCAACAGGGCTTTCGCTTCCCGTAACAGTTCCGCCGGGGCAAAAGGCCTTCTCATGAGACGGGACCCAACCTGAACCATGGAAGCGCCCGCGGCAAGCAGTTCGAGGACATCCTCTCCGCCGCAGACTCCGCCGGATGCCAGCACGGGAATCGAAACAGCCCGGGAAACCTGCCACACCCTGGCCACCACCAGGGGAAGCAGCGCCGGGGAAGAATAGCCGGCAACCTTCTTCTTCAGAAGGGTTTCACCTGTTCTCCAGTCCATCTTCATTCCCAGAAAAGTGTTGCAGACCGTAACCCCCGCCGCTCCACCCTCCTGGGCAGCCAGGGCCGTTTCGACAAGGCTTCCTGCGTTCGGGGTAAGCTTCACCGCGAAAGGCCGGGAAGACGCCTCCGCCACACTTCGGGCAATCCTCTCCACCGCTTCGGGTTCCGCCCCGAAGGGATGCCCGCCGCAGGCCACGTTCGGGCAGGACACGTTTATCTCGTAAGCCCAGGGAACCGGTGAACCCTCAAGCACCCTTACCACTTCCTGAAACTCATCCCCGGTTTCTCCTGCCACATTGATGACCAGGGGGCAAAACATGTTAACTGCCACCTCATGTAGTTGGGATACAACAGAGTAAACACCGGGATTCGCAAGCCCGATTGAGTTCAGAAGCCCGTATGCCGTTTCCTGTATCCGGGGAGGGGGGTTTCCCTCCCGGGGGTTCAGAGTGACGGATTTGGACACCACCGCCGCCACCCCTTCAAGGCAGCCCAGTTCGGCCAGCTCTCTTCCGAATCCTGCGGTTCCTCCGGCCAGAATGACGGGTGAGTTGAAATCAGTTCCCCAGAGATGTCTTTCCAGGCATGGAGCGTTCATTCCGTCCACCTGTTCCAGTCAAGTTCGTTTCCCATGAACACCGGCCCGTCGGTGCAGCACTTGTGATAGCCACCCCCGAAGGCCGGGATGGAACAGCCTTCGCAGACACCCCAGCCACAACCCATTCTGCTCTCGGTGGAAACCTGAATCAGGTGCCTGTACTCCTGTGGAACCGTGTTCCATACCGCCCTCATCATGGGCAGGGGTCCGCATACAGCCATGGCGGCAAACCGCGAGAAGTCAATCCCGGGAAGAAGATCCGTAACCAGCCCCCGGATGCCTGATGAACCGTCTTCCGTAGCCACAAGCTCATGGCCCCCGGTTTGCAGAAGCCGGGCCGACGAGGAAGCGCCCAGAAGAACCATGGGGGGCTCGGGAAGTTCCGACTTCAGAAACGGAAAGCCGGCAGCCCCCATTCCGCCACCAATCAGAAGCCACCGGCCCGGGTCTGTTCGCCAGCCTCTGCCGAGGGGACCCAGGGTTCTTACGGTTTCACCTGCTTCTTTTTTCGCGAGCAGTTCCGTTCCCCTGCCCCGGATTTCAAACACAACCTCAAAACCCCCGGGAAGCAGCCGGTTTATGGTGAGCGGCCTTCTGGTCATGGGGAAAGGGCCGGAGCAGGGCTCCATCTCCAGAAACTGTCCGGGGGCGCCGAGAAAACCCGGAGCATCGAAAGCCAGCCGGAACACACCGGAATGGATTCTCTCCTTTTCCCGGACCACGGCGTCGAAATCCGATGCGGTCATCAAGGCTCCTCCCCGTCGTCCTGGAATCCGCCCACGGGGACATTCAGCCTCAGCGCCGCCTGAACCCCCTCCCTGGTTTCAGGGTAGTATCTCACAAGCTCCCTGAGCCGGGATTCCAGAACAGTATGCTCCTTTCCCGAGGCATCCGCAGCGAGGTATGACACCCAGAGCGCCTCGGCCCGGGTTTCGTAGCTCCAGGGGGTGCTCAGAAGCCTTTCCAGCCTGTTGAATGCCTCCGGGGCTCTTCCGGCTTCCAGCTCGTTCCAGGCGGTTTCAATAACGGCCCCGGGCCTGAAGTCCGCAGAGGGACCGGGAGGAAGGCCGAGAATGGCCTCGACCCTGCCTGCCAGGTCCGAGCTGTCGGCCAGGGCCAGAATCTCTTCGTACAGCGCCCGGGATGAATCTCCCGGGGTGTCCGGCAGACCCGCCAGCATGCTCATGGCCATGGCCCGCCGCATGGGATCCGCCTCCAGGGCGATGGTTCGCAGCTCCAGCACCGTCTCGGGGGTGCTCCCATACAGGTCGAGATGTTTCTCCGCCGCAAGCAGCCTGTATCTCCATCTGGAGGCGCTGCCCGAAGTGGCGAGGGCATCACGGTATTGTCCAAGCAGCGACAGTTCCCTCTCCCTGTCCGAGGCGAGCCGTGTCCACATTGGAATCACGGGCCTTGCGGCAAGAATCGCCAGAGCCTCGAGGGCATCTTCCACCCGCCCCTGTCTTTCCAGAAGAAGGGCTCTGAGATACAGGGCTTCAGCGCCGGTTTCCATGAAGCGGTCATACTGGGAGGCATCCAGGTAGGCCTGCAGGGCGCCGGACACATTACCGGCGGTCTCATCGGATTTTCCTTTCAGCAGGGAGATGGCCGCCATTTCCCTGTCGGTTCTGTAACCACCCAGAAGGGTGTTCAAAACCGCCGAAGCCATCTCGGGCCTGCCTGCTTCCACCCACGCTTCCGCCGATGCAATGTTGGCCCGGTAGTACACATTGCCCCTGGACTGGATTTCCGCCGCCCTGAGAGCGGTGACCGCGCCGCTGTCCGGCATTCCCATCTCCATCAGGGTTCTTCCCAGAGTTATGAAGTACTCCGCCCGAAGGCTGTCATCCCCGCGGGGAGTCAGGGTATCGAGAATGGACAACGCCATCTCCGGTTGCCCGGCTTCAAGAAGAGCCTCGGACAGAAGAAGCCTGGACTGGGTATGCAGCCTGCGGTCCCGGTCGCTGACTTCCCGGAATGCCGCTGCGGCGTCACTGTACCTGTGCAGAAGCATTGCCGCCCTTCCCATGCCCAGCCTTGCCCGGTCCAGTACGCTCTCGTCTCCGCTCATGACCAGCACCGCCGCGTAGGCCATCATGGCATCCTGGAAATTGGATGTCCCGCTGCCGGTCAGGGTGCGCCTTCCCTTGAGGAGAAAAGCATCGCCGAGAAGTAGCTGGGCGTCGTCCACCCAGCGGCTCTCCGGATGGTTCTGAAGCACCTTTCCCGCGCCGTAAATGGCGTCATCCAGAAGAGATTCCTCGATTGCGAGAGGATTGTCCGGGTTTTCCCGGGCGAGAACCACCGCATCGTTGTACTTCTTTCTGGCGTTGTAGAATGTGTTGTAGTAGGCGCAACCCGGCAGCAGCATAAGAAGCAGGCCAAACCCGACGATTCTTCTCATCGATACACCCTTCCCCTGTAAAATGTCATGAGAACCCTTCCCGTCAGGGTGGTTCCGAGAAATGGAGTGTTTCGCGACAGTGAAAAACCTCCCGGGAAGACCCACTCCTCATTCGGGTCGAACAGGACCAGCGAGTCGGCCCCCTTCCCGGTCAGGTCGGGAACCGCTGCGCCGAGAATTGAAGCCGGCGCCAGGGTTAGCATTTCCACCACGGACAGCGGTTCCATCCCACCCTGTTTCACCAGCGCATCGATGGTAACCGGCAGCAGGGTTTCAAGCCCGGTAACGCCGAAGGCCGCCCGGGACAGTGGCAAGTTCTTTGATTCGGAAGTGTGGGGCGCGTGATCGCTGGCAACCGCTTGTACAAGACCATTGGAGCACTGCTCCACGAGTTTCTTTCTGCTTTCTTCGGACCGGAGAGGCGGGTTCATCTTGGCGTTTCCCCCCAGTGTCGTTACCAGATTGTGGTTCAGGGCCAGGTGGTGCGGGGTTGTGTCGCATGTTACGGAAAGCCCCCGGGCAACTGCCGAAGCGGCGATTCCAACCGATTCCGGGCTGGACAGGTGGGTGAGGTGCAGTTTCGCCCCGGTTCCCTCGAGAAGCCCCACGCACCGCAATGCATCGGACCACTCCGCTTCCTCTGGGATGCCTTTTATCCCCAGGGCTTCCGACACCGGCCCGAGGTTCATGGCGCCGGCGGCGGACAGGGAGAGGTTTTCAGGATGTTCGATAATCAGCCCGTCGAAGCGGGCAACTCTTCTGAAAGCCTCGCTAAGGACTCTGTCGGACGCCACGGGCCTTCCGTCATCGGAGAAGGCCCGGATCCCCATGGAGAAAAAAGCTTCCATGTCCACCAGCGAACCTCCCTTGCCTCCCAGGGTGACGCAGGGAACCGGAACAACAGTGGCAAGGTCAAGGGCATCGCAGGTTTTCATAACCGCCTCCACCAACCCTGGGTTGTCAAGCGGGGGATCGGTGTTGGGCATCATGCCCACCATGGTAACTCCGCCGGCCAGAGCGGCCCTGAGGCCGGTTTCCAAAGTTTCCGCTTCGGTGTACCCCGGAGTTCGAAGGTGAACATGCATGTCCACCAGTCCCGGCATGACCCACAGCCCGCTGCAATCCATGATTCGGCAATCAGGCGGTGGGTTTGCCGGGGCGGGAAACTCGATTCTGCCCCGGTGAATCAGGACATCAGCCACGACATCCGTACCCCCGGCGGGGTTCAGAACCCTGGGACCGGAAAGAAAAAGATCAGTCAGAAAAATCACCCTTGCCCGATTCAACCACTCCGCTGTCAGGGGGGTTGTGAGAACCGTACCTGCCCCTTTCAACTGTTATTCTTCTGTATGGGGCGCTGTTCCAATCGTCCCGCTCCACCACGGCATCAACAAGTTTGCTTCCGGTACCCACGGAGTTGAAGGCATCGAAGAAACGAAGGGCCCATTTCTCCGTTTCATTGATTATCCGTGTCCTGTATTCATCCCCGACCGCCATGATTCTGTGATGGAAGGGCAGGTTCAGTTTCTTGTAGTCACCGGAGTTGCCGGGCATGCCTTGCGCGTTCGCATGGGCCGCCATTTCATTCCACAGCTCAGTGGGAATGCCCCGGTCCGGCCTTTTGACCCATCTTCCGTTCTCCGTGACGGCATTTCCGCTGTCGGGATCCATCTCAAGCCCGAAAAGT
>Ga0334894_1002504_pt1 | contig 12255 bp, 7 predicted proteins | sample GraSluR3_MG_6_FD_207225 | JGI IMG/M metagenome (GOLD analysis project Ga0334894, IMG submission 207225) | Sludge microbial communities from methane-producing bioreactor in Wageningen University, Netherlands - Granular Sludge_12_05 R3 | ecosystem: Engineered > Bioreactor > Anaerobic > Unclassified... | reverse complement strand
GCTGCTCTATCCAGGTAAAATATTTTAAGTTGTGAACTCTTTTTCTATCATAATAGTTTAATTCTTGCATATAATCGGTAGATAATGCCTGGAGATTGCGGTGATAATCTATAGCTGCATCTGTATCATCATAAGGTCCAAATGCCTCGTTTAATTCCTGCATTCTTGAACCATACAGTTCCATAGAATCAGTAAAAACTGTAAAGACAATATCTTTTTCGGTCAGTTCATAGTATTTAGCAAATTTTATTGCCATGATTAAATTGGCCACACTGGAAATTCCTAATAGAGGTAATTGCTCGATTATATCTTTCGAAATACCTTTCTTTATTAAATATTTCTGGCCAATCGGTTCATTAAATAAACGAATGAGTCCCATCGTATTATTATCATCTACTGTAATGATCATATCAGTATTTTTCATATTATGTATCCAGGGAACATGTTTATCCCCTATTCCTTCAAGGCGATGGGCACCATAACCATTCGCTAAAAGCGTAGGGCACTGCAGGGCTTCTCCGGCAGCAATTTTACTTATGGGAAACTTTTCTTTCAAATAATCTCCGCAACCTATTGTACCAGCAGAGCCGGTAGTTAAGACAATCCCGGCATAATTCTCTTTTGAGCTCATAATCTGAGATAAAACCTCTTCTATGGCCTGACCGGTCACATCATAATGCCAGAGATAATTACCAAATTCATCAAACTGATTAAAAACTACCACATTATCCCTGGTCTTTTTTAATTCCCAGGACTTATCAAATATTTCTTTCACATTACTCTCGCTACCGGGGGTCGCTATGACTTCTCCGGCTACTTTTGATAACCAATCAAAGCGCTCTCTACTCATGCCCTCCGGAAGAATAGCAATGGATTCACAGGAGAGCAAATCTGCATTATATGCACCTCCTCGACAATAATTACCGGTAGAAGGCCAAACTGCTTTTTGATAAGTAGGGTCGAATTGTCCGGTAACCAATCGAGGAACCAAACAGCCAAAAGTAGCCCCTACTTTATGAGCGCCGGTGGGAAACCATTTGCCCACGAGACCTATAACTCGGGCACTGACTCCTGTTAGCTCAGGGGGTATCTCCAAAAAATTTACGCCACCAAATAGTCCACCTTTTTTGGTTGGCTGGTTTTTCCAGGTAATCCGAAACAGATTATATGAATTTATATCCCATAAGCCAACATTCTTTAGCTTTTTTTTAATATCATCAGGAATAAGTTCAGGATTTTTCATCTGTTTAAAGGTAGGAATAATGATGTTCTTTTCCCTTGCCCTTTTTACAGTTTTCTCAAGTTGTTCTTGATTTATGATTAAATCAATCATTTTAATACTCCTTAAAATCATTTTAATAATTTTTAAAGTACAGTATTTATAGTATCTGATAAAAATCTAAACATTTTTTATATCTATCCATATAAAATACTTTTTCTATTGACTATCCCCGGCAAATCATATTCTATTTTCTGTCACCTATTTTTTACCACAGCTCTTTTTACCTCTTCTAAGTCTGGATTAATTACCAGGGGTTCGCCCCCTGCTTTTTTGGCACTTTTCACATCTTTCAGTCCGTTTCCTGTAACTAACACTGCTATTTTATCTGCTCTGGATATCTTCCCCTCTTTTATTGCTTTAACCATCCCTGCAAAAGCTGTGGAGCCGGCAGGTTCAGCAAAAATACCCTGTTTTGTGCCTAAATATTTTATACCTGCCAGTATTTCTTTATCACTTACTGAGATACCGAAGCCTTTTGATTCCCGTATATCCCTTACAGCCATCAAATAGTTTCTCGGAATACCTACCGCAATGCTATCAGCAATTGTATTTGGCTTTACAAATTTAACTTTACCATCCCCGTTCACTGCTTTTACAATCGGCTGACAGCCTTCTGCCTGGACTGCAACAAGCCTGGGTAGCCTATTAATAAGGCCCATAAAAAACATGTCCTTATAAGCCTTGGCTACACCTGAAATAATGCAGCCATCCCCTACCGGAATGAATATATAATCCGGCACTTCAAAATTCATCTGTTCAATGATTTCCAAAGCAGCCGTCTTCTTCCCTTCCACCATATATGGGTTAAAAGCTGTATTCCGATTGTACCATCCAAATTCCTCGCTTGCTTGAATTGACAAATCAAAGGATTCATCATAAGTTCCTTTAATTGCAAAAACTGTCGCACCAAATACCAAAAGTTGTGTAATCTTGGCAATCGGAGCACTTTGAGGAACAAAAATATAACTTTTCAGACCTACAGAAGCTGCAGCACAGGCAAGTGAAGATGCTGCATTACCAGTTGAGGCACAGGCAACTACTGATTTTCCAGATTCCTGGGCTTTCACAATAGCAATTGCAGATGCCCGGTCTTTTAGAGAAGCAGTTGGATTTCTGCCGTCATCCTTAATCCATAGATTTGGCATTCCCAGATCATCTCTGATCCTTATTGCTTCATATAAGGGAGTCCATCCTACTTTTAAAGGACCTATTTTTGTAAAATCATTCACAGGTAAAAGAGGTAAATACCTCCACATGGATAAATTATTATTTTGTTTAAGAGTGTTATTATTAAAATCTTTTTTGATCACGGAATAGTCATAAATAGTTTCTAAAATACCTTCGTCTCCACATTTTGGACAATGATACTCGACTTTGTCTGTATTATAGAATCTTCCGCATAATAAACATTTCAGTCGATAAACATAGTTCATTTTTTATCCTGTTCTACTTTCCACCCATCGTTAATGTCATCACTGCCTTTGCTGTATGCAATCGATTCTCTGCCTCGTCATAAACAATAGAATGAGGCCCATCAATAACCGAATCTTCGACTTCATTTCCTCTATCTGCCGGAAGAGCATGCATATACATGACATCTTTACTGGCAATCTTTATCATCTCTTCCGTACATTTCCACCCCTTACATGACTCAAGCAAATCATCAACTACCTCATTACTTTGACTGGTGACCCAGCTGCCCCAGTTTTTTGGTATAACAATATCTGCATCTTGATAGGCTTCTTCCATCTTATGGGTAATGGTAAAAGTTCCACCATACTTTTCTGCATTTTCCTTCGCCTGCTTGATAGCCCAGCCTGGTAAATCATAGCCTTCTGGATAAGCAAGCGTTACATCCATTCCATATCTTGGAAATAGAAGTATTTGAGTAAGTGGAACTGAAATTGGTTTTTTATGACTGGTTGCATAAGCCCAGATAACAGATACCTTAGTACGTCTTATATCTCCAACTTTTTCTTTTATCGTCATCAAATCAGCTATTCCTTGCATGGGATGATACAGGTCACATTGTAAATTCATTATAGGGGCTGACGACCATTTAGACATTTCCCGTAAGTATTTATTTCCTGTTTCCCACACACAGTGTCTGCAAGCTATGGCATGCCCAAATCTTGATAAGATGACCGCTGTATCTTTTGCGACTTCTCCATGTGATACTTGCATAGTGCTTGTATCCAAAAAATTTCCATGTCCTCCTAATTGTGCAATACCTGCTTCCATAGAATTCCTGGTTCTGGTAGATTGCTCAAAAAACATCAAGAATATAGTTTTATATTGAAGATAAGGTGTGGGAATCCCCATAGCAAATTTTTTCTTCAAATCAAAAGATACGTCAAGTAATGTATCAATTTCTTCTTTTGTCCAATCTTGCAATGAGATAAAATCTTTTCCTTTAAATATTGTTTGCATTTTTATCCTCCTTTATCGTTCATCCTATTAATTTTTATAATGATTGATATAAATCATGGGTATGACTGAATACATGGCAGCCGCTTTGACCAACTCACTTTTCCAGGTCTTCTCATTCGGAGCATGCGCCTGATCTTCATGACCCGGACCAAATCCGACACATGGAATTCCATATCTTCCCATTATCGATACCCCATTTGTAGAAAATGTCCATTTATCTACTATTGGTTTTTCATTAAACAACTCTTTATAAGCTTCAACCAATGTTTGACAGGATGGATGTTTTTCTTCCAAAACCCAGGTAGGAAAATAACTTTTAGTTGGATAAACCAGCCCTGTATAAGAAGGTTTTGAGTAATCATAAATTTCTACATTTGCATTAAAAGATTTTACTGATGGCAATTCTTTGATTTGTTGCAAAGCCTGCTCCCAGGTTTCACCATATGTTAATCTTCTATCTATAGAAATTGTACAACTGTCAGCAACAGAACATCTGGAAGGTGAATTGAAAAATATCTGTGAAACAGCTAAACTGCCCTTACCAAGAAAATCATCATATGCTAAATTTTCGTGTAATTCTTTTAATTCATTAATAATAGGTGCCATTTTATAAATGGCATTATCCCCTCTCTCAGGTGCCGATCCATGGCAGCTTATCCCTTCAGTTGTTACTTTTATTTCCATCCTTCCTCTTTGTCCCCGACATATTTTGCATGCCGAAGGTTCGGTAAGCACTACAAATTCCGGTTTGATTTTATCTTCTTCGATAATATATTGCCAACAAAGTCCATCACAATCTTCTTCCTGGACAGTACCGGCAATCAATAAAGTATAGTCATCTTCGAGCTCAAGGTCTTTAATAATTTTTCCGGCATACACCATGGAAGCCATTCCACCTTCCTGGTCACTTGATCCTCTACCTACGATAATCTCCTCATCTTCATATCCTTTATAAGGGTCGTATTCCCATGTTTTCAATTCTCCGACTCCAACTGTATCAATATGGGCATCGATGGCAATTAAATGTTTGCCATGACCGATGTATCCTAAGATATTCCCCATAGGGTCAATTTCTACTTTATCAAACCCCACTCTTTCCATTTCTTCCTTAATTCTTAAAATAACTTTTTTCTCGTTACCGCTTTCACTAGGAATAGCAATCATATCCCTTAAAAATTTTGAGATATCCTGCTTATAATATTCTGCTTTCTCCATGACTTTGTTAAAATCATTAAACATCTAATAAACTCCCTTCTCATAGCATAAGCCATAACAGCTTTTAGCTATAAAAATATTAATATATTTTCAACTAACATTTACTGGTAACAATTTCTGTTTTTTTTAAAAATTGACTGCTTACTTCAATATGATGACAGCTTTTAAAAAAGTATTGCAGGTATAGTTTCTAAAAAGTTATCAATTACCATATTATTTTTAATTTTAAATATGGAGGCAAAAAAATGATTTGAGCTATAGAAAATATTTTTAATATTCAGATATTACTATCTCAAAAAAATTTATTTATTTTCGAAATACTCATAGATCTGATTATTAGAAAACACTAAAAGCCCAACAGTCTGGGTAAAAACATACTAAGAGGCTCATAAAATGTAATAATAAATAGAACAATAACCTCTGCAACAATGAAAGGCCAGATGGCCTTACTGATCTTCTCTAATGAAAGTTTTGATATACCACAGGCAACAAAAAGACAAGCCCCTACCGGGGGAGTCATTAAGGCAATATTTAAAGATAGAATCATTATAATTCCAAATTGAATCGGTGGAACACCAACACTGACTGCTAGTGGATGTAGAATCGGTCCTAATATGACCAATGCTGCGGCAATATCCATAAACATTCCAACAATCAGCATTAAAATATTAATCAGTAATAAAATTACATATTTATTATTACTGATACTCAAAAACAACTGGGCAATTTGTTCCGGTATTCGTTCTGAAGCTAAAATCCAACCTAAAATTGAAGCTGAACCAATAATCAAAAAAACCACACCAGTGGTTCTTGCAGTTTGTTCTAAAATTTTAGGTATATCTTTTAATGTCACCGTTTTAAAGACAAAAAATCCGACTATAAAGGCATAAGCCACAGCGATAGCCGCTGCCTCAGTTGGAGTAAAAGCCCCTGATAGAATTCCACCTAAAATAATAATAGGCATTAATAGCGCTGTAATAGCCTCTTTAGAAGCTTTTAACATCTCCAGCAGGGTAGCACGCCTCTCCTTTTTAGGATAACCGCGCTTAGCGGAAATATATCCGGCTAATAACATTAATATAAACCCTAAAAGCAAACCCGGTACAATGCCGGCTGCAAACAGTCCGGCTATAGATACACCCATCAATGAACCATAGATAACCATCATATTGCTAGGAGGAATAGTGGGGCCAATGATAGATGAAGCTGCAGTTACAGCAGCACTAAAGTCCTTATCATAACCATCTTCCACCATTGCAGGAATAAGCATAGTTCCAATGGCTGCAGTGTCTGATACTGCAGCTCCAGTCATTCCGGCAAAGAATATACTTGCTACAATATTAGCATGTGCCAAACCACCACGCAAATGCCCAACTAAAACATTTGCAAAACTAACTAATCTGGTAGTAATTCCTGATTTATTCATAATTTGACCGGCTAAAATAAAGAATGGCATAGCCATTAAAGTAAACATATCCAACCCGGCAAAAAATCTCTGAGGTACCATATTCAACAAAACAGGCATATCCATTTTTAGGAAAAGAAATAAAGCAGTAGCACCCAGGGCAAAGCCAATGGGCATTCCTGCAAAAAGCATTATAAAAAAAAGCAAAGCCATTGTTCCCAGCATAATATTTTTACCTCATCATCAATCATTTTTTCTAAACTTTTACTTCTTTTAAAGCGTCTTCTACCTCGGTAGTGCCCAATAATTCATCATATGTTACACCCGGTCTAAAAATATTTATAATTTGTATAATCTGTTGAATAATTGCTAATAACCCCGCTACCGGGATACTTAATAATGGCCATAACATACTAATTCCCAATCCTAAAGAAAGTTGGGAAGAACCTCTGAATGCTACAGTCAGGCCTCTATAGCTTAATATTATTAAAAAGAATAAAACAACACCATTAACCATTAGATTAACTACTTTTGCATACTTTATCGGTATGCTTCTTATCAGCAATTGTAAACCTACATGTTCTTTGTCTTTTATTCCGATGCTAACACTAAGCAGTGCCATCCATATCATTAAGTATCTGGCAAGCTCTTCAGTCCAACCCAGGGAATTACGTATAACATATCTAAAAAATACACCAACCAGGACAGTTAGCACCATTATGGCTGCCAATGCAATGACAATAAAAATTGTTATTTTTGTTAATGAGGCACTAAAATTATTAAATTTATCAAAAATAGTTTTGGCTTTCAAAGGATATCTCCCCAATACGTCCAATATCAAAATAATTAGAATAATAGGGAGCAGCGTTAAACTGCCCCCTATTATTCTACTCATAAATATTACAAGCCTAATTTCTCTTGTGCTTCTTGAATGGCATTTAAATATTTCTCAGCTAATGCCTTGCCTTCTTCTTTATACTCCTCTTCAATAAACTCCATTGCTGCCGGAATAGTAACATCTTTAAATTGTTGTAATTCTTCTGCAGTTGGTGTATAGACTTCCATCCTGGTAGCTAAGTAAGGAACTCCTTCATCAGAGGTTTCGATTAGGCGATTTACACCTCTGCCGGCTAAATTTCCAACCCTGGCTGCCTCTTCAATAACAGTTTTTTGTTGGTCAGTTAAGCCGTCAAACCATTCATTGTTAATCACCCAAACATAAGGAGTATACATATGATTAGTTAACGATAAATATTCCTGCACCTCTTCTAATTTCCCTATTTTAATAATTGGTGCAGGGTTGTGTTGCCCATCAACCACTCCGGTTTGCAGAGATGTATACACTTCAGCCCAGGCTATTGGAGTCGCTGAAGCTCCTAAAGAACGCATAAAATTCTGGTGCATAGGAATGGTCATTGTTCTGATTTTCAAACCCCTCATATCTTCAGGAGTAATAACAGGTCTTCTACTATTTGTTAACTGGAAAAATCCTCTGGATTCACCAAAAGCCAATACCTTAAAGCCAGTTTTTTCTTGAATATCCTGGGCAAGTTCCCGTCCGAAATCACCATCATACACTTCATAAGCAACACTGTAATTTGAAATAGAGAAAGGAATGTCTACAATAGAAAACAAGGGGTAAAATATTGCCATTCCGCCACCTGAAGCAATATAACTTTGAGTTACACCACTTTGTACCTGTTCCATGGTCTCTCTCTCATTTCCCAGGACACCATTAGGATAAATCTCAACTATAATCTCATTGTTTGTTCCACTTTCCACCATGGATTTAAATACCTGAGACATAGCTGCAGTCGCTATTTCTGTAGGTTCTTGTGGGTTTAAATGGGCCAATTTTAATACTTTAACATCTGCTGCACAAGCCATACTTGAAAATACAGTCAGCACCAAAGCTAAGCCAATCACAAATATAATATGTTTTTTCATTTTTTTTAACTCTCCTTTAAAAATTTTTTAACTGATAGAGAATAAAAGATATTTGTCTATTTTCACCCCCCTCTTTTATGTTGTTATTAAATTCTCAAATTTCAAAGGAATATTTAAAAATTACTTGGCGTAATTGCGGAAATTACAATAAGATCATCTTCTCCCACACTGGTTATCTTATGCGGGATACTGGCAATATAATAGATAGTATCCCCTTTTTCCAATATAAAAAATTCTTCTCCAATTTGGATTTCCATTTTTCCTTCTAAGACAAATGTACATTCTTCTCCTTGATGAGGCATAGGAACAGTACAAGTACTTGCACCGGGTTGTAATCGAATCCTGATCATTTCTATCTGTTTGCTTAAATCTGGGCTGAGAAGTTCAAAAGTCAAATGAGATTTTGGGAATTGTAGAACTTTTCGTTCTTTTTTTTTCACCAATGACCTTTGTTTCCCATCATCAACAAGAAAGTAAAATATAGGAACATTTAGTGTTTTTGAAATCTCTCGTAACGCCATAATTGAAGGTGATGCTAAGCCGCGCTCTATTTGGCTTAAATAGCTGGTAGTTTTATTAATTTTCCTGGCAAAAGTAGTTAGATTCATTCCTTTGGAAATACGTATCTGACGAATTTTGTTTCCTAATTCTTTGTTTTCGTTTTTCATTTAATTAAAAAATCCTTTTTTTATTTATGATAAATGCACTGTCTGCATTATTAGACAGACTCTAACTATTTGCTGCAATATTGCTACTTTTTGCGGTTGCTTGAAACATTTAAATAACAAAGAAAGTAATTGTGGTCTTGTATGCTGGCTATATAAAAGTATTCTATAAATTATCAACTATTATATAGTATAGTATTATTTTAATAATATTGAAATATTTTAATTATATTAAAACACAATTCTCAAAAAATGTCAATAAACCAGGACAAACTCTGGCTATTTTTACTACGAGCACCCTGATGAAAAGAAAGCCTTAACCTTCCCTTCCTTATAAAGGTGTTTTTCGTTTTTGGTTTTTAGTTTTAAAAAAAGATGATATAAATATGGATGTTAGGGGATGTGTTTATTAAATAATCGGAAAGGTTAATATTTTGGTTTTCTTTAAATAAACCCCGTGGCAGAGCCTTTGATTAATTATTGCTTTCCCACAGGGTTTGATGTAGATCTATATTAGACAGAAAATCTCTTAATAAAAATCATCAGAAGGGTAATAGCCGAAATATAGACTGTCTGCTCTGTCATACAGGGGACCATCCCCTGTCTCTCTAATCTTCCTTTAACTCCCCGTCTTCATCAATGATTATTGAACGCTTATCAGTCAATAAATAATCGGATAAATCTTCTATTTTTTTATCATTTATAGTTAAATTAGTAATATTCAAATAACCAGCTGCTTTACTATGGATTATTATTGGTTCTTGGTAAACTCCGGCTTCTAAACCCCCATCATCATTTCTATCAATAAAAAAATTTCCATTAATAATGCTTATATCCGTGCTATCCTCTAAATGATTAGCAAATCTAACACAATATGTACCATCATATGTATCATCAAATGGTCCTTCTGCAACCACGCTGATATCAGTGTCTATTACTTGTAAATTATCGCCAACCACCAAGTAAATCCCACTCAAACAATTTTCTATAGTGCTATTTTCAACACGCAGGTTATCAGCACTTCCAATGATAGCTCCATAATCTCCTTCTTGAAAAGTACAATTATATATTGATATACCATCATTACTACCTCTCATGTAAATAGCAAAACCTGTATCTATTTGGAAACAAATGCCTTCAATCTCTATCCCGCTAACATCTTCAATAATCAACGTGCCTATTATTAAAGGTTCACCTTCTCCAATTAAATTTACTGGGGTTGTCATCTCAATATTTTCTTCAAAGGTTCTTGCGCCAACAAGTATTGTATCTCCATCGGTAGCTTTCTCAATTGCTTCCTGGATATAGTCATGGAAAGTCTTCTGAGTAGAGTTATACACAGGTCTATTTGAACCCAGCTGGGTCATATCTTCATCAATATACCAGGGATCATATTCTACATTGCCCTCAACACCGTTAGCACCGCCTTCTCCTGGACCACTGGCAGAGCCCCACCAGTTATACCTGGCATCAATTGTATCTGTCTCATCAATATTTATTACACCAAAATTGGAATTGTCAGTAATTTTATTGTTATTGATTATATTTTCTGAAAAATATTCTATCAATATACCTGAATAATTGTTTTCAATGATGTTATGTTGAATATTATTTTGGGTTGATGAGTATAATACAATTCCAAATTCTTTTTCATAATTAAAGCCTGTTATTTTATTAGATTGAATATTGCAATTTGTAGCTCCTTCTAATACAATTCCTCCAAGCCCATATCTTTTATATCCTTCATTAACACCGTCAATTGTAAACCCGGATATTGTAACACCCGAAATCTCTGGTGTTTCCTTTTCCCTTGATGTCAAGATTTCTCTGTTTCGTGTAGATATCTTTCTATCACTTTCACCAACAATCATTACAGAACCATTAATGGTTGTAGTATCCTTATTATAACCTTCCAGAGTAATCCCATTAGTTGTAATAATAATATTTTCTTCATATATCCCCGGATAAACGAAAATATGATTGTATTCCTCTGCTTCCTCAATTGCTTCCTGGATAGTTTCATAATATATATCTCTGGTTATGTTGTGTACTGGATTAGGTGCCGGAGTTACTTCAATTGTCTCTTCCAGGACATTGGATAAAACAATGGAATTATCTTCGGTGTCTACCAGGTAGGCTTTTAATATGAGCTCATCCCCTGCTATTTTAACCTGGAATTCAGCGTTTTTATCATTAAAATTATATAAATCAGTCCCTCCACCTGGTAATTCAAATTTATACTTATTGTCATCTTGTTCAGATTCCAACCAACTAATTGGAAGTCGAACTTCAGGATTTCCAATAATGAATTCCTGGGATATTTCAAAAATAAAATAAAAATCATAGTCACCCTGGCTTACAGTATCACTGACATCAACACCAATGGCAAACCTAGTGTATCCGACATCGCCCGATATGATTTCATCAGGATCCGCTAAACTAATTGTTGCAGCTTCTACAGTTATTACACAGCTTACAGTAAATTCACCATCTTCTGTTGTGACTGTAATGGTTGCTGTACCTGCTGCTAACGGGGTCACTACTCCATCAGCTATTGTTGCTACATCTTCATCATCAGATGTCCATGTTACATTTTTGTTGGTTGCATTCTCAGGAGCTACAGTTGCTGTTAATGTTGCTGTCTCTCCTCCTGCTGTTAAAGTTAATGTTTTTTGATCCAGGGCTACTCCGGTTACCGCAACAGTAGATGGCCCGGAAGGTGGTGGTGTAGGCGGATTGAGTATTTCCTCAGCAGCATCGCCTGCCCCATCTATAACATCAGGGTCATCTATGACATCATTTCCTTCTTCTATTGCTATAGTAATCTGCCCTACTAAATCTGCAAAGGAATCAGTACCGGCTATCTCGTCTAAGTCGATATCTCCCTGGGCAATACCTTCCTGTAATAACTTCTCTACAACTAATGCTATAGCCGTATCTTCTGGAGACATAGTTCCGGCATCATAATTTTCATCTTCGGCTACTGCATTAGGAATTACTTTTTTCAGGATAACTGTGCTGCCTTTTACCTCAACTGTAGCCGTAATAACAGTATTAGCATTGACCGCTAAATTTTCGAAGCTGTAATAACCGTTTTCATCGGTTGTCACAGTATAGGTAACTCCATTGGCATCAACAATTGTAACCTCAGCCCCGACTGCCGGGACCCAGCCGGAGACATCTCTGGATAATCCCATGGCATCAGGTGGTAATAATACTCTTCCCTCGATAATTCCCTGGGACTGCTGGGGAATGGTACAACCGGAAAAAATAAATATCATAATTAGAAAAATGGTGACTGGTATAATAGT
>Ga0334894_1002502_pt1 | contig 12257 bp, 7 predicted proteins | sample GraSluR3_MG_6_FD_207225 | JGI IMG/M metagenome (GOLD analysis project Ga0334894, IMG submission 207225) | Sludge microbial communities from methane-producing bioreactor in Wageningen University, Netherlands - Granular Sludge_12_05 R3 | ecosystem: Engineered > Bioreactor > Anaerobic > Unclassified... | reverse complement strand
TGGTCAGGGGAGAGATGATCACCCGCACCGACGGATCCGGCCGGATTCGGCTCGACTCAGGCGAGCAGGTGAACATCGACGCAAGAGATACCAGGGGAGCGTGGCACGGTGACCTTGTGATAGTGAAAATCCTCGAGCCGATGCCGGACATGGTGAACTATCGCGGCGGCGTGGTGGAGGTTCTTGCCCGATCCCAGACGAGAATCGCCGGGGTGGCCAGAAGAGCGGGAAATGGCTGGCTGCTGGACCCTGTGGACCCGAGGCTTCCCAGGGGCGTTCCCCTCGAGGCGGATCAGGAGAATGTCACCGCCGGAAACATCGTTACGGGAAAGCTGGACTTCTGCCACCAGCGTCCCGTGGCGGTTCTCGAGGCAACCCTCGGAACCCCGGATTCTCCAGGGGCGCTTATCGATGCGGTGTGCGCCGATCTCAACCTGCCCGGCCCATTCATGGAAGAGGTGATGGAAGAAGCCGGACAGGCGGCGCTGTCCCCGCCTGCTCCTGGGGAAAGGCTTGACCTCAGGAATGTTTTCGTTGTAACCGTCGATCCTGTGGACGCCAGGGACTTCGACGACGCGGTATCCATCGAGAAACTGCCCGAGGGAGGGTACAGGCTGGGGGTTCACATCGCGGATGTCGCCTGCTTTGTTCCCCCGGGCTCCATGGTGGACGCCGAGGCGAGAGCCCGGGGAACCAGTGTCTACCTGCCGGACCGGGTTATTCCCATGATTCCCGAGGTACTCTCCAACGGGGCGTGCAGCCTGCGGCCGAACGAGGACCGTTTCACGAGATCGGTACTCCTGGATTACGACCGATCCGGCCGAAGAACAGATTTCAGAATTTCCCCCACGGTGACAAGGTCCAGAAGAAGGCTGACATACGAACAGGCCCTGGATCTGTTGAACGGCGATTACGATGGGGATCCGGAGCTGCGGGAGCTGTTCTCCGTGTTCAACGAACTGAACGACCTGTTGACGGTGAGGAAGAAGGAACGGGGCGCCCTGGAGCTTGGTTCCGCGGAATTCCGCACCCGCTTCGGGGGCGACGGCCTGCCGGAAGCCTTCGACCCTGTTCCCGATGACAGATCCCATGGCATGATAGAAAACTTCATGGTGGAGGCGAATCGGGCGGTGGCGGAGTACTGCCGCTGGCTTTCGATTCCGGTGCTTTACCGGGTTCACGGTGAACCGGCATCGGATGCCATCGACAATCTTCGGGGAATGCTTTCGGCATTCGAGCTGGGTTTCGGCAACAGGGGCGTACCAAAACCCGGGCAGTACAACGCCATGCTGGAAAACGCCAGGGAGCTCCCTCAGTGGCCCCTGATCCGTGAGGCATCCCTGAGGGCCCTTCAGAAAGCGGTATACAGCCCGGTCAACCAGGGTCACTATGGTCTGGCGCTGGAGAGCTACATGCATTTCACCAGCCCGATACGCCGTTATCCCGATCTGCTTGTTCACCAGGCTCTGGCCCACCATGAAAAAACCGGGCTTGCCGAGGGTGACAGGAACATGAAGCTTCTCGGGGAAACCGCCAGCAGCCTTGAACGAAGAGCTTCCCAGGCGGAGTGGGATTCCCAGGAACTCATGGCTCTGCTGTTTCTCTCCAGAAGAACAGGAAGCGTTTTCCGGGGAATGGTAAGCGATGTAAAGGATTTCGGCGTGTTTGTAAGGCTTCTGGATGTTCCCGTGGAAGGTTTGATCCCCGGCCCTGTTCTGCGCAGGGCTTCGGTGCGGCTTCACGGCGGAGGCGCGCCGGGAATGCAGGTTTCCGTGGCGGTCCTTGAAGCCGACCCCCTGAAAAGACGTCTGGCCCTGACGCCGGTTCCGGACAGGAGCGTGGAATGAGTGAGAGTGTTTACGAAGAGCTGGCCCGGGCTGTTCAGGCGTGGATCAGACAGATTGTCGCGCGCAGCGGAGTTCGGGGCGCGGTCCTCGGTCTCAGCGGAGGGCTGGACAGTTGCGTGAGCGCGGCTCTTTGCGCCCATGCCCTTGGCCCGGAAAATGTTCTTGGCCTTGTTCTGCCCTGTGGCAGCCACTCCGACGACCAGCGCGACGGGGAGAGGATTGCGGATTTTCTGGGGATACAGCGTAAGACGATACGACTCGACGAACCCTTTGAGGAGTTGGTGCGTGTTTCGGGGCTGGACCGGAGCAACAGCCTGAAGATGGGCAACATCAAGGCCAGAATCCGTATGACTGTTATCTACGCCCATTCGGAGAACCGGCTTGTGTCCGGGACATCAAACCGGTCGGAGTACCTTCTTGGCTACTGGACGAAATGGGGAGACGGAACTGCGGACTTTCACCCCCTTCTCGGTCTCTACAAAAGCCAGGTCAGAAGGCTTGCCATAGCCATGCGCCTGCCGGGCTGGACGGTGGAACGGGTTCCTTCCGCGGGGCTGTGGCAAGGTCAGAGCGACGAGGGGGAGATGGGGGTCACCTACGACCAGATCGAAATCTATTTTGAAAAGGGCGCGCATTCGGTTCCTTCGGAAGCCGCAAAGCGCATCGAAGCCCTCCACGGAGCAACCCATCACAAACGCAATTCCATTCCAACCTTCAACGGGGAAAGGTGGTTTCAGGCAAATGGGTAAGGCTGCCCTGATCAGCGTGTACGACAAGGCCGGGCTCACCTCTTTCGCCGCCGGGCTCCACAGCCTGGGGTTCAAGCTCTACGCCTCCGGCGGAACCGCCGGGGCGATAATGCAGGCCCACATTCCAGTGATTCCAACCGAAACCCTTACCGGTGTGGTTTCGCTTCTGGGCGGCAGGGTGAAAACCCTTCACCCAGAGCTTCACGCGGCTATCCTTGCAGACGGCGGTGACCGGCGGGAGAGGGAAGAGGCCGGAAAGGTGGTTTTCGACCTGGTGGCAGTGGACTTCTATCCCTTCCGCAAGGCCATGGATCTCCCGGCAGATTCCAGGGAAGCCATCGAACTGGTTGATGTTGGAGGGCCAACCATGGCCAGGGCCGCGGCGAAGAACTGGGCCCATGTTATCAGTGCCGTCGGGACTGATTGCTTTCAGGAAGTTCTTGAAAACCTGAAAACGGGCGGCAACACATCGACATTTCGCAGGCGTATGGCCGCCAGAACATTCCGGCTCACATGCGCCTACGATCAGCAGGTGGCCCTGAAACTTGAAGAGGGCCTGGTTCCCGAACTCAGGTACGGAGAGAATCCGCACCAAAAGGCAAGGATACACTTCACTGAGCCGGAAAGGGGATTTCGCAAAGCGGAGATTCTGGGCGGCAAAACCATGAGCTTCAACAATTACAGCGATGCCTCCGCGGCATGCGCCATCGCCGCGGACCTTCCGGCAGACAAAGCAGGAGTGGTTCTGCTGAAACACGGCAACCCATGCGGCGCAGGAACCGGAGCAAGCCCTGTCGAGGCTTTCGAGAACGCCCTTCGGGCCGACCGCACCAGTCCCTACGGAGGCATCCTGGTGTCCAACAGAGCAATCGACATGGAACTCGCCGCCAGGCTGAAGGAGATCTTCCTCGAAATCATCATCGCCCCTGATTACGAAACGGACGCCCTGAACAGGCTTCTCAGAAGAAAAAATCTCAGAACCATACGGCTGAAACCGGAAAGAGACACCCGGCCCTCGGTTCGAAGCATCTGGGGAGGTTTGCTCATTCAGGAGCAGGATGCTTCCCTCGAGGCTCCCTCCGCCTGGAAAGTTGTCACGAAGCGTGAACCATCCGCTCTGGAAATCGACGCCCTGGACATTGCCTGGCGTGTGGTGAAAAATGTGAAGAGCAACGCCATTGTGATAGGCGACCACAGGGGTACGCTGGGGGTGGGGATCGGCCAGCCCAGCCGGGTTGAGAGCCTTGACCTTGCGGTTCGCAGAGCCATCAGGGAAGGCAACGACCTGGCAGGGTCAGCCCTGGCCAGCGATGCTTTCTTCCCTTTCCGTGACGGCCCCGTCGCCGCGGCGAAAGCAGGTGTCAGGGCGATCATACAACCCGGGGGTTCCATCCGCGACGACGAGGTAACAGAGGCCTGCGACCACCACGGGATAGCCATGGTTTTCACCGGCATGAGGCATTTTCTGCATTAGGGAAAGCGGGGTTGAGCGTTGAATCGTCTTGAAGGCGAATCCAGCCCGTATCTGCGCGCCCATGCAGGGAACCCCGTGGACTGGTTTCCCTGGGGAACCGAGGCTCTGGAAAAGGCCCGGCGGGAAGATCTGCCGGTTTTTCTCAGCATCGGGTATTCCGCGTGTCACTGGTGTCATGTGATGGAACGGGAGAGCTTTCAGGACCCGGTGACCGCGGAGATACTGAACCGGCACTTTGTGAGCGTGAAGGTGGACCGGGAAGAAAGACCGGACCTGGACAGCCTGTACATGACTGCGGTGCAGGCAATAACCGGCGGTGGCGGCTGGCCCTTGAGCGTGTTCCTCCTGCCGGATGGCACACCGTTTTACGGAGGCACCTACTTCCCCCCGGAGGACAAGGCCGCCCGATACGGAGTTCCATCTTTCCCCGCAGTGCTTCTCAGGGTGGCGGAGGCGTTCCGCAACGGACGCGATGAGCTTTCCTCCTCCGGGAAGGATCTGCTGGAAAGCCTCCGGCGCCACTGCGCCCCTCTCCGGGATTCAACGCCCCTGAATCATGGTGTTTCTCAAGCCGCCTTCCAGGCCGTCACCGAAAGCTTCGACAGCCTTCACGGCGGCTTCGGCGGAGCGCCCAAGTTTCCGCAGCCCATGGTGCTGGAGTTTCTTCTGCGGTTTCACCACCGCACCGGAAACAGCGAAGCCCTGAACATGGTGGAGTTTACCCTGGAAGCCATGTCCCGGGGCGGTATCCGGGATCATCTGGGGGGCGGTTTCCACCGTTACAGCACCGACAGGCTCTGGCTGGTGCCCCACTTTGAGAAGATGCTTTACGACAACGCGTTGTTGGCCGGGGTTTATACCGAGGCTTACCAGATCACCGGGAAAGCCCTTTATGGAACCGTTGCCGAAGAAATCCTGGACTACATGACCCGGGAGATGAGGCATCCCGAAGGAGGCTATTTCAGCACGCAGGACGCGGACAGCGAGGTTCCGCATCGGGGCCATAAGGAGGAGGGGGCGTTCTTCGTCTGGACCAGAAAGGCTGTTCAGGAAATACTGGGACCCGACGCCGGTGCCTTCTGCGAGATGTTCGATGTGACCGATTCCGGGAACTTTCAAGGCAGGAACATTCTCCGCATGCCCCGCACCCTCCCGGAGACGGCGGTGAAGCTGAATGTGTCTCCCCTGGAACTCACCGCTCTTTCAAAGCGCAGCCGCCTCAGGCTGAGATCTGTGAGGGAAGCCCGTCCCAGACCTTTTCGGGATGAGAAGATTCTCACCTCCTGGAACGGACTGGCGGTTCGAGCCCTGGCATCCGCGGCATCTGCCCTGCAGCGGGACGATTATCTGGAGAACGCCCGGATCTGCGCGCTCTTTCTGCTCAACGAGTTGCGGGGGAAGGACGGCCTGATCCTGCGGGTCTGGAAGAACGGAAAGGCTTACATTTTTGGTTTTCTGGAGGATTACGCCCTTCTTGCCCATGGCCTTCTGGCATTGTACCGGGTGGACGGCGCCCCGGGCTGGCTTCAGGAGGCGGTCACCCTTGCCGACCGGATGGTTTCGCTGTTCCATGATCGGGAAACCGGCCTCTTCAACGACACGGGAACCAATCATGAAGCCCTGGTGGTCCGCCCCCGGGATCCTTCGGACAACGCCACCCCCTCCGGAACATCCGTCGCTGTCCAGGTTCTGCTCGAGCTGTGGGCGATTACCGGCGATGAACGATTCCTGATGCCAGCGGAGGCGGTGCTTTCTCACCTGGCATCCGCGGTGCGCGGGATGCCCCTGGGCTTCGGCAGGATGCTGTGTGCCGTCGAGTTCCTGATCGCGCCGCCGAAACGGATCAATTTCATCGGCGCTCCCTGCGATCCTGGTTGCAAGGCTCTTTTGCGCCACGCGCTTGGTTCTTTTCACCCCGAAGTCGTGATGTTGAGAACCCCGGGAGCTTCCGGAGAGAAATGCTGCGCGGAAGTATGCGTTGCCGGGGCGTGCCTGCCCAGGGCAGAAGACCCCGAAGCTTTGGAGAGCCTTCTGAGGCAATGAAACCAGCCCCGCTTCCCGGGAGGCATGATTTGATTCTTCCCGCCATGCTGGTATCTTCGTGTTGTGTTCCGGCAGCCCGCGGAACCGCGGCTCCGGATGCGTACTAAGGTTCTGCGTGGCGGTGAAGGCGGGATGTCGGATACTCGGAGGAGGTTCGGTCTTTGAAGTTCGCGATGTTACTTGTAGCTTTCTCGGTGTTTGCCGCCGGTTGCAGACCGGTGAATGAGGATACCGGAGTTTTCGGGCATGCCCCACCCAGAAGAACCAGCCCTTTTCAGATCGCGGATTCACTTATCCAGGTCGGGCGTCAGGACGGCGCGGTGAGGGAACTGAGGGGCCTCTGGTCCGCGATGGGCGGCCCGGAGGATCTTCGGGGGGATTTTCTCTGGCGTTTTGTCGGCTGCTACAATGGCCGCGGCCTGCCCGAACGGGCGGTTTCGGTTCTGGACAGCCTTTCCAACCGGGGCTGGGGTGATCTGACGGGCTGGAAGATATCGGTTCTGGAACTGAACCGGCTGGATGACCAGGCCATCACCCTTGCCGGGGAAGACCGCCTTCTCGAGGCGTGGCTTGGAAGAAGCAACCTGGCGACGGTTTCCCGGCAATCAATCCCCTCCCCTGACGGGCCGGGGGAGAGAACGGTTCGGGTACTGCTTTCGGATTCAGGTTCGCTTTCTTCGGCCCAGATTGCCGTAGCCGCCCAGGACGCCCGGCTTTTTCCCTCAACCCTGGGGGCCAGGGTCAGGGCCGAGCTTCGGCGCACCATCGACACTCCCGATCAATGGTGGGACAACGCCCTGAAGCTGATGGATCCCGACCTGTCCACCCAGGCTTCTGCGGAGCTCTTCGCGGAACGGCTGAAGGCCATGCGCCGGGGCGGAAGGGAAGAGTGGCTTTCCATGCTGGATGTTCCAGGGATGAGGCGAACCGCCGCGGAAATGCTGGCCCTCAAACATCCGGAAGATGTGGACTGGGATGTTGTGGACGCCCTCTACGAAAACGGCCTCGGATCTCTGGCGGCTCCCATCGCCGCATCCCGGGGGGGCGAGTTCGCCATGGGGGTGGAAATGGCCCGGCTTCGGGCTCTCAACAGACATTCGGATCTGCTTGCCTACTGCGAAGCTGTTCCGGATGGCGCCTCCCGGGAGCTTGGAGGCAGGACGGCCCTCTTTCGCGCCAGGGCTCTGCGAAGCCTGGGAAGAACCGCCGCCGCGTGGGCCGCCTATGTGGACTTCGCCCGATCGCATCCATGGCATCCAACGGCTCCCGAGGCCGGCTATCTGGCCGGTGTTTACTACGACTGTGAACAGCAGTGGAGCGCTGCGGCGGAAGCCTACCTTTCGGGCCTTCAGGCCCAGGGTACCTTCGTGGCCGATGAAAGAGGCCACTGGAGGGCGGGTTTCTGCCTTTACATGAGCGGCAGGGGAGCTGTGGGTGATTCCCTGTGGGAGGTGGCCATAGATCGCTGGCCCTTCGGCTACTGGAGGGATGAAATGCTTTTCTGGAGGGCAAGGTTTGCCAACCGGCGGGGCAACCGTGACCTGGAGGAAAGGCTTCTCACCCGGGTGGCCCGGGAGCACCCGTGGGAGTACTACGGCATGTTGGCCGCGGAGAGGCTGGGCATTCCCCATCCCCTGGAGCTTGGGGTTTACTCACCGGTTCTCGCGGAAACACCGGAGACCGCCCTTGCGATGCAGCTTTTCGGTTCGGGCTACGGAACCCTGGCAGTGGAGATGCTTTTCTCCGGCCCCGGTGACCGTGGCGTTCGAGCAGCCGCCCTGGGGATCGTTGGACAGCACAGCCCAAGCATCGCCATGCTGCGTTCCTGGGATACCGAACTCAGAGACAACGATCTTGGTATTCTTCCAGACAGCATGCTGGGTTGGTACTTTCCGTCACCTTATCATTATCAGATAGCCGAAGCGGTCTCCGGCCTCGGGGTTGAACCCTTCTGGGTGGAGGGCATATCCCGGGATGAAAGCTACTTCAACAGGTTTGCAGTATCCCATGCCGGGGCATCGGGGTTGATTCAGCTGATGCCGGGCACAGCTTCGGATGTGGCCCGCTGGAGCGGGTTGCCCAGCCTTTCCGGCAGCGATTTCTTCGTGCCGGAATACTCCCTGCTCTACGGGAGTATCTATGTGGACAGGCAGATGAGCAGGTTCGGACATTCGCCCCTGTTCCTCGCCGCCTACAATGCCGGTCCGGGAAACGCAACGAGATGGGTGAACACCCATGGGTGGGATCCACAGGATCCGGAGCTGTACATCGAGCAGATCACATTCAGGGAAACCCGTTTATATGTTAAGAACGTTCAGAGATCGGTGTGGATTTACGAAAGGATGAGACCATGACTCTACTGCTGGTGATGTTGGCCTTCACCGTCGAGCCGGATCATCCGAGCACCCTGGTTTATCCCCCTTACGGGCACTGCATGGGCATCTACCGGGCGGGTTCCCAGCAGTTGAACATGCTGTTGGGGGGTATGGTAACCTTCAACGACCCCCAGGGTCTGGCGGCGGTGAAGCTGGTGGAATGGGATGCTCCGGGAACATCGGATGATGATGAGCTGGCGGTTTACGGAGTGAACAGCGGAGCGGGTCAAATCCTCTACAATTCCTCCATGTACGCGCTTGGCTTCTACGACGGGCAGGGCAGGGCTGAAGACCGGCTCTCGTCGCCCCACGGAATCGCAGCCACACCCGAAGGCGATATCTATGTGGCGGACACGGGCAACGGAAGGGTTGCGGTACTCAGCAGAAGAGGCTCACGGATCAAGCCGTCGTCATACATCACCGGTTTTGAGGAACCCTGGGATGTTTCCCTTGACGGAAGGGCCATCTGGATAACTGACAGGGCCGGCGGCGCGCTTTACAGATACGCCTCCATCACCGATGAAGCCCCGCAGATCATTCCCCTCAACCGTCCCAGGGGCGTAGCCGCTACCGGATACGAGAGATGGACCAGCGGACACCCGCCATTTCAGGCGGTGGTGGTGGATGACGGAATGGCTCTGGTGAAGGTGGAGAACGGTTCAGTGGTGCGCCGGGTTACACCAGGTGATTGCGGGGGGTCGTTTTTCAACTATCCTGCCGTGGATTATCATGGCAACATCTGGGTAACCGATTCGGTAAGCTGCAAAATCCACAAGTTCAGCCCGGCACTGGAGTACCTCGACAGTTTCGGAAGGGGTTTCGGCAGTGACGATGATCAGTTCGAGAACCCGACTGGTCTGGCCATATGGCAGAGGTTCGGACAGGTTTTCATCGCGGAGAGGGCCGGAGCCCGCTACTTCTGGGTGGGTACCGATATCAGGAATCTCGGGCTGCAGCCCCGGGACAGGGGGGTTGTTGTTTCGGGCTTTCTTACCGAGCCCACCATACTCATCATCAACATTCGTGACGCGCAGAACGCGGTGGTGAGAAATCTGAGAACCGGTCACACTCCCGTGGGTCCGTTCAGCTACTCATGGGACGGCACGACCCTCGGCGGTGCTCACTCACCGGCAGGGGAGTATACAGTGGTCATCACCGCTGAAGCCACGTATTCCAGCCGCACCTACTTCATGAAGACCGCACGCGCCACCTTCTCCCTGGGTGAGCCTCCGGTGTCGCAGGAATCCCATGAAAGGGGGGGGAGGGGTATCTGAAAGCCTTTCTCCTGCTGGTTCTCCTGGCTCTTTCCGCCTTTTTCAGCGGAACAGAAACAGCTTTCTTCAGCCTTGACGGCATTCAGAAACAGCGGCTTGCGTCGGGTTTCCGAGGATTAAGGGCTCTGAAAGCGCTTTCCCATCCCGGACGGCTTCTGACCACAATTCTCATGGGCAATACACTGGTGAATGTTGCCGCCGGCGCCATCAGCGCTTCCATTGCCCGGGAGATTCTTCCCGGAGCCCTGGGCTTCGGACTGGGCGTACTGGTGATGACTTTTCTTCTGCTGGTCATCGGCGAGATAACCCCGAAAACCTTCGCCCGCTACAACAATGAGAAGTGGGTGGTTCTCGCGGCTCCTGTCCTGGCCCCCATCACCTTTCTTGCCGCGCCCCTGGCCAGGGTTCTGGAAGGGGTTTCCCTGAAGACCGAGTCTCGCAGTCACCTGAATCGCGACGAGATAATCGCGCTGGTGGAAATGGCCAGGGGAGACGGAGTGGTGGGGGAGGAAGCCCTGGTAGCCGGTTCGCTGCTTTCTCTCGGTGATCGTCGTTGTCAGAGCGTAATGGTTCCCCGGAGGGAAGCAACGGTCATGAGGAAGGAATGGAGTCTGGCCACCATGCAGAACGAAGCCCGGGCAAACCCCTACATGAAGTACCCTCTGGTGGAGGGGCCCGGGGAGGAAGTTAAGGGCATGATTCATGTGCGGGACCTGCTGGGCGCCGGTGAACTGCTGGTCAGAGACGCGCTGTTTTTTCCCGAAACGGCCCCCCTTGACGAAACTCTCAGGGAACTCCTGGCGAACAGGGGCACCCTGGGCGTTGTGGTGGACGAATACGGTGACTGGAGCGGTATCGTCACCGAGAGCGATGTGCTGGCAAAGGCGGTGTTCGGCTCCACCGGCGCTCAGCTGCCCGCCGGAGTGACAAGGCGAAGAGACGGTTTTCTGGTTCCCGCCGGGCTTTCGCTGGCGAGCCTTGGGCGAATGGTTGGAGAAACGCCGGAAAGCCGATGGGCTGAATCCTGCGGCGGCCTGGTTGAGGAAATCTCAGGGCGGATTCCCGCCACCGGGGAGTGTTTCAGAAACGGCAACCTGGAGTTCAGAATCGAATCATCCTCAGGAAGACGGGTCAACCATATCCTGGTAAGACGGGTGACTCCATGATCCCTGAAGCACTTCTCTTTCTTATGGCGGCACTCCTGGCGGCGCTGTGCAATATTGCGGAAACCTCTTTTTCCGCAGCGGGAAGAATCAGGGCCGCCGCCGCCGCCGAGGCAGGGCTTCCCATGGCGAAGACGGCTCTTTGGTTCATTAGCGAACCGTCGAGGTATCTCTCCACCACCCTGGTGGGAACGAATGTGGGTGTGGTTCTCGCGTCGGGTATTGCTTCGGGCTGGGTGGACGGCCTTTCACCCTTGTTCGCTTATCTGCAGGTTATCCTTACCGCGGGTTTCCTGCTGGTTGCCGCCGAAATCATTCCGAAACAGAACGCTCTGCTTCGGGCGGATTCACTGATAAGGCCCCTGTCCCCGGTTCTTGTGGCTTTCAGATTCCTGTTCTACCCGCTGACATCTTCCGCCGGCCTTTTCTCACGGCTCATCGCGGGCCGTCCCTCCATCAACCGGTTTTTCGAGAGCCGCGAGGAGGTGAGGGGGCTGCTGGAAGTGTCGGGGGGACTTCCGGGAAGGACAGCATGGGACGCCATCGAGCTTGGAGAAACCGATATCAGGTCACACGCCAGATCGGTGGACAGTTTTCCATCCATCAGTCTTGGCGCTTCGCGGCAGGAGGCCACGGAAAAAATCATTGGATCCAGCTCTGATTTCCTGCTGGTCCGGGAAGGAAGAACCCTCTCCGGAATTCTCGAGAGCAGGGTGGTGCTCAAGAGCGCCGGAGCCTGGAATCCAGGCAGAATGATGACCGGCATTCCAGCCTATACGGAAGATACCGCGCCACTTCAGGTGCTCACTGATCTCTGGCGTTCCGGGTCTCCGGCGGCGGTGGTGCTTGACGCAAACGGGCAGCCCGGTGGAATATTAGTGCAGGAAGCGGTTCTGGATCGGCTTCTTTACCGGAACACACTTCCTGATTCCCCTTGACCGGCCTCAATGCCCGGCCTATGTACATACAGCACTTACATGAAAGAACCAACCAAAGGGCTGGTGGAGTACATTGTCAACCGCATCCAATGCAGATAATCCGCTCACCGGCCTCCCGGGAAACCGGGCGGTCCGGCGGGAACTTCAGGCTTCCGTTATCGAAAACCATGGAATCGCCGCTTTCTTTGATATTCAGGGATTCAAGCCGTTCAACGATCATTACGGTCTGGCCCTGGGCGATTCGGTGATTCGAAGACTTGGTGGAATCCTCACCGAGATCCTTTCCCCTGATTTTGTCGGGCATGTGGGGGGTGATGATTTCGTGAGCGTGGGCATGGACGCTGATTTCGTCCGGAGGGTTCAGAGGGCGGAACTTGAGTTCAGGCTTCTGGCA
>Ga0334894_1002488_pt1 | contig 12313 bp, 7 predicted proteins | sample GraSluR3_MG_6_FD_207225 | JGI IMG/M metagenome (GOLD analysis project Ga0334894, IMG submission 207225) | Sludge microbial communities from methane-producing bioreactor in Wageningen University, Netherlands - Granular Sludge_12_05 R3 | ecosystem: Engineered > Bioreactor > Anaerobic > Unclassified... | reverse complement strand
CATGCATGTGGTCGGGCGTGCTGATCGTGGCAATCTCGATGTTCTTGCCGTGCTTGGCGAACAGCTCGCGATAGTCGAGGAATTTCTCGGCTTCCTGGAATCCCTCGGCCTTGGCCTTGTTTTCGAGTGTCCTGCGGTCGACGTCGCAGATGGCGATCACGTTGCCGAATCGGGCGGCGTTGGCCGAATCGCTCCCGCCCTTGCCGCCGACGCCGATGCAGGCGACGTTCGGGCGCTCGTTGGGCGACTGGCTCAGCGCCCTGCGCGTTCCGGCGGCCACGAAGTAGCCGGCGCTTGCCGCCGTCGCGGTCTTGAGGAAGTCACGGCGTGTGGTTTTCGACATGGTCTTTTCCTTTTGATGGATGCCAAGGGTGAGTGAACCGGGCGCCAACGCTTCGCGTTCCAGTCCGGATACTTCGAACTGCAATCCGAAGCGCGAAGGCAGGGCGGGTCTCGCGTCGCGAACGTTACTCCGTCGATGCAGGGGCCGACGATCCGATCGTCCCGCAATTGCTCGTCACGGTGCCGGCCAAAGAGATGGCCGATCGCCAACGGGGGCGTCGAGGACGCACCCCCTTGTGAGGCGGGTGATTGCGGACGCAGGCGGGTCAACAACCAACCTCGATTCTAGTTTGCCGACCCCCGGCATTTCAACCGGCTTGGGAGGTCGCCGGTCATTTCCGGCAGATTCGACCTCAGCCGGACGACCCGCCCTAACGTGGGGCACGTTGGAAACGTCCCCCCACGCGATGCCCGGTTTACCGCCCCGTGGCCGCCGCGTAAAACGCGTCGAGGTTCTCGCTCGGGACCCCTGGCGGGGTGCCCCCGCCACCCGAGAGAATGAGCCATCGCTTGTCGTCGAGCGAGGCCAGGGCCTGTTCGACGCTTCGGACGACATCTTGCGGCGCTGCCTTGGCCAGCACGTCGCGCGGAGGCACATTGCCCAGCAGCACGACCGATTCGCCGGCCAGATCGCGGATTTCCTGCAGGCCGTGCTCGAAGGAGAAGTTGAACAGGTTGTATCCCATCGCGGTCATGAATCGGGCCGTGACCAGGCCGTGGCAGTCGTTGTGCAGGGCCTTGACCGACACGTCGAGGGCCTCGGCGATCTGGCGGAAGTAGGGCAGCACGAACTCCTCGAAGTCGGCCGGGCCCACGAAGCCGATCAGGTCGTCGAGCACGAGCAGGCCGTCGATCGAAGGGAAGACGGCGGCCTGGTGCCTGAGCCAGTCGACCACGAAATCGGTCACGATCGCCAGCAGCGCGTGGATCGCGTCGGGGTCGGTCTTCATGCCCACCAGCGCCTCGGTATGGCCCAGCAGGAACGAGGCGATATTGAGCGGCCCCCGGCTCGTGGCAAAGCGAATGCGATGCCCCTCGCGCTCGATGGCCTTTTGGGCGCGGACCAGCCGCTTGATCACGAACGGGCACAGCCCGTCGGTGCGGCAGTTCGGCCTGGCCAGCCGCCGAATGTCGCCGTAGTCGTCGAGGATCTTCTGGGCGAAGGGGAAATCGTCTTCCGGCCAGACGCATTTCGTGCCGAAAGCCGAGGGCTCGGTGCACATGCCATACTCGGCCCAAAAGCCGGGCAGGAAAAGAATCTCGGGAAACCGCCGCTCGGCCCGAAAGTTCGCCTCCAGCCAGCCCGCGTCGTTGGTGAAGTAATCGAGGGTCGTCATGCCGGCCCAGCCGGCGAGCCACGGGCTGTCGATAATGAACCCCACCGGCAGCGGATCGAGCAATTCGCCCTTCAGAACGCGCAGCAGTATGTCCCACTCTCGGTCGGTCATGGCAGGGCACTCGGCATCGAGAAGCGTTCGGAGTTGTCTCGGCCCTCGGGCCCGTCAGGATACCGTTGGCCGGCCCGATACGCAACCGAGCGCGGGCATCCTGACCGCATGATGGGGCCGAGACGACCGCGCTGGAGAATTACGCACGTTTCGTTGGGCGCGTCGGCGACAACCGGTACGCCCCCAGGGTCGCCGACCAGGCCAGCGCCAGGCTCAGGGCGCCGAAGGCCACGTGGGCGGTCGTCGTGATCGCCTGAAGCGGGCCGTCGGCCACGACCGTGTAGTGTGGGGCCCAGACGTTGTCGGTGAACCATTTGGGCCAGCCGTAGTTGGTGACCCAGGTGGCGGCGCCCAGGACGAGTTGCACGACGAAGACCACGGCCAGCAACCGGGTGCGGCGAACGATCGTCGGCCGATCGGCCCGCCGCGTTGCCGCGACGACGAGCCACAACACGGCGGCCAGGCCGAATCCGGCGACGATCACGTGCAGCCACACCCAGAGCTTGAACCAGCCCAAGGGCTCGGCGGGCCCCACGTGCCGAAGCTGGGCCCCGAGCACGATTTGCAGGTAGACGCAGGCCGTCGCGAACAGGGCCCATCGTTGCAGATGGCGCACCCGGTCGGAGCCGGCGGCCGCCGCCGAATCGAACCATCTCGGCGACGTGAGCGCGACGAGGGTCACCGACAGCGTGAAAAACAGCGGGGCGGTGCAGCCGTGGATCTTGGCCAGCAGGATCTCGTCGCCGAGCACCCGCAGCCCGCCCAGCACGGCCTGCAGGGATACCCCAACCGCGGCGCCCACGCCGAGCCACCGCACCCACTTGCGGGAATCGGTGCGCCACAGGACCACGGCCAGCGCGATCGTGAGGGTGCCCACGCTCACCGCGATCAGGCGGTGGGTTTGCTTGAGGAACACGTCCCACACCCCGAGCCATCTCTCGGGCGGATACAGCAACATGTTGTAGCCGTAGGTGTTGGGCCAGTCGGGAATGGCCATCGCCGCCCCGTACGTGGCGACCAGCCCGCCCGCCCAGATCAGCGCAAAGGTAGCGCACGCCAGCGCCCACGCCAGCCAATGGGGTCCGCGCCGGTACTCGATCTCGGGCGTTTTCGATTTGTGGGGGCTCACGGGAAGACAGAACTCAGGGTTCAGGGTTCAGGGTTCAGAAAGAAGGAGATACTTCCTTTGTAGCCGGGGACGCAAAGCGTCCAACCTGCGCGTTCCGACGCAGAAGCGTCGGAACGAGAGAGAAGCGTCGGAACGAGAGACTCTTCAATCTTCAATCTTCAATCTTCATTCATCGTTCATCGTTCACCGCACGAGCGCACGTAGTTGACCACGTGCCAGATTTCTTCTTCCGTCAGGGCCCCCAGAACTCCCGGGGCGGGGCCCGTGGCGGGCATGGGCGTGCCCTTGATGCCCACGTGGATTCGCCAGTAGAGGTCTTCCGGCCGGCTCCCGCCCAGAAACACCCCTTCGCGAAAGTCCCGGGCCCGCAGCCGCAGCACGGGAAGGGTATACCGGCCGGCCAACTGCCGGGTCTGCTCGGGCGTCACGCCCACCTTGGGTTTGTTCCAATCGTCGTACAGCTCGCTCTCTTCGCCGTCGCCCGCCCCGTCGAGCCCATGACACTTGGCGCACTGGGCGTCCTTGCTCGCGTAGAGGTCGTAGCCCAGGGCGATCGACTTGGCCAACTGCTCGGGCGTGTCGGTCGGCGGCATGGGCGGGGGCACGACCACGTACTCGTCGGGATATTCTTCGGGCAAGGCCCACGACTCGGCGGCCCATTGGGCCCCTTCTTCGAGAACCATCTCCTTGGCGTCGGCTCGCAGCGGCAGGTACTCGTCTTCGTCGACGACCAGCGCGATCAGGTACAATTCGGTCTCGCCTCGGATGCTCAAGTACTTGACGTATTCGACCAGCGCGTCGATCTCCTCCCGCCCGCGCGCGACGAACGAGGGCATGCCCGTCCACGGAATGCCGCGCAACAAGACCCGCTCGAGGTCGTCGCGCGTGGGCTTGGCCCCGGCCCGCGTCGAGGTGAACTTGAACACGCCGTTGCGGAAGTCGCGCGGGTAGGGGTCCATCGCCGTGGCCAGCGGCCCGGCCCCGTCGCCCGCGATGCCGTGGCAGGCCGCACAGTGCCGGCGAAACAGGCCCCGCTGGCGCACGGGCCGTCCCCGCTCGTCTTCATATCGCGCGACGGGACCGGCGGCCATCCTCAGCAGATCGAGGTCCAAGTCGACTTCCTCCGGCACGGCCGGCTCGTCGGGCGTGCCGAACATCGCTTCAAGGGTCTCGCCGATCGCTTCGCGCTGGAGCAGGCTGACCTCTTGCGCCTCGCGGCCCTCGAGGTTCAGACGGAACCGCGGTCCGTCGGACGCCCCACACCCCATCGCCGCAAGCGCAGCCAAGACGACCACTCCCCCAATCGCCGAGCGGATCGGCGAGGGCGGGCAGGTTCGCGAAGAACGTGCGTCCCGGGCTGGCAACACGTGGCCGTGCAACGCTACTTCTCGAACAGCGACGGAGACAGCTTGATCGTACCCAGGTCGTTCGCTCCCGGTTGGATGTCCATCTCGAAACGGCCTTTCGACCACTGGGGCGTATCCAGATAGCCGACCTTTTCGTGCCACACCTGGAACTCGAGCTTGCCGACGGGCAGCTTCTCGATCAGGAACGTGCCGCTCGGCGCCGAGATCGCCACGTAGGGATTGTCGCGCGGCAGGATGTAGGCGCTCTCCCAGGGATGGTAGTTGCACAGGATCAGCACGGGTACGTTCTGACTGCGGCGGAACGTCCAGGTCGCCTCGGATGCCTCGTCGGGCGGCGGCGGAAGGATGATGTTCGCCGGCCGATCGCCCAAGGGCGAGAATGCCACGTTCTGGGCCACCGGATCGGAGTTGACGATCCACAGCTCCTGCTGCTCCGTCCAGATGGTCAGGCAGTGGGGCATGAAGATGCAGTCGCGGTTGTCGAGCAGCACCCGCTCGTCGCGCGATTCGGCCAGGTCGGGGCAGACGTCGACCCGGCGGCTGCGCACGTAGACGTACACGTTCTGCAATCCGCCGTCCTCGCCCACCATGAGCGACTCGTCGCGGATGTCGAACTTGCCGCAACACTCGATGTCTTTGTCGACCTTGAGCTTTTTTCGCTCGGGGGCCTGGCCGTCGTAGACGAACCGGCCCGTCAGGTCGCCCCATCGGCCCGACGGGGACGCTCCGAGGATCGCCGGCGCCCGTATCCCCACGGCCGCGCCGGTCGCCGCGGCGACGGTTCGGGTCACGAATTGACGTCGGTTCAAGCCCTTCGGCATGACGCATCTCCCTCCGTTGCGGTCTATCAGCGCGCCTCAACTCGACGGAACCCGTCCCCCCGTTCCGCGTCCGCCTCTTCCAGTTTATGCGACCCCGGATGGGTTGACCAAGCAAACGGCTCGCAAGCGGGGGTCAGGGCTCGTCCGGCGTCAAAGCGGGCCCCGGCGGGCCGCTCCCTTCGATCAAGGCGCGAATCGACGTGCGACCGAGCATGTACTCCTCGTAGTGTAGCAACAGATCGACCACCGCGTCGAGTTGCTCCACGCTCGTGCCCTCGAACAGATCCTGCCCCAGGGGCGGGCCCGTCGGCGGGAAGTTCACCGGCATGCCCGTGTAGGGAAGCAACCTCTTGGGATTGGCCAGCCACGGCCGCAGATACTCGGGCCGAAGGCGCCGGCCCACGCGGTCGAGGCGCGGTCCGAGCACGGTCTGCGTTTCGCCTCCCGGGTCGAAATCGCCCACCAGGTGGCACTTGGCGCAGAACGTGGTGCGGTCGATCACGATGCGCAGGGCGTCGTCGAGGCGGTTCGGCCGGACCCGTTCGCCGGCCTCGAGCGCGGCGAGGCGCCCGGCGCGCTCGGCGGTGTACGGAAACTCGACCCCGTCGACCGCGGCAAAGTAGTCGACCAGCTTGCCCGCCTCGGCCGGCGACAGATTGTACTTCGGCATGCGCAGCACCGCCGCCGGGCGCACCCGGGTCGGCTCGAGCAGGTAATCGTGCAGCCAGGCCGGCTGCACCTTCCTCCCCTCGTTCACCAGCGGGGGCGGCACCCATCCCCACGCCTCCATCACGGCCGGATTGTCTTCGTCGAGCACGTGCGGGAAGAGCAGCCGGGCAAACGCGCCTCCGCGCGGCGGGCGCCGCGCTTCGAGTTGCGGAACGTACGTCGGGCGCAGCCGCTGCTGGGCAACGGTCGGCTCCGGCGCGACGACGGCCGGCCCCGACTCGGCGACCACCCGATGCGGATCGGAAACGCCCAATTGCGCGCCGCCGGCGCGCCACGTCCTCCACGCGTCCCCGGCTTTCAGCGTCAACGGCTCCCAGAGGTTGAGGTAGTACATCGGATGGTCAGCGTCGTCGACGTCTTCGAAAATCTCCCCCCATGAATCCATCTGGGGCATGCCGACCGCCTCGGCGCGGAGCAGCCCGCGCCGGTCGGGCCTGCCCGACGCCTCGAGCGACGCCCGGTCGATCCGCGGCTTGAGAAACGCGAAATCGTCGTCGTCGAAAGGCTCCTCGAGTTCGTCGGGGTCGTATCGGACCGTCCAGCGCTCCATCTCCAGCGTGTGGCACTCGGCGCAGCCGTACTTGTCGAAGACCTTGCGCCCTTCGATGACGGCTTGCCCGCGGCGGTCGCCCCGAAACACGTAGGGCTCGCTCGGCGGCGCCGACACCAGGCCCAGCACGAAGGTGATGATCGCCTCGCGCTGGTCGGGCGCGAGCGTGAATTGGCCCATGGTCAGCCGCTCGTGGTAGGCCTTGTTGTCGGCCTTCTTGTAGTCGAAGCTTCGCGGGGCGCGGAGCTTCTGCCAGATAAAGCCCTCCCGTCGCCCGGACCGCACCGCGTCGAGGTAGAAGTCGCGGTCGGGTTCGTCGGGCGGCGACTCCTCCAGCAGGCGGTGAACCTGCTCGAAGGCCAGAAGCGACTCCTGCTTCCGGCCCCAGTCCGACAGCGCCGGCCCGATCGGCTGGGCGTCGCCGAACCCGGGCACGTCGTGGCAGCCGAAGCACCCCCGCTGGCGGATCGTGCGGCGACCGACGTAGCGAAGCTTCTTCTCCCGGGTGACTCGGCCCGCCAATTCGGCCAGATCGCCCTGGGCCTCCTGCTCCGTGAGTTCCCACTCGCCGGCCAGATAAGCCCGGGCGCGTCGCTTGGGGATCGCCTGGGCCAGATGCTCGAGAACCAACTCGTCGAGATCGGCCTCGACCAGCGGCGCCCGCTCGTCGAGCCCCTCCCCAGGCAGCGTCGAACTGAGCAGGTAGGCGGCCAGGTCGGCGGCCGGATCGGTCACTCGGGCCCGCGTCGAATCGCCCGCGTCGGCGTCCCGTTCCTCATCCAAGTCGTCCGACCGCAAGGGCACCGGCACAAGCAGCGCGCTGGGCATGAGCGTGCGCGACGAGTGCCGCAAGGGATCGCGAATCCAACGGACGAGCCATCGGCGCCCCGCCTCGGTCGTGTACTTGGAGCCGAGATGGCTCAGGTTGGGACCCTGGATCGACTTGCCCTCGGGATAATCGCCGTGCTTGTGGCACGCCAGGCACCCCTGGGTCAAAAACAGTGTCTTTCCCCGCGAGGCCGACGGCTCCTCGGTCACCTCGGGCGGTACGGCCAGGGGCTCGACGGGCTGGCTTACGGCCAGCAGGTAGTCGGTCACCGCTCGGATCTCAACCGCCTCGAAACGCCGGGCCACGTCGAGACTCTTTCCGTCGAGATGCTCGTGCATCCCGTAGAATCGCGGCATGGTCGTGTCGGGCCGAAACCGGGTCGGATCGGCGAGCCAGTCGTCGAGGAATCGTGCGTCGAGCCGGCCCGCCGTGTCGCGCAGGCTCGATCCGACCTTGCGCATCGTGCCCGGCACGATCGTTGCGCGCGAGAGCAGCTCGACGGCTGCCAGCGAGTCTGCCCTCAGGGCCCTCGATTCCGACGCGCCCGGGCTCGCGCCGTCTTGAGCCAAGACGTCGAGCAGCCGCTGCCGGGCGGTTCCGTCGTCGGGCCGCTGGGCCACCTGCCGGGCCAGCACTCGCTGCTCTTCGCTCAATGCGGGATCGGCAAGCAGGTCGAGCGCGGCCTCGGCATAGGCCGGCTCCAAGCGCAAGTCGGGACCGATCGGTCTTCCCGCCGCGTCGAACCCGTTGATCTCGTGGCAGCCGAAGCAGCCGTTCCGCCGGATCAGGTCATAGCCGGCCAGGAGCTTCTCGGCGGGCGGGTCGGGAAATCGCCGGCTCGGCGCCAGATCGGTCACCGCGTGATGGCACTTCAAACAGGTGCTCTGGACGAACCGGCGCGGCAGCATGGGAAAGTCCCAGTGCTCGTTCCAGAACCAGCCGTGCTCGCTCCGCCACCGCGACCGGTCATCGAGATCGTTCGGCGCGTGCGAGGCGAACTTGAACTCCGTGGCACTTCCCTGCCCGGCATGGCAGATCGTGCATCCGAAGCGGCTCACCGGATGGGGGCTGAGCGACCCGACGAACAGGTCCAATCGAGGATGGGACTGGTACGGATGGGGCAGGCCGCGGTCGACCTCGAGTCGAACCGCGGCGGGCTCGCCGTTCGACTCGTCGCCGGATTGCACGGATCGCAGAGCCGCCTCGACCAACCGCCGGGCCGCGGCCTCGCGGCCGGTCACTTCCTTCCCGTCGATCGTGACGAGGGCGTCGCCGGCCAGCAGCCCCGCGTCGGCCGCCGCCGTTCGCGACCGCACCAGCCCGACCGTGGGCGCGTCGCGATCGAGCATCCCCTGCGGGGCCAGCGCGAAGCCGTACCAATCGTTCACCGCGTCGTCGAGGCTCTGTTCCGGCGGAACCGTTCCGCGCGCCGCCACGCCCTGGGACGACACGGCCAACTCGATGCGGACCAGGCGCCGGCCGAGGCAGGCGGGCTCGGCCGGCGAGCCCGGCGCCGTCTTCTCGATCGCCTGGTGGCACGTCACGCAGCGGTCGAAGCGGGCCACCTCGCGAAAGTTGTAGTCGATCGTCAGGTCGGGAAGCCATATCTGCTCGACCGCCAGCGGGCGTCCCAAGGCATCGACAAAGGGCATGCGAAGCAGCCGTTTGCCCGGGCTCGGACGCTGCTCCCTCAGGGCGCGATCGAGCCGCGCCACCCGGGCCCGGTGATCGCTCAAGGCTTGCCGGGCCTCGCGCTCCTCGGCGACGATCCGGTCCCGGAGGTCCGCGAGCATGGCGTGCCGGGCCGCGGCGTGCTCGGCCCGTTCGGCGGCCCGATCCCACTCCTCTCGGCAGCGGTTCACCCGCTCTTGAAGCCGGTTCAACTCGGTTCGCGAACGCCCCTGACCGACCGCCGCCTCGTAAAGGCTGCGGGCTTCGTCGAAATCGGCACGGCGGAACCGGGCCTGCCGTTCGAGACGCTCGTGGCGTCCCGCGGCCGCGTCGATGACTTTCGAAATCGCTCCCAACAGCGCGGCCCGCGCCTCGGCGCTCGGCTGCGACGACAGCTTCTCGTAAGCCGCCTCGATGGCGTCGGTCGCCGGGTCGGCGCCGCGCTGGCCGCGCCCGGCGCGCAGGAACCGGTCGATCGACGCCCGGTCGGGCACGGCCGCCCGGGCCTGCTCGAGCGCGGCGACCAGTCTCTGCTCTTCGGCCCGGAATTCGTCGGTCTGCTCTTGACGAATCGCGGCCGCGGTGAGCCAGGGCTCGACCCGGTCGCGGAACGTGCGCTGATAGACCTTCCACTCGCGCCCGTGGTCGGCCGCAATCATCCACACGGTCGCTCCCAAAAGCGCCAAGGCCGACGCCGCGAACAGCACGTGCAGCCGCTGGATGTTGTAGTAGGTGGCGTCGGCGGAGGACATGAGCGGCAAGCGGTGGCGGGTGCGTCGTGGGGGGTGGGTCGCGCGTCAGAAGTTGAAGGAGTATTCGGGAATGCTGACGAGGTAGCTCAGGTTCAGGCTCCAGCGAAGGAGCATCTTGAGAGGAAGCATGAACATCATCAGCAACAACAGCGCCATGATCGTATAGCGGCCCGGGCCCATCCGGTCGCGGAAATGGCGCAAGGCGGTCCGCCCGAGTATCCCGGGCAGCAGCCCGAAGTAGGCGACCAGGACCACGATGCCCGCGATCTCCCGCCACGCGATCGTGCCGAGTTGGGCCAGCGTGCCGCTTCCCGGGGCCGGATGGGGCACGGTTCGGCCGAACCCGATGTTCCAGAAGTACTCCGAGAGCTTGACGTTTTCCTGTGCGAGCACCTTGTGGGGGTCGCGGTACTCGTACAAACCGAAGAAGTTCCAGTTGGGGCCGCGCATGAACGTGCCGATGAGGATCAGCAGGATCCACAACTGCAGGAAACCGAACTGAAACACCAGGTAGCTGAACCTTCGCTGGGCAATCGTGTAATAGCCGCTGCCCTTGTCGTTGAAGTCGAGATAGGGAATCGCCATCAGGCCGAAGATGATCAGAAGCGGCAGGATCACGCCGGCGATCGAGGCGTCGAAGAAGACGAGCATCTCCTGCAAGCCGAGGAAATACCACGGGGCTTTCGACGGATTCGGCGTGACCACGGGATTGGCCGGCTGCTCGAGCGGGGCGCGAAGAACCAGCGACCAGACGATCAGCAAGGCGGTCAGCATCACCATCGTAATCAGCTCGATGTACACCAGGTCGGGCCAGACGAGCACCGTGTCGCGGTAATCGCCCTCGACGGGCCCGCGCCCCTGGGCGATGCGCCGATCGTTCGTCACGGCCTGCGAGGCGCCCAGCCACGTGAAGAAGCCCAGCAGATAGACCATGGCCACGATGGGCACGTTGTCGGGGGCGGTGACGACCTTGGCGAAGTGCGGGTCGGTCATCGAGGCGCCCAGGAACGCGAGCGACAGATTGCATCCGGCCCACGCCACGCCGGGCCGCACGAAGAACCTCCGCCCCAGGTAGAGGGCCGATAGGACCGCCAGGCTGCCGGCCGTGAGCGTCACGGGCCCGAGCGCCCCGTCGAGGGCGGACTTGATCGCCTCAGGCACGGCCGGCGGATGCCCTCGAAAGGCCCACCCGGCGAGAAGCCCGAACGCCGCGGCCACGGCGAGCCAGACGAGGGCGGGCAGCCGCTTGCGCCGCCCCAGCCAATACGCCGCCGCCCCCACGTTCAGCGCGCAGGCGGCCACGTAGAACCACCCGAGCGGCCCCGCCGCCGTTTCGATGAACTCCAGCCCGTCTGCCTGCATGGCCATAACAACGCCTCAATGCCCCCGAGTCCTCCTCCGTTCTTCGTCCTTCTCTACAGCGGCCCGCTAATGCCCCCATCCTTGCGCACGCGCCAGAAATGCACCGCCATCAAAAAGGCGGCGACCAGCGGAATCGCCACGCAGTGCAGCACGTAGAACCGGTTCAACGTCTCTTCGCCCACGACCCGCGCCCCCAACAAGACAAAGCGCGAGTCGGAGGCGCTGGTGATCATGTCGATCCCTCCCACGCTGAGCACCTGCTGGGCCGGCCCTTCGTGCCCGACGATCGGCACGGCGCGGGCCATGTTCGACCCCACGGTGATCGCCCAGATCGAAAGCTGGTCCCAGGGCAGCAGGTATCCGGTGAACGACAGAAGCAGGGTGAGCACGAGCAGCACGACGCCGACGCACCAGTTGAACTCGCGAGGCTTCTTGTAGCTTCCCGTCAGAAACACCCGGTACATGTGCAGCCACACGGCGATGACCATGGCGTGGGCGCCCCACCGGTGCAGCTCGCGCAGCACCCCGTACGAGACCACGTCGCGCAGGGCCAGCATGTCGTGGTAGGCCCATTCGAGGGTGGGCCGGTAGTAGAACATCAAGAGCACGCCGGTGATCGTCTCGACCAGGAACAGGAAGAACGTGATCCCGCCCATGCACCACGTGTAGCTCGGCCGGACCGCGTGCTTTTGGATCGCGACCGGGTGGAGGTGGAGGATCAGGTTGGTGAGCACGACCAGGACGCGGTTCCGCCGATCGACCGGCGGCGGGTGCCGGAAGATGCTCTTCCAGACCTGGGAATTTCGTATCCTCTCGCCCCAACCCATAGGCCGCCTCAGACGGAAACGTAGCAGGCCGGATCGTCCCACTGGCCCAGCTCTTCCTGGAAGATCTTGCTCCGGTCGATTTCGAGCTGCCCGTCGTCGGCGACGCGAATGGCGTAGCGCTCCAGCGGCCGGGGGGCGGGTCCCTCGAGGTTCATCCCTTCGACCGAGAAGCCGCTTCCGTGGCAGGGACACTTGAACTTGCGCTCGCTCGCCTGCCAGATGGTGATGCAGCCCAGGTGTGTGCAGACGGTCCGCAGCGCGTAGATCTGTCGCCGGCCCCGATAGGTGCCGTGCACGACCCACGCGCCGTGGGCGTCCTTGAATCGCGTCTCGACGTGGTCAGTGGGGTAATCGCCCGGATGGCCCGCCTTGAACCGGCTGGGCGGTTCGTTGAGAACGTTGGGGAACATGAGCCGCGCGACGATCGCGGTCCACAAAGCGCCGGCCGCCCCCAAGGCCGTGAAGCCCAAGCCCAGGAACGAGCCG
>Ga0334894_1002465_pt1 | contig 12421 bp, 10 predicted proteins | sample GraSluR3_MG_6_FD_207225 | JGI IMG/M metagenome (GOLD analysis project Ga0334894, IMG submission 207225) | Sludge microbial communities from methane-producing bioreactor in Wageningen University, Netherlands - Granular Sludge_12_05 R3 | ecosystem: Engineered > Bioreactor > Anaerobic >... | reverse complement strand
AAATAAGGGTTCATTTAAAGTTTATCGGTCATCCTGTAGTTGGAGACAAAATATATGGAGAACGAAAAAAAGACCAATCACTTTTCATTAAAAGACAGGCTTTGCATTCTCACTACCTGCAGTTTGTACATCCTGTCAACCGTAAGGTGCTGAGCTTTACTTCAATTCTTCCGGTGGATATATTAGAGCAGTTAACAGTGTTCCTTTCCTGCTAGATCTTATTAAGTAACTATCATTCTATTTATTTCTTTTTTTATCTCATCATAATCTATTGAAACAGTTATTGTTTTCTCGTTTGAATAAATTACTTTTCCGGGCTTTGCATCTCTTGGCTTTTTCACATATTTTCTTTGTGTATAAATAATGATAGCGCTTTCCTTGTCTTTAGTTTTGCTGTAATATCCTGCTAATCTGGCTGCAAAAAGAAGAGTAAGGTAGGATGGTGAGTCTTCATTCTTATGATTTTTTATGATAACATGGCTTCCAGGCCTTGTCAGGTTATGCAGCCAAAAATCATTTCCGGAAGATAAATGTCTTAAAATGAATTCATTTTGCTTATTATTTTTACCTGCCAGGATAGTCAACCCCTCTGGTGAAATGAACTTGCTTACTAAGGGGGCCTGTTCTGTTTTTCTTTTGCTTTTAGTGCCTTTTTCTTTTTTTATGTAATTTAATTGAACCAGTTTATCATATAATAAAGACAATATTTCCAGGGAGTACGGATTTTGATTTAATTTGTTCTGAAGTTTGTTTAGTTGCTGTAATGATTTGTTGTTGTCATTTATTTGTGTTTCTATAATATCTTTATTCTTTTGCAATTTTTTATATTTTTTGAAAAGATTTTTAGCGTTTTGGACTGGAGTAAGATTTGGGTCCAAATTTATAGTAACCTGTTTCTGTTGTATATCAGTATAATCAATTACTGTTATTGTTTGGGTTCCAGGATTTATCTTCCACAAATTCGCCTTAATCAATTCACCCCTTTTTTTATACATATCGCTATTTTCTATTTCTTCTTTTCGCTGCTGAAGAGAGTGTTCTTTTTCTTTAATCCTGGCAATACCTTTTTTAAGCACCCTGTTTATTGTGAAATATAATTCTTGCTTCTGTTCCCTGTCTTTCAATTTATTAAATACAAATCCCAGGCAGGAAGAAGTATTTTCAAATTGTATTCCAGCAGTATTTTGGGTATCTATTGGAAATATCAAAGAATAATCAGTAATCTGATTTTTATTTATATCAATTAGTGCAACCGGTGATAGTTTGTTATCTTCAATATTTTTTATTAGACCAGAAAATTTATTCCAGAGTAAGGGCCATTTTTGCTCATCTATTGAGTCAAGGCTTTGCTTAAGAGAAAAATCCATGAATAATACCATTTCTTTAGAGCTTTGGGCGCTAATTCCATAGAAATAATTGAAAAAGAACTGCCACAGATATTCAATATCCTGTTTTTGCTTTGCCTTATATAAAATATTCATAAAATCTGGTTTACTTATTGTGAGTGGATTATACTTATCCTGTTTTGGGGGAGGAATATAAGCAATGCCGGGTTTTATTTCTCTATAACTGTTTATTTCTAATCCAACCTGTTTTAAGGAAGTCTTAATAATATTTTTTTCATTTATAAGGATAGCATTACTGTGTTTACCCATAAATTCAATCATCAGTTTATATTGTTCTGGTACGCCAAATTTATTATAAGGTTTGATAACAAGGCTAACAATCCGGTCAAATTGGCAGTGTTTGATATCTAATAATACCCCTCCCTGAATCCAATTCTGCAGATGGTTAAAAAACAATGAAGAAAAGTTTTCAGAAGGTGGAAGGGCATCGCTAAGAAAGAATGCCATTCTGTCAGGTCTTAAGGAAAAAAATAAATTATTAAGATGATTATTATTTTTAAAACCCATTAATATTTCATATTTATTTAGCTGGTAAATATCAATTATTTTTGCTGGAATCAGGTTTTCCCTGATTTCGGAGATAACTGAAGATAATGCAATGCTGTCTAATTTCATTTTTTTTGCCTTTGTTTGAATTATTAAATTATCCTACAGGTCATTTATAATATATTTATTTTTAATGGTCAAGCTTATTTTATTTAACCATAAAAGATTAAAATAAACTAGATAATAATTTTGCATCTGAAGTCCAAAGATGGAAATAATATTTCTTAAGAAAAATTACGGCTAAAGGTATAAATAAAAAATCGAAAGAAAAAGAGCAAAAAAGATAAACCCCTTTCAGGGGTTCTGAAAACCACTCGCTATGCGGGTGTGATATTTACTCAACCATAAACATTTAGAGCCCAACTGGCATTATATGGCACAATCATATATAATTAATGTCCTAAAGAATAAGCCGTTAATCTGAGGATTTTAAAAAGTCAGAAGTGGATTCATTTAACCATGAAAAAGATTAAGAAAGGATATATGACAATTTTGTATATGAAAAATCAAACCCCTTTTAGAGGTCTTTAAGACACCTGTTTTGATTGCTGGATGTTTACTTGTAAAGTATAAAAACTTTAATAAAATTAAAAAAGAAAAACAATCATTAATTTAAAAATATGCCTTTAACAATGATAAGCTAATTGAATAACAGGCTGGAATTATTTTTAGGACCATAGGCACATATTTTTTTACTAACGCTGTCAAAGTTATATTCTTTGTTTGACACAGGCCAGCTAATTACCTAAAATGATTGTAAAAATAAGAATTTGAAAGGAGAAATATTTGGCTAAAAGCATGACCGGGTTTGGAATGGGAGAGGCGGTAGTGAACGGGATTGCCTCCAGGGTAGAAATAAAATCGGTTAACAACCGGTATTGTGACATCAAGGTTAGAATGCCTGTTCAATCACTAGACATTTTACAGAGAATTGAAAATAATATTCAGCACAGAATAAGCAGGGGCAGTGTAAACGTATTAATAAAGCTAGAACAAGAAAATGAAAATATTAGCAATATAAGACTTAATGAGGAATTATTGAATTCATATATAAAATCTTTAAACAGGTTAAAAGAAGTTGCAAAAATTAAAGAAGAAATAGACCTGGATTCATTGCTTCGTTTTAAAGAAATTTTCGAATTTATCAAAGAAGATGAAAATGAAGATTTATGGAACTCGATTGAAACCTCTTTGAAAAATGCCATGGACAATATGATTAGGAGTAGAGAAGAAGAAGGTCATAAACTGGTTGATGATATTTTAAAGAGAATTGAAAGAATGAAAGGAATCATGGTACAGATTGAAAAAGAAAAAGACCAGTGTTTGAAAGATTATCAGGAAAAATTAAAGAGTAAGGTACAACAGCTTGGAGAAGATATTGCTCTGGATAATGGAAGGCTGGAAATGGAGGTTTCAGTTTTAGCCCAAAGGAGTGATATTTCTGAAGAGATAACAAGACTTAAATGCCATTTTAATCAATTAAAAAGGATTACAAAGAATGTAACCCCTATTGGTCGGAAAATTGAATTTTATACCCAGGAGATTGGAAGAGAAATCAATACTATTGGTGCCAAATCAAACCATAAAAGCATTTCATCAAAAATCATCAAACTAAAAGACGAATTAGAAAAAATAAAAGAACAATCAAGAAATATTGAATAATTTAGGAGATATTTTATGAATTTATTTATGATGAATATAGGTTTTGGTAATTATGTTAATTCTAATAGAGTTATAGCAATATTAGACCCTGATTCTGCTCCTATGAAGAGATTAAGAGAAGAAGCAAAACAGGCAAAAAAATTATTAAATGCTACTTATGGTAGAAGAACACGTTCTGTTCTGATAACAGATAGTAATCAGATTATATTATCTGCATTACAGCCTGAGACTATTATAAATAGGATGGCAAGCTATCAAAAGAAAGAAAATAACCAATGAATGAAAATGGGTAAAAGCATGCAAAAGAATAACTATAGAGGACGTTTATTTGTTATTTCCGGGCCTTCCGGTGTAGGAAAAGGGACCCTCAGACATGAACTGTTTCAATGTGTTGCAGACTTGCACTATTCTGTATCGGTTACTACTAGAAAGCCCAGAAAAAATGAAAAAGAGGGTAGAGATTATTTTTTTGTCGATGAACAAACCTTTAAGAGATATATCGAAGAAAACAAGTTCGCTGAATGGGCATTAGTGCACGGGGACTATAAAGGAACATTATTTTCAACAATTAATGAAAGCCTTAGCAAGGGGATGGATCTTGTCCTGGAAATCGATGTTCAGGGAGCTATTGAGCTAAGAAAAAAGTTTCCTGAAGCCATCTATATTTTTATTGCTCCTCCCTCCTGGGAACAATTAGAGGATAGATTGAGAGGCAGAAAAACAGAGAGAGAGGAAGATTTAAAAAAGAGACTCCATGATGCACACAATGAGTTAAAAAAAATAAAATACTATGATTATTTAATAATCAATAATCATTTTTCCAAAGCATTGGAAGAATTAAAGTCTATTATTATCAGCGAAAGATGTAAAATCAAGGAACAGAAACTGAATTTTACTCTATAACCTTTCTGAAGAATATCTGCTATAATTGAAGCGTCTTTAAAGATATTTAAACCACTTAGTGTTTAGTAAAATAAGAAAAAAAATTTTGTTAGGATTTGGTAGGATTATGAAAGAAAATCGAAAAATGAGAATAGTTCTTGGTGTAACCGGCGGAATAGCTGCTTATAAAAGTGCAGAATTGGTAAGATTGTTAAAAAAGGAAGGCTTTGAGGTCAGGGTAATAATGACTAAAAATGCCATGAATTTTATTACCCCACTAACCCTGGCAGTCCTCTCTGAGAACCAGGTTTATACCAATCTTTTTTCCGAGGATAAAGAAAATGAGGAAATCAGACATATTTCTTTAGCCCGATGGGCTGATTTAATAGTTATCGCCCCTGCTACTGCAAATACAATCTCTAAAATTGCAAATGGTCTGGCAGATGATTTATTAACTTCTGCTGTATTAGCTTTTCAAGGGAAAACAATTTTGGCGCCTTCTATGAATAGCGCAATGATTAGTAATCCTATCTATCGAGATAATGTAAATAATCTGTTAAAAAAGAACTACTATTTTATGGAAACCAAAAGAGGAAGCTTGGCCTGTGGAGAATATGGAGATGGGCGAATGGCTGACCCCCTTGAAATTCTTAGCTTAATAAAAAAACAGATTAGTAAAGGATTTTTATTAAAGAACAAAAAGATTCTGATAACAGCTTCAGCTACAAGAGAGCCTATTGATGAAGTGAGATTTATTTCAAATCGCTCAACCGGCAAAATGGGGTTTTCTCTTGCTGAAGCAGCAAGGGATAGAGGAGCGACAGTGACCTTGATTACCGGCCCCACTTGTTTACAGGAACTCTATGGGGTCAAAACCATACATATCAATACAGCCCAGGAGATGAGAGACGAAGTAATGTCTCATTTTGAAGACACAGATATTTTTATTTCTTCAGCCGCAGTCTCTGATTTTAAGCCTAAACAAAAATTTGAAGGTAAAATAAAGAAAAATGAACAAACAAATTTACACCTGGAGCTGGAAAAAAATATTGATATTTTGAAGGAAGCCGGGGAAAAAAAGACTAAACAAATATTAATAGGTTTTGCTGCTGAAGTGAATAATTTGCATGAAAATGCATTAGAAAAACTAAAATCAAAAAAATTAGATTATATAATTGCTAATAACATTAGCAGGAAAGATAGTGGTTTTGAAGTTGATACCAATAAGGTATTGATGATTGACAATAGAGGTAAAGAGAAAGATTTGCCACTTATGACAAAATATGATTTGGCAGGTTATATTCTTGATAATATGCAGCGTAATCTTCCAGATTTTGATGACGGTAATTCACTATAATGAACAGAAAAAACGTTGCGGAAGTAATACCACTAAAAATTAATATCAATAAAGGTTTTCATTATCTTATTCCTCCTGATATGTCAGAAACAGCTGATATTGGCAAGAGAGTGCAAGTCCCTTTCAGAAACAAAAAGATTACCGGTGTTATTTCCAGAATAGTATCTGATACTGATATCAAAAACATAAAAGAAATCGAAGAAGTTATCGATCCTATTCCCATTTTATCTCCGGAAATATTTAGATTACTTGACTGGATTTCAAATTATTATTTGTGTCCCATAGGGACAATTATTACCCATATTGTCCCTGCCAGGGCATCCAGAAAAAAAATTGACAGCTACTTGCAAACTGCAGGTAAAATAAAAAAAAATATTTTCAGTTACTATAAACAGGAATCATTTACATTTGATGGCGCTTTTTCTGAAAATACAGATGACTCTCTCCAGGAAATTTTTTTCCATTATAAAAATTTTACAATTCGAAACCGTTATTACCAGAGATGTATTAGTAAGGTTATTCAGCAGGGCAAACAGGTTCTGATTTTGGTACCGGATCAGCACTGTTGTGGCCAGTTTAAAAAGATTATTTCTCATAAATATGGCGACTTATTGGGAGTATTTGATAGAAAAGTAAGCCAGACTCAAAAATATATTCGTTTTCTCCAGGTAGCAAGAGGTGACATTAAAATTGTAATTGGAACAAGATCTAATGTTTTTCTCCCTTTTCAAAATTTGGGATTAGTGATTGTAGAACAGGAGAATTCTTTTTTATATAAAGAGGAAAGGATGCCTCGCTATAATGCCCGGGATGTAGCATTAAAGAGAGGCAGATCAGGCGTGTGCCCGGTGATATTGGGTAGTTTTGCCCCATCAATGGAAAGCTATTGGAATGTAATTAAACAAAGATATATTTTTAAAAGCGAAAAACGTTTGTCAAGTGCTTGCCAGAATTATCCTGAAATACAGATAGTTAATCTGGAAGAAGAAAAATCATTTCAAAAAATCATAAGCTTTCAGCTACAGCAAAAAATTATTCAATGTTTGAAAAAAGATGAGAAAATTATTCTTTTTCACAATAGACGTGGATTTGCTGGTTACATGATCTGCTCTCAATGCGGTCATGTAAGTAAATGTCCTGAATGCAACCATCTTTTAGCATGCCATGTTGAAGGAGATACCAGTTTTATCGTTTGCCATGTATGTGGTACGAAAGTTAAGATGGAAAAAAATTGTCCTGAATGTGGTAATGGTAAGATAAAACCCCTTGGATTTGGGACACAACATGTAGAAATATTTGTTAAAAGAATGTTTCCCAGGGCAACTGTACAACGTCTTGATGTAGATATTGCCCCCAAAGCTGTTATTCAAAGAAAAATAATCAATCAATTTAAACAGGGAGAAATTGATATTTTGATAGGGACTCAGCTTGTATTTAGGGAGCTGGATTTTCAGAATGTTGGGATGATAGGAATAATTTTGGCTGATTGCCTCTTAAATCTACCAGACTATAAATCAGCCGAATTGACTTTCCAGTTTATGTATCAACTGGCTTTGAATTTAGCAACAAAGAAAGAGTTAAAAAACTTAATAATTCAAACATACCAACCTGAGCATCACAGTTTGCAGGCTATAGCTAACATGAATTATGAATTATTTTATGAAAAAGAAATGATGACAAGAGAGGAGCTTGATTACCCTCCTTTTACTAAAATGATAAAAATAGGATTTATCGGCAGGAAAAGGGAAAAAGTAAAACAAAGTGCTCTTGATTTTCTAAATTATGTAAGTGATTCGGGTTTAATATCAAAATATGACCTGGGCTTACAATTTAAAAAAGAGAATCTGGTTATTGTGAGAGAAAAGGATAAGAACAGAACAGATTATGTACTTAAAATAAATTCGCAAAAACAGGATATTGGTTATTTAAAAAGAAGTTTATTTCAATATATTTTAAAATTTAAATCAAATGATGTAAAATTAGTAATTGATATGGATTAGTGAGAATATATTAGGAGGAGAAAAATATGGCCATTTTAAAATTACAAAAATATGGCTCCCCTATATTAAGGGAAAAGGCTATACCCGTTGCCAGAGTGGATGAAGAGATTAGAGAATTTGTAGAAAATATGATTGAAACTATGTATGCCGAAGGAGGTATTGGATTAGCTGCACCCCAGGTTGGTGTCTCAAAAAAGATAATTATTATTGATACTGAAGAACATGGACCCGTTGTATTAATTAATCCGAAAATTATTAAACGTGAAGGAGAGACAAAAGAAGAGGAAGGTTGTCTGAGCGTTCCTGGTATATACTACCCGATTAAAAGATCTTACTCAGTTACCGTCGAAGCCCTGGATTTGGAAGAAAAGAAGATAAGGGTTACTCAGGAAGGTTTTTTAGCAATTGCTTTACAACATGAAATAGATCATTTAGAAGGGTATTTATTTATAGATAGACTAAGCCCTGCCAAGAGGCTTCTGATTAAGGACCAGTTAAAAGAGATCGAGAAAACAGTTTAAGGGGGTTGCGTTTTGAGAATTATGTTTGTAGGGACTTCTTCTTTCGGCATTCCGGTATTAAAAAAAATAATTTCTTCAAGTGAAGAGATTATTGCAGTTATTACCCAACCGGACCGACCGGCAGGAAGAGGAAAAAAATTAAAGGCTTCCCCGATTAAAGAAGTCGCCCTGGAATGTGGATTGAATATTTTTCAACCAGAAAGTATTAATTCTGAAGATTCGATAAAAAAGATAAAAGAATTAGCTCCGGATTTGATTGTATTAATAGCTTATGGCCAGATACTCTCTGATGATGTATTGAGAATACCGGATAATGGATGTCTGAATGTTCACCCATCATTCTTACCCTATTATAAAGGCTCTGCACCTATTCAATGGACTATTATCAGGGGTGAGAGAGAAACAGGCATAAGTTTTTTATTTATGAATGAGAAAATTGATGCCGGTGATATTATACTGCAAAAAAAGATAGAGATATTGCCGGGAGAGAATTGCCAGCAATTAAGTACAAGGCTCGCAGAAGAGAGTGCCAGAATAATTCCAGAGGTTCTTGATAATATCAGGAAAGGCAATTATAAAAAAATACCTCAACCCCAGGGGAAATTTTTTTATGCTAGAAAAATAAACAAGACAGATTGCAAAATAAGTTGGGATAATAAGGGTATAGATATTATTAACTTAATTAGGGGGATTGCTTATATTCCCTGCGCCTGTACGGAGTTTAAAGGAAAAAGAATTAAAATTACCAGTGCTTCATTAATTGAAAATATTGAGAATAGCCAGGATATTTCACAAAAAAAACCTGGTGATATTATCGAGGTAAGCAAAGAGGGAATAATGGTATTGGCGGGTGACAGTACCTGTGTATTAATTAAACGACTTATACTCCCAGGTTCTAAAGAGATGAATGTTTCCCAGTTTATCAATGGATATTGTATAAAAGTTGGCGATTCTTTCGAATAAAATATCCAACAAATATAATAATAACTTTAAAATAAAGATGACAAAGGTACCCAGTTTTGAGATTTGACAATATAAGAGAATTGATTTTAGAGGTTTTAGTCAGAGCAGAGGAGCAAAGTGCTTACTTGAATATATTAATTCCATCCTATTTTAATAATTATCACCTCAAAAAAGAAGATAAAGCTCTATTACATGAAATAGTATATGGAGTTACTAGATTTAGAAAAAAACTGGATTGGATTATCAGGCAATCTCTTACCAGAAAAGGGAAAAAACTGCCAACAGATATTAATAATATATTAAGAATTGGTATTTATCAGATATTTTATTTAGATAAAATACCTGATTATGCAATAGTGAATGAATCGGTCAATTTAACAAAAAAGAGCAAGAATTGCAAATATTCAAATCTTGTTAATGCTATACTAAGAAAAATTATTCGGGGAACGAGCAATGTTTACTGGCCGGACATTAATCAGCAACCCGCTATATATGTTTCTATATACTATTCCTTTCCTGAATGGTTAATACGCAGATGGATAAGAAGGTATGGGTTGGATTTGTGTATTAATATCTGTCAAATTATGAACAAAAAACCCGGAATAACTATTCGCATTAATTCTTTAAGAATAAATATGCCTGATTTTCAGCATAGATTATCCGGGTTAAAGATTCAATTCAAAGAAGGAAAATATCTTCCCTCTGAATCACTTATATTGGAGAGTTTTGTGGATTTTTCTGAATCCACACTCTTTAAAAGCGGTTTGTTTTCAATACAGGACGAAAGTTCTTCTCTAGCATCAAGACTTTTAAACCCTTTGCCGGGAGACTTAATTATTGATATGTGCAGTGGGCCTGGTGGAAAAACAACCCATCTGGCTCAGTTGATGAAAAACCAGGGGCAGATTATTGCTTTTGAAAAAAATAAAACAAGGCTGGAAATGGTCCAGGATGAATCCAGAAGATTGGGTATAAATATCATTAAATGCTTATTAAAAGACTCAACTTTGTTTTGTGGGGATTTTTTTGAAAAAGCTGATAAGATTTTAGTTGATGCCCCCTGTTCCGGTACAGGAGTTATCAGGAAAAAGCCTGATTTAAAGTGGAAAAATATAAATAACCGGCAATTGCAAAAAACTACTGAATTACAGGAGAAAATATTGAATGTTGCTGCCAGGTATTTAAAGCCCGGCGGTGAATTAGTATATTCTACCTGCAGTATGGAAAAAGAAGAAAATGATTCTTTAATTAAAAAATTCCTGAATAAACACAAAGAGTTTGCTATTCAGGATACCTCCTCTTTTGTAAAAGAATATGGCGTGATAAAATATAATACTGAAATAGAACAATCAATACAACTTTTGCCAGGTTTTTCTGGTGAAAACGTTGATGGTTTTTATATGGTAAAGTTGAAAAAATGTGTGTCAGGACAATAATATGATATCAAAAATAATAATTGGAACCGGGCGTTTTATTTTTTTTATAGTTATGGTAATAGTTGCAGTTGGAATAGGAGCATATGCAGCTTTTTTAGCCTATCAAACTATTTTTAATATACCCAATGTAAATGTACCTTCAGTATTGAATAAAGATATTAACACCGCTCGCCAGATATTACAAAATACTGGTTTAAAGATGACTATTATTGATGAGCCTTTTGTGAGTGGGGGGGATAGCCTTTTTGTTATCAGTCAAAACCCTTCCCCGGGTACTGAGGTAAAAAAGAGTCGTACTGTAGAAGTTGAGGTAAGAGAAACCAGGGCTTCTAATCAGGCTCCTAATTTAATAGGAAAAACAATTTCAGAAGCAGAAAATATATTATCAGAAATGGGCTATAATATTGGTAATATCGCCTATTCAATGCATCATCAATTACCAGAAGGGAGAATCATTGCCCAGAATCCAAATCCGGGAGAGAACATTCAAGGTAACGGGGCAATCAGTATTCTGGTGAGCAAAGGTTTATACTAAGAAAAAATAACAAGTTAGAGAAAATATAAAAAAATGCTAGAAAAACAAGAACTAAAATATTGGTTAGCCTGGAATAAAGTCAGCGAGATTGGCCCCATACGATTTTCTTATTTAAGGAAATCATTCCCTTCTCTTGAAGAGGCATGGAACGATAGTAGTCTGGAAAAAGATATTAGTAAAATATTGCATATTGGTTATTCAACCTGGGGAAAGATTAAGTCCGAAAAACAAAAAATTGACCCCGATAAAGAAATATCATTATTGGAAAAAATGGGAATTAATGTTGTCACTATTGAGGAAGACAAGTATCCGGACTTATTAAAAAATATTTATGACCCACCTCCAATTATCTATTATCGGGGAGATTTCCTGGAGATTGTTAATAACAGTAAAACCATAGCTATTGTTGGCTCAAGAAAAGCGACGTATTATGGAAGAAAAATTGCCCGTGAGATTGCTTTAGAATTAACCTCCTGCGGGTATGTTGTTATAAGTGGTTTAGCAAGAGGTATTGATACCAATGCACATTTAGGAGCATTGGAGGCAGGAGGAAAAACAGTAGCAGTACTAGGATGTGGCATTGATCGTGTTTATCCAGCCGAAAATATATCAATTGCTAACAGAATTATAAAAAGCGGGGCAATTATTAGCGAGTTCCCGCTATATACAAAACCGGAGAAGAATAATTTTCCCAGAAGAAACAGGATTATTAGTGGTCTGTCAATTGGAACTCTGGTTGTTGAGGCAGAGCAGAAAAGCGGTGCATTGATTACTGCTGATTATGCCCTTGATCAGGGAAGAGAAGTCTTTGCTATCCCCGGGAGTATACATTCTTCTCTTTCAAAAGGCTGCCATTATCTAATTAAGCAGGGGGCAAAACTGGTAAACAGTTATCATGATATAACAGAAGAGCTGGAAATAGAAGACAATATTAACAGGAATCATCAAAATTGTCTTAAAAAGGAACAAAATATTGATACTGGTAATTTGAACGAATATGAAAAATCTTTTTTAGAATATATTTCTGCAGACCCTTTGCACATCGACGAAATTGCCGATTTAACAAAATTAAGCCTGGCACAGGTTAATGAAACACTGTTATCCCTAGAGCTC
>Ga0334894_1002461_pt1 | contig 12436 bp, 10 predicted proteins | sample GraSluR3_MG_6_FD_207225 | JGI IMG/M metagenome (GOLD analysis project Ga0334894, IMG submission 207225) | Sludge microbial communities from methane-producing bioreactor in Wageningen University, Netherlands - Granular Sludge_12_05 R3 | ecosystem: Engineered > Bioreactor > Anaerobic >... | reverse complement strand
CTCTTACAGCATTGATGTTCCAGCTTCAGCTATAGATAGCTACGTACAGTTAACTCTTATTCCCCCAGCTGACTCTCCCTATGAATGTGCCTGTCCAGGTAGTTGTAGTTACACTCTAGATACCAGTACCTTGGAAGGAGCGGCAGTGGACTTCTATGTTAGTAGTGTCACCGATCCCTGGTGGCAGGTAGAGGGTGGTTCGGTAGCTGCCTTTGAGAGCTCCGGTCTAGCTTTAGCTAGCTATATTCCAACTAGCTGTGAGACCGACCCCAATTGTTCTCCCTACTTAATAACTAACCTCAACGGCCAAGACACTGATGGAGTAGTTGTCACTGGTGGTGGAGAGATAGATACCGCTTTTGAGGTGGGCAGACAAGCTAACTTTATAGATGAGTCACTTCATAACTGGCTAGCTAAACTAACTAGAAACACTATCCCTAGACAACTAGGGTTTGGTTACTTTCAAAGAACACTTTATCTAAGCAGTAACAGCAGTAGTGACTTTGGTGAAGGGCTGGAGGGTGAACCAATCACGGTTAATGCTAGTAAGCCTGAAGCTGAGCCAGTTAACTCTAGCTCCATTGCCTACCTACACCGAGGAGACCTACACACCAGTGAAGCTTGGAGCGTTAACAGTGATGAAGCCATAATTGTGCTAGTAGAGGGAGATATCTACATTGACCACCAAACAGAGGTGGAACCTGGTGGCTTTTTAATGTTCGTGTCTAGTGGCAATATTACCTTCGACCCCAACCTGGGTCACGTAGATCCCAGTGATAATAGCGCAGTGGTGGAGGGTATCTTCGTAGCTGACCAGGAGATCCGAATTCCCAGCCGTGGTGCTGATAACGGTGGTGATCTTAAGTTTGTGGGTGAAGGTACCTTTGTGGGCTGGGAGCGCGTCGTGATCGACCGCAATTATGCCGATAACGGCCTGCGCGACGACTACAACCACACCTACCCAGTGGAACTATTCCGTTACCGACCTGATCTAGTGGCTAACACACCAAGCGAACTTAAAAGAACCCGTTATACCTGGCTTGAGGTGAAGCCGTAGAAAACAGGGGCTGGGGTTAATTAGGATTAAATTAGGCTTAAGCAATGCTTACCTTAAAACGAACCCAGAAATCAAAAAGACATTATGATACTTAATCTATGACCCCCTGGATTTTTGGTGATGAATATCTCTACCTAAGCAAAGCTCGCAACATTCGTCTGGGAATTGATGTGCTGGCCGATGTTAGCGTTGGTCACACCTATCCGCCGTTATATTCCTATTTGCTGTCACTAGTAATGGGCGCTGACCCTTTTTTAAGCTATCAGCGAGTGCAAATTCTTAATGTTTTGGTTTTTCAAGTTATCTTGTTTTTAGCTTTTTATCTACTTAATCGTGTCTATAAATGGAGCAGGTCAAAAATCGGCATTTTGCTGGCCGTTTTGACCTATATCGTTTTAGCAACTCAGCCAATAGCGGTTGGCTTTCAATTAGTAGCGATGAGTGAAAATTTATTTACTCCTTTAGTTGTACTAATCCTGGCAATTTTTACACATCTTCATAAAAATAATACCTTACAAAACAACTTATCCAGACAAACTTTATGGTTTGGTGTACTTGGAATATTAACAGCCTCAGCTATCTTAACCAGATCTATTGGAGTAGTTTTAATTCCGGTAGTTGTTTTTAGCTGGCTGAGCAAGTTTGTAAATCCTAACTTAAAAAACTGGAATCATAAACAGTTTTGGCCTCTGATTGCGTACTTAATAACAACTATTGGCCTGGTGGTTGGTTTTAATTTATGGGAAAAATCTTTAGTTGTTCGACAGGCACTAGAGCAGAAGGGTTATGAAGATTTAACTGCCAACTATTTTGAAGTCATTAAGGCATTGGTGTCTGGACAATTCAACTGGTTCTGGGCAGTTAAAATTTTGGGTAATCACCTGGCATATATCTTAGTGACCAGTTTTTTCTGGCCAATGCTGATGTTAATTCAATCAACTTACAATTGCTTCAAAAAACGACGTCTAGATCCAATTTTAGTTTGGGTAATACTTTTTGTCTTGGCAACCCTTGGTCTATCATTTTTACATTGTTACCACGGATTTATCGGCAATCCTATTCATTACTCAACCTATTTTCGTTACATAGATCAGGCTGTGATGGTGTTAATCTTTTACGGTTTACTTGATCTACGAAAGTTAATTTCAGGAAAACAAAAAATTGATCGATTTTCGATGTTACTCTGGCTGAGTCTTTGTGCTCTGATACTTATCTTCTTACCAACTAGGGATTTTTATACCACAATTAATAGCCTAGGTTGGTCGTGGCTGGATTTACTTGGACAGAATTCCTTAGTTAGATCATTAGGTCTAGCGATGATAATTATTACTTCAGCCTTGCTACTCAAAAAGAGATTGACATACTTAGTATTAATCTTAATGATCGGTCTCCAAATTGCCAGTTGGCTGCCTATTTACAATCTACATCAGTCATTAGCCAGCAGTTTTCAATCCATACCCAGACCTGTCAAACAAATTGCGATCGACAAAGGCATAAAAGATTTTTTCATTTCGGCTGATTTTATGGACAAACAACTTCTGGGTGAACTATATTTCACAAAATATTTGTTGTTGTTTTATACTGATAAGTTTGAGCCGGTGAAAATTGCGCCTACTGAGAACACATTCCCTACCAGAAAACCTTATGCTTGGTTAGACTCGCCAGAAACCATCACGCAAAATCAAAATAGTTTTTCTCAAATTGTTCAAGTTAATCAGAAGTTATCGATTGGAATTGTTGAGTAGTTTTTTAATGCAATCGGCTTTTAAACAAACCCGAAAGATTTTTGAGTCTTTCAACAAGAATTAAATACCAATATTTTCCCCAAGCTTTTTCCGGATAAGTATCAACCACAATTCGCCACCAATTTTTAAAGTCCTGTTTGGCTTTAAAGCCTGATATTTTAGCCGAACTGGCGTGCTTATGGTGGTAAACCACGGCTTTTTCAGCCAATGCGCAGTGAAAACCAGCTTGCCTTGCTCTTAGCGCTAACTCAACATCCTCAAGGTAGGCAAAAAAGTTTTCGTTAAAATCACCGATTTTATCAAATAATTTTCTGGTGAATAAACAGGCAGCCGCATCTGGTCCAAACGGCTCACACCAAAATTGAGATTTGGTGCTGGAAAACAACTCCCTATTATTATCATTAAGCCAATAATCTGGCCAAGATTTTAACTCGATATCGTGATTGGTAATTGCCTCTGCTTTACCTCGCCAAGCGAAGGAAAAACCTTGACTATCTAATGACTTTTTATCGGCAAGATAAATGTTGGAGGCAACCATATCGGCACCAGATTGTTGGCAAACAGATAAAAGTTCACTCAACCAGTTTTGGTCAACTTGGGCATCGTCATTAAGTAAAGCGATAAACTCTGCCTGGCTTTTGGCAATGCCGGCATTAGCTGCTTTAGCAAAACCCTGATTACTTTCCAACGCAAGCCAAATCGCAGGGTAGGAAAGTCTTTGAGACTTTCTGAACTGATTTAGAGTTGGTTCAGCAACATTGCCCACAATAATCACTTCAAATTTAGCGGGGGTTTTAAGCTTGCTAAGGCTGTCCAAGCAGCTTCTCAAGAGGTTAGGGTTGGCTAACATAGTAGGAATAATGATCGATACTGCCAGAGTTGACATATCTTGAATATACAGGATCGGCTTGCTTTGATTAAGAAGAGTAATATAATTGGTTTGTTATGCCAACAGAGACAAAACACCAAAGAGCTTATAAAGAGCGACCTAGGGGGTTTAAAGAAACCACAATAGTTATTGATAGAAATAATTTATATAAATTTATTGAAAGATTAAAAAAATTATTTAAGGAAAAAGGTTATTCGATTCAAGTTGAAAAAGGGCATACAAATGAACAATTTGACGAGTGGCAGGATATATATTTAATCATTAACCACAACATCGAAAACGGCATTTTAAGCGCTAAAATTCAAATTACATTTATTGGTCCAGAACCTCATAACAAAGATGATACTACGGCTTATTTCTTTATTAATGTTGAACCAAGTCTCCATTTACCACAAGAGCAAAGAGTGATGCTAGATGATATAAACCAAATAGTGAACAGCGCTGTGAATGAAGCAATAGAGGCCAGGTATCTTGAGCTGTTTAACCCTAGCATAAGATAATCAGTCTGAGAGGCGGTAAGTAACGGCTGGTATTCTATTCCAATTGGCTCGTCTAGCGGCAGCTGTTCGGTGATTGCCATCATTGACGTAATAACATTTATTGTCTGATTCTTTGACAAAAATTGGGATAATACTTTCTGGACATATCTCCTTAGCAAGCATAAGTGCCACTAAATGTCTAATGTAATCTAAATCTAACAATTCATTGGTTAATGGTTAATATCAGCTCCGCAGGCACAAAATATATAGTTTGCTCAATATTTTGATAACTCAGTCCCATAATAGATATTATATATCATATAAATACTAACTTAGTAAGACATAATCTATAAAGAATTATCAAAAATATCTACTAGCAACTATTAGGTGTGTAATCAAAAATATTAAAATTTTTAAAGTGGCTGATAGAGGACTCGAACCTCTGACCTCTCGAATGTGAATCGAACGCTCTAACCAACTGAGCTAATCAGCCAAATTTATTTAGTGTTTATTTATATCTAACTTTTTTTAATCTTGTTTAATGGTTGGTATTGTACTACTTTTTGTTAGACCGCGTAAAAAGTTAATAACCTTGTAGTAGCACTCAGCGTTTATTACTTAACAAAATTTTTAGCATCTTTATAATACAAAGACTTATGTTAAGCAAAATTGGATTTGGTTCTGAAAGAGGTCGACCTGATAATTCTCAATTGAGAGTGACACGCACCGTTTATTCTGGCCACAATCAAGAAACACCGATTCAGCTTTTGCGCACTGACTCAGTGTTTGTAGTGTCTATTGTTAAGATTCCTGCAGGAGCTACTCTAATCAATCAATAAAGATTTGTATGCTGTAGTGTGGATGGATGATGATTTATCTCCAGAAGATATGCACTTATATAATCTAGCAAATGCTAAGATTAGCGCTGAGTTTTGTGAAGATATGGACCAGGTTAATACAATTATTAACCAACTCTTTCAAAATTTTAAGGATGAAGTAAACAAACATTCCAAGAGCAAATGGAAAGGCTATAAGGTAGATCTAGATGAGCCAATTTTGGTAGGCTTTGATGTAAGCCAATTTATTCAAAATGAACTTGCTCGAAATGCAATAAAAAGAACTCAGGTGCTTGGCCAAACCAGAGCTAAAGAACCGAGAAATAGGCATATTTGGAATTAAAGTTAATCTTGCCTTCTTGCTCAAGGGTCTATCTGATTGAGAATTTTTTCAACTTGACTAGCATTATTAGCCTGCATTAATTGAACTCTGATATCGCTAGCTTGAGGGAAACCTTTAATATACCAGGCCAAGTGTTTTCGCATTGATTGAAAACTATCTTCAGGCAGAAAAGTTTCATAAACTTGACAGTGCTCAATTGCCAACCTAATTTTGTCTTGAAGGTTGGGTTTGATTTGGTTAGGTATAGATGATGCTTGTTTGGGCAGATTGCCGCGATTTTCTTTTTCTAGCACACGATTACGCCAGTCAGTAAGTTTAGCTAATACCCAAGGATTGCCGAAGGTAGCTCGACCAACTAATACTCCATCAACTCCGCTGGTGGTAATTTTTTCTTTGGCAGAGTCAACTGAGACAATATCCCCATTGCCCAAAATAAGTGTTTCATTTGATGTCTGATGGACTATTTTGCCCGCTTTGGCAATTTCTTCCCAGTCAGCACTGCCGGTATACATTTGTTTAAGAGTGCGTCCGTGTAAAGAAATGACGGCCGGTTTGGTCTCAAGAAGTGTAGGGATCCAGGTTGATACAGTTGAGTGCTCATAACCGATTCTGGTTTTAACCGAAACTGGTAGTAAGCGCCGCTTTTGATATTGGTGAGGTAACTGAGAGTGTTTTTCCAGTATTAACTTAATGGTTTTCTGTTTAAGACTGAGTATATTTTCAATCTTTTCTCCCTCGGCCCAGTCTTGTAAACCAGCTTTGGTAGCTAAAATAATTTCCTTGGCTAATTTGGGATTTTCTATGAGGGCTGCACCGCTACCGCTTTGGCGAACATTCTTGGCCGGACACCCCATATTGATATCAACACCGTCAAAACCCAAGTAAGCAGCAATTAAGGCAGCAGTGCGAAACGACTTAGGTTCTTTACCAAACAATTGAGCTACAATTGGTCGTTGCGACTCGTCATAAATAAAATCCTTAAATAGTTTGATGGCGTTGCGGGCCAAACCTTCCACCGAGGTGAACTCGGTCATAATCACATCGGGACACCCATATTTTTTAAAAATGTGCCGATACGGCTGATCCGTCACTCCATCCATGGGTGACAAACCAATAATTGGCCGCGGTAAATCCCGCCAAAATCCTAGTTCCATCGGGGTATTATAGCTATTTAACTTAATTTATTAGACAGTTAATAAGTTTTTCAGCCACTGTTTCTGTTAGCCAGTGATTGTTCTGCCAATTCATCAACTTTTCCTGGATATCGTCTTGCCGATTTTGATCGATATTACCGGATTCAATCTCAACCAACCAAGCTGCTAGTTGCTGATAAACAAAAGGCGAACTAATCAAACCCTCATTCAGCCAGCTAGACAGTCTTTTACTTAAAACCTGCAGACATTTATCTTTACTATCAAAAATTAATTCGGAATCAATTATTAGTCCGCCACCTGTTTGGTAATTCAGTGGCACTTCAGTCGCTTCAGTTTGCGCTGGCAAAACAAGTTTTTCTAGTGTTGGTTCGCCGGTTTGAGCAGTGGCCAATACAACAAAATCCTTTTCTTGCCAACCAGGATTCGACAATAGTAATTTATAATCACCTGAGCTGAGCTTGGGCCAATCATAGACCCACCAACCAGTAGACAAATGTGTGGTAAAATCTGAAGTAGTAAGATATTGATCCAAAAAGGGTTGGGAGTCAAATAATTGTTCACCCTGCTTTAGAATAGCCTTAAGACCGGGCTTTCCCGCAACAGTTAGCCCACTAATATCAGTTTGACTAGGTTGAAACACACGAGCTGATATAAATTGGTTATCATAAGTAGTTAGTAGTTGATGTTCAAAAAGAGGATCGTTGATAATGGCTGATGACTCATCAAAATCATAGCCATTGTGCACCACAAAATGACTTGGAACCTGCAAAATGCTTGGTTGTTGCTGGTATGAGTTAAGACTTAGCCAATTATTTTGTTGATCTTCACTGATAGACTCATACGAAAACTCCAGCACTGGCAAGTTCAGCTCTGCACTTGCTTGGCTCAGCTGCTGAGTTAATTTACCGATAACTCGCCAATTTAGCCAGCCTTGAAATAAATAGCCCTCAGGCTGCTGATTTAACCAGTCGTTTAGTGTACCAGGGTTCAGTGGTATACCTTCTGGTAAGTTTTGATAACCATAGTAGTTCAGGAGCATAGTCAGGGATGTAAGGGCGCAGCCCCAACGAGAAATCGTTGTGGGCTGCGCCCCACCAACCCACTGACTTGCTTGGTCATACTCGTTTTCTCCCCAAGATAGATCGTTTTGTTTAAGTAATGGAACTTGAAGGTTGATTATTCCCTCAGGCTTTAGCTGCCATAATTTAAAATCATCAAAATACACGGTTGATGATTGACTGGCCAAACCAACGCTGCCTGCTAATCCCGGTAATCCTGGAGGTAGCTGAGGCTGCTGCGCATCCTCTCTAAAGGTAGTTTTGCGTTCGCCATCTATATAAATACTGATTTCGCCAGCTGGCTTGTTATACTCTAAAGCAATTTGGTAAGTGGTGTTTGGCAACCAAGCAAAAGTGGTTTCATTTGGTGTTAGGGGATAGGACTGACCAGCAACCACTTTTTCTCCCAAAAGCCTACGACCAATCAAGTGAATCGCTAAATAATTATTTTCATCAGTCCAGCTAACCAGCCAATTTCTATCCATATCTAACCAAGTAATGTGCATGGCAAACTCAACTTTATAATGATTAAACTCAGATAAATCGTTTATATCAAAACCACTTTGTAAAGGTGGCGGCAGTGACCAGTCCACAAATTGATGATTTAAGTTGGGAATCATTTTTATTTGACAAGAAGGACTGTTTTCAATAACTAAAACCACTTTCTGGTCTATGACTTGCCAAGAGTAAGTGCCGCCGCTATCACTTTGGCAGGGAATGTCAGGATTAAAGTGTTGAGCGTTCTGCACTTGTTTCCAACCAACTAGACTATGTGAGCTAAAATTATCGGCAAATATAAGTTTGGCTGAAGCAAAAGCAGTCGACTGAAAACAAAACAAGATCATCAGACTTAAACTTGCTACAACCAGCCAACGAAAAATACAAAACTGAATGTTTTTCCACAGTCTCACACTTTAAAAATGCCAAAAAAATCTAACCCAAATCTAACAAGGAGCAGAAATTTGAGAATAATATCCTATAATAAAAGGATATAGTTTCAAAAAGATACTACCTATGTCAAGATTACCAGAATGTTTGTCAGATCCTATAAATTTTATAAAATCCAGTAATCAGCCATGGCCTTTGGATTTTTGGCTAGACCCAAACTTAACGATTAAAAATGCGCCATATATCGGCCATATATCGTTAGTAACATTGAATACTCACTGACAAAAGATGAGACTCATTTTCAAATAGATGGGCCAAATAATACTTCGTTTGCTGCTTATGATAAATTTATTGGTCATTTATCTGGAATGAGCTTTTTCATCCGGAATAGACAAGTGTCAGAACAAAATGGTGAGCTAGATTTAACTTCTAGAGACCCTAACATTTATCCATTTCTCTTAATACAGCTCGCCTTAGCTGCAAAGAACATTGAGTCATCCAGACTTTTTGATGTTTTAAAGGCTTACTGGACAAACTTGCCACTAATGGATACCAACTGGAATCAGTTTAATGAGAAACTGCCAAAACATCGACCTAATGATGAAGATTTAAAAAAGGCTGCCAGACAGACCTGGACTGGAAAGAGATTTATTAGACTGGGCTATAATCACCCCGAAATCATATATTATGATCCCCAAACAAGAGTGGATGTTCTTTTTCATCATAGTTTTAGATGATTACTTTCCTTGGTAGACTGACTGGATCAAACCAGGCATACTATAAACCAGTGATGAATCAGCCGCCATTTCAAGACCACAATAACAACTTTGCCCGCCAGATTCTTGACCAAACCAAAAGGCAGCCAATAGTAGTGGTAGTCACTGTTAAAAAAGATGGTGCTAATTTACAAAAATTATTTTCTCAACTTAAACAACAAACAACTCCGCCAGATTGTTTTGTTATAACTGTTTCGGCAAATTCAAATGCCGATCTAACTTGGAGAATTGCTCATCAGCTATCGTCAAGAAAATTTAAAGTTCTTTCGCAAAGAAAAGCCAACTTAACCCGATCAGCCGGAAGAAATCTAGGAGTCAAACTTGCTCTTAAATATTTTGATCAGCCTATCTTAGCTTTTACCGATGTCGGCTGCGAACCGATTCCCAGTTGGTTGACAGAATTAACTCGACCATTCTTTACTCAAAAAAACGTTGAGTTGGCCAGCGGCCTAACCTTGGTCAAGCCAGTGTCGGCTCTCTGGTCAGCCCAAGGCGCATTCGTTTTACCCTCCAAATCTTCAATTCCCGATAATCCCAATCCAGCTACTAGAAATATGGCTATTATTGCCGACACCTTTATCAAAGCTGGCGGATTTGATGATCGGCTTAATTATGCTGAGGATTACGAATTTGCGCGGCGACTAAAAAAAATGGGTGTCTACTGCCATTTTTTACCAAAAGCCAAGGTTTACTGGCTGGCTCACAATAACCTAATATCTTACTGGCAAATGATTTACCAATTAACTTTAGGTGATTGGCAAGCCGGAACATGGAGACTTGGCCAACTCACCATGTTGGGACGATATTTGTTGTTCTTAGCACTACTAATTCTGGCAATCAAACTCAGTCTATCGATCACCTTTGTGCTTACACTATATTTGATCTACTTATCACTCAAAGTCTTAAGATTTAAGCTTGATAGTCTAAAAGCCTATGCATATGTGCCACTGTTACAATTGCTAACAGACACCGCCGTGATAAGTGGCACCTTAGTGGGTATAGTTATGACAAGGATAAATAATGCTTCAAGTCGCTAAACTTGCCAAAAAATCATGGCAATCTCCGGTTGCCAGAGGAATATCTTTTATTTCTGCGATGCGTTATAGCACCAAGGCATTCTCATTGCTGCGCTTAATTATTGTTGCTAGGTTGTTAGGGAGTCAAGCTCCAGCACAGCTGGGAATGTTTGGTATCGCTCTGCTTATTATTGCCATTACCGAGGTTTTTACCCAAACCGGTATAAATATAATTTTGATCAAAAGTTCCGACAAACTTAAAAAATATTTAGACACTGCTTGGGGTATCTCAATTGTGAGGGGTTTTATAATTTCTGGCTTAATTTGGCTGCTAGTTCCTGGGATTGTTAATTTTTACCGCGCTCCTGGGTTGCAGGTTTACCTGCACTGGGCGGCCATCATTCCAATTTTAAGAGGCTTTATAAATCCGGGTATTATTTCTTACCAGCAAAACTTACAATTCGGTCGGGAATCTCTATTGCGAACTAGTTTACAACTTATCGACGGTTTAGCCGGTCTCATCTTCGCTTGGATACTTGGTAATGCACTAGGTTTAATCTGGGGTGTAATCTTGGGAGTGCTAACTGAAGTCATATTATCTTTTTATTTATTTAAACCCTGGCCAAGACTAGGTCGCTTTAAATTTAGTTTAATCTGGCCGCTTTTTAAAGAGACTAAGTTTGTTATCGTCAACGGAATGGTTGTGTATCTAAATGAAAATCTTGACGATATTTTAGTGGGTCGATTTCTAGGTACGGCCGGTCTTGGTTATTATCAGACTGCCTATAAGTTAGCAAGTGCGGCCACTATCGAGGTTGGCAGTACGGTTCGCGATACTTTATATCCTATTTACGCCAAAATTATCGATAAGCAAAATTCGTTTAAAAAGCTGGAATCTCAAGTGCAGTGGCGTCAAATTATTTTTTACGCCATTATTTTGGGTCCAGGATTGTTGTTGGCCAAACCATTTATTGAGTTAGCTTTTGGACAGTCCTGGCTGATCATTACACCAGTACTACAAATTTTGCTAATTAGCGGTGCGTTGCGAGGTTTAATGGTGGCTTGGTTTCCAGTTTTTATCTTGGCAGATCAAGTTAAACAGAATTTTTATAATAATAGTCTCAGCACCATCATAATGATTTTAGGGATTGTGTGGTTGGCTCCTAGATACGGACTGGTTGGTGCGGCTTGGGCGATCTTAATATCGGTAATCTTAGTACTGCCGCTTCTCTGGCTAGCAAAAAAACGATCGATTAAAATTATCTCAGAGAAATCAGGCTTATTTTCCAGTTCACAAACTACAATCATCCACCGGATAAATAAAAATATCAAATCGCCTACGCCAGCTTCAAATTAAAATTTATGCCAAACCAACCAAGCTTGTCACTTATTATTTTGCACCGCAATCAAGTAGATCAACTCTTACAGCTTTGTCAACATATTCCCAGTTGGGTTGAGGAAATCCTAATCGTTGATGACTATTCAGAATCTTCTGATTGGAAACGACTTAAAAACCAAGCGGTTAAAGATTCAAAAATTAGATTGGTTAGGAGGGCGCTGGCTGGCGACTTCGCCAGCCAGCGCAACTTTGCCCTCACGCAAGCAGTCGGCGAATGGTCGCTTTTTTTGGATGCCGACGAAGCACCCCAAACTAGCTTTTGGGAAATAATTTTAAAAGCTGTTAAGGTTAAAAATAATACTCGCCATCAAACAAAAAATTTCTATACACTTATTCGCCACCAGTTTTTTATGAATCAAGTTTTAACCCATGGTGATGGAGGGAATCAAAAAATTGTTCGTTTGGGCAAAACCAAGCTTGGTCAAAAACTCTGGATTAGAAAAGTACATGAGGTTTGGAATGTGCCCGCTAGTCAAATAGATAATTTACCCGCCATCATTCAACATCAAAATTACACTGATTTCTTCGATTGGTTAGCTAAATTGAATATGTATGCACAGCTTGAGGCAGATGCTCGAAGCGAGTCAGAATCTGGCAGCCTGATATTGCAACTGCTAATATATCCGCTTGGTAAGTTTTTGTATAACTACCTCTGGAAATTTGGTATTTTTGACGGTTTTCCAGGTTTAGCACATACCTTCTCAATGAGCTACTATTCGGCAATCTTACGGATCAGTCAGTATGAAAATAAACTTAAATCATAAACAGTCAGTCGTCCTAAAATCGCCAAAAATTA
>Ga0334894_1002457_pt1 | contig 12441 bp, 12 predicted proteins | sample GraSluR3_MG_6_FD_207225 | JGI IMG/M metagenome (GOLD analysis project Ga0334894, IMG submission 207225) | Sludge microbial communities from methane-producing bioreactor in Wageningen University, Netherlands - Granular Sludge_12_05 R3 | ecosystem: Engineered > Bioreactor > Anaerobic >... | reverse complement strand
CGTCAAGGACAAGCAGTACGTCTACGAAGATCCGGTCTACCAGGGCGTCGGCTACACCACCATGAGGATCAACGAGGATGTCACCGACGGTATGGTGGACATCGGAGTCCTCCAGGGCGAGCCGGCCTCGATGGAGCATCCCGGTTACTTATATCCAGCTACCTCCAAGTGGGTCAAGCCGATGATCGAGATCGACGAGCACTACGTCGGAACCTTCCACATCGAGAAGAACATGTCCATCGACGTCCCCTATAAGCATGAAAGAACGCCGAAGGACTGGCTCAGCTGCTGCATAGGTGGATGCCCCGATCCGTGCGAGGTGGGAACCCCCTATAACCCCTGCGAGGAGTGCATGGATATGACCCCCGCCGCCAACAAGACGTCGGCAGGGTCGGTCTTTGCCTCTGCGTACACCCCCACCACCAGCGGTGGATGCTGCGGCAACTGAAGGGGAAGATCTTCCCCCCCCTCTTTTCTTCTTTTTGATCCGGTCGGGTCATTCGTCTCAATTGCCGATTCTATCGCCCCGGCCGAAAAGGCTTAACCGTCCCCGGAGGATGGCGTTACCATGCAGTTCTCGGAGTGGGAGCCGATCTACGCGGAGATCCTGGCGGAGTTCGGCTTCTCCAGGGAGGAGGACGAGGGGGCGGCCCGGCTCCTCCAGAGCCTCCTTCTGGGCCGCGAGGGCGACCTCTCCATAAAGGAGCTCGCCTCGATGATCCGCGGGAGGAGGGTCCTGGTCTGCGGGAACGGGCCGAGCCTCCCGAAAGGCCTGGCGGAGGCCCTGGGAGGGGGAGAAGGGTCGCCGGAGCCGTTGAAGCGGAGCGATCTCGTCATCATAGCCGCCGACGGGGCGACGACCCCTATCCTCGCGGCCGGGGCCCTCCCAGAGGTCATCGTCACCGACCTCGACGGCTTTCTCCCCGACATCCTCGCCTCAAACCGCCGGGGTTCGGCGACGGTGGTCCATGCCCACGGGGACAACCTGGCGGCCCTGAAAGAGTATGTCCCCAGGCTCACCAGAGTCCTCGCCACCACCCAGTCGCGCCCCCTGGAGGGGGTATACAACTTCGGCGGCTTCACCGACGGGGATCGGGCGGTCTTCCTCGCCCGACGGTTAGGGGCCGGGGAGATCCATCTGGTGGGATTCGACTTCGACGACCCCACCGTTACGGCGAAGAAGAAGAAGAAGCTGGCTTGGGCGAGGCGGCTGGTGGCGATGGCCCTGGAGGGCAGGCCGGATCCCGCCGATTAGGTGGCCAGAGCCCCATTTCTCACCGGCACCTTGGGCCTTCCCCCGTCTTTGGAGGCCGTTGCCGGCTCCTGGAAGGCTTATCGGAGTCCCCCCCGATCTTATTGGCCTTTCCGGCCCTCAGCCTTCGGCGAGGACCTCGGCGAGGGCCTCCGCCGTCTCGGCGAGGACCTCGGCGATGGGGCGGGAGGCGTCGATGACGACGAACCTCCGGGGCTCCAGCCGGGCCAGGGTCTTGAAGTTCTCTGCCACCACCCGGAGGAACTCTTCCCGCTCGAACTTCTCGGGCCCCTTCGGCGCCGAGGGGCAGGCCTCTCCCCGGGAGAGGCACCTATCCACCGCCAGGGCGGGGTCGATGGAGAAGAGGATCGTCCTATCGGGGACGACGCTCCAGGGGCGGTGGAGCTCTCGCACCCGCTCCATAGGGTCAGAGAAGACCTCCCGGAGGGTGGCGCCCTGGTAGGCAGCCCGGGAGTCGGAGTACCGGTCGGATACCACGACCATCCCCGCCTCCAGGGCGGGGATCACCGTCTCCGCCAGGTGGCGGGCGTGGTCGGCCATGAAGAGGAAGAGCTCCTCCATCTGCCCCGCCCTCATCGCCGCCGCCCCGACGCCTCCGGCCGCCGGCCCCCTCAGCCTCTCTCGCAGAAGCCGCCCCTCTTCTCCTTCCGTCGGCTCGGCGGTGAAGAGAAATCGCCTCCCTTCCACGGCCAGCTTCCCTTCTGATGCCATGCGGGCGACGCCGGCGAGGGCCGTCGACTTGCCGCTACCGTCTATCCCCTCGAAGGTGATCAGAACTCCCCTCATAATCAGCATCTTCCATCAAGGGGTGCTGATATTTAAGGATGGGGAAGATCCCGGGATAAGTCCCTCGTAAGAAAAATCGAAGAATTACACCAAAAGGCGACTCTACGCCCATGGATGTGGAGATGTCGCCCGATGCCTGCTAACTCTGAGGCCTCATCCTTTGGAAGATCCGCAAGTCGGCTCAGTGACCCTCGCAGCGGGCTTTCTGTACCGCATCTGGGTTGTCTTGAGGTCATCGTCAGACGATAGTCAATATCTCCCCCAAGGACCTATCAACGCGGCTTTTCGTGTCGCTCCCCCTTTGCGCCGGCAGTCACGGCGACGGCGGATGCCTAGGCTCCTGCCAGTCCTCTGAGGGGAACCCTCGATATATAAGCAAAGTACTATATAAAGATGCCTGCCTCCCTCGATCCCGGCTCCCCCTCCCCCGGGGTTGTAACATAATTTCGGGATAAACGCCTCGTGGCAAAGGTTTAAGTCGAAGTCGCGCGTTGATTATCTTCGGAGGTGTTTCATCTGGCTGATAACGTCTACGTGGTTGGCCACAAAAGTCCAGACACTGACTCTGTAGCTGCGGCTATATCCTACGCGAACCTGAAGAACCAGCTCGGAACTCCGGAGATATACGTGCCGGCGGCGGCGGGAACGATCAACAGCGAGACGAAGTTCGTCCTCGACCACTTCAGCGTCCCGGTGCCGGAGACGATCACCGACGGCAAGGGGAAGAAGATCGTCCTGGTAGACCACAACGAGGTCGGACAGGCGGTGGAGAACATCAAGGAGGCGACGATCTTCGAGGTCATAGACCACCACAAGATCGGCGACATCACGACCCCGAACCCCATCTTCTTCCACAACGAGCCCGTCGGGAGCACCGCGACGATAGTCTCCGCGATGTACGACCAGTACAAGGTCCCCATCTCCAAGGAGATGGCGGGAGTGATGATGTCTGCCATCCTCAGCGACACCGTCCTCTTCAAGTCCCCCACCTGCACCGGGAAGGACAAGGATGAGGTGGCGAAGCTCGCCAAGATCACCGGCGAGGACTTCCAGCAGTATGGGATCGCGATGCTCACCGCGAAGAGCGACATCTCCACCAAGACCGCCATGGAGATCGTGAAGGGCGACTACAAGCACTTCGACTTCGCCGGGACGAAGGCCGGCGTCGGCCAGATCGAGGTGATGGACCTCTCGGTCCTCGCCCCCAGGAAGAAGGAGATCCTGGAGACGATGGAGAAGGTGAGGAAGGACGAGGGGCTCAGCTTCGTCCTGATCATGCTCACCGATGTGATGAAGGAGGCGAGCGACCTCCTCTTCGTCGGATCCCCCGTCGATAAGTTCGAGAAGGCCTTCGAAGGGAAGATGGAGAACAACGCCATCTACAAGAAGGGGGTCTTGTCGAGGAAGAAGCAGGTCATCCCGCCCCTGGAAGCGGCCTTCAAGTGAGGGCAGGCTTCCGCCATTTTTATATTTTCATCTGCTCGGATGAACCCGCGCCCCCCTCATCCTCACCAGGGGCTTCGATAGGTGCCTCCTGGCAGAAGGAGGAACCTCGTAGAACCCCAGCTCGATCTCTCTATGGATCGGAGCCTCCACCTTCCCCCCGGCCCTGGTCCTGCACCTCCTGCACCGGTAACCTTGACCCCGCCCTGCCGACTTCATCCGCCGTCTGCAGGAGGGGCAGAGGGGCGCCGTCGGGGCCTTCACCTCGGCGAGGGCCACCACCTCCATCTTCTCGAGGTTCAGGGTCCCCCTCTTGACGGCGCCGTAGACCTCGATCAGATCTCCGGGGAGGAGGGCCCTCACTCGATCCCTGAAGTTCTTCGTCGGCTCGAAGGCGGCGCAGTTGATGGCGCTATTGCCGTCCTCGGCCTCCAGGGGGAAGAAGATGTGCCCCCCCTCGATCGGCTTCGCACCCCCGGCGACCACGCCCCGGAGCCGATAGCTCCCGTCCTCGGCAGCCTCCGAGATCTTGCACCGTAGGATGTGGGCGTCGGTGCCCTGGTTTGTCCTGTAGATGACCGCCCTCTCGTATGCCTCCGATCTGATCGCCTCCAGGGCCTCCCTGAGGGGCTCCGGCCCCTCCCCCCGGATCCCGAAGAGGACGGGGTCCCCGGAGTGGGGGGCGAATACCACCTTTTGGTTGTGGTGGTCGACGGTGTCCCAGGTCCGCGGGTAGGTCAGCTCGTCGGCCCTCCAGACCGACCCCGCGTCGATCTCCCGGGGCGTGCCCCACCGCTCGGGCCGCCTATAGGCGAGGAGCTCATAGGTCCAGTCGGAGAACTCCGCCCCGACGGCGGCGAGGGCCCCGATCAGCCCCCGGCGGTTCTTGAAGGCCCGGGACCAGAGGCCGTGGGCCTCGATGATCTCTTCCGCCTCGCCGACCTCCAGAACCTCGAAGAGCGCCCTCCGGTAGAAGGAGGAGAGATCCGCCGGCACCTCCTCCGCCACCACCAGGCCGGGGTTGGTATTGGGGCCCGAGAAGTCGGAGAGCTCCAGGACGGTCTGGAGGGCGACCTCCTTCGCCTCCTCCGGCTGGTCGGTCTCCAGGGAGAAGGCGACGGCGGCGTTCCCCCTCGTCTTGAACTTGACGGCAGGGTTGAGCCTCACGAGCCTGGGGGGCCCCCGGACCTCACCGATCTCCCCGAGCCTCGCCATCATGGTGGCGGCGAGGTAGGTGGTGCAGAGGCCGTATTCTGAATCGGTATCGTCTACGCCTATGGTGATCATGATGGTGAACCTTAAATAACGGCTGAGCCCAAAGATATACGACGATGAATAAGGAGTTTCTGACCGACCAAGTCAGCAATCTTCTGTTTAGGGCGGGATTCTCCGTCTCCGACCGGTGTTACGTCAGGCCCAGGAGCTTCGACCTCGCTGCCAGACGGGGGGGCGTCCTCCTTATTCTCAAGATCCTCTCCAACATCGACGGCCTCAACGAGAAGACCGCGGTGGAGATTCGCCGCCTCGCCAGATACCTTTCGGCAAACCCCCTCCTCGTCGGGGAGAAGACGAGGGACCACGGCCTGGAGGGGGGGGTGGTCTACTTCAGGTACGGGGTTCCCACCGTCAGCTTCAGCACCCTCGCCGACTGGATCGTCGAGGATATCCCCCCCCTCGTCTACGCCGCCCACGGGGGGCTCTACGTCAAGATCGACGGCCGCCTCCTGAGGAAGCTCAGGCTGGATAGCGGCATATCCCTGGGGGCCCTCGCCTCGGAGCTATCCGTCTCCCGGAGGACGGTCAGCAAGTACGAGATCGAGAGCATGGACACCACCATCGATGTCGCCATCAGGCTTGAGGAGCTCTTCGGCCAGGAGCTGATAAAGCCCGTCGAGATCCTGGAGCCCGCCGCCCCCGTCTCCAGAGAGGGGGGGCGGATCGACGACAAGGTCCTCAGCCACCTCGCCGATATCGGCTTCGACGTCTTCCCCACCGCCCAGTCCCCCTTCAACGCCATCACCCAGAAGGAGGATCTGGTCGTCCTCACCGGCGTCGGCAAGTTCTCGTCGACGATGCTGAAGAAGGCCCGGCTGATGAGCAGCCTCTCCATCGTCACCAAGACCTTCTCGGCGGTGATCGTCGACGGCGAGTCGAAGGTGGAGCGGGTGGAGGAGACGGCGGTGATCGAGAGCCGGGAGCTGGAGCGGATCGGCAAGACGAGCGAGTTTGCAGACCTCATGTCGGAGAAGCAGGATAAATGACTATTCCTTATCTCCCCATCCTCCCATGGACCCCCGGTCCGGGATCACCGTTGGATGGGATCTCGTGATGGGTGATTTTTGTGGCATCCAGTTTGGCTGAGAGGCTGAAGGGGTCGGGCCGGGTCTTCGTGGTGGCGGTGGCGGGGGACAGCGGCTCCGGAAAGACCACCCTGTCCCGGGGGATCCGGAGGCTCCTCGGCGAGGAGGCGGTCTCCACCTTCAGCGTGGACGACTACCACAGCTTCGACCGGGAGGCGCGGCGGGTCCGGGGGATGACCCCCCTGAACCCGGAGGCGAACCGCCTCGACCTCCTCGCCGAGCACCTCCGGTCCTTGCGGAAGGGCGAGACTATCGCAAAGCCCGTCTACGACCACTCGGTGGGAGAATTTCGGGAACCCGTCCCCTTCCGGTCGGGGCCAGTCCTGATCGTCGAGGGGCTCCACCCTCTTTACACCCAGAAGCTCCGTCGGGAGGTCGACTTTGGGATCTTCGTCGACCCGAGCCGGGCGGTCAAGAGGCGGTGGAAGATCAGGAGGGACTGCGGCGATAGGGGCTACCAGCGGGATCTGGTGATGGCCGAGATCCTCGCCCGGGAGCCGGACTACAAGCTCTACGTCGACGTCCAGAAGGTCTACGCCGAGGCGGTCGTCAAGATCGACGATACGCGGCTTGGGGCGCCCTCCTTCCTGGAGGACCCCGGCGAGAGGTACTCCGTCAGGCTGATCCAGGAGGTTCTGGGGGCCGGGCCGTCGGCGGTGGACCTGAAAATCGACCTCTCCGCCCTCTTCAGCCTCCCTGAGGGGGAGTTCTCCATATCCTTCCAAAGGGACGACTACTACGGCAAGAGGGTGAGCGTCCTGACCGTCGACGGCGAGCTCCACCGCTCGATGGTGGAGGGGGTGGAGGCGAAGCTCAAGAGCCTCGCCGGCTCGACGGCGCCGATCTGCGACCGGGCCGGAGGCGACCGGGTCACCTCCACCGGGATGGCACAGCTCCTCCTCTCCTGGCGGCTCCTGGAGAAGCTTCAGCTCCATCTGGATACGGCTTAGAGACCGCCGGCCGCCTCAGTCGATCCTCCTGAACCTATCCCCCTTGACGCCGCAGACAGGACACCTCTCGGGAGGCTCCCGCTCCGCCGTCATGCCGCAGACGGGACAGACGTAGTAGGGGAAGCTCTCGTCCTTCCGGGGCTCGAGGCTCTCCATCATCTCGTGGTAGAGCCGCGCGTGGATCTCCTCGACGTCGTTGGCGTATCGGAAGGTCCTCTCGGCGGCCCGGTCCCCTTCGGCCTGGGCGGCTCCGATCATCCCGGGGTACATCTCCTTGAACTCGTGGGTCTCTCCCGCGATCGCCTCCCTCAGGTTCTCCTTCGTCGTCTTGACGGCGTTCATCGCCCGGAGGTGATTTATTGCATGGACCGCCTCCGCCTCGGCGGCGGCGCGAAAGAGCCTGGCAGCCTGGGGGTAGCCCTCCTGGTCCGCCTTCTCGGCGAAGGCGAGGTACTTGCGGTTCGCCTGCGCCTCCCCGGCGAAGGCCTCCTTCAGGGCATCTTCTGAGTTGGACATGTCGGCGGTTTATCGAGCTGATTTGATAAAAAGAGATTGGAAGGTCCCCTCCCCAGGCTCCTTATCAGGTTAAATCTTTCCCTTATTCCGTCCCGGATGTTCCTGCAGTTCCTGGCCTTCCTCCAGTCTCAGGTGCTTTTTCCGTCGTCTGGGATCCTGGGGGGGCGGATGCGCCCTCTTGGCCGGTTCTGCCGCCGAAATAGAACCCTATGACCGAGGACAAGGCTCCCGAGAGGATCAGCAGAATTTCCTTGACGATATCTTTGTCCCCCTCCGAGGCGTTGACGAGGAGGAAGACTACGGCGACTCCCACGATCACGATCACGCCGATGGCCATGGCTGCCCTTGCCACCCCTCCAACGCCGATCGGCTCCATGGATATGAACTCTTTGATCAGACTTTGGTTTTCATCTTGACTAGTGCTGCCATTCTTGGCCAACAATTTTTCCAAAATATCCTGCCGTTTTCCGTAATAGTGATACGCTCCGAGGACGTTTACGAAGACTATCGAGAAGGGGACGAGAGCTATGACCATCACTATGAATATCAGCGTCCCACTCCCCGGCTTACTCCAATCCGGGATTTCTTCTCCTTCGACACCTGGGTCGCCAGCCGTTGTATTCTCATCGATCCCTTCTTCTCCCGTCAAATCGCCCCCTGGACCGCTGACGGCGTTCCCTTGGTCAGTCGCTTCTTCTTGGGGGGCAGAGGTATGGTCATCCGTGGCTCCGTGGACGGATAGAGCCAGAAGGACGATCAAAACCAGAGCCGCGAAGCTTTTTCTATATATTGAGGCCACCATCGCCTTTCACCTCTCATACACAGTTGATTTTTATGTATAATCAAGTTTTCGATTAAGTTTCTAACCTCGCCTTTGAAGACCGTCAGCTCAAAACTCTTTATTACAGGGTCAGCCACAGTTACAATCATGCTGACGATCGATGAGGGGAGGCGGGCCGTCCATCTCGCGAGGGAGGCCCTGACGGCTTACGTTGATCGGAGGGAGAGGATAGCTCCGGAGGATCTCCCTCCAGCCTTCAGCGAGAAGGCCGGGGTCTTCGTCACCCTCCACAAGGGTGGGGAGCTCCGGGGCTGCATCGGCTACCCGGAGCCGGTGATGGATCTGGGGGTTGCCATAGTCGACTCGGCGATCAACGCCGGGGTGAACGACCCGAGGTTTCCCCGGGTCAGGGGAGAAGAGCTTTCGCGGATCGAGATCGAGGTGACGGTCCTCTCGCCGCCGAGGCCCTACTCCGTAAGAAATAGAGATCTACCGGGGGCGGTCCAGGTAGGGCGCCACGGCCTCATCGTCCGGCGGGGGATCTGGTCGGGGCTCCTCCTCCCCCAGGTGGCGACGGAGTGGGGCTTCGACGCGACGGACTTTCTATGCCAGACCTGCATCAAGGCGGGCCTCCCCCCCGACTCCTGGTTCGACGAGGAGACGGAGGTCCTCTTCTTCGAGGGGCAGGCCTTCGTCGAGGCCTCCCCCGGAGGCGCGGTGGTGGAGTGGGATCTTGAGGGCTGCTCCTGAGGCCCCAAGATCTCGGAGGAGCCTTCTAGCCCCCTCTCTCTTTCGTCTTCCTCGTCGCCTTCTCCGCTTCCCGCTCCATCGCCTCCCGGGCGAGCCTGATGGCGCAGAGCTCGTTGCACATGGTGCAGGTGTCGACCTCGACGCCTCTTCGGTGGCGGATCTCTCGAGCGATGGCGGGGTTTATGGCGAGGTCGAACTGGGAGGGCCAGTCCAGGTCCCGTCGGGCTGCGGCCATCTTCCGGTCCCAGAGGCGGGCTCTATCTTTGACCCCCGCCTTCGCCAGGTCCGCAGCGTGGGCGGCGATCCTGGTGACGATCGTCCCCTCGAAGATGTCCTCTTTGGTGGGGAGGTCCAGGTGCTCGCTGGGGGTCGTCGCGCAGAGGAAGTCGGCGCCGCTCATCCCGGCGATCACCCCCCCGATGGCGGCGGTGATGTGGTCGTATCCGGGGGCTACGTCGGTGACGATCGGCCCGAGGAGGTAGAGGGGGGCGCCGTCGCTGACGTACTTCATCGCCTTTACGCTCGTCTCGATCTCGTCGGCGGGGACGTGCCCCGGCCCCTCCACCATCGCCTGGACCCCCGCCCTCCTCGCCCGATCGACGAGCTCCCCGAGGATGATGAACTCCATGTACTTCGCCCGGTCGCTGGCGTCCTCGATGCAGCCGGGGCGGAGGCCGTCGCCCAAACTCAATGTCAGCTCGTGCTCCCGGGCTATGTCCAGGAGGTGGTCGAACTCGGCATAGTAGGGGTTCTCCTCCCCCGTCTCGCTCATGTACTTGAGGGTGAGGGATCCCCCGCGGCTGACGACGCCCATGATCCGGTGGCTCCTCTTCAGCCGCTCGAAGGAGTTCAAGTTGACCCCGACGTGGACGGTGACGAAGTCGACGCCGTCCTCCGCCTGCCGCTCCAGGGCGTCGAAGAGCCCCTGGCTCGTCAGATCTCCCGCCACCTCCGCCTGGTATATGGGGACGGTCCCGACGGGTACGGCTACGGCATCGAGAACCCGCCGCCTTATCTCGTCCAGGTCGCCGCCGGTCGAGAGGTCCATCACGGTGTCGGCCCCCGCCTCCATCGCCACGACGGCCTTCTCCACCTCGGCGGCGGGGTCGGCGACCCCCCGGGACGAGCCGATATTGAGGTTCACCTTGGTGGTGAGGGTCTCGCCGATCCCGGTCGGTCTGATATCGCGCCGGGCGTTCCTCGGGATCACCACCCTCCCCCGGGCTACAAGGCGGGTGAGGGCGGCGGGGTCGACCCCCTCCTTCCGGGCGACGGCCTCGACCTCGGGGGGGGTCTTTCCCTTCTTAGCGTCTTCGATGAGAGTCATGATACCAACTAACCGATATATTTAAGGAAACCCATCCATCTTATGAGGTGTTTTGAATGGTGGAAGTGCATAAGGTTAACGGCGGCGGCCCGGCCCACGAGGGGAACGTATACCTGATCATCGACGAGGTGGCGGCCCTCATCGACGCCGGGATGGACGCCGAGGCGACGATGAGGAACGTCGAGAAGCTCGTCGATCCCGGAGAGATCGAGTTCATCATCCTCACCCACTGTCACCACGACCACACCGCCGGGGTTCCGGCCCTCAAGGCGGCGACCGGCGCGAAGGTCCTGATCGGGGAGGGGGAGGTCTGCGACCTCGGCGACGACGTCGCCACCGGCTCCTACCAGTACGGAGATGACCCGGCGGAGTTTGGAATCGACGGGACCCTGGAGGAGGGGGACGTGATCAACCTCGGAGAGTGGGCGCTCTCGGTCATCGGAACCCCGGGCCACTCTCCCGGCTCCATCTCTTTATACGAGCCGAGGGCGCGGGTCCTCTTCTCCGGGGACACCCTCCTCCCCCACGGAAACATCGGGAGGACCCGCCGGTCGGGGGAGATGGTCAGAGAGCTGGTCAGGTCTGTGGAGAGGCTGGCGTCCCTGGAGGTCCAGGTCCTCTACCCCGGCCACATGGAGCCGACGGACGAGGACGTCGGCGAACAGATCAAAACGAGCCTGGAGTTCGCCCGGTCGATCCACTGATCCCCCCGGACCGCCGCCTATTTTTATCATCGGCCTCGAGGGGAGGCGATGCTCGACGACATCTTCGACCTCGTCTACCTCATCGGGTTTGGGGCGGCCTCCGTCATCCGGCTCCTTTGGCTTCGGAGGACCGATCACTGGTGGCGGAGGCGGGAGATGGTGGCTTTAGACCGGGAGAGTAGACAGGACCGGCCCCTCATGCTCCTCACGGCCGCCGGGATGATCGTCGTCCCCTTCCTCTACCTCTTCACGACGAGGCTCGACTTCGCCGACTACACCCTGCCGCCCACATTGAGCCTCGTGGCGGGTTCCCTCGGCGCCGCCCTCTTCCTCCAGGCCCTCATCCTTCTGTGGCGGTCCCACGCCGACCTCGCGAAGAGCTTCTCGCCGGGGCTCCAGATCCGAAAGGGCCACCTCCTCGTCACCACCGGCGTCTACGAGCGGATCCGCCACCCCATGTACGCCGCCCACCTCCTCTGGGCGACGGCTCAGCTCCTCCTCCTCCAGAACGCGATCGCCGGCCCCGCCTTCCTGGTGGCGTCCCTCCCGTTATACGCCGCCCGGATCCCCCGGGAGGAGGAGATGATGCTGGATCAATTCGGCGAGGAGTACCGGCGGTATGCGGAGCGGACGGGGCGGGTGGTACCGCGGTGGCGGGGATAGCCCTCGCCGGGGGGAGTTAGGAGGGTTGATTCTTCTCTTTCGGGTTCGAGAAATAGATACGAACCGCCGATCAGCTGGACAAAAGGACTTTCCAAATTAGGCCAGGCCGGTGGGTGTTGTCATCGAGTCGCTATAATGCGATGTTGAACGAGGTGTTGAAGGATGCCCGAGCTTCCAGAGGTTGAGATTTACCGGAGCCGTCTCGCCCATACCGCACTGCATAAAACGATCATCGGCGTGGAGGCTGATTTTGAAAATTATGGGAGGATTTTCCAGACCCCGAAAAGGGCGCTCGCCTCCCTTGAAGGAGAGTACTTTGAGAGGGCTCTCCGGCACGGGAAATACTGCCTCCTGGAGGCCAGCGGGGACAAGGTTCTGGTATTGCACTTCGGGATGACCGGCAACGTGAAATATTATAAAAAAGAAGATTCCGATCCGGAGCATTCGGCGATGGTCCTCTCCTTCCAGGATGGCTGCAAGCTGGCCATAATTAGCATAAGGAAGTTTGGAAAGGTCATTCTGGCGGAGAGCAGGGAGGAGTTCGTTGAAAAGCAGGGGCTTGGCCCGGATGCGCTTTCTCTGGACCAGACGGGGTTTGTTGAGACGATGGAGGCGAAGAGGGGGCGGATCAAGTCCGCCCTGATGGATCAGAGAACGATCTCGGGAATCGGGAACATATATTCGGACGAGATCCTCTATCATGCCGGGATCAGGCCAGACAGAAAGTTGGACGGTCTGGGGGAAGAGGATCTGGAAACCATCTATGAAAAAATGATCTCCATCCTGAATACCGCTATCGAAAAAGAAGTTGATTATGAGAAGATGCCTGAAAATTATTTGATAAGGCGGAGGGAAGGGGGCGCCATCTGCGGAATTTGTGGGGGGAAG
>Ga0334894_1002451_pt1 | contig 12483 bp, 12 predicted proteins | sample GraSluR3_MG_6_FD_207225 | JGI IMG/M metagenome (GOLD analysis project Ga0334894, IMG submission 207225) | Sludge microbial communities from methane-producing bioreactor in Wageningen University, Netherlands - Granular Sludge_12_05 R3 | ecosystem: Engineered > Bioreactor > Anaerobic >... | reverse complement strand
CTTTTTTTGCATAATTTTCCCCTTTCAGTACTACCATCCCTTAGAATAGTAGGCTAGTCAATCCTGTAACGAGCCACGGCATGAACAGGATAGATACGGTCACGATAATTTCAACAAGGAAGAATGGCAACAGAGCTTTCGTACTTTTCTCCAAGGAGATATTGGCTATCGAGCAACTGATGAACAAGAATGTGCCCACAGGAGGGGTTATTGCACCCAACTGCATAGTAATAACCATGAGTACTCCAAAGTGGATCGGTTCGAATCCAAGTGCTGTTCCAGCTGCCAGCATGGCCGTCGCAAACATAGCGATCAACACAGTTGGATCGAGAAACAAACCGAGTATGGTGACTACCAACATGAGAAACAGTGTCGCTGTATAGGGGCTGCTGAACGATGTCACAGCGAGATTCACTATCTCGTTTTGGAAATTTAGTCTGACTAGAACGTTCGAGAGCACGCCAGCCGCTGCGATCGTAACCATGACCATGGCGGTGGTTGCGGCAGAGTCTAGAATGATTTTCGGCATTTTCTTCCAGGTGAGATTCTTTGAGATGAAGAACCCGTAGATTATCCCATAGAGTGCAGCTGCGATACCCGATTCGGTGGGGGTGAATACACCAGCTACAATTCCGACGATGATAATTAGCGGCATGATCAGGGCGCCGATGGATCTTCCGAACTCATGGAAAAAGTTTCGGAAGCTGAATCGGTGTTGTGGCATGTCGTATTTTCGGATTCTATAGTATATGCCGTTGACTACCATGAGTGCCACACCGATGATGATCCCAGGAAGCAGCCCTCCTATAAATAGTTTCCCTACAGACAGTTCTGTATAGTAGGAGTACATGATCATAGCGATACTCGGTGGGATTATGGGACCAATCATCGAGGAAGATGCGGTCACTGCAACCGCATAGTCGGCATCGTACCCCTGTTTTGTCATAGAGGGAATCATGACCGAACCAATTGCAGATGCATCGGCGGCCCCTGAGCCTTGGATTCCTGCGAAAAGGATGGATGCGGCAATATTCACATGGGCTAATCCACCCTTGAACTGACCAACGATCGAATTGGCGAATGAGACGATCCGATCGGTGATCTTCGCCTCCATCATAACGTTTCCTGCAAATATGAAGAATGGGATCGCCATGAGTGCGAACGAATCGACACTCCCGAACAACTTGATTATGACCACCGAGAAGGGAATGTCGAGAGCGAAGATGAACACCACCGATGTGATGATCGTTGCCATGAAAATGGGGAATCCGAGTAGGATGAACAGGATGAGTACCAAGAATACCAGTGCAACGTGCAACATACTATTTCACTCCTTCAGGGGTGTTCTCTTTGAGGAACTCGGGGATATCTTCATCGGTGATCTCCTCTCCGCTCTCTTTTTTCCTGGAAAATGGGTGCTCTCCGTAGATGAGTATCAAGAGATAGTCAAAGAGGAGGTATGCGCAGCCGACAGGAATCGCTGCATAGAACCAAGAAATCGATATGGAGATATTCTGAAGCATGGCACGTGTGTTGGCAATCGTACGCAACGTTCCATGATAGATGATAAGACCAAGGGCCACGATCACGATGACGGTTGCACCTCGTTTCACCAGCTCGACACGTTCAGGTTTGAAGAGTTTCTTGATCAGAAAATCCATACTGAGATGGGTATTCTCCTTTGCTCCTAGGCTTGCTGCCAGAAAGACCATCCAGATATTCAATAGTCTCATGATCTCATCGCCCCATGGGAAGGGTCTGAGCTGGGCAGGGGAGAAATATCTGAGTACGATCTGGACAGTGCCGAGGGTGATGATCACGGTGAGTACCGCAATGATTCCTGTGACACGTATCGCATGGAATAGCTTGTAAATCTTTCGTAGCATATAGCCCCTCACTGTACAGCACGACACCCCCGACCGAAGTGGGGGAATCGTGCAGAATTAGATACATTGTTTCTACTGTATTGCAAGCAGTTTATCAATGAAGCTTGCCCAATTTGCTCCCTTAGCACGATATTCGTCGAGCATGGGCTTGGTTGCCTCCACGAATGCGTCCATATCCCGTGGTTGTGTGACAGTGAGACCTTCAGCAATCATTTTTTCGAGTGCAGCTTCCTGATCGGCAATGTCGAGTTCAGATTGATACTGAGCAGCCTTGTCTGCAGCATCCAGTACGATTTCTCGGAGATCTTCGGGGAGACTCTCCAGCCAATCGGTGTTGAAGAAGTAGTAGACTGCAGCCATGATGTGATTTGTCTCCGCCATGTAGTTTGCCACTTCGTGGAAGCGCATGGAGTAGATCATACTCGGCGAAGCTTCCATACCATCGATGACACCAGTGCTGATCGCGTTATAGATCTCATTCCAGTCGGTGGTCGTTCCTGAAGCTCCAAGTCTGTTGAACATAGAGATGTACACTGCGTTCGGACCACGCATTTTGAGCCCGGCAAGATCGGACAATTGATTGATCGGCTTGTTCGTCATCATATGTCTTGACCCCATAGACTGTCCTGCAACAGCGGTGAAGCCGTGTGGTTTTACGAGATTCGAGACCTCTTCTTCCATCCCTTTGAGAACTCTGAGGTAGTGATCGTTGTCTTCGAAGAGGTAGGGGAACTCGAACATCATGAGTTCGGGCACCCAGACTCCAGGACCTGTTCCCGGTGCAGCAACAACCATTTCTAGCGATCCGGTCTGAGCCATTTCGACCTGCTCTCTCTGGCTACCCAGTTCGGAACCATAGTTTGCAGTGGCCTTGATTCTTCCATCGGATGCTTCATTGACCAATTCAACGAAATAGGCGAGACCCTTACCGACAGTTCCTCCCGGTGCAAGGTTTGTGGATGTGCGCAGATTGTATACCTTCGACTCCTGAGAACCTTGGGCAAAGAGCGACAGCGTGCCTACGAAACACACGAGCATGAGAGCTACCAATAATTTTTTACGCATGAGAACCTTCCTTCTCTACAGCGAAGATGTTTGCTGCAGATATGATTTTCGCTGGATTTCTCACAGAAATCCGTTTTTTCTTTGTTTTCGTATGGAGCAACGAGTCCCATATCCCGAGCAGGTACTGAGATCCGAGAGCACGGTCATATAATCCATAACCGGGCAGAGACACCTCGTTCCAGATCGCTCGACCATGATCGGGGCGAATGACGCCATCGAAACCGACATCGTACAGAGCCTCCATGATGGCATACAGATCGAACGAACCGTCGGAAGAGAAGTGTGCCGCCTCTTCGAATACTCCCGGCGCTGTGTGTCTGAGATTTCTCACATGGGCGAATGCTATTCTATTTCCCAATGACCTGATTATATCCACGAGCGGGTTGTCCGGGTTGCTTCCGAGCGAGCCTGTGCAGAGCGTCGCGCAGTTGTATGGACTATCCACCGCTCCGAGAACCCGCTCGAGGTCTCTCCGATTCTTGACGATTCTCGGTAGTCCGAATACCGACCATGGGGGATCATCGGGGTGTATGGCCATCCGAATTCCCGTCTCTTCACAGATCGGAATGATTGCTTCGAGGAAATAGACTAGATTTTGGAACAGGTGTTCTTCGGTCAGGTTCCGATACATTCCCAGCAGTTCCCGTATTTCACCCAGCCGTTCAGGTTCCCAGCCGGGTAGCAGGAAGTCGTTTGATTTCTTACCCATCTCATGGAGCATCTGATCCGGCTTGTAGGTCTCTAGAATCTGTTGGTCGTAGGCGAGGACCGTTGAGCCGTCCTCACGTACCTTTGCGAGGTCTGTACGTGTCCAGTCGAACACCGGCATGAAATTGTAGCAAACCAGATCGACTCCCACCGTAGCCAAGTTTCTCAACGTCTGACGGTAGATATCGATGTAGTGATCGCGTTGATCGGTTCCTGCTTTTATAGAGTCGTGAATGTTCACACTCTCTATTCCATGCAATTGGAGCCCTTGACTTTCGATCATTTTCGCCAAATCCTGAATCCGCTTAATTGGCCAAGGCTGACCGGCAGCCAGATCGGGCAATGTAGTAACTACACCCGTTACACCGGGGATCTGCCTGATTGATTGTAGGTTCACACTATCGAACGATGGACCGAACCATCGCAAAGCCATTTTCATGTTGGTGACTCCTCTTGCTTTCCGCTTCGTGAACAGACTAGCATGCTAGTATACCAATTGCAAGAAAAAAATCTCCTCTCCCAAAATTTTTCGCTGAGCATTCCAAGATGGTAGGGGCGGCTAGATCGACTCCTCCAGGGTTTTGACGAAGCAGCGTCTTCTCTTATGCTGGCGCACCTGAAACAATTTCCATTGTGACTGGACATTCACGTTCTCTTCAAGCTCAGGACCGGTTTCTGCAAAATGGACACCATGTTCCATTGCTTTTTTCACCCCCTCGTTGATGATCACTGCATTCACCCCGCGCCCTTGATATGCCGGTTTCACAGCGATAAGGTACATATCAAGAACTGTATGGTGTCTCATCGATCGGAGTATCCGATACCAACCGAGTGGGAAGAGGCGTCCTTTCGATTTCTTCAGGGCCGTTGACAGCGAGGGAGCCATGATACCGAAGCCGAGTACCTGATCCTCTGCATCTACCACAATGAAGATGTAGTCGAGAGAGATGAGTCCGATGAACTGTTTCACAGCTCTGTCGATCTGTTTGTCGGAAAGAGCAATGAATCCGTGCAACGCTGCGAATGACTCATTGTACATGTGGAACATCTGTTTCGCGTAGGGCACGACTGCTCGTTTCGTTTTGAATTCAAGGAGGCGGTATCCGTTTCTTTTCATGGCAAGATTGCAGATGCGCTCGATTCTATCGTCGATCTTCTCAGGTACCGCAATGCGATATTCGACCCAGTCGACATCCTTTGAAAAACCCAGTTTCTGTAGATGCTCTTCATAGTAGGGGTGATTGTAGAGCGTGATGAGCATTCCCGTCTCTTCGAAACCCTCGACAAGGAGACCTTGCTTGTCCAGATTGGAAAAGCCAATAGGTCCGATCATCCGATTCATACCATGTTCTCTTGCCCAACAGGTGATGGCGTCGAAGAGTTTTTTCGAGACCTCAAAGTCGTCGATGACATCGTATCGGTGGAAGCGGACGGTTCGCTCGTGCTTCAATTCGTTCATCCTATGGTTAATAAGACCGGAGATCCGTCCTACCGGACGCCCGTCGGCGAAGGCGAGGAAGCAGATGGTCTCTACATAGTCGTAAGCAGGGTTTTTCTTTGGATTGAAACTCCTTTTCTCATCCTGGATCAAGCTCGGTATGTACTGAGGTGTGTCGGCGTACAGATTGATGGGGAAGGTGTGGAAGGTGTGCCAGTCGGCCCTGGTGGTCACCTCGCGTACGATGATCATGGAATGGCCTCCTTCGAATCGGAGTCGTACTCGTACTCCCTCTGGTCCGTAGTGGACCGAAAGAGTGTTCGCATGTATTGTGGTCTCTCGCATATGGTATGGTACTGAACACTCTAAGTCAATGTGTCAAGATAATATGGATTGGTGATTTTTTCTCCTGTCTCGTGTGTTTCCCACGTATAAGTTATCCGAGAAAAGATTGACAGGTGCTGTCAGCCGATGATAGTACTATGCTAGTATGCCAATAGAGAGGTCGCAATGTTACAAGTTCTTGAACGTGGTGCGCGTGAAAGTGCCCGCGATTATGCCTACAGAGTTATTCGTTATAATATTCTCGAGTTGTTTCTCGTTCCTGGAACCACGGTTTCGGAGAAGATCCTGTGTGATCAGCTCTCGATAAGCAGGACTCCTGTTCGGGAGGCTCTGCTTGACCTCTCGCGTCAGAAACTGGTGGACATTGTTCCACAACGGGGTACGACAGTCTCACTGATCGATCCGAAGATGGTCGAGGAGGGGCACTTTCTCCGTGAGCTTGTCGAGCTTGAAGTGGTTCGACAGGTGAGCCGCATGATCGATGAACGAGATTTCCATGCACTTGAATCGAACGTCATGATGCAAGAGTATCATGGGAAACACAACGATATTGACCAGTTCATCCACCTGGACAACGATTTTCATAGAACCTTATTCAGGATTTGTGATCGAGAAGCCACGTATCGTGTTGTTACCGACTTTCAGGCACATTTCGACCGAGAACGGAAATTGAGTCTGCATTTCGTTTCGATTGAGGATCTGGTCACCGACCATAAGGCCATTCTCGAGGCCATTCGGAGAGGGGATGGATCAATAGCCGCTACAGAAATGCAACGGCATCTCGATCATGTCTTGATTGACCAAAAACTCCTCATTGACCGGTTTCCCCAATATTTCGCAAAGTGAATCAGCTATCTGCGTCTTTTCCGAGCGTAATATCGGTAGTTGCAAAATTCTCGACACTCCTCTTCTTCTCGTGAAAACGTGGCATGCTCGAAACGAGTCCCTCTCTCGTATACAGAGGATCGTTCTTGTCTATCGGAAGAGCAACCGTCCTTTTCTCTACAGACGCCTTGTAGATTGCCATAATGAGTTCAATGGTATTGCGACCCTGTACTCCGTCTATGAGCAGTGGTTCTTCCCCTCTGATTGCCGAGAACACATTGTGAATTTGTCCCGCATGTCGTTCGTATGTCACTGAAGGTAGTGACTCGTACGCAGCATCTACACTGAGAGCCATGCTTTCGTCATCGACAGGGAAGCCGTTTTCGAGCGGTTTCGATGCGGCGACTTTCCAGGGTGAGGAGAGTCTTGCCTGCTCTGTCTGGAAGATGATCTGCTGTCCTTCGTCGTGTGCGACTATCGATGCTGTTACCTGAGCGAGCATCTCAGGGTAGGCAAGAACGCCGATCGCCAAGTCCTCGCATTCTGAGTTGTCGTGTCCGACATTTCTCATGACAGCGGTCACTTCCTGAGGCATGCCCACCATCCACTGGAGCAGATCCAACTGGTGCACCGCATGACTGGTCGTGCAACCGCCACACTCTTTTTCCCAGGTTCCACGCCACCAGAGGTCGTAGTAGTTCTGACCTCTCCACCAGAGTGAGTTCACCGTTGCATGGAGGACTTTCCCTCCGATACCGTCGTCCAGCAGTGTCTTCAACCGCATCATCGGTGTTCTGAACCGGTTCTGAGCAATCGGGGAGAGAATCACCCGGTTCTTTTCCGATGCTGCTATCATGGCATCGCACTCAGCAAGGGATGGTGCCATGGGTTTCTCCACGAGGACGTGTTTCTTAGCTTCCATTGCCGCAATGGATACTTCGGCATGGAGATTCGGCGGGAGACAGATCGAGACGATATCTATATCCTGCCGTTTCAACAGTTCTGCATAGTCGTTGTAGATGTCTGCTTTCAAGTCCATTTCGTCTGCAAGTGCCCGGGCTTTGTCGGGATAGATGTCGCAGAGTGCCAGCACACTGCACTCTTCAGGAAATTGTTCGTAGGCCAAGATATGGGCTTTTGCAATGGCTCCAACGCCAATTATCGCCACACCAAATTTCGATTTCATGTATCTTCCTCCCAGTATTCAGTTACCGTATGGTATATAACCATGCTTGTTCAATTCTGTATACCACCTAGCGCATTCTAGCATGCTAATATACTGAAAGCAAACACACGGATGATACGCTAACACTGAAATCGAGAAAATCTACATAGCCAGTGGTCCTCGGAGGTGGTACAATGCAAGACAAGGAGTCAGAATTATGGATAACTCGGAAATCTTCGCTCGGCTCTGTAACACGGCCGAAGAGTGTGCGGCCGGTACCGACCTCGAGCCTCTACTGGTCCAGATCAGAGATGTCAATGAAACGGATGAAGAGGGTCATTCACCTCTTTGGTATGCTTCTATTCATAATCCGAATGTCTCGGTTGTAGAGACTCTGCTCAAGGCGGGAGCAGAGAACTCGGTCGATCTGGTGAGCCTAGCGGTAATAAACAACCCGAACCCCGATGTCGCTCTCTATCTGTACGGACGGTTACCGTCAATCTCTCAAGATGACAAGAATCTGCTGTTTCTGCTGAGTGCAGCGGCAAATACCCACGATCGCTTGGTCAGGTTCTTTCATGAGCAGGGAGCTGACATCGACACGACCATGCCTATGGATCTCTATCTTGAACCGCATACCGATGAGCCTTATGATATGGAGTTCGATGAATTGTGGTTGAACGATGACCAATCTGTGGAACAAAATGCGCTCGTGGTGGCAATCTACGAGAATCCAGAACCGATAGAGATGGTTCGTACCCTTCTTGAACTCGGCGTTCAGGTGAATGCTGTCGATTCAGAGGGGTACCCTGTCATCATTCATGCGTTGGACGATGTCGAGATAGTTATGGAATTGCTCGCAGGTGGGGTCGATGTGAACACCCAGGATATCCATGGCATGACTCCTCTCATGCATGCCTGTGCGGCCGATGTGAACGATGTTGCGCTTTTACTTATACCGAAGACCATCGATGTCAATATGAAATCAAACACAGGGGAGAGTGCGCTTCACTATGCACTCGGGTGTCATTTGGATGACAATACCATGGTTGTTAAGGCGCTCATCGAGGCAGGTTGCAATGTGAATGAGCCAGATGGTGAGGGTCTGCTTCCACTAGAAATTGCCCGATTCAACTATTGTTCCGATCAGATCATAGAGTTGCTCATGAAAGCTGGTGCCCGCATGGGGGAGGTTTCTTGACCTTATGCGCTCCAATCTTCTACGATGTGCGCATGCAGAAATCATTGACTATATATACAGACGGTGGGTGTTCGGGAAATCCTGGTCCAGGCGGATGGGCTTTCATTGTATATGAGGGAGATTCCGAGCTGACTGCTCGCAGTGGTGGCGAGGCTCAGACAACAAACAATCGCATGGAGCTTACCGCAGTGATCGAGGCGCTACGCTATGTCGTTTCACTCGGTGTGCCTATCGAAGCAGTGGAAGTGAACACCGATTCGCAGTATGTGAAGCAGGGCATCACCCTCTGGATACACAACTGGAAAAGAAATGGTTGGCGTACCGCATCGAAAGCGCCGGTCAAGAATCGTGAGTACTGGATGGTTCTGGACGAATTGGCTGCAAAGCTACCGGTAACCTGGCGCTGGGTTAAAGGACATGCAGGTATAGAGCTCAATGAGCAGTGTGATCTGATGGTTCGCCAAGAGATGGATCTCCTGCTGAACAATTCCTGATTGGCCATATGAAGCAGAATATCACGTATCTCCGTTATATAGGTAATGGAGGATGTGTATGCGCATGTATAGTTTCGTTAGTCATGGATTTCATGGTGATTTCATTGTTGTGGAAGCAGATTTAAGGAAGGGTTTTCCCGGGTTCGACGTAGTCGGGTTGCCCGATAGCGCCATTCGTGAATCGAGAGAACGTGTGAGAAGCGCTCTGAGGAACACTGGAGCATCGGTTCCTCAGAAACGGGTCCTCATCAATCTAGCTCCTGCAAGTATACGCAAAACCGGCTCGCAACTCGATCTTGCGATAGCACTTGTCATTTCACTCGCTCAGCAGGTTGCTGCAGGAGAGGTTCCCCCCGTGCAGGATATTCCGGTTCTGGTCGTAGGAGAGTTGGCGCTTGATGGTTCGGTAGTTCCTATTCAAGACGTACACACTGCGATTGCTGCGGCTCAGGACCATGGATGTTCCATGGTGATTGTTCCTAGGCAAGGAGAGGGGCCTCTTCCAGATTTGGTCTACGAGGTCTCCACTTTGCATGAAGCGGTCCAAGCGGTGAAGCAGCTGCTTGCCGGATCGATTAGTTTTTCCGTAGAACGGTATCCTGCACCACAGTATGAGGGGGACTTGCCGACATTCGATATCGTGGCGGGGCTTGAAGGAGTGCAGAATGCCCTTTCCGTTGCTGCCGCAGGTGGGCACCATGCGCTTCTTTTCGGTCCTCCGGGTGCAGGGAAGACTCTCTGTGCCACCTGTTTCGCCTCTCTTTTGCCCCCTCCGGATGATCTATTACAGCAGGAAATCCTTAGAATACGCTCCTCTCTTGGAGAATCGGTTCCCAATGGCGAACTGAAGAGGGCGGTGAATCTACTTCCAATTACCTGCCCACGTGAATCATTTCCTATTGAAGTTGCCAAGAGTCATGGTGGTGTCCTGATTGTGGATGAGATATCCCGTATGTCGAAAGGGATCCTAGAACAATTGCGTGAAGTCTGTGATCGGCGGAGTACCACGATGAGGGCTGCTAGGAAGTCGAGTGAGTTTCCTGCGATCTTTCAGATGATTGGAACTATGCATGCATGTCCCTGTGGGGAGCTCGGCCTTCCTGATGGACGCTGCTCCTGTTCCCTCGCTGCGATACAACGGTATTGGCGCAAGCTTGGTGCAGGATTGCTCGATCGATTCGCGATCCGTTTTCCTGTGGATCCCACCATGGATTCGGAAATTGATGACCTAGACCTATCACTGGATGCTGCTTATGATCGCCAGAAGAGAAGGTATCGCGAAGTTGCACCGGAAATACGTGTGAATGCCGATCTCATGCACGCTGTAACGTTACGAAACGCATTCATGGATGAGAGCACGTTGAAGACCATTGCTGGACGATTGGAAGGGCGGGCAAGTTTTCGAGGAATATTGCTTACCTATACAGTCGCTCGTACCGTAGCTGACCTGTTGGACGAGAGCCTGATTGGAGAGCTTGCGATCGAAACTGCAATTGACCTCCGTCGTTTTGGGACCTATGATTTCTACTGGAGGAGTTTCTGATTCGTGTTGACACAATAGACACATCTTGGTACTATCCAATTCGTTCGTCTTGGGCCACTAGCTCAGCTGGTAGAGCAACGCCCTTTTAAGGCGTGGGTCACTGGTTCGAACCCAGTGTGGCTCACAAGGTGTCAGGGGTAAACAGATTACTCTGACACCTTTTTTTTTCAAGGAGCATAGTATGGGGCACAGAGAGTCTGATTACATGGAAATTGCAGAAAACCTTCGCACGAGCGGATACAATTGTGCACAAACTGTAGCGTGCACCTTTTCATCTGAAATAGGGGTGGATCGTACAGTGCTCTATAGGATTTCTGAAGGGTTCGGTAGTGGCATGGGAGGTAACGATGGTACGTGTGGAGCTCTCAGTGGAGCTATCATGGTACTTTCGTTCCTGCTGAGTTCCGGTGACCCGGCTGTTCCATCAAAACAAGACACCTACCACTGGATCAAGAGTTTCCACAATACGTGGAGCGAGCGGTTCGGTTCACCAATCTGTAGTGTGATTAAGGGAAACGATACTGGCGTACCGCTTTACGAGTGTGATAAACTGATTCGAGAGACGGTTCATATGACCTTTCAAACAATTCAGGATATAGGGGAATATTATGCAGAACTTCAGTTATCACACACCGACGAAAGTACTGTTCGGTAGAGGCGTTGAACACTCTGTCGGTGCAACACTCGCCGAGGCTGGCTATAAGAGAGTGCTCATCCACTATGGAGGGGGCTCAGTGGTCACCAGCGGTCTGCTCAAACGTGTCACCGACAGTCTCGTAGAGGCGGGGGTCTCCTATGTCAAGCTTGGTGGTGTATCACCAAACCCGAAAATCGGTCTTGTACGTCAAGGAATAGACCTTGCGAAAAAAGCACAGATTGATATGATCGTTGCTGTTGGTGGAGGGAGTGTCATTGATTCTGCAAAGAGCATAGGTATTGGATTGGCACACGACAGGGATCCTTGGGAGATGATTGAGAGTCGTACTGCACCGGTGGCGCGCACTCCTTTAGCTGTGGTCCTTACGCTATCGGCTGCCGGAAGTGAGATGAGTCACTCACATGTTATCACCAATCCGGAATTGAAACTCAAACGAGCACTCAACAGCGATCTGCTTAGACCCGATTTCGCCTTTGAGAACCCGGAATACACTATGACGGTGAATGCATATCACACTGCATGCGGAGTCGTAGATACCATGATGCACACGCTCGAGCGTTATTTCACACCGGATACGGATACTGATTTGACAGATCGGATCGCCGAAGCAATACTCGTTTCCGTGAAACGTGCGGGAAAAGTTGCTATTCAGGATCCGAATAACTATGAAGCCCGAGCAACGCTCATGTGGGCATCGAGCCTCTCGCACAATGGAATAACGGGGTGTGGGAAACAATCGACGTTTCCTGCTCATATGATGGAGCACGATGTATCCGGCCTACACGATGAGGTGACACATGGCGCTGGTCTGGCTGTGATCTTTCCAGCTTGGGCACGGTACGTCTATACCTACGATGTCAGAAAGTTCGCCCAACTTGCCGAGCGCGTGTGGAACATCGAGATGGATCATGAGCATCCTGAGCGGACGGCGCTCGAGGGTATCGAGGCGATGAGCGATTATTTCACCAGTCTCGGCATGCCTCGAACCATGAGCGAACTGGGAGTCGATGCCTCCGAGTTTGCTCTCATTGCAGATATGACGACCAGCAAGAATACAAAACCGCTCGTATCCTATATTCCACTCACCAGTGAGCGAATTGTAGAAATCTATAGGAGTGTCATGTAGCGTTGATTGGAACGGATTGACCGGGATAA
>Ga0334894_1002448_pt1 | contig 12495 bp, 16 predicted proteins | sample GraSluR3_MG_6_FD_207225 | JGI IMG/M metagenome (GOLD analysis project Ga0334894, IMG submission 207225) | Sludge microbial communities from methane-producing bioreactor in Wageningen University, Netherlands - Granular Sludge_12_05 R3 | ecosystem: Engineered > Bioreactor > Anaerobic >... | reverse complement strand
GCGTTAAATACAGCCCCTCGATAAAAAAAATCATAACAGGAGCAATTATCAGTAGCGTATGCACCAGCTGCTAAAATCAAAACCGATACAAACACCAGGAACGTTAGATATCTTCTAATTTTCATATAACTCCTATTTTCGTAATTCCTTAATTCTGCAATTTCTTAAAAAGTTTTATAACTTTGCTTTTGCAGTTTTTAAACTCTAAGACTTAATCATTTTTCTAAATATTCAGCTATAACCAGCATTTCATAATCTTCAGTGCTTAATGGATCATTTCTACTGAATTCCCCCAGTTTACAGCCGTAAATATCAATTTTGTTGAAATCTATGGATTTTAATAGCCAGGTGATCTCTGAGGGCACATAGTACCGTTCGTTACAGTTAAGATTCATTTTAGTGCCATCATCTCCTTCGATTTCCATCTGATGTATGTCCCGGAAGGTCATGAGGTCAAATGTGTTTTCTTCACTTTTATTTTGAGATGTAGAATTGGAGTTTATGAAATCTTTGACTGAATGGAATAATGGAAACAGACCATTGAGGGTGGTGAAGATTAATTTACCCTTTTTATTCAGTGAACGGGCTGCACTTTCTAAGATTTGGAAGTTCATCTCGTCAGTTTCCATTAATGAGAATCCACCTTCACATAGCATGATAACCAGATCAAACTCTTCCTCAAATGGGAGATTTCTGGCATCAGATTGTCTGAAATCTATCTCAAATCCAGCATTACTAGCATTTTTCCGGGCTTTTCCTAGCATATTCTCTGATAGATCAACACCAGTTACCTCATAGCCTCGCTTGGTGAGTTCAATGGCGTGGCGGCCAGTTCCACAACCAACATCAAGTATTTTACAATTTTTATCGTAATTAATTTCTTTTTCTATGAAATCAACTTCCCCCAAAGTTCCCTGGGTGAATATTTCAGCTTCATATTTTTCAGCATAATTGGAAAATAGTTCCTGGTACCATTGTTTCACATTATAGCCCCCTATATTTATTTAATTACTTTTTCTTGTATTGATCAATAATATCCGGATTAGTAACTTATTAAAATCTTTAAATATTTAATATCTGGGTTTAATCTTTTAAAATAACTTAAAAACCAGATCAATGGTTAAAAAAGTTCATCACCACTTTGATGGTCGAATGCAGGGTGCAGGTCAAAGCGTACTGCCCCCACCAGTGCCTTTCCATTCACTGCCTGGGTAATTCTGGCTGTTCCTTCATTACCAAAACCAGCGCATAGTTCAATAGCTGTAACTCCCTCTGCGACTAATTTTTGTGCTACTTTTTCTGCTTCATCGTAACTTTTAACCCCAACCACTGATAGTTCAACCACTGGCGAATCAATTACTGCTCGATGTTTTTCAGGATCATTGTCCGGTGCAATGAATATGAAGGCGGCTTTAACTGACATGGTCTTATTTTTTAGGTGGCAGGTTTAATAATTATTATTCTGTGAAGGCCAATATAAGAAACATACAAATTAGTATTATAACCTTGAACACTTACCAATAAAATAACCAGATTTGGGGTAAATCTGGATTCAGAAGGATTTTTATGGGCTTTTTAACACCAAAATTTAAATATGATCCTCTTAAATCGCTTCTAGAATTGGGTGATGAAGTGATTGTTTATTTTACCAGGAGGGATTTGTTGGATGAGAAAGTAAGTCCCATCCACCATATCTGGGATTTACCAGAAGTCCAGATAATACTGCAAAAACAACTTGATGATGGTTCATGGCCATCAAAATATGGAAATAAGCAAACTGGAGTTAAATATTCTTTAATCGAAACCTGGAAAGCGTTAAGATTTCTGGTACAGCAGTATGAAATGGATAATACTCATCCCGCTATCCAGATGGCAGCAGAGTATATTTTCTCCTGTCAAACTGATGAAGGAGATATAAGGGGTATTTTAGCCAACCAGTACGCCCCTTACTATACCGGGGTCATAATGTATCTTTTAATTATGGCCAGTTATCAACATGACCCGCGCATCAAAAAAGGATTTCAATGGCTCCTGGATATGAGACAATATGACGGAGGATGGGTTATTGGCAGTCCGGGCATCATTGGAATTCCTAATCTCAGTAGAAATGAATTAAACGATTTAACCTCTAATAGAAATAGAGAAACTTTCAGGGTATTCGATAGATCCAAACCATTCTCTGCAGCAGGCACGGGAATGGTTCTCAGGGCTTTTTCCGTTCATCCCACCTACAGAAGATCGGAGGCGGCTTTAACTGCGGCTAGTCTTTTGAAATCTAAATTCTTCAAAAAGGATAACTGGGCTTCCTACCAGCATCCTGATAATTGGATAAGATTTCAGTATCCCTTCTGGTGGACCAACCTGGTATCGGCACTGGATTCACTGTCCCTAATGGGACTTTCCAGTGATGACCCCAATATTAAAAAGGCCCTGAAATGGCTCATTGAACATCAACAACATGATGGATTATGGAAAGTTTCTTATTCGAAAATCCATAAGTCACCGGATAATGACAGGACATTAAATTCCAGATTATGGATTACCCTAGCCATATGTAGAATTTTTAAACAATTTTACCAGATTTTTTAAGGATTAAACAGGAGGATCACCACTTTGTTATACCGGAATTTTGGAAAAACAGGAGAAAAAGTTTCCATACTTGGCTTTGGATGTATGCGACTTCCAATACTGGATGATAACCCTAAAAAAATAAACGAACTTTTGGCACGGAGCATGCTCCATTATGCACTGGATCATGGTGTGAACTATGTTGACACTGCCTACCCTTACCATGGCGCCTCGGCAACCGAGGGTGGGATGAGTGAAATATTCCTTGGAAACACATTAAAAGATGGTTACCGGGAAGATGTGTATCTTTCCACCAAGTTACCCAGCTGGCTAATCCAGAAGAAGGAGGATTTAAACTACTACCTTGATGAGCAACTCCAACGACTTCAAACAGACCAGATTGATTTCTATCTCTTACATGGCCTTGGTCACAGTACTTGGAATAACTTGAAAAAATTTGATGTGTTAGAGTTCATGGACTCTGCTATAGATGATGGTAGAATAAAATATGCGGGTTTTTCCTTTCATGACGAACTTAAACTTTACAAGGAGATTGTAGACTCTTACAAGTGGAGTTTTTCCCAAATACAGTACAACTACATGGATCAGGACTTCCAGGCTGGGAGAGAAGGACTGGAATACGCAGCATCCCATGATCTGGGAACAGTGATCATGGAACCACTTCGTGGTGGTTGCCTGGCCAAAAACATCCCCCCGGATATTCAGACCATATGGGATGGAGCTCCAGTTAAAAGAACATCAATAGAATGGGCATTACGTTTCCTCTGGGACCAGAGCAACGTGGACGTGGTTTTAAGTGGTATGAGTGCTATGGAACATGTGATGGAAAATATCATGATTGCCGAGGAGGGAAGTGTCAATAGTCTAACCCCTGAGGAGAGGGATCTGATTCAGAAGGTTAGAACAGCTTACCAGGCCCGGACCCATGTAGGTTGCACTTCCTGCAATTACTGCATGCCCTGTCCCGATGGGGTGGATATTCCCCTGAATCTGAATTTGTTAAATGATGTGTACTTGTACCAGAATATGGAAAAACCCATGGGAAATTATTCTTTCCTAACCGCTAAGAAACAGAGCGCAGCTTTCTGTACGGAATGCGGTGAATGCGAGGATAAATGCACACAAAACATTGAAATAAGAAAATATCTTAAAGAAACCAAAAAAACATTGGGAAAAAAATAAATGTAAAAACTGAGACAGAAATGGAGGGAAGTATATGAAGAACGATTATCACATCAACCTTGAAAAATATTCTTTGGATAAATTTAAAAAAGACCTAGAAGAATCCAAGCTGATTCCCAGTAGAAAAATATTAAAAGAGGATATTAGTAACAGATTTAGAGTTTTTAAAGACAATGATATTATTAATCTTCAAGATCTGGTAAATGTGTTAAAAACTCCTAAAAAAGCCAATCCTGGCGTACCCCCATGAATTCCAGCGATTCAGCTGATAATTAAATAATTGATCTTTGTGAAAGGTTATGGTATCCTACTGGGAATTTAAAGTCCATTGTTTCCATTTATATCACCAATTTGACTAGATGATTTATAAAACCCTTTTTCACAGAAAGTATTGATTATAGCCCCACTTTCTGTGCCCAAAATTCGCTCAATAAAATAGAATAGGGCCATGAATCTTCTCATGAATTCAGGAGAATTCGGGTCAAGATCATTTACTCCTTGGAGAATCAAAGCTGTTACTCCCATATATGCTCTAGATGCTTCTTCAGGGTATTTGGTGTTAAAAACACCTTCTTCAACACCCTGTTGAATTATACGCGCAGTAGGTTCAATAGTCTCTGAAGATATCCTTTGATTGAACTTAATTTGTAAGTGAGCGCACTTTCCTTCCTCGATATAGTCCATTATTCCCTTATGATCTCCTGTAAATGATGAAGTAAATTCAAATATTGCCAATAATTTTTCTATAGCGGTTAAATTCTCTTGATTGGCTATATTTTCCATTCTTTCAATAAGGATATCCAGATATTTGTCGGTGATTGCATCCAGTATTGCTTCTTTTGACTTAAAATAATAATAGAAAGTGCCCTGTGCTACACCTGTTTTTTTAACTATATCCGATACTGCAGTCTCTTCGTAACCATGTTCAAGGAACAATTTCTCTGCAGCATCCATTAGCTCTTTGCGCCTTATTTCAGGATCTTTTGTTACTCTCATAATATTACCCAATACCATTCAAAGCAATTATTGATATTGGTATGTGGGAAGTATGAATTATCCCTTTGTTCTCCATCTGAAACAAAAAATACCTACGAAGAAGAATATCAAAGTATAACCGAGAACCCAATAGAAATCTGTGACTATATCAAAAAAGCCAGATCCGTTCAAAACAGCTCGAGCAGCATCAATGGCATATGCAAAAGGAAGTGTATAGCCAATTGTCCCAAATATTCCTCCAACCATTTTTAAATCCATCCAACATCCACCAAATATAGATATGAAAACTATCACTATTGAACTCACCCCTGGCGCCTGTTTTTCTGTGAAAAGGGATCCTATTATCATTCCCAAACCAATACAACCCAAAGCCATGGTAAAAATAATAATTATGGCAAATAAAAGGTTTGAATTAATTGTAACTCCATAAAAGCTCCCAATTGAAAAACAGATTGTGATCTGAAGGACTGCTATTGGCAAAAATGGCAGAATGTAGGCTGATATGAAATCCAATGATGTAAGAGGTGTGGTCAGAAGCCGGGTTAAAAATGCGCTCTCACGATCTTTTGCTAAAAGCATGGCTGAGAACAGGGTTAAAAATCCAAAACTAAACACTGCAACTGCAGGTGTTAATCCATTGGCTGTGAAAATCCCTATTGGGGCATTTTTACTAATTGAAATAAAAAGTATCAAGAAAACAGCGGGCATTGCTACTCCAAAAGCAATAGAAAGAGGATCACGATATATCTCCTTAAGATTTCGGCTAGCAAGACTTAAAAATCGCATTAATTCACCCCTTCTCCGGTTAGTCTAAGATAAACATCATCTAAAGAAGGTTCTTTCATTGAAATCCATTCAATTTTTACTCCTTCAGAACGTAAATAATCAACTATCTCGTCAAAAATCAATTCCTGGGCCTCTATCTTGATTCCGCCATCAATCACAGTAATATTAGGATAAATCTTTTTTAATCCTTGAATATCTGCAGTGATAATATTTTGTCCTTTAATTATCATGGTCTGCATCCCATAGACATTTTCTTTAAGTTCTTGAGGCGTTCCCTCCGCAATAATAGTGCCTTGGCGAATTATTGCAACCCGGTCAGCAAGAGCATCTGCTTCTTCAAGATAATGTGTGGTTAAAATGATTGTTTTTTCCCCTTTCAAATGCTCGATCTGCTCCCAGATAGCTCTTCGAGCCTGAGGATCTAAACCCAAAGTTGGCTCATCAAGGAAAAGTACTGGAGGATCAGAAATTAATGCCATTGCTATACTTAATCTACGCTGCATCCCCCCTGAAAACTTCTGCACCTGTTCGTTCGCCCTTTGAGTAAGGCCCATTAATTTTATTAGCTTTTTTGCCCTTTTTTCTGTCTCTTGCTTTTTCAATCCATTTACACCACCCATTAAGATAAGATTTTCCCAGGCTGTTAAATGACATGCAATGGCCGTTTCTTGGGGTGATACATCGATTATTCGTTTAACTTCTGAATAATTTTTCTTTATATCATAATTCATGATGGTGGCAGTTCCAACTGTTGGTTTAAGAAGACATGAAAGCATTTTTATTATGGTGGTTTTGCCTGCGCCATTAGGTCCAATCAGAGAAAAAACATCTCCTTTTTTCACTGCCAGATTGATTTCATCTACTGCTTTGCGACTTCCAAAAGTCTTAGTTAGACCAAAGGTTTTAATCGCATATTCATTCTCACCTTCATGATTACTCATGGATATCCTCCTAACACCTAAACTAGCAAACTTGTTGCATTTTGAAATATAAGTATTGACTGATTGTCAGTCATTTATGATATTATTGTATTTATAATTTGTTATTATTTGAGATCATTTACTGTACTTTCAGAATAATCTACGGCTTAAAAAATAGAAATCCATTAATGGATTAAATTTATGATTAAAGAATTTAATTTGAAAGCTTTATCAAACTTCGACCAACCATAATCAACCATATCATCAAAAGTACGCCAGAAACTATGGCAAAGATAAGAAGAAGGGTAAGTTCTGTTGGTAGTAGGATCATTCTGACATACTCAGCTAAAGAAATTGCAAATGCTAAAATTCCCACGTACGCTGTTTTATTGCCGAAATTATTGCCCCTTAACATGACAGTCGACATAATAATCCCTGCAATTGAAATGAGCAATAAACCCATATTAAAACCCCCCACAGCACGTTGACCACTATTAACCAACAACGTCTGTCCTGCTGCAAGTATAATGGTCTTCTGGGCCTCTGTTGTAGCAGCCACATATTGGTTACTTAAATTAAGCATGGAAAAAGAGTTGTTGGTTGAAAGAAAGATAGCAATCCCTAAAAAGGCCATGAAAATAGCAATTACCATGTAACTTTCATTAAATCGTCTGAGGGCAAAATAAATGGCCAGGAACATTGTGATAAAAAGAATGTAGGCAATGACTTCCAATAGATAAAAATCGATTAATCCGATTATTTTATTGGTCTGAAGTAATGTAAAGTAGTCTAACACAGTGGCAGGTTGTGGCCAGATGGTGAAAACAATAATTTCAATTAGAAGTAACACTGCCGCCATGATAGCTGCCATTCCACCGACAGTATATAGACTTCTACACTTTGAATCTTCAGATTCCATACTATCCCCCATTAAATTTTATTCTCATAAATTTAATTGAACAATTTTAAAGCCCAGTATGCCACCCAGCATACACAAAAAGTAGTCAAAGACCAGGAACATGAACATCATCAACCCCCGGAGGAATCCGAATTGCTGCCATGCAGTTTGTAAGGCTAGGATTACTGCATCCCCTAAGCCAAATACGTCAAAAAAGGTTGTTAAATTGTGTAAAAAGCCCATGCATAGAACTATAATAGAATACTGTTAAGAAAATAGCTCCAGTCAGAACGCCGTGTTTGGATTTGGGTGTGCCAATTTTTTTGGCAATGATAAATCCTGCAACAACTGACAGGGGAAAATCCACCAGAATAGCCCCAAGGGTTTCAACAATAATTAAAGTCATACCAGCCGAGATGGGTTGTAGAGTATGAAACATTACAGAAATCACTGTTTCCCCCAAAAAAAGTCCAAACAAAGCAGGGATTATGGTTCCTAAGAGAAATGCATTCCTGTGTTCTTGAATAAATTCCAAGGAACTTAAAACTGATTTTATTACCATGAAAACATCTTTATGGTTTTCCATTTATTTGTCTAAATTTTGCTAGTTTACTTCTTATAACTATTTATTTATCTATTCCCATTTAATAACCTTATCTAAGTATGTTTATTTCTAACTTATTTTTGGTTTTGTTTTCATGAATAAATCTATTAAAAAGGATTTACCGTCATGATAAATAGCCATCATTGCTTATTTAATGAATAAAAAATAAAAATAACTTTGGAATGAATAAGCATTGGCTTATCTGAAAAATATAAACCCTAAATAAAAATCTGTAGAATGGTAAAATATGCGTGATGAAAGATTTATTAGAGAGCACAGGGGCGGACCTCTAAAAAAGGAACAACATTACCAGTTAATTGAATGGGCTTGTGACTGTTCAGAACATGTCTTGAATCTTTTTGGTGAAAGAATAGATGAAAGACTACTAAATGCAATAAAAACAGCCAATAAATGGAAAAATGGACAGGCTTCAGTTGGTGATGCTAGAAAAGCTTCATTGGGGGCAATTGCAGTGGCCAACGAGTCTGCAGATCCTGTTGCCATTGCCGTGGCCCGTTCAGTGGGACACACTGTGGCCACTACCCATATGGCTGATCATTCCTTGGGAGCAGCATGGTATGCCTTAAAAGCTGTTAAAAATGCAGGTAACTCACCATATAAAGAGAAAAAATGGCAAAACCGGCAGTTACCATCGGAAATTAAAGACTTGATCCTCACTGCCCGGAAATCAAAGAGATTTAGAAAAATATGAAAAATTAAGGAATTAATGCTCCTATTTTGATTAAATAATGATCTATTTGATTAACAAAAACTGTAAAGTTTATTTTGAAATCAGTACCCCTCAGATTAACATATTTTTTTATTCTCCGTGATCCATTATTAAGTCTCTGTGATTCGTTTTAACTTCACAAGCGAATTCTTCAGCATGTTTAAGGTCTCGGGCATTAGGTCTTCCTTTATTCATCCCCCCAAAGAGCTTAAGAAAACTGTTAGTATTGAAACCCTTACACTGAAATTCATCAAGAATGCTGTAGCCTTTGGATTGTAATTTTTCCCTAAGGATGGCATGATCTTTGGAGGCCTTGGATTTCCCGGTGATTCCGGCAGTTGAGAAGATAAATGCATTCTTATGATTTACTTCCGGTAGCTCATCAGCAAGTTCAAGTATAGATTCATCGTGTTTTGCGCTGTAAATTCCTGAACCAAAACCTACCAGATCATAATCAGGAAGTTCTACAGGTTTAATTTCCTGTGGTGTTTTAATCTGTGCATTAAGAACATTTGCCATTACCTTGGCGATTTTCTCAGTGTTTTGATGGTGATACGAAAACACAACTAAGAGAAATTTCTTTGGCAACAGATTATTGTCATTTTGGATATTATCCATCTTCCGCTCCCCCATACATGGTCAAATTATGGTACCCATTACTTTTTCAGTATAAAAAATAATTCATTCCTATGAAGTGATTTTTAGCCCCTAAAATAAAAAAAATAATTAATTGACTGTATTTATTCCAGATTTAATTTAATAGAGCCAATTTTAGGTGCCAGGTAGTTGTACAGTAGTGCGAACAATGCAGTTTGAATAAAGTAGGATATAAAGTCCGAGATAAATTGTGCTAAGTTTCTTGAAAGGATACCTGAGATAAGTCCTAGTATAGCGTATACCAGTGCAACTGCCAGGGCAGTGGGAATTACGGGTATGTGTTTAAGTTCATGTAATTTTTCACTGATTTGGGAGAAATCTAACTGGATTTTGGCCACTCTTGTGACTATGTAGTTGTAGACCAGTGCAAATAAGGCATTCCAGATGAATCCAAATACAAAAACCATTATTGGCAATCCAATTATTAACACCAGGGATACTACTATTCCCGCTGCTCCAGCTTCTGCACTGGTGGGCAGGGTGGCTCCAGTAGTGGCAGTGAAGTCAGCAGTTATATTTGATACCGAAGGCAGCGCACTGAATAATGAAAACAAGGGCGAAATAACCGCTGCAAGAACTAATCCCACTATAAATGCCCATATTGCCCCAATTGCAGAGAGTATCAGGGAAAATGAAATCACCGGAATATTTTCAACCTCATTACCATCTAGTTCCAACTTCACACCACCCAGTCTTGGCACCAAAAGGTTGTAAATCATGACTGAGAAAAAGCTTACCACTATTGTGGTGAAGAACGAAACTATGGGGATGAGTACTAGTAAAGGTATGCCCACCCCAGTTACCAGGTTAAACTGCCCTAATTCTGGGATTAATCCGGTAACCTGGATTATTACCAGACCTATTAACATGACCAAAGCGGTAATTAAACCCAAAATCCCATATATTGACGCAGATATTCGGGTAAAGGGTGTAAGTTCAATTGATTTAATTTCTTTCACATTAACCATTTTTAAACCTCCATTTATATTTTTAAATCACTAAATAGCTTTATTTCCAATTATGATTTAATCAATCCTTTTAATTATTTTATAATCCTGTATTGAATATTTAATTCTTGTTTATACACTTAAAAATAATTTTTCCAAAATTTGTTCAGCTTTCACTCTTTTTTCCCTCCAAATTCATTCCCACTTTGTAAAGATCTTAGAGATAAGAAGGGAAAAAAATAAGCCAATGATAAATTAAACTATTAAATAAAGTTTAAATAAAAAATTTTAAGTTATTATTCTCGGGTTATCATTAAAAGCAGTGTTAGAGCTATGAATTCTAACCCTAAAAATATTAAAGGCAAAACTGCGTTGATGATGGTTTCAGGTAGGTTGAATACGAAATAAACTGAAAATAAAATGTTTTGGGCCAGGAATAGTAATGAGAATAGAACCAAAGTAGTGGTGAATTTTGATTTCACCTTGAGGTATCTCTCCAGATATACGTAGAGCATGCCAATTAAAAGAACAATATTGGCAATACTGGTTATTAAAGCAGAAATTTTTACCAGGGTGTGTAAAAAAGGTAGTATATTTGACAGTCCGAATAGATTAATTTCCATTAACATGTTTTATGCCTTCATTGGGGAATAATTTTATTTTATTCCTCATTTTTTTTAAATTCTTCCCATATATCCATAAAAGTATCATAATTTTTTTCCATATCCTCAGAAAGGAAGAATAATGCACCATATTTTTCACCAGTGGATTCCACTATCTGGTTCTCATTTAAAACATCCATATGGTGCCTAATGGTTTTATAATCAAGAGAAAGTTTATTAGCGAGTTTATTAGCATTGTATGGTCTTTTTTTTAGTTCAAGTATTATTCTGGCCCGGTTTTCTCCACCTTTACTCCCGGCAATCAACCACCACAAAAACACTTTCTTCATGTAAAACTCCTGCTAATAAATGTCAAACATTTATAATTGTAATCATCTGTGGATTTGAATAAATCCGTGCCCTTTTATATTTTTTTTATTATTAAAAATATTTGACGGTGTACTGAAATCATTTATGACCCATAAACATATTCTTCTCCCCTCAGAGAGTACAGGCGCCATTACAGATAAAAATACCCTTAAAGCCCATAAACCTAATTTAATCTTAAAAATACCACTGGAAGATGGCAGTTGCGTTAAAATAGTCTGCTGAATTTTTGAACCAGTTCGATTATGTCTTTTCCCCGGCCACCTCGCCATACTACAATCCCAGTTCCCAGTATTGTTCCACCTTTGGACTGGCAGAGTTTTTTCATCTGGGATATGGCCTGATTTCCCCCGGTCCGGTGGAATGGTAAGCCTTTTGTCACGTAGCAGGCTATCTTTTTGTCCTGAAGTGATGGGATCTGTTCAAGGTAGGCCTTCATTGCCGGTGCCAGGTTAAATGCGTGCACTGGAGAACCAAATATTATTGAATCATATCCCTGAATGTCCGGTTTATTCTGGAAAATGATATCCTTCGAATTTGACTTCACTTCACCGGCAGTTGATACCCGTTCAATATTTACAGTATGCCCTGCTGCCAGAAGCTTCTCCTGGAGATTTTCCGCCACAGAATATGTGTGTTCAGTCTGAGAATAGACTATTATTCCTATTTCCATAATTAACAACCCCCTTTTTACTGCTCCATTGGATAATATTCATGTATATCCATTGAATTTTTTTATGTACCATCTATGTATTCCATCCTGCTTAATCCTTAGGTTCAATTTCTAAACATCACTGGTTCCCGGGAAACTATCTTATGGAAGCTATCGTATTAATCCACTGAATTGGATGAGTATGATCATGACGCAACCATCCCAGGAAACTTATATATCCTATGACCATATTACTATTAATAGTCAGAGAGTATTAATGTGTTAGGAGAGTATAACATGCCTAGGCCGTGGAGTGAAGAGGAAAAGGATATCATTAAAAAAAACCTTTTAAGTGAAGCCAGAAGACTTTTTGAAAAATATGGTCTTCAAAAAACAACAGTTGATGAAATTGCAAGGGCGGCGAATATATCCAAGGGCTCATTCTACATTTTTTACCAGTCTAAGGAAGAATTGTATTTTGATGTTTTAGAAGATGTAGAACGTGAATTCAAGGATAAAATGTTTAAAAATGCGTTTGAGCCAGG
>Ga0334894_1002437_pt1 | contig 12540 bp, 11 predicted proteins | sample GraSluR3_MG_6_FD_207225 | JGI IMG/M metagenome (GOLD analysis project Ga0334894, IMG submission 207225) | Sludge microbial communities from methane-producing bioreactor in Wageningen University, Netherlands - Granular Sludge_12_05 R3 | ecosystem: Engineered > Bioreactor > Anaerobic >... | reverse complement strand
CCACCAGGAAGAATCCGAGTTCATCCAGAAGGTAAACGAGCATATAGACGAGCAACAGCAGGATGAATGTGATCGTGTCAACTTCCTGAGCTGCCAGAATATTGGACCAGATGACCGGGAAACCAGCCGTGCAGGACAGCTCCACCAGCGCGATGCCCGCAGCAAAAACAGCCGTTGCGCCGACCATCCGCCAGGGGGAATCGCTTTTTTCAAGCACACCTCGCATCTTCTTGAAAATGCCAGGTTTTTTATCGTCGCTGATTGTGAGGGAGACGCCCTTCTGGAACCAGAAATAATCCTTAATGTTGATCAGGGCAAACCCCAGCGCGATCAGAGCAACGACCACCTGGATCCAGCCCATGAAACTGACAAACCGCAATAAACTGAATACGCCCGCGATGAACAACCCATAAAGGAAGGCTGTCACGAGGAGGAACACCCCGCCGACGATCAAAACATTCTTGCGCGAGCGGGATTGCAGCGTGATAGACAACAGAATTGAGAGCACCCAAAGCGAACAGGGATTGAACCCATCAACGAATGAGATGATGAGTGTGCTGAACAGGAGAGATCGGCCGGACAGATCAATGGTGCCGATCAATGGCAGTGTGATCGACCTGCCCGCCTGGCCTTCTTCAGGGGAAGGCGGATCGGGCATCTCATCTTCGCCAATAACCGGGCTCATTTCTTCAGTGGGTTCTTCAGGTATACTTCCTTCTTGGTCAGAGGGAGAAAGGTATCCATGGGCAATTAATATGTCCCGGCCCAGATCCGGCAGGTCCGATTCCAGAAATCGCTGAATATAGGCTGGTATTTCTTCCTGGATGGCATCATTCCAACCCACCCAATACCGGTCCCCGATCATTATTATCGGAATATAACTGGGTTGGAAGTCGTAAGCTTCACTAAATTCCATTAAGAGATCCTGGTTATCCTGGTTGTACCAGATCTCAAAATCCAGATACCCTATCCTTGGGTCCGATTCCGCCAATTCCAACAGAATGGGTTTGGCCTTTGCACAAGCCGAACAACCTTCGCCATAGAATAAATAGATGATGACCTCTTCATCGTGAGAAGAGGCTTCTGCAGTTGTCGCGGGCACGAATGCGAGACTCAAAACGATAACTAAAGCGATAAGGATGGTTACGGGGAGATTTTTCGTTCTCTTTTTTAAATTCATCTGCGGTGGTTATCCTTTGCTCGGTATAGCAGGGGCGAGAATTTTGCGCTGCCGCCCTGCCGTTTTTGTTCCAATAAGATTTCTTCAATGAGGTTGAAACTTTCATTATATGCATTATCTTGCATATATTATCTGCTCTGGTTTGTTTTGTCAATATGAGGAACGTCATAACTGAACCTAAGCACCCGAACCCGTCACCTTCCGAAGGGGAGCCAGACGGGATTTTCAGTTCAGCAATTCCGATGAGCTCGATATCCCTTGACTTATTTCAGTTACCGCCTACAATAGTTCAATGTGTATTAAACTATTGAAGGTTGTGAATTATGAAGCAAATTGAAGCCTATCGGGGTTGCCGTCAAAATATAAAAGTCCTTTCTAACCCTAACCGTTTTTTGATTTTTAACCTTTTAATGACGGGAGCGCATTGTCATTGTGAGATCGCTGAATCGCTGCATCTTTCACCCAGCCTGCTCACCCACCATTTAACCACACTTTGCGAGAGCGGTCTGGTGGATGCTACGCACGATTCACGCGATGCCCGCTGGATCCATTACACCATTAATACCTCAGCCCTGGAAGACTTTCGCAATGAGTTTCTGGCATTCACAGACCCAACCCGTATCCGAAAACGGGAATCACTTTGTGAAATCAAACTTGGCGCCAAAGAGAAAGCCCGTCAGACAGCCCATCGGTAAACCACAAACCTTTAACCTGAAGACAGGAGATTAGGAATGCAACAAGAGAAAAATTTATCGTTTTTTGAAAAATATCTGACCCTCTGGATCCTTTTGTGTATTGGTGCGGGGATCCTTCTGGGCCGGCTTGCGCCCAATCTTGCGTTGACCCTCGATTCGATCTCAATTTATCAGGTATCGATTCCGATTGCGATCTGCATGTTCTTCATGCTGTACCCGATCATGGTCAAAATTGATTTCTCACAGGTCGTGAAGATTACAAAATCACCAAAACCGATTATCCTCTCTCTGGTAATTAACTGGTTAGTCAAACCTTTCACAAAATACCTCCTTGCGATGCTGTTTTTGGGGATTGTTTTTCGCCCGCTGATACCCGGGACTGAAATCCTTGCTTCCGGCCAGGAGGTGGAACTATGGCGCAGCTATCTTTCCGGCGCGATCCTCCTCGGTATCGCCCCCTGTACAGCCATGGTATTAATGTGGAGCTACCTGGCTAAAGCCAATAATGAATTAACCCTGGTCATGGTGGCAGTCAATTCGCTCAGCATGTTGTTCTTATTCGCACCCATGGCGACCTGGATGCTGGGCGGCGTCGGGATGATTATCCCCTGGCAGACGATTATCTTATCCGTGTTGATTTATGTTGCTTTTCCGCTCCTGTGCGGATATCTCTCTCGCCGTTATCTGCTGAAAACAAAAGGCCTGGATTGGTTCAATAATAAATTCGTGAAATTCCTCACCCCAGTCAGCATTGCCGCTCTGCTGGTAACGCTGATCCTGCTCTTTTCGTTCAAAGGGGAGGTCATCCTTCAGAATCCTCTGACTATCCTCTGGATCAGCATTGTGCTGATCGTCCAGATCTTTGTCATATTTGTGTTCAGTTATTTCGGCGTATCCCGCTGGTTCAAACTGAGCTATGAAGATGCTGCACCTGTGGGTCTGATCGCGACCTCAAACCACTTCGAAGTGGCATTTGCAACAGCAGCGTTACTGTTTGGATTGGGTTCAGGCGCGGCCCTGGCTGCAGTTGTTGGCGTATTGATTGAAGTGCCGGTGATGCTCCTCCTGGTTGAGATCAGCAAACGCACAAAACATTTATTTCCCAAAAAGCAGCCTGCGCCTTCCAAAGGACTCACTGAATCCATGAGTGATATGACTCTGGAATAACCATCTATAAATTAGACCTTTGGCTCGATTGCATAAGCCTTATAAATAAACCAGATGTCCCTCTCAAGTGAATTAGGGACATCTGGTTTTATTGCAGCGGCTTGGTCTGATCAATCCGGGTAAAGGATATCTTCGATCAATGGGGAAAGGAACTGATGATCATCGTCAGAATAATATAAATGCGGAGAGCGAAACGAAGATATTTTGTCCCCAAATTCATCCACAGGGATCAAGAGATTGTGTCCGGAGACGACCTGACTCCAGCGCAGTAACACGGCGACCGATCCTGTCAATTCCGAAGCCATTTCATCAAAATTCTGGAAATAGCGAACAGTCGTCCCCTCCGGAAGCAGGTTTTCCACCTCAGAGGCCGCCTCACTTGTGTAAATTGGGACCAGCCGCAGATTCTCATAAAGGATCACCCCCTGTTGGGCGGCAATCAGGGTCAGCCCATCTTCAGCCCGAACGAGACGGACATCATCAGCGATTTCACCCTCCCAGGCTATCCGTCCAATAACCACGGCATGGACGCCGCCTGAACGTAATGCTTCCAGCGCAGCGGATGAATTCGGAAATTCAACGATCCGAACTTCGGGATGACGCTCTGCCAGGTCGTTCATAAAAGCCTGCATTGTGGGGCAATACCCGATCTGGATTTCGAACAGGGCAGACGGATTTTCTGCCTCCAGCGCCGGCTGACAGCCGCTGAGAAAGAAGAGGAGAACACCCATGATCAGAACGATCCTCCCCAGGCCAGGTTTTTTTAGAGTCATGTGCTTACCCATCCAGGATTCATTTCCCGTAATTTAATTTGAATTCTGAACCCGCGTAATTCCTTCATCACCGCATATGGCGGTATTGATCAAGCATCTCGCGTTGCGGCATCAGGATCGCCTGGGGATCGCAGGCGCTCTTACAGAAGCAGCACCCCACGATGCACAAAAAAGGTTCGACAACCTCCACTTTACCATCTTCTTTCTGGTCAAACACATCATTGGGACAGACCTCCAGACATTTCCCGCATCCATTGCATAAATCTGCTGACACGCCGGGGAACCAGGGAATCTGCTCCCGGGGATATCCTTCCCACTGGCCGTAATCCCTGGCAACCACAGCGTCCCCACCGGACCGCTCTGCATAATACTTTTTGTATTCCCGCGTCAATACCTCCTGGTAGGATGCAACCGCAGGTTTGGGAACGAAATTATGCTTTCGGACGCCCTTGAGCAACACCATGCCAAGCTCATCGTCCCCAGGCTGATGGCCTAAGTCAAAAAGCTCCTTGAAAAGTTCCTCAAGCCCCAGCAGGCCGGCAGGTGTGCCTCCAATAAAAATCATCCGATAACTCAAGTTGCTCATCTACTTATAAACGCTTTCTATTCGGGAATTCTGTCCGATGACAGCTGACAGGCCTGAACCTTAATATGCTCCAGCATTGCCAGCAGTCCATTATTTCTCTCTGATGCCAGCTTCCAAACATTGATCCGGTCAATGAAATCCAAACTCAGGCAAGGGATTTCTTCAACCTGCCTCCCATCAATCAACAGGACGAAGAGTGCCGCAATCCCTTTAATGACCAGTGAATCGCTGTCCGCCTCCAGACGAAGGCCGTTTTCCGTGCTGTAGAGGTGAAACCATAAACTCGACTGGCATCCCTTCACCTGATGCGTCTCATCCTTCAATGAGGGATCAAATTCCGGCAATTCCCCACCCAGATGGAAGATATAGGCGTATTTCGAATCTATATCAGGGAATTCCTCGAATTCTCTGACTATTTCATCTTCCAGTTCTTTTATGGATTTCATGGTCACTTTTTCTATCTCCGGCAAGCAGCGTCCCATACTCAGTTGTCAGGATACTTTATGATCCAGATGAAGATTATACCAAATATATGCATTTATTTGAATATAACTGGATAAAAATATTTTGGACCCTTAATGTCCCACAACCTCAATCACATCCTTCTCCTTCAATTGCGTGACAATATCAAAAAGTTCCCACATGGGGAGGTTAATCCGGTCGGCAATCTGAAGCAGGTCGTTCCGGCCATCCGCATACGCAATCAGGTTCATCATGTTCCGGACAATGGCGTTCGACTCCCTGGTGCTCAAGGTGGGATACAATCCCCGCCGCCCCAGTTGGGGTTCGCATTTGACCCTTATCATCAATGTCTCATTCGCTTCCAGGCATTGCAGGCAGGCTTTCAGGAGCTCATATCCACCGTAAAGGCCTACCGGTGTGATGAAATCAAGATTATCCAGCGAGGTATGGTATTCGGGATAAGTCCCGTATTTCGAGCACATCAACGTGGCAAGAGGCAGGTCAATCCCGGGGCTGCAATACTGGCGTTCATCGCTCCCCCGGTCCAAAAATGAGTATGCCATATAATCAGGGTGTTTATGACTCAGCACATGCCGAGCCACCCGGTCAGCAAGCGTATCCCCATAACGTGATTCCAGATAGGAATAGCGCTGTCCATCCCCGATACAGGTGACATTAAACCCGGCAATCACCCTTTCCCGCAGGATAGATTCATGCCGGCTCAAATAGGTGATGGAACCGATGGTCTCAGGGATAAAAACGATCCGGTAGGTATATTTCCGGTTCTTTAAGGACATCAGCCACCGGGCGAGATAGGTCGTCACCGCCGGGCCAGAGAGTTCATTATTGGCCATGGAGGGGTGACAAATATAGGTGGACAGAAAGATTTCATCTTCCAATTCACCCGGCAGGATCAACTCGCCATAGGTCAGATGGCCGTCTTTGAGATCGCTGTCGATGAAAACTCGATACATCCCCGGCTTGAGGGATTGCCTGAGGGTATGGTTTAGACAGAACCCCCACCTTTCCTGATAATAGGAGGTGATATAAGGGACTGCGTCCGGCTGTTCAGGCAGCGAGTGAAGGTGCGCCTGAAGGTCATCCAGAGAGATGGCCTGGTCAACCGGAAGGGAATACCCGACCACATGAAGGTTTGATTCCTGGAAATCAACGATCTTCCTGCCATCCGGATCAAGGATGTAGGCATCACGGATGTTCCACTCCCTGGGGACAGTCCAATCAAACACCTGTGTCCCAGTCGGCACCTCATGGATCTCCAACGCAGGCAGATGCTCCCTGATCCTGTGCAGGGTCTCACGCACGCCATCGCCTGTGATACTCCGGCAGATTGGGAAGAGCTCACAACAAAACTCATACAACCCTTGTTTAATGGACTCTTTGTTCATCTCCAGATCACCTGTGTTTGGAGTCATTATCCGGAAACCTCACTGAAATCATAGAATAACTTAATGTGATCATCAACATCCCCGGATTCACAAACCTGAAACCCCGCCTTCAATGCAGACTTTATTGAAGGGACGTTGTCATGGTCAATCTGGGTTGATATGCCCCTTAATCCCTGTTCAGCGAAGTGCGAAACCATATGATTTCGCAGGGCAGTCGCGATCCCTTTGCTTTGTTGATCTGGTGAGATTCCAATAAAGGCTTCATGGATAATGTCCAAACTGACTTCTTCCTCGCGAAAATAATAATAATCGAAGCCGATCAATACGTTCTCTCCATCAATTGCAGCACAACAAACAGCAGGTCCCTTTCTCCGCAAGATCGATTTCCGCCAAAAATTGATACTTCTTCCATCCCTCAATAGTCTGTGAAGGCCATCCATTTGTGGTATCAAATCTTTAGTTAATCCTGAGAGTAAAAATTCTTCATACTTGGAAGTCCGCATTGTGCCAAGGCGGCGTGAGGCAGCCATGTTGCGAAGATAAAACTTAAACCCTTCAAATTCGTATTTTATGGATTTAATCATTTCTCTTCTAAATCATTCAAAGTAATGGACTTCAAAGAATAAGACCGGTTCAGCGCCGTAACTGTGTTTATCGTCACCGCGGTTCGGGCTGTTTGCGCCATTGAAGTCGAAGGTTCGCATCCCTTTCTCCTGAGCGGCTTTAATGGTTTCCGTGACCATCCAGGCCGGCAGACCCGATTCCCGCCAATGGCTGTCCACCAGGTTCAAAACCATATTCGCTTCGCCTTTCCCAAACAGAATCAAACAGGCTGCAATCGTCTCTTCATTTGCAGGATCGATGAATGCGACAACGTCGCCAATGCCATTCCGGACAAGGTCTGCCAATGCCTGAATCTTACTTCGATTTTCAGATTCATAGCCCACATCCTAGCAGCCCATGACATCGGAATACAATCGCAGAAGATCATCCACAGACCATTGGTTCGTCCTTGGGGGCGGCCCGCCTTTTTTCAGGCTGCGCAGTTCTCTTCGCCGCAGTTGCCTGAATTCCCCGGTGATCCTCTTTTCGTCTTTCTGATCCAACTCGTGAATACAGGCTGTATAGCGGGGCTTCAATAAAAATCTGGGTTTATCATCCTGGTGGTAATTCCACCAGTCAAATGCCCTGACATCCAGCAGTCCCTTGGGCAGGCAGGCATGGATGCAGCCGTACTCCGAAAGGAACCGTTGAATGAAAGCCTCATACACCCGCTTCGTCCGGGTCAACCAACGATGCGGGGCAATCGGAAAAGCGACACTTGTCCACATCGGACCGACATAGTATGTCAGGTCAGGCAGGCCGACCTTCGTTCCCGCTGGCGTGCAGACCGGCCAGAAACACTGAGGCTCCTGTCCCTTCCAAGCAATCCACCAATCAACCCCCTGGGATAACCTTGAAAGCACGTCCGGATGGGTAAAAACAGAACTGTGGGGAGACTCCTCCCACAGGGCTACAATTTCTTCTCTGCTGGCTGGATTAACATCAATCGTCATAAAACATCATCTCCACCGGTCATCAATACAGCTTGTTTCCTTGTTTGCCCCGGCTGGACACCTCCTCTTATTATACCGTTATTACCCGTCTGGATTTTGGTCAGCAACCAGCCAAAGTGCATTTTTCATCTAAAAATCAGGTTACAATAAAAACCCACCAAGGATGATCGTGATCTGGAGAACACCTTATGCCATTTAACGTCTTTGTCACCCGGCACCTCACCCCGGACGCTGAACAGAAACTGGATTCATTCTGTCATGCCGAATACTGGCCGGGGGAGACACCCCCGCCGCATGAGGTTCTACTGGATAAAACCCGCACTGCGGACGGCCTGATCTGTCTGCTGACAGACCCCATTGATGCGGAAATCATCAATCAGGCAGAGAACCTCAAAGTCATCAGCCAGGTTGCCGTCGGGGTGGACAATATTGACCTGGAAGCCGCACGGGCTCGGAATATCCCTGTCGGGCACACCCCTGACCTGCTGACTGATGCCACGGCTGATCTGACATTTGCCCTGATCCTGGCTGCTGCCCGCCGAGTGGGTGAAGCCCTGGATTACGCCAAAGCCGGGCGCTGGAAGACCTGGGAGCTGACCGCACTGCTGGGCGAAGACGTTCACAGGGCAACGCTGGGCATAATCGGCCTGGGCCGGATCGGCCAGGCGGTTGCCCGGCGGGCGCGAGGTTTTGATATGCAAATCTTATATCACAGCCGTTCCAGGATACCCGAAGCGGAAATCGAACTTGGCATCAGCTTCGCAAGCCTGCCGGACCTGCTTGAGACAGCGGACATCATTTCTCTGCATGTCCCCCTGACGGCAGAAACCGCCGGTCTTATCAGCACCGCCCAGTTCAAAAAGATGAAATCCTGCGCCATCCTGGTCAACACCGCCCGGGGCGCAGTGGTGGATACGGGCGCTCTGGTGGCCGCCCTCAAAACAGGACAGATCGGTTATGCCGCCCTTGACGTCACCGACCCGGAGCCCCTCCCGCCTTCGCATGAGCTCTACCGGCTCCCCAATGCGATGGTCCTCCCGCATATCGGCAGCGCCACCCGCACCGCCCGCAACAATATCGCCCTGCTGGCAGTGGATAACCTGATCGCAGGACTTAAAGGCCTGCCGCTCCCCAAAGCTGCCGTACAGGTGTTATGATAGCCGTCAGATTGATCAATGAAATGAGTCAAGATGCAGTGGATCCGTGATCACCAGCCCAACCCCGAAAAAAACCAGGTCTATCACACAGCCTTGATCATCACCCTGATTGGCAATATCCTGCTTGCACTTGGTAAAGGCCTTGTCTCCTATTACTCAGGTTCCATCGCCCTCTATGCGGACACCGCGAACTCAATCTCAGATGTGGTTTATTCCCTCGCGATGATGATCGGGCTTTCGGTTGTACTGCGCCCCCCGGACCTCACCCACCCGCAGGGCCATGAACGTTTTGAGCCGATTGTCGGGTTGATCGTCGCTTTGATGATGGGCATTGCAGGGTATGAAGCCCTGAGGTCCTCGTTTGAACGTTTCCTGATGGGCGGCAGCGCCATTGAACTGGGACTGCCAACGCTTGCCCTCACCATCAGCGCAGTTATCAAGGCCGGGATGTTCTATCTCATTTCAAAATACGCCCGGAAGGTGAAGAGTCCCTCCCTGCGGGTGATCGCCAGGGACAACCTCAGCGACGTGCTCACCTCCGTGGCAGCCTTTGTCGGAATCCTCGGATCGAACTTCATCCATCCCCTGCTGGACCCCATCGCCGGCCTGCTGGTCGCTTTGTGGATCTTCCGCGCGGCTTTTGAGGCAGGCCGCGAGAACCTCGGTTTCCTCACCGGCGCTGGCGCAGATGACGAGCTTCGCCAAAGGATCATCGAAACCGCCAACGCTGTGGAAGGCGTGGCAAAGGTCCATCATATGATGAGCGACTATGTCGGCCCCAAGCTGGTGGTGGATATGCACATCAACCTGCCCGGCGAGACCAGCCTTGATGAAGTCCATGCCGTCACCGACCGCCTGATCGCCACCCTGGAAGCCATGCCGGAGATTGACCGGGCTTATATCCATGTGGAGCCTTTCGAGGACGAAAGGCTCCACATGGAAGATCGGTGACCAGTCCCGGAATTTCTGGGCAGCCTCCGGCCGCTGCCCCACCAGCGAATCCGTATAACGTTCCTCAAATTTATGCGTATCCATCGCCAGGGGGAACAGGTTAGCCACGCCGTAGGAACTGCGCTACCATAAACCCGGCATCTTGTTTCATAACCGTTTTGTCACATATTTTTTAGTGAATTGATATGACAGTCGGTTTCTCTGTGGGCATTCAAATTAATCTTCTTCTGGTTGATATTTGGGCCTGTTATTTTAATATTGTCGTTTTTATTCATAATGAAAGGTGGTGTTCTTCACATATGCAGACAAACAGTAAACTGAAACATGGTGAGCATAAAGATTAACGTCTCGAAACATTCGTGATTGACAATCTTTATAATATGATATATTATATCTTATATATCTTATTTTAATAATAAAAAAGGAACTGATCATGAAAAGGTTCACCCTGTTGGTTACCCTATTAATAATGGGAATATTCATCTCTGCTTGCACATCAGGTGATTCCGGTGCATCACAGGAAGGTTTTGTTTTCAGTGATGAAGAAGGCCTGGAATCGTCTGAACCGCAGGGTTTTGACTTCACAGAGGATGAATCTGCAGATAATAATAATTCTGATCCCAACCTGCCTGGAGGTGAACCTGATAACGATGATTCTGGATTTGACTTTGATGATGATGAAGGTCTAGTAATCACGACAGATGATAGCCACATTTTGCCTAGAGAAGGTTTATCAACATGGCTTGTGTCACATAATGAGGGCACTGCAACATGCCCGGGACAGACAATCACTATTTGGGGATCAGAAGATGTAACTATAACTTTAAATGTCGGCGTCGAAGCTGCAGGTTTTGAAGTTAATAGTTTCGGCGAGGCTGGATCAATGTTTTTTATCCTGCTAGAGTCTGGTATCGGTGGCTCTAGATATGTGACCGATTTTGTTCCGCCAGGTTCCAATTCCCCCATGCGTTATGAGATGCTCTTCATGAACAATGCTGGTGATTCGACAGATGCAGACTTTATGATGGGTGACATCAGCGGAAACGCTGAAGGCTGCGATATTTACCGCTCATTCCAAGGCACATTGCAAGACTGAGAGACTCAAGTCGCAGATTATAAATCGTTCAATCTTCGCCTGGGTTTTCCATTACAGAGTGCAAACACCAAGTAACCGGTATGGGCAACCATCCTGCCGGTTGAGTGTAGCCGCTCCCAATCCGGTTTTTAAGATCTCAGCATGATTTCACAAACTTCCAAAAAGGCAAAGTCATTTACCCGCAATGCGCTTAAAGTTTTGCTAACCTGATTGATTGTTGGCAGGACCATCCCAACAAACCCACCTGTTTTTTAGTGAAGCGTTTACTAATGGAATGAAATCATAAGGGTAGGGAAGATCAAGAAAAATAGCATTCACATCGCTTTCTGAAAATCCCGCAATTCAGGTCAACTCAATCCAGCTATCCCACTCGCTCGAAATCAGTCTGGCGCGCCTGATTGGAGGGATCCTCTACCAGATTTGGGGGAAAGAAAACACCAGTCTTGAAGCTAAACATCCTTTTGCCCAAGAACTAAAAAAGCGCGATGTCCCTATAACACCGCGCTTCTTTTTCTCTAATCGCCTAATCGCTATTTGCTTATTCGCCTGATCCTACCCATAAATCACATACTGGATCAAAAACCGCTCAATCGCCTCATAATACGCCTGGCGCGTTTCGGATTTTCGGAACCCGTGCCCCTCACCCAGATAGAGGTGATATTCGTGCGGCACGCCATTCGCTTTCAAGGCCTGCACAATCGCTTCCGACTGGCTGGGCGGCACGACCTTGTCTTCCTCGCCCTGAAAGACCGCAACCGGGTCTTTGATCTTATCCGCATGGAAGATCGGTGACCAGTCCCGGTACTTCTCCGCCGCTTCCGGCAGCGCCCCCACCAGCGAATCGGTGTATCGTTCCTCAAATTTATGCGTGTCCATCGCCAGCGTGAACAAATTCGTTACGCCATAGGAGCAGATCCCGGCTTTAAAGAATCCCGGATAGCGGATCAGGGCGTTGAGGACGGTATACCCGCCTGCGCTGCCGCCTTTGATCACCAGCCTGCCCGGGTCTGCCAGACCCTGATCGATCAGCGCCTGCGCGCCGCCTACCGCATCAATCACATCCAGATTCCCCCAGTTGCCGCGCAAGGCCTCCCGGTAAGCCCGGCCGTAGCCCGTGCTTCCTCGGTAATTGACCTCCAGATAGCCGTAGCCGCGGCTGGTGAAGAAAGCGGCTTCCAGGTCATACCCAATCACGACGCTGCTCGTCGGCCCGCCGTGGATCAGCACGATCACAGGCGGCAGGCCGGTTCCCTCATACCGGCTGCTCGCCGGCGGAGAATAGATCCCATAAACCGTCTCACCGTCGCTGGAACCCCAGTTGATCTCGTAGGGGATCGGCAGGTCCTCAGGCGGCACCGATTCGCTGGTGCTGCGCTGGTGGATCGTCATACGCTCACCTTGTTTGCTGATCACACGCGGCGAGACTGCCGGCGCGCTTGCGACAAGCGCTACCCCGCCGTCAGCATTGATTGCGGGCTGGCTCAGGGATGTGTAAGGCGCAAGGTCAATCG
>Ga0334894_1002432_pt1 | contig 12563 bp, 8 predicted proteins | sample GraSluR3_MG_6_FD_207225 | JGI IMG/M metagenome (GOLD analysis project Ga0334894, IMG submission 207225) | Sludge microbial communities from methane-producing bioreactor in Wageningen University, Netherlands - Granular Sludge_12_05 R3 | ecosystem: Engineered > Bioreactor > Anaerobic > Unclassified... | reverse complement strand
GATCCTCCCTCTGGGAGTCACAGGCTATGGGGATTCACCCTACCAATGCATATCTTCCTTCGCAGGGAACCCCTATTTCATTGATCTTGATGAGCTGGTCCAAAAGGGCTACTTGTCAAAGGAAGAGATACTCCAGGAGAATTTGAACTCCGACTCTGAGAAGGTGGATTACGGCAGGCAGTATCACGGCAAATACAAGCTCCTTAGACTTGCCTACGAAAGAGCGAAGCATGACCTTTGGCCACAGCTGGAGTCCTTCTACGGGGAGAACAGAACCTGGCTAAGGGAATTTTCGCTGTTTATGACCATCAAGGAGACCCAGGGAAACAAGGCATGGCAGCTTTGGGATAAAGCTTTAAGGGACTTCAATGGCAAAAGGGTGGATGAGATTGAAAATGTTGAAAGGGAAAGGTTTTACTTTTGGATATTCACACAATTTTTCTTCCTGAAGCAATGGGAGGAGCTGAAGAAATATGCAAATAGGAAGGGGATAAGGATAATAGGTGACCTGCCCATATACGTATCGGCGGACAGCTCGGATCTTTGGGCAAATCCATCACTTTTCAAGCTTGATAAAAACCTTGAGCCAACTACAGTTGCAGGAGTACCACCTGATTACTTTACAGCCACCGGTCAGCTTTGGGGCAACCCCGTATATGATTGGGATACCGTGGAGGAGGATAATTACAGCTTCTGGGTAAGAAGAATCAAGCATAGCTTCAGGCTGTACGATACACTGAGAATAGATCATTTTAGGGGATTTGAATCATTCTGGGAGGTTCCTGCAGGATCTGTAAATGCGGTAAATGGAAGGTGGGTAAAGGGACCTGGAATGAAACTTTTCAATAAAATAAGAGAAGAACTGGGAGAGCTGGACATAATTGCGGAGGACCTGGGATTTCAGACAGAACAGGTCGTAAAGCTGATAAATGACACTGGCTTTCCAGGAATGAAAATACTCCAGTTTGCGTTTGACCCGGAGGGTGACAGCGATTATCTTCCCCATAATCACGAGAGAAACTCAGTTGTATATACAGGAACCCATGACAATAAGACTGTTAGGGACTGGATAGATACGGCACCTGAAAAGGAAAAGAAATTTGCAATCAAGTATCTTAAGCTGGACGATGAGGATGAGGGGTATAATTGGGGACTGATTAGGGGAGCATGGTGCTCCGGAGCTTATATGGCAGTGGCTCAGATGCAGGATTTTCTGGATTTGGGTGAGGAGTCCAGAATGAATACTCCCGCAACATTGGGGAACAACTGGACATGGAGAGTTAAGAAGTCAGAACTGAATCAGAAATTGTCCAAAAGAATTGCGGAACTGACCAGGACTTACAGGAGGGGTTAATTTGTTGAATCACGAAAGTTTGAAAAAGAGAATAGATTTGTATGCCATGACCACCTTTGGAGGTGATTTCAAGGATCTCCTGGACTCTGAAAAATACGTAGTATTGTCCAAGGCAATGATGGAGACGATTCTGCCGCACTGGAACCAATCCAGAAAGAATACTGAAACCATGAAAAAAGCTTATTATCTCTCGTCGGAATACCTAATGGGGAGATTTCTTACAAACAATCTGATTGCCATGGACACTAAGGATGAGGTGAAGGAAATCCTTAAGAACATGGGAGTCGACTATAATCAGGTGGAGGAGTCCGAAGAAGATCCCGCCCTTGGAAATGGAGGTCTGGGAAGGCTTGCAGCATGCTTTCTGGACTCTGCAGCAACTCTGGGTTACCCCATGGACGGATATGGGATCAGATATGATTTTGGCCTTTTCAAGCAGAAGATTGTCGATGGAGAGCAGGTTGAGGTGGCTGACAACTGGACCAAATATGGAGATCCCTGGGGAATCAGAAAAATCAGTGAAAAGGTAAGGGTAACCTTTAAGGGTGGTGAGATATATGCCATCCCCTACGATTATCCTGTAATTGGCTATGACAATAAGCTGATAAACACACTTAGGCTTTGGAAGGCTGAGTCACTTGATGAGTTTGATTTCAGAGCCTTCAATGACCAGAACTACGATCTTGCCGTCAAGGCCAAAAACGATGCTGAAAACATCGCCAAGGTCCTGTATCCAAATGATTCCTATGAAGAAGGGAAGAAGCTGAGATTGAAGCAGCAGTACTTCTTTGTTTCTGCATCCCTTCAGGATATGATAAGGAGATTCAAAAGCAAGAATCTTGACTTTGAGGATTTCCCCAAGTACCACTCCATACAGCTTAATGACACCCACCCAGCGGTGGCGATACCTGAGCTTATGAGGCTGTTGACAAGAAAGGAAGACGTAGAATGGGACAAGGCGTGGAGAATAACAACTGCAACCTTTGCCTATACAAACCATACACTACTTGCAGAAGCTTTGGAGCAGTGGCCTGAAAGATACTATCAGGAGCTGATTCCGCAGGTGTACAAGGTAATCTTGAGGATACACCAAATGCTTATTGATGAGCTAAAGGGCAAAGGAATACAGGATCACGACCTTAACAGATATGAAATAATCCACAATGGGAACATCAGAATGGCTTGGATGTCAATCTTTGGATCCAAATCAATTAATGGCGTAGCAAGGCTTCATACGGATCTGCTTATTAATCAGGAGCTGAATGACTGGTATAGGTTGTATCCAGAAAAATTCAACAACAAAACAAACGGCATTACACAGAGAAGATGGCTGCTGCAGTCAAATCCTGAGCTTTCGGAGCTGATTACAGAGCTCTTGGGTTCAGAGGATTGGATAACAGATCTGAAGATGCTCAAGAACCTTGAATCCTATGCAGATGTCCCTGAAATAATGGAGAGGTTCCTCCAAATCAAGTGGACTAAAAAGAAACAGCTTTCAGACTATATACTCCAGGAGGAAGGGGAGGAAATAGATCCGGATTCCCTGTTTGACATTCAGATAAAGAGACTTCATGAATACAAAAGGCAGCTACTGAATGCCTTCCACATACTGTTCCTGTATTATGAGCTAAAGGAGAACCCTGATCTTAAAAGGGTGCCAAGAACATTCATATTTGGAGCAAAGGCCGCTCCGGGCTATGTAAGGGCAAAGGCCATCATTAGATTTATCAACAATATTGCAGAGCTGGTTAATGGTGACCCGGCCATGGAGGGCAAACTTAAGGTTGTATTTGTTCAGAATTACAGAGTATCCTATGGGGAAAAACTATTCCCGGCAGCTGACCTATCCGAGCAGATTTCAACTGCCGGCAAGGAGGCTTCAGGTACTGGAAACATGAAGTTCATGCTAAACGGAGCACCGACAATTGGAACCTATGATGGAGCCAATATAGAGATAGTGGAAGAGGCTGGAGATGCCAACAACTATATTTTCGGGTTGAAAGTTGAGGAGATTGAGAAAATCAGAGACTCCTACAACCCAGAGGAGATTTACCAAAAAGATCCTAAGCTCAGAAGAGTGGTTGATACACTAATAGATGGAACCTTCGAAGACAAGGACGGTTCTTATAGGGAGCTTCACAATTCACTTCTGTATGGAGCCAACTGGCACAGGGCAGACAATTATTTTGTTCTTAAGGACTTCCATGAGTACAGGAAAGCCCACGAAAAAGCTGATGCAGATTATGTGGACAGACTGGGCTGGGCGAGAAAATGTTGGTTAAATATGTCAAATTCGGGTAAATTTAGTTCAGACAGAACTATTGAGCAATACGCCCAGGAAATTTGGGATATTGAAAAGATTTAGGTCAAGGGGCTAAGCCCCTTGTCTAAATAAACTGGAATTTAATTCCTCCAAAAGTGGATGGATTAAATTATATATTTTTGCATTCTATGCAAGCGTATGCACAAAAAAGATTAGGGGGAAGAAAAGATGAAAATGAAAAAGAATTTATTCTTGGTGATGTTCCTTGTGTTGGTACTGACAGTGACTGCATGTTCACCTGGAGCAGAAGAAGAGCCTGCAGCTCCACCAGAGGAACCATCAGGTGAGGCGCCTGCTGAGGGCATTTCAGCTAGTATATCAGTACAGGTTGAGTCAAGTTGGAGAGAGTACTACGAAGATGCAGTTGCAAGAGTTATGGAGAAGCATCCTGATGCAACAATTGAGCTGATTGAAACAGGCTCATTCGACCATCTGGACGTTCTTGATGCAACTGATGTCACCAACGAGGATGTAGCTGACGTATTCGCAATTCCAGCAGACAGGATCTATGGATTGTCAAATAATGAAGCACTTGCACCTATGGATGCAATGGCAATGGCTGAAAATGTTGGCGGATTTGACAATTATGATGAAGGACTGGGCGGAAACTTCAATATTGATGGAGACTATCTGGCATTTCCTATGAATATTGAAACCCTTGTAAACTTTGTAAACACAGCCAATGCTGAAGCCAAAGGAATCGATCTTGAAAGTGAGATCGAGTTCACTGACCTTGGACATGTTGATATGCTAATACCGGCATTTGATGCTTGGTTTGGAGTTTCCTTCGCCAATGCAGGTGGAATGGAGCTACTTGGACATGATGAATCAGGTCAACTTTATTCAGACTTGACCAAGGACTTCTCAGAACTTAACGAGCAGCAACAAGCAGTTTTCACAGCACTTTACAACTATTGGAATGCACATGACAATGCAGGAACACCACTTTGGGATGAAAATGCAGCATGGGGCTACATGGACACTGAATTCTCAACAGGTGGACAGAATGTAATAAGACTTGAAGGCCCTTGGTCAACGGGAAGTCTTTCAGCACTTGCTGGAGATGGCGAAGACCTTGATATTATCCCAATAAACCAGGTTCTTGTTGAGGGATATCCTCTTGCACACTGGAAAGGTGGTTGGGGACTGGCAATAAACTCAAGAAATGAGATGGATGCAGACAAGATGGCACTATCACAGGCAATGATTGAAGAAATCATGAACACCGACCATGCTGTTGACTTTTTCAAGGCAACAGGTAAGATCATGGAAAACGTACCAGCAGATGAATATCTGAATTCAGACCTTTCAGAGACTGACAAGAAAGTAATATCCGCAGTACTTGAATCCTATGATGCAGCCCCGGCAAGACCTCTTTTCACAGAGTGGGGATCAGTATGGGATACTTGGAAGAACGGACTTCTTTCATGGTCTTCTGTAAACCCAGGAACGGTTGAAGAGGCTTATGACGCAATGAAAGCTTCATTTGAAGCCATGATGATGAACTACTAAATAATTTTGGGAATAGAGCCTAGGCTCTATTCCCAAAAAAATTATCCAATAGGCAAGGAGAATAAGATGAGTGAAAAAAGACATCTGCCACTAAAGAAATTTTACATAATATTGGCTTTGACTAGCATGCTGGTCTTGATTGCGTCATTGGAAGCTCTAATTGTGGTCAAGGATGGAAGCCTGTTTATTCAGTGGGCAGCTGAAAACTTTCCAGACACCACCCCTGACAACCTGTTATTCACTCAATATGTATCCTCAAATCTTGCCATATACTTTCTAAAGGTTGTAATCCCTTCAACAATAGCGGTTATGGCGTTTGTTACTCATACAAAGGCTGAATTCTCACCACTGGTTGTATATATCTGGGTGATATTATCCTTTGGGGGCTTGGCATATACAACGGCGGATATGAACTTCCAATCGGTTTTCTTTTATTTGAATGGATTGATCTATACGGCACTTATTCTATATATTTATTTCGCGGTGGGCATATCAAGAGATAACATCGGGGGTGAGAATTAGATGGCAACCTACAGCGTGCATTTAAAGGACGATATTGGGAACAAGTACGAAAGAAAGAACAAGTATCTCCTCCAGCTTGCCCAGCTTGACGAAAAAATCAAGCAGGAGGCGGACAGCAATAAAAAGACGGAACTTCTGAAGGAAAGGAAGAGCCTTGTTTCCAACAAGAAAAAGCATCCTCACAACATCAGGCTGGAGGAGTTCAGGAAAAAGGAAGGTGAATTCCTGAATTCCCTTAAATCAAATGTGGCTGAATACAAAAAAACTCTTTCGGAAAAAACCAACAACCAGGTAAAGAATCTTAAAACCAGAATGTATCATCATGAGAAGAGGATCGATTTTTACAAGGAGTATAGTGAGCTTACCTACGAGGCAGACTTCAAGTACAGGGAAAGCAAAATCCATGTGGAACAGATACCAGAGATAATAGATTTCATCGAGGGTATAGAAGCGGAACTGTTCCAGGCAATAGAGGCAAAGGACAACTTAGACCCCAAGGATGATGCAAGAATGAAGGAAGACCTGAAATCCTTCAAGAAGGAAGCCAAGGAGAAGAGAGACAAGGAAATCCAGAAGGTCAAGGAAAGAAGAAAAGAGGGTATCATCTCAAGCAAGGCTGAAACCAATGCAATAAAGGAGGTAAAGAGGGAATATAAAAACCAGGTAAAGCTTCAGGAATATAAAATTCCTTCGAAGGAAAACAAGGATTTTATCAGAAGCAAGAAAAGAGAACTCGCAAACGGAATCAGAAGGAGTGAAAAGGTACTAAAGGCCGATGTGGCAGATACCAGGAGGAAGATTCCAGTCGAGTTTGAAAAGAGCAGACCCGTAGTTGCCTATGCCACAATCCTGCTTCCTGGAGTAGGGCAGCTCATAAATGGTCAAAGAAGAAAGGCCTTGTTTTTCATTCTTGCCACTCTTTTTAGCTATTTCATCGCCATACCCTACGCCCTTGGCTATGGGAATTATCAGGGTGAGGGAGTTGCGGGGCTGATATCCCTGGCAGAAGGAGGAGCAAGGGTAGACAAGTCCCTGATATTTATGATAGAGGGCGTAGTTGCAATATTTCTTGTGCTGATTGCAATTGGACTCTTTTATGCTTCCTTCAGGGATGTATTGAAAACTGAAAGGAGAATGATCAGGGGAATTCGTCCAACAAACTGGTTTGAAACCAAAAGGACAATATTCCAGGAGGGCTTTCCATATGTGACATCCTTCCCGGCGATGCTGGTAATCATATTCATCGTACTCGTGCCTGTAATAACTACATTTCTATTATCCTTTACAAATATGAATCCCCAGAACCAGTCAAAGTTCACATGGGTGGGGGTGGATAACTACAAGTTGATTGCACTGGGCGAAGGCCTTGCGGGAAGCGTGTTCTGGCTGATATTCATCTGGACCATAATTTGGACACTTGTTGCAACCACTTTGGCCATACTCTTGGGATTCTTTTTGGCCCTACTGGTAAACAACGACAGAATCAAGGGTAAAAAGTTTTTCAGAACAATATATATCCTTCCATGGGCTGTCCCAGCATTCATAACCATAATGTTTTTCAGCATAATGGTGGCTCCTGGTGGGGTAATAACTGAAATTCTAAACTCCATCTTCAATTCAAGGATAGAGATAAAGAACGACACAGTCCTAACTAGAGCAGCGCTGATTCTTATACAGGGGTGGCTTGGAAGCGCATATGTATTCCTTCTAACCACTGGAGTTCTTCAGGCAATCCCCGGAGATCTTTACGAGGCGGCAGATATAGATGGAGCATCATCCTTTGAGAAGCTTCGAAGGATTACTGTACCTCTGGTATTGTTCCAGATAGCACCCCTTTTGGTAACCCAGTATACATTTAACTTCAACAACTTCTCTGTAATATTCCTGTTCAACAGCGGGGGGCCATTTGATCCCCAAAGGTACGGAAATTTGGCAGGATCTTCAGACCTTTTGATATCTTATGTCTACAAGCTGGCTTTTGTCAACCAGTACCAGGCCATTGCTGCAGCCATCACAATATTTATTTCACTAGGTGTAATGTTCTTTGCCTTCCTGGGCTTCAGGCGGTCAAAAGGATTTAAGGAGGGGAGATTATAATGGCACTTTTCAGCAAAAAAAATAAAAAGGAAAAAGGATTGTACCTCTCTGACAAGCCTCCCTTGACAGTTGCGGGAATCATAGGGCTTGTGATGTCCTACACCATTCTGTTTGCCTGGGTTCTGGCAATTGTATGGCCACTATTCCAAATGGTGGTGTCCGCATTTAACGGAAGGCAGCAGCAATATATAATGGGTAATGAAAACTTTGAGTTTTCCCTCAGGCACTTTGAATTTCTCTATAATGAGACCTACTACCTGACATGGGTAAGGAATACCCTATTCATAGCCATCAGCACCGCTCTTTTGACTCTTGTCATGGTATCCTTCACTGGTTATGCCTACTCCAGGTACAGATTCAAGGGAAGAAAGGCATCCCTTATGGCAATAATGCTTATTCAAACCATTCCAACATTTGCTGGAATAACTGCATTCTTTACGATGCATTCAATTGTGTCTTCTGTGATTCCTGCATTTAGCAGACAGATGATGCTTATACTGATTTATGCAGGACCTGCAATAGCATCCAATACATTTATACTAAAAGGATATATCGATTCCGTTTCCACTGAGCTTGACGATGCGGCAAAGATTGACGGGTGTTCAAATTTTGACATATACAGGCTCATCATAATGCCAATTGCAAGGCCCATGCTTACAATTATTGCGCTTTGGTCGTTTATCGGTCCCTTCATGGATTATCTGCTGGCAAAGGTTCTACTCACAAGCCCAAGCACATATACATTGGCTGTTGGACTGTTCACCCTGATAAGTGATTTCAGGACCATGAATCAGCCGGCTTTTGCTGCAGGTGGACTTCTGACTGCAATACCGATTGTAATAATGTTTGTAGTATTGCAGAAGCAGCTGGTGTCTGGATTGACAAGTGGATCTGTTAAAGGATAGGAGGGAATTCCATGAAGGTAATAATGAAGAATCTAGGGAAAAAATATGAAGGACGTGAAAACTTCACCTTGAGGAACATAAACTTGGAAATCGACGATCAGGATTTCTGTGTAATTCTCGGTCCATCAGGATGCGGAAAGACCACGCTTTTAAGGATGATAGCGGGCTTGAACTCCATAACCGAGGGAGACCTTTACTTCGATGAACGAAGGGTCAATACAATCCCCCCAAAGGACAGGGACATTGCAATGGTTTTTCAGTCATATGCACTTTATCCCCATATGACAGTATACGACAACATGGCATTCTCCCTTGTTATGAGAAAGGAAAGGAAGAAGCTGATAGATGAAAGGGTCAAGGAGGCGGCTAAGCTGCTGCAGATTGAGGAGTACCTTTATGCAAAGCCTGCGGATATTTCTGGTGGGCAGAGACAGAGAGTCGCGCTGGGGAGGGCAATTGTAAGGAATCCAAGTGTATTTCTCATGGATGAGCCCCTTTCAAACCTTGATGCAAAGCTGAGGGAGCACATGAGAGTTGAGCTTGTCAGGCTTCACAAGAGCCTGGGAACCACCTCGATTTATGTAACTCACGATCAGACTGAGGCCATGACAATGGCAACAAAAATAATCCTGTTGGATGACGGTAAGATTCAGCAGGTTGGAAAGCCTGAAGAGTTCTACAACAAGCCTGAAAATATTTTTGTTGCAAGGTTTATCGGATCTCCAACAATAAACATCATTAAGGGGAAATACAAGGGTGGGAAATTTGTTTCTGAAACCGACACTATAGCATTGACTCCGTCAAAGGAGGATGCTGAGTACCTGAAGGATTTTGAAGGAAAGGAAATATCAATAGGGATAAGACCTGAAAGATTTGAAAGCGGTGGCGAGTTTGGTGACACCTTTGAAGCAACCATAGACGTAATCGAGATGTTGGGCAAGGAAAAGACCCTGTTTGCAACATTAAAGGATGGTTCTGACCTTGTAATTTCCACTCCGGGACATTATGATTATAAGGAAGGGGAAACTCATACCTTCGGATTTGATATTAAGGCCATTCATTATTTTGACAGTGAAACAGGCGAGAGAATAAACCGCTGATGGGAGTGTAAATATGGTCAAGAAAAGACAAAGGGTAACAATAAAGGATGTGGCCAAGGAAGCAGGAGTTTCCCCATCAACTGTTTCCAGGGTAATATCCAACAATCCCAGAATAAGCAGAAAGACCACAGAAAACGTCCTGGCTCACATGAGAAGGCTTGGCTACCATCCAAACGCCATAGCCAGAAATCTGGCAAGGAATTCATCCAGGACAATCGGTCTTATCATGCCTAACAGACCAGGGGAAGCGCTCTTGAATCCTTTTTTCCCAGAGGCTCTCCGGGGAATCATAAAGGCTGCAACCAAGTCATCCTACGACATCCTGCTTTCATCCACACCACCGGGAGCAGATGACTTAATAAACGTAAAAGAGCTGGTATCCACTGCAAAGGTCGATGGAATTCTTCTGATGACCAGTAAGGTTGAAAACAAGTCTATACAATATCTAAGGGAGATGGAGTTTCCATTTTCGGTTATTGGGTCTCCCTATGAAGATTCTGATGATTCCAATCATGTTGACAATGACAATATGGAAGCGTCCTATGAACTGACCACATATCTTGTTAAAAAGGGATGCAGAAGATTCGCCCTCATAACAGGTGGGAGATTTCTGACTGTGACTGAGGAGAGGATAAGAGGCTTTAAAAATGCTCTTAAGGATAATGGAATAAAGGAAGAAGATGGAGTTATCTTTGTCGGAGAGTTCAACGAGGAGACGGGCAAAAAGTATGCAAGGAGAATAATGCAGTCAGGCAAGGAGTTCGACGCAGTGGTTGCAACTGACGATGTGGTTGCCTATGGTGTCGTTTCTGCTTTCATGGAGGATGGATTAAGGGTGCCCCAGGACATAATGGTGGCCGGCTTCAACAACAGTCTCCTGTCCAGACAATGCACTGTTCCAATAACCTCCGTTGAGATCCATGCAGACCTTCTTGGTGCCCAGGCGGTGGATGTGATACTTGAGAATATAATCAAAGGAGAACGACAAGAAAAGAGAATAGTTCCCCATACAATCTACAAGAGAAAATCAACATTTGAATAGAATCTGGCATTAACTTGTCAGATTTTCTCAATTTTTTGAAATTTGACGCTTTATTTTGATGAATCAGCTATTTTTTAATTGAAAGAGCAGCCAAATAGTGGTAATATCTTATTATAGTGGATCAGTCCGCTAAATAATTCTGTACTGCGAGGGATATTATGGACCATAAGCTAATGGAGGATAATTTACAAAAAATTGAATCCGTAGTTTCAAGTAAAATTGTTTTCGGCGATGGAGGCAACATCGATGAAATACATCTTGTAGCTAACGGTCACAGAGGGCCCAAGCAAATAGCAAGAGATGTCCAATCTGTTCTTCTAGCTAGCTACGATATTGACGTAGATCACAAGAAGATCAGCATAGCGCAGATACCCGATGATACCCTGAAGAGAAGGTCCAGCAGGGTAAGACTTGAGGGAGTACTTAGGGAGTCACGTGATTCAAGAGCTACAATAAAGGTTTCGGTATCCCTTGATGGGGAGGAGTATACCAGTTCCAGGACAGGTGTAAATTCCTCAAGAAATACAGATAGGATGCTTGTAGAGACCACCCTGGATGTTGTTCAGGAAGCAAGCGGCTTTGAAGACATATTCCTCTTTGACGATATAAGACAGGTTCCAGTTGCAGGTACAAATATAATTGTAATTTGCGTGACTGGAGTGATTTCCGGAACGGAACATAGACTTTGTGGAGCAAGCGTAGTAAGGAATGATTATGATAAGGCGGTTGTCAAGGCGACACTTGACGCCGTAAACAGATTTATCACAAAATAGTGATAAATGCCGGCTGAACCACAATTTTTTACTTAGCGAAGCGAATATAGCATGCCAAACTAGCGAACGGCATAGTACTCTAAAAGGAGGCTATATTCGATGAAAAAAATCGCAAGCGTACTACTAAGCATAATGGCAATGGCATTAGCAGCAGGCGCACACTGGTCACTTATCTAGTTTAATTTAGATAATCAACAAGCCGGCATTTACTATATATGCAAGGAGGGGACTACTGTGAAACTAAACATCAAAACAAAAGTTTATTTGGGTTTTTTAACTTTAATTGCACTAACCTTATATATGAACTTATTTTCAAATTATTCGATTGAAAGCTTTAGGATGTTTTTATTTTGGGCAGCACTGGCAATAGTAGTCGAGTCCTTATTAATACCTATGCCCAATAACACAGTTGGAGTTTCCGTAGGCTACGCAGTTAATATAGCAGCGATAATTGTTGGTGGACCACTATTGGCTACAACTATTGTGGGGCTAGGGTTTCTATTACGAGCTCCAAAAATAGAGGGAAGAGGATATGTTCACGTCTTTAACCTACCAGTACATAAGTCTTTATTTAATGTGACACAAAGCGTAATTGTAACAGCATTGATGAGTATTTTCTACTTAAGATTAGGGGGAGATATTGGACAATTCAATTTCCTGGCAACAGCCATAATTGTAATTGCAGGAGCTATTTTTAACTCTTCGATAATATCTCTATTTCTAGCACTTAACAATAAAACTAATTTCTTTGAAATATGGATTTCTAATATTAAGGGAACGTTTATTAGTGCATTGGCAGTTGGAGTTATAGGTATAATAATCGCCCTGGCATATATTGGCTATGGTTATGGAGCGGTTATCCTGTTCTTTGGACCATTGCTTCTGGCAAGATACTCATTTAAGCTCTATATAGAGATGAGAAATCTTTACCTTTC
>Ga0334894_1002425_pt1 | contig 12577 bp, 11 predicted proteins | sample GraSluR3_MG_6_FD_207225 | JGI IMG/M metagenome (GOLD analysis project Ga0334894, IMG submission 207225) | Sludge microbial communities from methane-producing bioreactor in Wageningen University, Netherlands - Granular Sludge_12_05 R3 | ecosystem: Engineered > Bioreactor > Anaerobic >... | reverse complement strand
CTGCGGCTCTTGTGTGCCGAGAAATCCGCATAGCTTGATCTCATCTGAGGATTTTCCACCAGCCTATCCAACTCGCGGATGCTGGACGGGCTTTGCGTCACAAAGCTCGCCTGCTGCTGCGCCCGCTTACTGCTGAAACTGCTCGAGATCCGAATCTCAAAATCCGTGTGAAGCAGGATCTCTTTGCTCACGGGATTGTAGCGGAAAGGATATACATTAAAAATAGCTATGCCATAGCCGCGATAATACTGCGTGCCCAGATAGTCAAAATCCCTCGCCGGGAAAAAACTGTCGGATTCATAGATCTCGGGATCCGCCACCACGGGAACAAAATCATGCGGACGGGAAATCGGCACTTGCGCCTGTGCAAAATCCACATATTGCCCGCCTAAGCGTGACTTGCTCTGTGAAAAACTAATCTCTAAGGATTCAAATTCCTCACCAAAGGGCAATAGCACCCTCAATGGATAATATGGCAATTTTGGCTGTCCCGGCTCCAATAAGCGAGGATAGGCATCCGAAAACTTGCTAGAGTCCACCGAGATTCTCATCTCGATCCCCCAAAGCATCCCGCAGAGCAGGATCATCGACATAATCACGAGTATCTTACGCATATTTATCATAAACTCTTCCTTTCTTTGTCACTGATTTATCCTTATCTATAATACACAATCCAAAAGCCAAATATACGTCAAGAAGAAATTCCATAGCCCGGATCCCCACATATGTTTGGCTTGCCTCTACCTTTATATGCTTCACATTTTGGTCACAAATCGGCGCTTTCCCCAGATCGAGTCCTCCGCCTTCTTTGTGGACAATCTTCGACAGCAGTTACGCAGAAGCTTCGGATAGATGCTTGACAATAAATGCCTCAAAACTTTTCATACCAAAGAACTGAGCGATATCATGAACAACCTTGATCCCAAGGTGCATGGTAAGGTTATGATGCTTACCGATCAAAAGATAAGCAAAGGAGTTACAATGGCAGTAGGTGAACACTGCGTAAGATGCTACGAATACATCATCGACTACTTCGAAGACGATGATTCTACAGACGAACTGGAAATGTTCTCCCGCCTTCGCTTTGAAGAAGAATGGGATACCATCCCCGAAGCCTTCAAACAGCGCATCCTCGCCGTGGATAAGATAGTCCTTCAGCGTTATGCCGATTGGTTTGATTACAATGTCTTCAATAGCTATATCAAGTGCATAAAGCAGCGCCAGGAACTCGAAGCCGCCAAAACACCGGACACTTCGCAAAAGCATATCCTCAAAGGAGTTCAATAATGTGGAAAAGACCTGCAAACGATACCGATCCCATGTACCTCGATGCCTTTATCTATATCATAAAACACCCCAAACCCCTCAGAGACGACGAATACCTCACCATGTGCATGAATATGTCAGAAGAGGAAGAATTACCCTTCTCTGAAGGTTCTCAAGAGCTCAAAGACGCCATGATCGCCGTCCGCGATCTCATCATAGGGCCCAAAACCATCGGCAATCTCGACCTCATCAAGCACGTCAGAACCAAAGACAATATACCCCGCTCGCAGTTCTGGTGGTATATCGACGAGCTCTGAGCAAGAATAGAGGCTGATCATTTGGCATCAGCCCCAGACTAGCTGCGGCTAATGTAGGTGCGGCCTTTAGCCGCACAACTGTCAGAAAAGCAGGTAGAGAAGGGATTTACTTTTGGGCAGTTGGAAACTGCCCCTACTTTAGCTTTCCTCAGCATACACCCTCTTCAGATCATCCCGTTTGATCACTGTATCAAAGAGTCCGATGTCCTCAGCCTCATGGCGGTTGATTCCGGTATAATTCAGGCTGCTATCCTCATACCGCTTAAACTTGTAGATAGCATCATTCATCAACGCGCTATTGAAGAGTCCCAGGCTTACCAGCAGCTCAAAATCCTTTACCGTGAGTCCGGTTACCTTTTTGAACAAGCCCGGCTCCAATTGGGTGATCACATCTTTTAGGGAGCGTTCACGATAGTCCGTGAGATACATAAAGATCGGGATGCGCGTGGCAAATTTGATCAGCTTCTCTTGAATCTGCTTACGTTTGGCTTTGAATTCCTTTTCTTCAGCCGTAAGCTCCTTCTTCTCTTTTGGGCTCAGCTCTTCTTCACTCTTCTCTTTGCGGGTTTTTTTGACCGCCTCGCTCTTATTGATGATGGTCTCAATATCCTGATTCAGATTGCGGAAGCCTTCGATGCTCATCAGGGCTGTCATTGCGGCTTCGCTATTCATCACCCGTTTCAGGGTATCGTTATCCACATTCACCAAGAGGGCGGATTCCCATCTGCGGGCAAGTAGTGTGGCCGTGGTTCCGCTCATTGCCATATCCAATATCCCCGCGGCATCGATCTCTTTCATGCTGCTGCCATCGTAAGCGAGCACAGGCAGGAACTTGATGAATTCCTCTACCTTTTGCTCCGCGCTATCGCCATTTACGTTCAAGCGGCAGCTATAATCCGCAATCTGCCGCAGCGCCCGATCCGGAGCAAAATCGAAGACATAGCACTCTTCTTTGATGATCTCTTCCTGGTTGGGTGAGAGTCCATCGGGATTGATGATAGTCCAGGGCGATTGCACGCGGAAGGCAGCTTGAAAATATGTCTCCGGACTGCTGGTATTGCGTAGCATAAAGATGCCCGTCCAGGGCTTTACTGTGACTCCGGTGGTAAGTTTTCCACAGGAAAGAGTAATGCTTTTGCTGCTTAGAGGATCACCCATGGCATCCATCACAGGAGGCAGTGCCGCGGCTCCAATCCCCGCTCTTGGCCCGGCTGCCACGATCACCGAATAATCCTGATAAAACTTGTTTTGGCGTTTGCTCAAGAGATTCCTCATGGCATAGCAGCCGGCCACCGAGGGCAAGAACCAAAAGGTGTGCGACAATATGCCCAAAAGCCGGACATCCGAGAATGGCAAGGGCGGCTTCTGCGCACCCAGTTTAAGATTGTCGATACTACTGGGCAGGAAGGCTCCGCGGATCAGATCCAGCCATTTCTGAACCTCGGCTTCATAGATAAAGCAGGCTTTGTCTCCCACTCCCTCTGCTGAAAAGAAGACGTTGAGATCAAACTCATCAAACTCCCCCTTCTTGGCGATATCGATGATTGCCTCCGGTAATTGGTAAGTGAGCATAACCATGCGCGGCAAGGCGGCATAGGGGTTATCCTCGCCTACCCAGCTCTCTTTGGCGCTTTGTTCATCGCTATAAGTCCAGTTATAGATCTGCTCTTCGATGAATTCCCCCGTAGCAATAGCCCGGAATGGAGTGCCGGAAAGATAGAGATAGTGCTCTGTAGTAATGGGCAGGATATCCTCATCATAATACTCAATGCCTTCGCCCCGGGCATATTCCTGCTCGCGCTTATCCTCATTTTCAAAGAGGTCTTTGGCGTTTTCCCGCCATGCGCCATAATGATATTCATCAAAGATGATGGCATCCCAATTTAGAGCATGTACCCATACATTCTTGGCTTTGATCCCTCCAGTGCTTTTGTTTTTGCCCAGATAATCCTGAAATGAACCAAAGCAGACAAAGGGACGCGTCCGATCGATATCTTCAAAACTGATGCCGCCGGGTTTGATGAATTGCCAGCCTTCAAAATCCACGTGGCTCAAAAGATCCTCTTCCCAAGCACTTTGCACCGCGGGCTTGAAGGTGAGCACCAAGACCTGCTTCCAGCCCATCTTTTTGGCAAGTTGATAAGCGGCAAAGGTCTTGCCAAAGCGCATCTTGGCATTCCACAGATAGCGGGGTGGCTGCTCCTTTTTGGCGGGGTCTGAATACCAGGAATGGTAATAAGCGATAGTCCTCTCCACCGCTTCTGCCTGCTCCGGCCTCATGCCAAAGCTCTGGCTGCGGCTAAACTCTGTCAATTGCCCTGTCCTCACGGCATGAATGGCGCTCTTGAGCTGCTTGAGATCGCAGGCAAACCACTCTCCTCCGGGATTGGCAATGCCATTGTAGCTTAGCATCCGATGCACTTCATGATCGCTGAAGTTGCTGCCATCACTGCGCATGGCGGATTCATCCAAAACAATGCGGTAAGGCGGCTTTCCGGGCTTCAGGGTGGGATATTGCTGCGCTACCCTGGCTTCCACACTCTGCGTGGTAAAACCAACCTTCAAGAGCCCCTTATACTCAGGGTTTGTGTCCTCATAAGCATAAATCCGAGGATTTAAGTCCGGACGGGATGGGAAGTATTCCTTAGGCATCGGCAAGCTCCATGGGACGGATCATGGATTCGATGTAGTCAATTTCGGATTCTGATAAACCATACTTACCGTACAATTCTTTATCTGACCACAAACTATTGAAATCTTGAATCGGGACAAAGGAATAGTTTCTTTGAGTTATGTGCATTGAGGTCAATGTTAGTGATACAAGGAACCGTGTGAATTTTGTTCTCAGGTAGTTTGCGCAGTTTTCGACTAATACCCTATTCTCACTGGAAAAGGGAATAATATAGGTTTCAGTAACTACTTCCCTTGGATTTAGTATCTTTTGCTTAGTAGTGACATTCATCATCCCATCAGCAGCATTATTAACACCTGCTCTATCTGGGTTTAGGTAACCAACACACACCTTAAAATGTTCAATTTTGTCTATGTTCTTATTCACCATATCACGATTTATATAGCTTTTGCCTGAGCTGCTTATTAGAGTGAGTGAGTCTTCAAAGTATTCATCCTTCCCTCTTACAAAAGAGCGTAATCCAAACGGACTGACAGAAAGGACTTTATCTGACATCATAGCTTCTTTCTTTGACAGAACTTTGCTTATCACATTGATACCGACATTATCTCTAATTATGATATCGTGTTCATCGAGAAATCTGGACTTTGTATAAGAGACACCATTTACGTACGATGTGAACTCGCAGCTTCCATTATAGTCTTTATCCCACAAGAAATAGTTTACTCCACCTGCAATATCTACACCTGGAAAGCAGTCACGGCTTTTGGGGAAATCAACGATTATTTGAATTCGCTTGTCTGATTGCATTTGTTTGCGAAACTCATCGAGCCCTCTTCCCCCAGCAAACCACCTTGAAGGTATAATCATAGTTATATATCGAGGGTTCATTTTCATTGCTTGAATGATAAACTTATGATATAGGGGAATAGCACTTGCACCTGCTCCCCCATCACTCAATTGATAAGGCGGGTTTCCGATAATAACGTCAAATTTCATTTTGAATAGCTCCTCTGGGTTTTCAATGTGGATAAATGAATAGGCATGGCTTTCCAGATCATCTCCCCGCGCATAGTTTCCCTGATTGGCTCCGCAAAAAAGGCAGCGTCCTTTTTCCCATGCGTGTTCAATGCGTTCAAAGTGTATGTTTCCGTATTCGTTTTTGAACTTTGTGCAGACGGAGTATTTGCCATTGGCGGTTTTACTGCAATATAAGGAGCGGCGGGAGAGCAAGGAGGTAAGCTCTGTGATGGCCAGGCCAAATAGCTGTTTTGTGAAGATGTGATCGATGCGTTTCTGGCGGTTTGGGATCTGAGCTTCCAAGCCTATGTCCAGGCGTTTGGCTATTTCGCGCAGGAATACTCCGGATTTGCAGGCGGGGTCCAGAAAGGTGCTGCTTTTGTCTCGGAATAGCTCTTGGGGCAAAAGATCCAGCATTTGGTTCACCAGCTCGGGCGGGGTGAAGACCTCGTCACTGCTCAGGTTTGCGATGCAGGATAGCACATCGGGATTGTAGTTGTTGTTTAGCATGGCTGCTCCGGGGTGCTAGGATCGATGGTAGACACGTCTTCTAGACGTGTGAGAGTAGAAGCTTCATCTTGAAGCTTGATTGTAGAAGCTTCATCTTGAAGCTTTATGGTGGACACGTATTCTAGACGTGTGTTTTCTTTCACGCGACAAGATGTCGCGTCTACATTCGTGGTTTCTTTCACGCGACAGGATGTCGCGTCTACGATGGTAGAAGCTTCATCCTGAAGCTTTATGGTGGACACGTATTCTAGACGTGTGTTTTCTTTCACGCGACAAGATGTCGCGTCTACATTCGTGGTTTCTTTCACGCGACAAGATGTCGCGTCTACATTCGTGGTTTCTTTCACGCGACAAGATGTCGCATCCACATTAGCGTCCACATTAGCTACCTTGCCATCATGCTTTCTGATGTATTTCACTATGCCAAAAAACTGCTCTTCACTTCTTAAGATATGATCAAAGTATTCCTTTTGCCAGAAATGCCCGTTTGCTCCCCTGGCTTTGTTTATCGCGTTTGCAGTATAGGACTTGATCGATCTCAAAATATCATTAAGTTCATGATCTCCCAAGGGTTCAATGAGCAGATGCACATGATTGACCGCAACAGTGTATTCCCAAAGCCGATATCGAACATCATTGAAATATAGCAAAGCATCGATTACGATCTTCTTGTATTGTTTATTCGCCAGCAGGCACTCGCCATAATTCTGATCAAGCCAGTGTTCAATTTTACGGGTAAATAGTCTGTGGTATTCGGCGGATTGCTCATTTGTTCTGGGTTGAGGATGTTCGCGCAGCCACTGATCGCGTTCGCTGAGCCAATGATTGAGTTTGACTTGAGGGATGGAATCAATGGTGCGAAAAGTCACAAAGTAACATACTGTGGATTGCCGCCAATGAGGCAGATTGCCATTGTAAACGCCATGCTCTGCCTCTTTATCAAAGAAATTCATCTTGCTCTCCTGGGGATACGATAGTAGACACGTCTTCTAGACGTGTGAGAGTAGAAGCTTCATCTTGAAGCTTGATTGTAGAAGCTTCATCTTGAAGCTTTATGGTGGACACGTATTCTAGACGTGTGTTTTCTTTCACGCGACAAGATGTTGCGTCTACATTCGTGGTTTCTTTCACGCGACAAGATGTCGCGTCTACATTCGTGGTTTCTTTCACGCGACAAGATGTCGCGTCTACATTAGCGTCCATATTAAAAAGCTCCAAAAAGTGGATGGGCGGATAATCCTTCTCAGGGCTGGGGATATAGACTTCTTCTCCTTGGTCTGAGATAAAAGAAAACAGCTCCAGTTCGTTTAATGATTCATTTTGTAGCATGCTATGAAAAGTGAAGTCCCTTCTTTTGATAAGGCTGCCATTGATGGGCGACCATTCGGCAAACACAATATAGCCGGGCGGCTCGCCCACGGTCTTCAGGGTGAGTGCATCGCCCCAGACGATATTGCAGCTTAGGATATAGCGGATTGATTCCCGACAGGAGTCTTTACACGCATCCTTATATAAAGGGCGGTAGTATTCATCATCGAATATGCAAAATAGCCTTTGGCGGCATTCCAGGACGTTGTCTTCTTGGATGTCGATGCCATAGATGGAGGAGGCGGCTATCACAGCGTATCGCTCAAAGTCATACTGGGATTTGCCATAGCGCCCTTTCACCACATCCAGCTTGCGCTTGAGGATCTCTGATAGGAAGTTTCCATTTCCGCAAGCAGGCTCCAAAAAGCGGGATTCTATGCGCTCAGTTTCCTGCTTCACGAGGTCGAGCATGGCATTTACTTCGCGCTGAGAAGTAAAGACTTCGCCATGATCCGCTACTCGTTGTTTAGATTTGACCTGAGTCATAATATCCTCCACATATGCCCTTTTTACGTGAAGTCCCCAGACCTGTGCAAAAATAAGATCTTGTGGTCATTGTGACGAAGCTAAAGCTTTGATTCATGGTTTTTTCCCTTGATGACATCGCCCTTTTGACTAGAGTGCAGATTCCGCATACTCTGCTTTGCAGACAATGCTCATTGATAATGTCACTGATGCGGATGCGCAATATTATGTCAAGCTATTCATTTCTCAAAATACTTGGTGCCAAAAGTAGATGCGGCTTGTAGCCCCGAATATTTTGTCCAAAGTCATCTGCCGCTCATGTCCCGGGCTTGCGGATTTTCAGCGCTCTAAGTGCTTGCAAAATATGGGCTCCTCATGCCCCTCTCACCGGTCGCTCACCGGTCGAGCGTGCAAGCGGTGAGAAAATAAGGACTTAGGGCACTCGTTGAGAGCGGCAAAGATTGCGCTTGACAGAATAGCATAGTGAATTAGTATGTAATATAGATTTTTACTATTGCCCGGCGGCTCAACTTAGCTGAGGCGCGGGGAAGAGTCTTTTAAACACAAAGGAGTGAAAATGGCGGTAAATACAAAGACGGAATATGCTCTGCGCTCGCTTTTGGAGATTGCGGACAAGGGTCACGTCTCCGCACAAAAGATCAGCGAAGCCCAGAGATTGCCCAAGAAATATATTGAGCATCTATTGTCACTACTTAAGTCTGCCGAGATAGTGCGCAGCAGCCCCGGCAGCGCCGGTGGCTATGAGCTGAGCCGCCCGGCGGACGAGATTAAGTTTTTGGATGTCTTACGCGCGGTGAAGGACGATTCGTTTTCGGCTTCTTGCGCGCATCGGCATGGCAAGTTTTGCTTTGGCCAGGGCTGCACTCTTTCGCCCTTTTTTAGCCGCTTGGAAAGCGAACTGGCTGTGATCTTTGAGTCTTATTCACTCAGCGACATCAAAAGTATATGGGAAGGAAAAGTAATATGAAACCCGGACAGATCTATTTGGACAATTGCGTGAGCAGCGCTGTGGCGCCGGAAGTTATAGACGCCATGCAGCCGTATTTTAGTCAGAAATTTTGGTTTCCCGGCAGCTTTATCAGCACCGGAGAAAGCAGCAATGATGCCCTGACGGGCTTCCAAAGCATCGTGGCAAAATCCATCGGCGCCAGAGGGGAAGAGATCCACTTCACTTCGGGCGGAACTTTGGCAAATAATCTTGCCATCAAAGGCATTGCCAATGCCGCGAAGAAGGGTCATGTGATCTGCTCGGTGGTGGATTATCCGGATCTGCTCACCAATGCCGCTTGGCTGGAAAAGCAGGGCTTTGAGGTCTCATATCTTGCCGCGGATGACAAGGCCGTGATAGATCTCGATCAGCTCAAGCGCGAGATCCGCCCGGACACATTCCTCTTTATGACCACGGCTGTAAACCATGTGGTGGGCAGCATACAGCCGCTTTCCGAGATTCGCAAGATCTTGGACGCCGCCGGGCACAAGATCTATCTGCACGTGGATGCGGGCCAAGCTTTTGGCAAGATGCATCTGAATGTGGATGACTTTGGGATCGACACCATGGCGATCTCTGCCCACAAGATTCATGGTCCGCAGGGAATCGGCGCATTGTATCAGCGCAAAGGCACCAAGCTGGCGCAATTGATCCACGGGGTCAAGCGGGTGGACAATCTGCAGACGGGCGGACTCTCGATCGCCCTGATCGCTGGATTTGCCAAGGCTGTGGAGCTCAGTTTTGAGGATCTGGATGCCACGATAGGTCAACTGCGCGAGCTTTCGGATTATCTCTGGGCTCGGCTCCAAGAAAAGATCCCATATATCGAGCTAAATGGCGCAGAGGGCGAAGGACGCGCCCCGCATAACGTGAATATTTCCATAGACTACATCGAGGGCGAGGCGATCACCATGATGCTGGACATGCATGGGATCACGGTCGCGACCGGCTCAGCCTGTGCTTCGCAGGGGCTCAAGGCAAATTACGTCCTGATGGCGATCGGCAAAAACCATGTCCAATCCCATGGCTCGATGAAGTTTACCCTGTCCCGCTACAATACCAAAGAAGAGCTGGACACTGTGGTAGACCGCCTGGCGGAAATCACTTTGGAGCTGCGCAAACGCAGTCCGCTATACAACGCATTTTTGAAAAATCAGGAGAAATAGATGCAATACTCACAGAAAGTTTTGGACCACTTTATGCACCCGCACAACGTGGGTAAGATGGAAAATCCCGACGCCACTGCCACCGAGGGAAGCCCTTCCTGCGGGGATCAGGTGACTGTATACCTTAAGGTCAATGAAGAAAAGCAGATCATCGAAGACATCAGCTTCCTTTCCTATGGCTGCGCATCAAACATCGCCACAGCATCCATTATCACTGATCTGGCAAAGGGCAAGAGCTTGGAAGAAGCCAAAAAGATCACCTGGCGAGATGCCATGGACGCGCTCGACGGCCTGCCCCCGGTGAAGGTGCATTGCTCTGTCCTGGCGGCAGATACGCTGCAGACCGCGATCTCAAATTATGAGATTGCCCACGGACTCAAGGAAGTGCCGGACTTCAGCAAAGAGACCATCCTCGAAGAGCTCAAGAAGATCATCTATCCGCAAGTGGGCGAAGACATTGTGAGCCTGAAGATGGTGAAGTATGTGGGCTTTTCCGATGGCGAAGTGCTGATTGATCTGAACATGATGGCATTTGACAGCTGGCGAGATAACGTCAAAGAAGAGATCATCGAACACCTCGAGAAGTATCCGGAAGTAAAGAAGATTGAGGTCAATTTTCCGTAAATCCGGTTTGGGGTTGGATGATAGATTCCGGATACCCCGTGCTGCGCACGAGGTTCCGGAATGACTAATTTGGGGCTGGTGGTCATCATAAACGGGGCTGGTCATGGGCTCGCAGTTAGATTGGGGCTGGTGGTCATCATAACGGGGCTGGTCTTGGGCTCGCAGTTAGATTGGGGCTGGTGGCCAATATAAACGGGGCTGGTCTTGGCTCGCAGTTAGATTGGGGCTGGTGGTCATCATAAACGGGTCTGATCCCGGGCTGGCAGTCAGAATAAGCGGGGCTGAGTTGCATAGCTGATCTTTCCTGAGACTTTGAGCGGTGACAAGCCGCTCCTATTTTGACTATGAAGCGTCAAGATCTCGCTTACACAATGCTAAAGCAGTTTTTTCTTGCCATAATCGAGCCCTTTGTAAAAACTGGTAATCATAAATGTCGAGTGGAGGCTTTGATGATCCTTTATTACAAGGTAGCGGGCAATCGTCTGGTTCCGGCACTGGGGTGGAGCGATTCCTTCTGGGTGCATATGGAAAATCCGGACGCGGATGAGGTCAAGGACGTTCTCACTCGCTATGAGCTCCCGGAAGATTTCATCACCGATTTGCAGGACGCTGATGAGAATTCGCGCATGGAATATGCCGATGATGCCATGCTGATCATCTTGCGTGTGCCCTTGTATTATCGCCACAAAGCCGCAAGTGTGTCTTTTGCGACCGCTCCGCTTGGGATCATCGTGGTAGCCGACAAGGTGATCACGGTGTCTTTTTATGACAACGAGGTGCTCACCCAGTTTTTGGATGGCAAGCATCGCCCGTTTCGGATCACGCAGCAGAGCTTCATCCTGGAGATCAATCTTCGCACGGCGATCTATTATCTGAAGTTTCTCAAAGAGATCAATCGCCGCACCACCAATATCGAGAATGAATTGCATCAGTCCATGCGTAACAAAGAGCTGATCCGGCTCTTGAAGATGGAGAAGTCTTTGGTTTATTTCAATACCTCGCTCAAGAGCAATGAGATCATCTTGGAGCGCATGCAGAGATCCCGCTGGCTACAAAACGATCCTGATGCCGAAGATCTGATCGAAGACGTGATCATCGAAAACACACAGGCTATTGAGATGGCAAACATCCACAGCAGCATTCTCAGCGGGATGATGGATGCCTTTGCCTCCGTGATATCAAACAATCTAAACGTAGTGATGAAATTTCTCACTTCGGTGACCATCATCGTGTCACTTCCGACCCTGATTGCCAGCATCTATGGCATGAACGTGAAGCTTCCTTTCCAGGATGATCCCTATGCTTTTTTGTTGATCATGGGGCTTTCGGTCTTGATCTCGGTCTTGTTGGTCGTAATCTTTATACGAAAAAAGTACTTTTAGGAGAATACATGTATCTGCTCAACGTTAGTGACCACTTTTCAGCCGCGCATCGCCTCTGTGGATATCAGGGCGCATGCTCACAATTGCATGGGCACAATTGGAAAGTGCGTGTGGGAATCATCTGTGAAGAGCTCGATGAGATCGGCATGGCACTGGATTATGGCATCATCAAAAAGATTCTGGGAGGCATCCTGGAGCTTTTGGATCATGAATATCTGAATGACTTGCCGCTTTTGGGCGGACAAAATCCTACTTCCGAAAACCTGGCGCGCATCATCTATGAAGAGATGGCAAGAGGCCTTGAGCCGTATCCCGCCAAGATCAAAGAAGTGGAAATCTATGAATCCGAGCGCAGCAGCGTGATCTATAGCCATGCTTAGGATAGTGGATTCGTTTTATGTAAAAAGCGCGGTGGAGCCCGCCGACTACCCCGCCTCTGCCTATGCGGAATTTGCCTTTGCGGGACGCAGCAATGTGGGAAAATCCTCTTTGATCAATCTCTTGACCAAGCATCACGGACTTGCCAAAACCTCCGGAACTCCGGGTAAGACGCGGCTCTTAAACTTCTTTTTGATCCGCTATAAGGTCGATGGCGTGGAAGAATCCGGCTTTATGCAATTTACCGATCTTCCCGGCTATGGCTTTGCCCAAGTGAGCCTCAAAGAGCAGGAAAAATGGCGGAAGATGGTGAATAAATATTTTGAGCAGCGTCCTCAACTGAAGAGCATCTTCGTCCTGGTGGATATCCGCCATCCCGCGGATAAAAAGGACATCCTGATGCTGGAGATGCTCAGGCTGCGCGAGATTGATCATTGTGT
>Ga0334894_1002414_pt1 | contig 12639 bp, 12 predicted proteins | sample GraSluR3_MG_6_FD_207225 | JGI IMG/M metagenome (GOLD analysis project Ga0334894, IMG submission 207225) | Sludge microbial communities from methane-producing bioreactor in Wageningen University, Netherlands - Granular Sludge_12_05 R3 | ecosystem: Engineered > Bioreactor > Anaerobic >... | reverse complement strand
ACAGAGAACTGATGGATGGTGAGAGTCAGGATCAGAGGACGCAGGAATGATCACTCCGGAGCTGTCAAGGCGAAATGGAAAAAGTAGCTGCGACCGGGAATCTTCCAAATGGAAGATGCGCCACCGTTACATGGCTATGGTTAAAGGCTTGTCCTTGGACCTGAAGAGTCAGTCTGCGTGAGCAGATTGTAAACCAGGGTGGTACCGCGAATATTATCTCGTCCCTGAAATACATATAAGTATTTCAGAGGCGAGATTTTTTTATACCCAAAAACAAAAAATAAAGGGAGGAAATGAAAATGAAAAGAACTTTAAATGCTATGGTGAAGAATGGACCGGAGACCCTAATGAGAATTACAGGACTTATGAGAAAAAGAGGCTGTCAGCTGGAGGGAATCGTATATGAGGTGGGTCTTAATGATGCACTGTCAAAGCTTACACTGACCGTTGGAGCTGAAAGCGAGGACCTTATGAACAATATGATCCTTCAGATGAAAAGGTTCCAGGATGTTTACGAGGTTACAGAATAAATTACATAACAGGGGAGAGATGGAAAAATGGCGAAGATGTTCTACGAAAACGACTGTGATTTGAATTTGCTTAAAGATAAGAAGGTGGCTGTAATAGGCTATGGTAGCCAGGGTCATGCACATGCACTTAACCTTATGGAATCCGGTGTGGATGTAAGGGTTGGCCTTTACGAGGGCAGCAAGTCCTGGGAAAGGGCACAGGAGGCAGGACTTAAGGTTATGACCTCAGGCGAGGCAACGGAGTGGGCCGATGTGGTAATGCTGCTTGTAAACGATGAAAAGCAGGTTGACCTTTATGAAAACAGTGTGAAGAAGAACCTGTCACCTGGAAACTACCTGGCCTTTGCCCACGGCTTCAACATCCATTACGGACAGATTGTACCACCGGAGGATGTGAATGTGTTTATGGTAGCTCCCAAGGGGCCTGGACACACTGTTAGAAGCCAGTATCAGGAGGGAAAAGGGGTGCCTTGTCTGGTTACAACCCACCAGGACCCAAGCGGGGATACCATGGATGTTGCCCTTGCATATGCAGCAGGAATTGGGGGAGCCAGAGCCGGTGTACTTCAGACCACCTTCAAGGAGGAGACTGAAACAGACCTTTTCGGAGAGCAGGCAGTACTTTGCGGTGGGGTTACAGAACTGATGAAGGCAGGTTTTGAAGTACTTGTGGAGGCGGGCTATGAGCCTGAAAGCGCATACTTTGAATGTCTGCACGAGATGAAGCTGATTGTCGACCTGATAAACCAGGGAGGACTAAGCTACATGAGGTATTCAGTAAGTGATACTGCAGAGTATGGAGACTATTCAGTAGGCAGAAGAATCATAACCGAGGATACCAGAAATGAAATGAGAAAGGTCCTTGGAGAGGTCCAGGACGGGACCTTTGCCAAGAATTGGATACTTGAGAACAAGGCGAACAGACCGTCCTTCACAGCCAGAAGAAGGATGGAGCAGGACCACCAGATGGAGGTTGTTGGAAGGGACCTTAGAAAGATGATGAGTTGGTTAAAGAAATAGGATGAATCATTTGTTTTATGAGAGCTGTAATGACTAGAATACAGGGGTGAGGAAATGAAGTTGACAGGTGCAGATGTAGTGATGGAGTGCCTCCTTAGGGAAGGCGTGGACACCATATTCGGATATCCAGGAGGTGCTGTGATTCCCCTTTACGACTCCTTGACAAGGTATAGGGAGAGTTTCAGACATATCCTAACAAGCCACGAGCAGGGAGCATCCCACGGGGCAGACGGATATGCCAGGTCAAGCGGAAAGACAGGGGTATGCTTCGCAACCTCAGGGCCAGGTGCCACAAATACCGTCACTGGAATAGCAACAGCATATTCGGATTCAGTTCCCATGGTTGTAATAACAGGACAGGTGGCATCATCCCTTCTGGGTAGGGATTCCTTCCAGGAGGTAGATATAACATCCATAACCATGACCATAACAAAGCACAATTTCCTGGTGCACAGTGTGGATGAAATTGAGGAGACAATAAGGGAGGCCTTCAGGATCGCCAGCTCGGGAAGAAAGGGACCGGTTCTTGTGGACATCCCAAAGGATATCCTTATGGCAAGGGTTGACTTTGAAAGGACCCAGCTGGAGGGTGATCAGGAGGAGGCTACAAATGAGAACCTGGACAGTCTGGACATGGTGGTTCAAATGATAAACTCCGCCAAAAGACCTGTGATTTATGCCGGTGGAGGAGTCATTTCCTCCGGTACCACAAGTGACCTTGTAGGTTTTGCAGAAAAGGGGGATATACCAGTTGTTTCAAGCCTTATGGGCATGGGAGGTTTTCCAAGGGACCACAGACTTTCCCTTGGACTAGTAGGAATGCACGGCTTCAAGGAAAACAACCTGGCAGTTTGCCACAGCGACCTGATAATAGCAGTTGGAGCAAGGTTTAGCGACAGGGTGATCGGAAAGGCTGAGGAGTTTGGACCAAAGGCCAGGGTGGTCCAGCTTGATATCGATGCATCTGAAATAGGTAAGAACAAGGCTGTGGATGCAAACCTTACAGGACCCATGAAAAAGATCCTTACAGCACTCCAGGAGAAAATAGATGAGTCCCACAGAGGAAAGTGGCTCCAGGAGATAGAAGAGATGAAGGAAGAGAATTCATATGTTGAGGACTGGAGCGGAGTGGCAGCCCTTAAGCTTGCAAACAGAGCATTTCCGGATGCCATAGTTGCAACGGATGTTGGACAGCACCAGATGTGGACAGGCCAGCACTGGATATTCAAGAAGCCAAGGACATTCCTGTCATCGGGAGGTCTTGGAACAATGGGATATGGAATGGGTGCGGCAATTGGAGCGCAGGTTGCCAACCCTGACAAGAGGGTGGTCCTGGTCACGGGGGATGGAAGCTTTAGGATGAACTTCAATGAGCTTGGTACAGTTGCAAAATACAACCTGCCAATTATAATTTTACTATTTAACAACAATTCACTTGGAATGGTTAGGCAATGGCAGGGAATGTTCTGTGAAGAGAGGTATTCGGAGACTGACCTGGGAGATGAGGTTGACTTCATAAAGCTTGCTGGTGCCTTTGGGATCAAGGGTGTCAGGGCGGACAGCCCAGAGGAGCTTGAAGGGGCTCTTCGGGGGGTAGATGATGAAAGGAAGGCCCTTCTTGTGGAATGCAGGTTTTCAAATGACCAGTGGGTATACCCAATTGTTCCGGCAGGAAAGGCCATAAATGAGATGGTATATGAAGGAGGAGATGTTTAGATGGAACAGAGTTTTGTGTTTTTCAATGGTGAGATTGTAGATGAGAAGGATGTCAGCCTCAGTATCAGGTCAAAGGTGGTCAACTATGGTCTTGGCTGCTTTGAGGGAATCAGGGCATACTGGGACGAGGAAAAGGGTCAGCTTTACGGCTTTAGGTTAAAGGAGCACTACGAAAGGCTTCTGGAGTCTGCAAAGGCCCTTAATATGGACATTCCATATACTGTACAAGACCTTTGTGATGTTACGGTTGAGCTTCTTAGGAAGAATAATTTCAGGACCACTACATACATCAGACCTGTTGTATACAAGGGCTCGGAATCATTGACCCCCACTCTCTACGATGATGACAACAGACTTATGATCTATTGTCAGCCAATGGGGAAATACGCTGGAAAATCTGAACTTAGGGTGGCTGTATCCAGCTGGAGAAGGGTTACGGACACAATGCTTCCACCCAGGACCAAATCAACAGGAGCATACCTTAACTCAGCCCTGGCATCATTGGAGGTCCTGCAGAACGGTTATGATGAAGCTATCTTCCTTACCCATGACGGCAAGGTCTGCGAAGGACCTGGAGAAAACATCTTTCTGGTAAAGAAGGGCAAGCTTGTGACACCACCCCTGTCAGATGACATTCTGGAGGGAATAACAAGGGATACTGTGATGACCCTTGCCAGGGAGGAGCTGGGAATGGAGGTTGTTGAACGGAGCGTTTCAAGGACAGAGCTCTACAACTCCCAGGAGGTTTTCTTCAGTGGAACTGCAATGGAGGTTACTGCAGTTGTTGAGGTTGACAACAGGAAGGTAGGGGACGGCCATGAAGGTCCCGTATGCAGGCAGCTCAAGGAAATGTTCTTTAACATAACCACAGGAGGAAATGAAAAGTACAGGGAATACCTTACACCTGTATATGAAAAGTAAATATAATAGAGAATCTCCCCTTTTGGGAAGGTGGTCAAGAAAGGCTGCAGTCCACAAGGGGTATTTTTTTGGTTATCTTTTTAACATATGGCAAAAGGGTTTACTGATGTGGTATCATTAGATTAACGAAATTTTATGATAGGAGCGGAAATATGACACAATTAATTGTTACACTAGCATCCTTTGCACTCATACCAATACTTATAAAGAAGAAATTCAAGCTAAGCTACGCGATCCTTGCAGTTACCTTGTCCATAAGCATATTTTCAGGACTTGGGATACTCACCCTTGGGGAGACTGCCCTGGGGGTTGTTCTGGATAGGTACTCCAGGGATACCATACTAACTGTCACCATGGTGGGGATTCTTGGAAGCCTGATGAAGCATTATGGAATCCTTCAGAGGATTGTGGATGCTATGCTCAGCCTTATAACCAGCAAGAAGGTAATTCTGATGGTGCTTCCATCTCTAATAGGGATAATGTCCGTGCCTGGTGGAGCGGTGCTTTCGGCACCTTTTATCAACACCATAGGGGATGAACTCCAGATCACTCCCCCAAGAAGGGCTGCAATAAACCTTATCTTCAGGCATATATCCATGTTTCTCTTTCCCTTCACAACTACAATGATGTTTATAAAAGCAGCCATACCAGAGCTAAACGTTTATAAGGTCATAGGACTGGGACTGCCTTTTGTTGCCGGTACTGTCCTGATTGGGTATATGCTCTTTATGAGAGGTAAGGGTAACGGAGAGGAAGGGGATAGGGATGTATCCCTAAGAGGGATAGGCCGCCTGGTGGTGGTTTCATCCCCAATATACATGTCGGTTGTAATTAATGTAGTGACAGGACTTCCTTTTTTCATATCAATGCTGGGAAGCATACTGATTGTATACCTGCTGGGTGACAGGAAGGATTTTCTTTACAAGGCATACAATTCAATAAACTACAATACAATCATACTGGTCACCTCCATCCTTATACTCAAGGACATAATCCTACAGATGGACGACATGCTTCAGATGATCAACAAGATGCTTATGGGAGTGGAAGGGGGACTTGGAGTGATGGTCATCTTCACCCTGGTATCCTTCTTCTTTGGATACATCACCGGCTACCCAACATCCTCCCTGGCAATAACCCTGCCCCTTCTTTCAATGATGGACCTGGGAAGCAATGCCCTGCACATTTATACCTTTTTCCTTGTAGCCGTTTCATTTGTAGGTTACTACTATTCCCCCCTTCACCTGTGCCAGGTACTGACCATAGGTGAAATGAAGGTCACTACAGGAGACCTATACAAGGAGTACCTTCCATACTTTGCACTGCAGATGCTGCTGATATTTGCCACAACCCTAGGGTTAATGGCCATATTTGCCTAAAGAAAGGATGATAGAAGAATATGAAGAGACCTAAGATATTTATTGCAAATGAAATTCCCAAATCCGTAGAGGAATACATCGGAGACCATTGTGACTATGTAATGTGGGACTTTTCAAAGAGGAAGACCTTTCAGGGAATCGTGGACCACATTGGTGATGTGGATGGGATCCTGGAGGTTGGGATGAAGATTGACAAGGAGCTTTTAAAGCATGCACCCAAACTAAAGGTTGTCAGCAACATCTCTGTGGGCTACAACAACTATAATCTTGATGACATGAAGGATATGGGGGTGTTGGGGACAAACACACCAGGGGTCCTGGACAATACAGTTGCAGACCTTATTATGGGACTTATCATTTCAGCCGGAAGAAGGATTGTTGAGGCTGATGCAGACACCAAGGCCGGAAACTGGCAAAAGGGTGAAATGGACAAGTTCTTTGGTAAGGACATCCACCATTCAACCCTTGGGATAATAGGGATGGGAAGGATCGGAGAGGCTGTTGCCAAGAGGGCACAGGGCTTTGACATGGAGATTGTTTACCATAACAGAAAAAGAAAGCCACAAGCAGAGGAGAGATTCCAGGCTGAGTACATGGAAATGGACCAGGTTCTCCAAAATGCAGATTTTCTTGTTGTCATGACACCACTTTCAGAAGAAACCCATCACCTGATCGGGGAGGTGGAGCTTGGTAAGATGAAGGAGGATGCCTTCCTTATTAATGCATCAAGGGGTCCTGTTGTGGATGAGGAAGCTTTGATCAAGGCCCTTCAGGAGGGTTGGATTGCAGGAGCGGGACTTGATGTATATGAGAGGGAGCCAATTGACAGGAAGAATCCCTTGCTCCAGATGAGGAATGTTGTCACCCTTCCCCACATAGGATCAGCAACAAGGAAGACAAGGGATGAGATGGCGATGGTTGCGGCCAAGGCCATTGTGGAGGTCCTGGAAAAGGGAGACAGTCCATATATTGTGCCGGAATTAAGGAAAAGGTAAGGAGGAATCAGGATGGTAAAGCCTAAGGTATTGATAGGATATCCAGTCAAGGATGAAATCATGGAGTATGTGGGGGAACATTGTGAACTTGTTCAGATGGACTATTCCAAGGCAATAACCTATGATGACATTTACGAGAGGATCGATGATGTTGAGGGAGCCGTGGTCCTAATAACCCCAATTGACAAGAAGCTCCTGGAGAGGGGCAAGAAGCTTAAGGTTGTCAGCAACATTACAGTGGGCTACAATAACTTCGACATAGAGGAGATGAAGAAGGCTGGGGTGATTGGAACCCATTCACCTGGTATACTTGATGATACAGTGGCTGATTTTGTCATGGGACTGCTTATTTCGACGGCCAGAAGAATCACTGAGCTTAACTCCTTTGTAAAGGGTGGTAGCTGGAAAAAAATCGAGAACAACCACTTAATGGGCCTGGATGTTTCCGGGACCAGGGTTGGTATAATTGGAATGGGTAGAATTGGGGAGGAGGTTGCCAGACGGTGCAGCCTTGGCTTTAAGATGGACGTGTCCTACCATAACAGGTCCAGGAAGGAAGGGGCGGAGGAGGAATTTGGAATTTCCTACAAGCCCATGGACCAGCTGCTTGCTGAAAGTGATTTTGTGATTATTCTTACACCCCTTACGGAGGAGACCCACCATCTTATGGGGGAAAGGGAGTTCTCCCTTATGAAGAAAAATGCAATCCTGATAAACGCATCAAGGGGACCGGTTGTGGATGAAAAGGCCCTGATCAAGGCACTTCAGGAAGAAAGGATTGCTGGGGCTGGACTTGATGTATATGAGAAGGAGCCCATGGATGGGGACAATCCTCTCCTTGGGATGGACAATGTTGTCCTTTCTCCCCATATTGCCGCAGGCACCCAGAAGACCTATGACGATTTGGCCTGGAACGCTGCCAGGTGCATGGTAAGGATTCTTGAGGGTGAGGAGCCGGTGAATGTTATTCCGGAAATGAGAGGATAATTCACATTTCACAGATCACAATTCACAGATCACAATTTACAATTGAATAGGGTCAATCTCAAGGGTCTAAAATCCTTCGCTACACTCAGGAAAACATTATTGTCACTCTGAGTAAGGCGAGGAGTCTTAGACCCTAGTTCTTGCTTTAAAATTGTGCACTGTGAATTGAGAATTGTGAATTAAAAAATCCCTGACATTTAAAATGTCAGGGATTTTTACTACTCCGCTTTTGGCTCTGCCTTCTTGATGCTGAAGCCTGTGAATCCGTAGATGATTGCAACTATTGGATTGATCAGGTTCAGGAATGCGAATGGCGCATATGCAAGAGGTGATACAAGAAGTACACTCTGCATGTAGGCTCCACATGTATTCCATGGTATTAGTGATGAGGTAAGAGTACCTCCATCCTCCAAGGTTCTTGAAAGAAGTCTTGGCTCCAGGCCAGCTTCGTCATATGCATCCTTGTACATTCTACCTGGTATTACGATTGCAAGATACTGGTCAGCTGCCAGGATGTTGATTGCAATACTTGTAAGTATTGTTGCAGTTACAAGTGATCCTGTATTGTTTGCAAGTTTGAGGATTGCCGCTGCTATGGAGTGGAGCATGCCTGTTCTCTCCATGATACCTCCAAAGGTCATGGCTAGTAGTATCAGTGAAACGGTCCACATCATGCTGTCAAGTCCACCACGGTTAAGAAGCTCGTCCACCATTTCAACTCCACTTTCAATCTCAAATCCGTAGTGTGCGGTGTTGATTATGTCCCCAAGACCTGCACCCTGGAATACAGCTGCAAAGATTCCACCTACAACTGTACCTGCAATAAGTCCTGGAAGTGCAGGAACCTTCATAACTACAAGTGCGATTACTATGATCGGTGGAAGGAAGAGTATTGGTGATATGTTGAAGTTTGCTGAAATCCCTTCAAGGATAATGTTGATGTTTGATGTATCCAGCTGGCTTCCCGCATATCTTGCTCCGATTATTCCGTAAAGTATCAATGCTATTGTGAAACTTGGTATTGTTGTCCAGAACATGTACTTGATATGCTCGAACAATGTTGATCCAGCCATTGCCGGTGCAAGGTTTGTTGTGTCTGAAAGAGGTGATATCTTGTCTCCGAAGTATGCTCCGGATACAACAGCACCTGCTACTATGTATGCTGGCATTCCAAGTCCTTGTCCAACTCCCATAAGTGCAATACCTACAGTACCTGCAGTTGTCCATGAACTACCTGTTGCAAGTGATACGATTGCACAAATTATTGCTGTTGCCACAAGGAAAATCCCTGGTGAAAGGATCTGAAGGCCGTAGTAGATCATCGCTGGAACTGTTCCACTAAGGATCCAGGACCCTACAACTGTACCGATAACCATAAGTATCAATATTGCCTGCATTGACATCTGAATGGTTTCAATTGCACCCTTCTCAATTTCACCCCAGGTAAAGCCAAGGCCCCAAATTCCCACTGCCGCTGCAACTATGATTGCAATCAGTATTGGGATATGTGCATCAGTACCCAGATAAACGATACCAACAAACAAAGATGCCACTAGAACGATAATAGGTATTAATGCATGACCGATTGTTGCTTGTTTCTTCGTTTTCATATAAACCCCCCTAAATATTAGTATCTGAATACGTTTCCACACCCTATGTGTTTTACGCACAGATTCTATTATAGATTACACTATTTTCAGAAAAAATTCAATCATTTTCTGACAATTTAGATGAATATTCAAGCAGGTCAACTAAGGTGGGGACTTATTGGTCATCCACCTGACCACAGTCTTTAACGACCATTACAGTGGTTTTTGAGTGCTGGATTACCTTGTGGGATACGCTTCCAAGAATTGTCCTTGAAAAAACACCAAGACCCCTGCTGCCCATAACGATAAGGTCGAAGCCACCCTCTTCAGCCACATCTATTATTTCCTCGGCCACATCACCGGTCTTGTACAGTGTTTCAACCTCCCCTGGGTAATCCTTGAAATCCTCCAATGCAGTTACGAGAAGCTGTTTGCTAAGGTCAATGCCATCCCTGACCGCATCGAATTTAAAATCCATGTCAAGATACCTGATACTGTCTATGATGGTTAGGATTGTAATGTGGGAACCAAAAGCCTTACCCAGGTCTTTTGCCTTCATAAGGGCCTTTTTTGAGCAGTCGGACCCATCAATTGGTACTAGAATTTTTTTCATTGTCACACCTCCATATATTTTCCATTCCATCCCTATATACCCAATATAATCTGAATATATTGATTGTTTACGAAGGGAAGACATGTTTACTCTATGCCTGAGGGCTCATATTTGCTATGATAGGTTAAATAGATAAGACTAATCACAAGGGGAGGGTGAAATGAAAGAACTAGTCAGTAAATACTACCGTGAAGTAATAGACTTAAATGATTTTATGGCCGATAATCCGGAAATCGGTGGCCAGGAATACCAATCCTCCAAGAGGATGGTCCATCTGCTTGAAAGCCATGGAATTCCAGTTGAATATCCATTTGCAGGAATGGACACAGCCTTTAGGGGGATAATCAACAAGGGAATGGGCAGGAAGGCTGCAATACTTGTTGAGTACGATGCACTAAGGGGTTTGGGGCATGCTTGCGGCCACTGTGCAAGTGGATCTATCAGCATTCTTGCAGCCTTGATTCTAAATGAGCTGAAGGACAGGATCCCAGCTGAAATCCACATAATAGGAACTCCAGACGAGGAGATGCATGGGGGCAAGGTTCCAATGGTCAAATCTGGTGTCTTCAATGACATGGATTTTGCAATTATGATCCACATGAGCAACAAGAATGCTCTTTTCTCAAATTTTCTGGCTCTTGACGCATACAGGTTCACCTTCCAGGGAAAGCCCGCACACGCTTCCAGCATACCATGGGAAGGTAGAAACGCCCTGAATTCAATGCGGCTCTTCTTTGATGCCATGGATATGATGAGGCAGCATCTAAAGGATGATGTGAGACTCCATGGCTATATTGTCAAGGGGGGAGATGCCTCAAACATCGTTCCTCATTACACTGAGGCTGAGGTCCTTGTAAGGGCTGCAAAGAGGGAGTATCTTGACCAGGTCAGCAAGTGGGTAATGGATTGTGCACAGGCAGCTGCACTTGCAACTAGAACCTCATGGAATGTTGAGGAGGTAGGTGAAAAGTATGACAGCCTAAGGAGAAACATAGGCGGAGAAAGGGTGTTGGAAGGAATCTACCAGGACCTTGGCCTGACCCTTGTGGATACTAGCCATGAGACAGGAGGTTCGTCTGATATAGGAAATGTAAGCAGCCTATGTCCGGCCTTCCATCCTTATCTTGATATTGGCAAGGACCTGAATGCACACACCGAGGAGTTTGCACAGGCCATGAAGACAAAAAAGACCCATAGGGCTATAGCCCTTGGAGGGGAAATTATCTCCAGGTTTACCTTGGATGTCTACAATACACCTGGACTTCTGGAGGAAATCCGAAAAGACCATCTTGGGGAATAGGTGTGAAGCAAGAATTTGGACCCCTGAACAGGGGTCCTTAAACAATGTCTATTTTACAACGTGAACTGATGTAGGTGCATGGCACACAACCTTATGGGACACTCCCCCAAGGAGAGCCCTTGTGAATACCCCAAGACCTCTGCTTCCCATGACTATCAGGTCAAAATCATTTTCCTCGGCCATGGTGATGATTTCGTTGGCAATATCGCCCATCCTGTAGGTTGACTTGACTCCGAAGGGGTAATCTCCAACTTTTTCAGCAGATTGCTTAAGTAATTCCTGGCCGGCCTCGATACTGGAATTTATCATATCCTGCTTGAAATCAACCGATATAAACCGCCCACTATCAATGACTGTGACCAGTGTAAGCTCAGCTTCGTAGAACTTGCCTAGCTCAGCAGCCCTTTCAAGTGCTTTCATAGAGCACTCAGAACCGTCAATGGGTACAAGGATTTTCTTGATCATGACTAACGCCTCCTTACTTATCTTCTAAAAGTAACCTGGACATCACACTAATTGTTATATAACATATACCCAGTTAGTAGTGCTTTAAATGAGTGTTAACTAATTAATTAACGAAATGACACATTTTTTTCAGGTGACCCTGACTATCAAGTGGAAATTGGTTTGCTGGGCCAATTCAAGGGTATCATCTATTGTGAATGATAAATAAACTACATGAATACAAGGAGTGATTGTATGTCAACACCTCATATTGGTGCAAAAAAGGGAGAAATTGCTGAAACCATACTACTACCTGGTGATCCCTTAAGGGCAAAGTTCATAGCTGAAACATTTTTGGAGGACCCTGTTCAGTTCAACAGTGTAAGGAATATGTTCGGCTATACGGGTACCTACAAGGGAAAGAGAATATCGGTTATGGGTACTGGAATGGGGGTTCCTTCAATTGGAATCTACTCATATGAGCTGATACATTTCTACGGGGTCAAGAACCTTATAAGGGTTGGATCATGCGGAGCCTACCAAAAGGACCTTAAACTCTACGATGTTATCTTCGCAATGGGGGCCAGCACAAATTCAAGCTATGCCCAGCAATACAAGTTACCGGGGACCTATTCCGCAATAGCATCCTGGGACCTGTTGAAGAAGGCAACAAGTGTAGCGGAGGAGAAGGGAATACCCTACCATGTTGGAAACATCCTTACAAGTGACATATTCTACACTGTGGATGATGAAGCCGGCAGCAAATGGATCGACATGAATATCCTGGCTGTTGAGATGGAATCCTACGCATTGTATGCCAATGCGGCCTATGCAGGTGTAAATGCACTTACTATCCTTACGGTAAGTGATTCCATTGTAAACAAGGAAGAGACAACCCCGGAGGAAAGGGAAAAGAGCTTTACTCAGATGATGGAGATAGCGCTGGAGCTAGCTGAATAAGACAATTCTAAACTTAAGGGACCTTCCAGCTGGAAGGTCCCTGGTGCTTGAAGGGAGGTTTGAGATGGAAAAGAGAAATGTATTGATTGATTGCGACCCAGGGGTGGATGATGTCATGGCCCTCCTATTGGCTCTGGCCAACCAGGACAGGCTCAATATCCTTGGGGTTACAACCGTATCTGGAA
>Ga0334894_1002405_pt1 | contig 12685 bp, 8 predicted proteins | sample GraSluR3_MG_6_FD_207225 | JGI IMG/M metagenome (GOLD analysis project Ga0334894, IMG submission 207225) | Sludge microbial communities from methane-producing bioreactor in Wageningen University, Netherlands - Granular Sludge_12_05 R3 | ecosystem: Engineered > Bioreactor > Anaerobic > Unclassified... | reverse complement strand
GCGCTCGAATCGGCGCGGCGTCGGCCGGTCGCAGAACGGGCACTGCCGCCGTTCGTCTTCCGGGCGGGGGCGGCTCGAACCGACCAGGGCACGGATCAGCCACGCCACGGTCACCCAGATCAAGTGGCCGATCACCGCGATGATCGTCAGCACGACCGCCAGGGCCAGAAAGACCTCTCCCACCGCGGTGTCTCCCCCTGCAAGGATCCTCGTCCGACCCGCTACCTACACAAAGATAGGGCTCGGAAGCCGCCCCGGATATAACGTGCCGGGGCGATTTGGTCGGACGACCACCCGATGCGGGGGGCGCCGGCACGTGCTCCTGTTCGGAGTGCGCGGGTCGATTGGGCGGGCCGTTTGACCCTCCGCGCCGGCGGAATTACAATGCCCGCGAGTCATGGGAACGCTACGGTTCAAGCCGTCGCGGCGTGGGACGCTGGCTGCTTGGGGAGTCGGGAAACGATGAACGGATACCAGCGCGTGGTGGCCCTGCTCGAGGGCCGCGAAGTCGACTGCCTGCCCCAGATGCCGATCACGATGATGTTCGCCGCCGACGAGATCGGCGTGAAGTACGGCGAGTACGCCTCCGACTACCGCACGCTGGTCGAGGGCCAGATCCGCACGGCCCAGAAGCACGACTTCGACTACGTCTCGTGCATCTCCGACCCCACGCGCGAGGCGGCCGACTGCGGGGCGGCCATCCAGTTCTTCGACGATCAGCCCCCCGCCGTCGACGAGATCAACGCCCTCTTGGCCGACAAGAAGCGGCTCGTCGGGCTCGAGGTGCCCGACCCGTTGGGCGGCGGGCGCATGCACGATCGGGTCAAGGCGGCCGCCTTGTTCCGCGAGAAGGTCGGCGGCGAGTACCTCATCGAGGGCTGGATCGAAGGTCCCTGCGCCGAGGCGGCCGACCTGCGGGGCATCAACCGGCTGATGCTCGATTTCTACGACGATCCCCAGTTCGTTCGCGACCTGTTCGAGTTCAATCTCGAAATGGCGATCGAGTTCGCCCATGCCCAGATCGAAGCGGGGGTCGACCTGATCGGGGTGGGCGACGCGGCCGCGTCGCTGGTCGGGCCGCAGATCTACGAGGAATTCGTCTGGCCCTACGAGAAGCGGCTGTTCGACAAGCTGCACGCGATGGGCACGCGCATCCGGCTGCACATCTGCGGCAACATCGGCCGCATCCTCGAGCCCATCGGCCGCCTGGGCTGCGACTTCGTCGACGTCGACTTCATGGTCCCCATGGAAAAGGCGCGCCAGGCCATGGGCCCCGACCAGGTGTTGGCCGGCAACATCGATCCGGTCAAGGTGCTTCGCAACGGCACGCCCGACGCGATTACCGCGGCCATCGCCGAGTGCCACCGCCAGTCGGGCAGCCGCTACATCGTGGGCGCCGGATGCGAGGTCCCCCGCGATACGCCACCCGAAAACCTGCGGGCGCTCCGCGATTACGCCCGCTCGCACCAGCCGTGAGGCGGTGCAAAGGCGAAGCCCCAACGACGCGCGGAGGACGGCCATGTCGCGCAACTGGGAGTTCCAATTGCCCACCCGCGTCCGGTTCGGTCGCGGCGGCCTGCGACGGCTCGGCGACGTCGCCCGCGAGTTGGGGCAGTCGGCGTTCCTGGTCGGATACCGCGACGCGGCCACGCTCGAACCGCACTACGATCGGGCTCGCCGGTCGCTCGCGAAGTCGGGCTTGACCGTCGCCGAGTTCTTCGAGGTCGCACCCGATCCCGAGGCCGCACTGGCTGTCCGAGGAGCCGAGAGGCTTCGCGCCGCCGGCTGCGACCTGGTGGTGGCCGTCGGTGGTGGCAGCGTGATCGACGCGGCCAAGGGGATCGCCGCGCTGGCGAGGCTGGGCGGCGCCCCATGGGATTACGCGGCAGCGAATCGGCGGGCCCGCCCCGTCACGGAGGCCGTGCCACTGGTGGCCGTGCCGACGACGGCAGGTACGGGAAGCGAGGTGACCGAGATAGCCGTTTTCACCCAGCACGGCGTTTCGTCGATTCCCGGCATGGCGTTGAAGGTCTCGATCCACGCAGCGGCGATCCGGCCGGCCGTGGCGCTGGTCGATCCCGACTTGAGCGTGGGCAGTGCGCCCACCTTGACCGCCGCCTGCGGCGCCGACGCTTTGGGGCACGCGATCGAGTCGTGCCTGAGCCGGCGGGCCAACCCGATCGCGTCGACCCTGGCCGGCCGGGCCGTGGCATGGATCGTCGCCCACCTTGGCCGGGCGGTCGCGAATCCCGACGACCCCGCCCCCCGGGAACCGCTCGCCCTGGCGGCCACGCTGGCCGGAGCGGCCTTCGACGCGGCCGGGGTCGTCCTGGCGCACGCCATCGCCCAGGCGTTGGGCGGGCTGCTCGACCTGCCCCATGGCGTCGGCGTGGCCACGGCCACGCCGCTGATCCTCCGCTTCAACGCCGAGCCGTGCGTCGAGCAATACGCCGATCTGGCTCGTTGTTGCGGTATTTCGGGCGAGTCGCCCCGGCAACGGGCGGAACGATTCGTGGAGCGGATCGCCGAGTTGCTCCGCGGGGTGGGCCTCCCCGATCGGGTGGCGGTGCCCGACGACGCCCCCCCCGACCTCATCGACCGGCTGGTCCGCAACGCGTTGGAGAGCACGCCCGCGGCCGTCACGCTCAACCCGCGGAAGACCGACGAGGAAACGCTTCGAAACCTGTTCGCGGAGTTGACCGGCTCCCGTTGAGTCGGACGGAACCGCCCCGAAAGGCGGGGCCGCAAAAAGAGCCCTCCTGCCGCGGATCACCTTTCGCGGGGATTTGCATCGCGTTGGCCGAGAGGTAACATTGGAGGGGTCCCTCGGCGCGTTCAACAACGCCAGGTCGTCGCCGCCATCCTGCTCTGCTGCCGCTCCTCCGGGCGCCGGGCCCCCACCGAACTCCAACATTTTCCGCCGGGCGGCGAATAGACTCTCGAAAGCCTCCTCGGTCGCGGGGAGAATCCTTCGTAGGGAGGACCAGTCATGACGGGTGTTCTGGCGATTTGTGCCGCCGTGGGCGGTACGATTCTCTTCTTCCAGGTCGTGATGACCGTCATCGGGTTGGCGGGCGACACCGACCTTTCGGGCGACGTGGGCACCGACTTCGACGGCGGCGCAGGCGGCGATTCCTACGGCGACGTGGGCACCGACGCGGACTTCGATGCCGACGCCGACTTCGATGCCGACGGCGCCGCCGATCATGCCGACCATGCCGATCACGCGGGCGACCACACCAGCACAACCCATTTTTTCCGGGTGCTGTCGTTCCGATCGGTCGTCGCCGCCTTGACGTTCTTCGGCCTGGCGGGGCTGGCCGCGCAATCGGCCGGCGCTTCGACCACCACCGTTCTGGTGGTGGCGGTCGGGGCCGGGGTCGCCGCGATGTACGCCGTCTTCTGGATGATCCGCGGCCTTCACCAGTTGAGGGCCGAGGGAACCGCGCGGATCCGTCGAGCCCTCGGCCGACACGCGACGGTGTACCTGAGAATCCCGGGACACGAGTCCGGCGCCGGGAAGATCCAGGTCAGCCTGCAGAACCGGACCATGGAGTATTTGGCCATGACCGAGGGCGATGCGCTCCCAACCGGAGCTAAGGTTGAGGTAGTCGACGTGATTACGCCCGACACCGTCCTGGTTCAGCCCGTCCTCGAACCTGAAAGGATCGAAGATGTTTGACTCCCCTCCGTTCGCCCAGATCGAAGTCGGAAGCCTGGGTTTCTGGATCGCCGTGATTATCCTCGCCGTGCTGGGGCTGTTATTCATCTTCGCCAGCATGGCGGTCAAGTACTACAAGCGGTGCCCGAGCAACCGCGTTCTGGTGATCTACGGCAAGTCGGGCCGCGGCGAGGCGGCTAACTGCGTGCACGGCGGCGCCCAGCTCGTCTGGCCCCTCATCCAGGATTACGGCTGGCTGACCCTCGAGCCGATGCAGATCGAGATCCCCTTGCGGGGAGCGCTCTCGATGGAGAACATCCGCGTCAACGTGCCCAGCGTGTTCACGGTCGCCATCGGCACCACGCCCGAGTTGATGCAGAACGCGGCCATCCGTCTGTTGGGGCTGACGACCAAGGAGACCCAGAAGCAGGCCGAAGACATCATCTTCGGGCAGCTCCGCCAGGTGATCGCCTCGATGCGGATCGAGGAGATCAACCGCGACCGCGACCGGTTCCTCGAAAACATCCAGTCTTCGCTCGAACCCGAACTCAAGAAGATCGGCCTCGTCCTGATCAACGTGAACATCACCGACATCACCGACGAGTCGGGCTACATCGAGGCGATCGGGCAGAAGGCCGCTTCGGAGGCCATCCAGAAGGCCCGCGGCGACGTCGCCGACAACGAGAAGATGGGCGAGATCCGCGTGGCCGAGGCCGAGCGCGAAAAGGCCATCCAGGTCGCCAACGCCCGCAAGGTGCAAACGATCGGCACGCGCGAGGCCGAGCGTGATCGGGCCATCCGCGTGGCCGAGATGGACAAGGAACAGGTGGTCGGCGAGCAGACCGCGTCGTTCCAGCGCGAGGCCCAGGTGGCCGACGCCGACCGCGAGAAGCGCATCCGGATGGCCGAGGCGAACGCCCGGGCGGTCGAGGGCGAGAACGAGTCCGAGGCCACCATCGCCGCGTCGAAGGCGAACCTGAAGGTCAAGGAGGCCGAAGCCTACGAGCTGGGCGAAACGCGCACCCGGGTGGCCCGGGCGGCCGTGCTCGAGTCCGAGGCCCGTGCCCTGGCCAAGGCGGCCCTGGCCGAGGCCGAGCAGGTCGAGGCGAAGCGCCGCGCCGAGCTCGAGGCCCCCGCCAAGGCCGAAAAGGCGCGCATCGTGGTCGAGGCCGAGGCCGAGAAGGAAAAGCGCCGCATCGAAGCCGAGGGCGAGGCCTCGGCGATCTTCGCCAAGCTCGAGGCCGAGGCCCGCGGCCAGTATGAGATCCTCGCCAAAAAGGGCGAGGGCCTCAAGGCGATCATCGACGCCTGCGGCGGCGCCGAGCAGGCGTTCCAGATGATGATGCTCGAACACTTCGACGACCTGGTCGAAGCCTCGTCGCGCGCGATCTCGAACATCAAGTTCGACAAGATCGTCGTCTGGGAAGGCGCCGGCCAGAACGGCACCAGCAGCACGGCCAACTGGCTGCACAACATGTCGCGCACCCTGCCCCCCATGCTCCAGGTCATGAAGGACATCGGCGGAATCGAGATCCCCGAAACCCTGGCAAAGCTGGCGGGCACCACCGACCGCGATTCGACCGACGCGAAGAAACCCGAACCGGCCCCGACGCCCAAGGCCTGAGCGCCGACCGCGACGGCGCCCAGCGCGCGTCGCCCCCGGGACCGACCGCCACGAAAAGCGTTCGGTCCCCACGTGGGGCACGTTTCCAACGTGCCTTTGGGTTGTGGGCACGTTGGAAACGTGCCCCACACCATGCGCGCCGCGACCATTGCGGGACACGAACCGGTTATGGTTTTGGGTATTCCGGGATTTGAGTGGGTAACGCGGTTTTCCCGACGGTTACGATAGGTTTCTGTAGGCATGGCAGGACAAGGAAATGGTGTAAGGCATAGCCCAGGAACCGTCGTTCGTGGCAGGTCAACGGAACGCGGAAGCGTAGGTCCCGAGCCCCGCGCGGGAGTACCGGTGCCTCTTCTCTGTTCACGACTGCGCCGAAGCACTTACTCTGTCAGGGGTTGCGACTGCATTGGCAACAGAGAAGAGGCACCGGTACTCCGTCCTGTAGAACCACCTACGGGAACTCCGGATGAACCCTTATTGCCCACTCGAATGCCGCAAGAGCCCTGGTTCTTGAATAATTTGGATCGACGCCCTGGTTCTCTCGGACGGAGCCTGCGACTGACCGTTCACTCCAGACGCTTCACAAACCTGGGACCGCCCAACGGGTAACCGGTACGTCCGCGCACTGACAAATCGCGCAGTTCCTCCTCCGGGATCGCACCGTGGAGCAAGCCTCGCCATCGGCCGACATCGCCCGCAACGAGGCGACCCGGACCAACCCGTCGTCGCGGCCCGACCGGCGTGCCCGGGCACTGCTCCAACGCCAATCTCCACCCTCGCGTATCACGTCGATTGCGACAAGAAGGGCTGCTATTACGCTCCCAGCAAGGCACCATTTGCCGCGCGTGGATTCAAGGCGAAACGTGTTTATTGTGCATCCGTCGAAAGAGTCACGCCGAGTGCTGCACCGATCGGTGAGGCACGCCGGACGCGATGCCGCAAAATGACTTAACCCGATCAACAGTGACATTCGTGCGTGTCACCTTTTGCGGGCGCGACCCTTTGTCCTCATGATTTCGTCGGCCCAGTTCACGGCACGGCAAATGCCCTCGACACACGCAAAGAACAGGAGCCCAACCGCCACGCCTTCCAGTCGGTCCAGTGGTAGCGGCGGCACAGACGGCCAGAGGAGAATTCCCACGGCCGCTGAGCATAGCGCAGCCACCAAGCGGTTGCCTCTTCGCACAACGCCGATGCCGACAAGCCAGCATGTGAGAACAACACACGGAAGGACATCCCCGACGAACTCCGTAAGGAAACCAAGGTACAGAGCTACCACGGCCGTCCACAATAGCAGCCTTCGCGATCCGAACTGAAATCGCCCGTTGCCGTGTTCCATTCTGCCAGTGACACCTGTCGCCGGTCTTTCCCGCCACGCGTGGTTGGTCAACACCGGGATTCGACGATCGCACGAAAAGGTCAACTCGTCGAAATGGGCGACCTCGTGATAACGTCGCAAGGTCTTGCGTTGTCCCATGCTCTTGGAGTGGAACGGTCAACTGCCCCCCAGCATCGGCAAAGCCAGTGGCACCCAGCCTCAGCGCCCTTCGTAAGCCCCCCGCCGCGAATGAAGAGGCACCAGCCGCCGGGCTTCGATCACAACGCCCATCCCTCGCGGTACGGCCAGCGCACCTGGCGGTTCGCCTCGGGCAGGTTCGTGACCTGCATGTTTTCGGCGTCCCAGTCGATGCGGGCGTCGACGCGCTGGGCCACGTTGCCCAGGCAGCAGATCTCGGTCAAGGGGCCCGAGTAGGCGAAGTCGGCACCGGCGGGCTTGCCCGACTTGCACGCGCGGATCCAGTCCTGCTCGTGCGAATCGGGCACGCGAGGAAGGCTCTTCTCGGGAAGCCGCGCCGCCTGCATCGTCGACTCGGGGATGATGCGCGGGCTGTCGCCCGTCACGCCGCACATGATCGTCCCTTCGCTCCCCTTGAACAGCACGCCCCCCTCGGCCGGCATGCGGCGCCCGTCCTCCAATTCGAGAGGCCGCGGCGGCCGCGCGCCTTCGTACCAGGTGAGCTTCAGCGGCGGCATGTCGTCGCGAGCGGGAAAACGGTAGGTCACGATCGCCGAAAGAGGATGGACCTCGTCCGTGTTGCCGCAGGTCGTGGCGTCGACGCTTGCGGGCGGGCCAAGCTTCATCGCCCACCAGATCGGGTCGAACGTGTGCACGCCCCGGTCGCCCATCATGCCGCTGCCGAAATCCCACCAGCATCGCCACGTGCGCGGATGATACGCCCGGTGGTAGGGCCGCGTCGCGGCCGGACCCAGGAACAGATCCCAATCGAGCCCTTCGGGCACGGGCGGGGTCTCCTTCGGACGCTCCGACCACTGCGAGCTCCACGAGGCGTGGCCCCACGGGTAGTAGGTCAGGCTGCACCAGGCGTCGACCTCGCGCACCTCGCCGATCAGGCCCGCCCAAATCCACTCGCAGATCAGCCGGATGCCCTCGCCCGAATGCCCCTGGATGCCCATCTGCGTGATGACGCCCGTCTCGCGGGCGACCCGCGCCAGGGTGCGCGCTTCGTAGACGTCGTGGGTCAACGGCTTTTGGCAGTAGACGTGTTTGCCGGCCCGCATGGCCGCCGTCGAGATCACGGCGTGCGTGTGGTCGGGCGTGGCGATCATCACGCCGTCGACGTCGCGCTGCTGGTCGAGCATCTCGCGGTAGTCGACGTAGAACCGGGCGTTCGGATAGCGCCGGATCGTGCCGGCCGCGTAGTTCTTGTCGACGTCGCACAGGGCGACGATGTTCTCCGACTCCATGTTCCGCAGGTTGCCGGCCCCCATGCCGCCGATGCCGATGCCGGCGAGGTTCATCCTCTCGCTCGGGGCGATCTGCCGCGGTCCGCCCAGCACGTGACGGGGCACCACGGCCGCTGCGCTAAGCAGGGTGCTTGCCTTGACGAAATCGCGACGGGTAGATCGGCGGCCCATGACGGTTCCTCCTCCAGTTCATGCGGGGCAGTACGCCACCACGATAGAATCAGGCAAGACGGGGGTCAAGCAAGCGGAAACTTCGGCAGCTCCCGCCCAATCGGGGGAACACGCCGCGACATGGCCGCGAACACATCGACGCGAGCGCCTGTCTCCTATGGGGGGCGCCAAGACGGTCGGAGAGCGCCGATTCATCGGGGCCAAGAAACCCGACCCGGCCGCGAACTACTCCGGGAGGCGCGGGCCCATGGCCGCGCCCGGGGACGAACCTTCCTGGGGGAACACCCAGATGACCAACGCGGTGGAACTCGAAGCCGTCACCAAACGATTCGGCACGCATCGGGCCGTCGATCGGCTCGACCTCGTCGTGCCCGAGGGCGCCGTCTACGGCTTCATCGGCCCGAACGGCTCCGGAAAAACGACCACGCTGCGCATGATACTGCGCATCCTCTATCCCGACGAGGGTCGGATCACCGTGCTGGGATGCGACCGCGGCAGCACGGCCGACGATCGCGTGGGATATCTGCCCGAGGAGCGCGGCCTGTATCGCAAGATGCGGGTTCGCGCGGTGCTGCGGTTCTACGCGCGCCTGAAGGGCATGCGACATTGCGACCCGGAGATCGACGAGTGGCTCGAACGGTTCGAGTTGACCGCCTGGGGCAACGAGCGGGTCGAGGCCCTCTCGCGTGGGATGGCCCAGAAGGTGCAATTCATCGCGGCGGTCATCGCGCGGCCCCGGTTGCTGATCCTCGACGAGCCGTTCAGCGGGCTCGACCCGGTCAACATGGAGGTGCTCAGGGAGGCGGTCCGCTCGCTCAACCGGCGGGGCGCCACGGTCCTCTTCTCGACCCACGACATGGACGTGGCCGAACGCATGTGCGACACGATCTTCATGATCTTTCGCGGAAGGAAGGTGCTCGACGGCTCCCTGGAATCGATCCAGGACGAATACGGCCGCGACACGATCCGGGTACGAACCGCCAAGGCGGGTCGCTGCTTCGACGGCCTGCCCGGCGTGCTCCGCGTGAACGACTACGGGCGCTACACCGAGCTTCGCGTCGACCGGCAGGCCGACCCCCAAGCGATCTTGCGGGAGCTGCTCTCGCGCACGAGCGTCGAGCATTTCGACCTGGCGCGACCGAGCCTCCACGACATCTTCGTTCGCATCGCCAAGACCGAGGCACCGGCCGACGAGGTGCGCTGTGCGTAAGGTGCTGCTGATCGCCCGGCGCGAGTATGGGGCGACGATCGTCTCGAAGGGGTTCCTCGTCGCCTTGACGATCATGCCCGTGATGGTCTTCGGCGCGATCCTGGTTCAGAAATCCATCGAGAAGCGAGTCGGTCCCGACGAGAAGCGCTTCGCGGTGCTCGACGGCACGGGCGAGCTGGGCGAGGTGCTCGTCGGCAAGGCGGAGGCCCGCAATGCGTCGGAGATCTTCGACGGCCAGACCGGCAAGCAGGGCAAGCCTCGCTATCGGTTGGAGCTCGAGCCGGCCGGTGAGGTGTCCGACGACGTGCGGTTCGAGCTTTCGGAACGGGTTCGCCGGCGGGAGATCGACGCCTTCGTCGAGATCCCGGCCGATGCCTTGGCGATGCCCGGCGAGGGCGACAATCCGGCCGTGCGGTTCTATGCCGAGAACGCGGTGCTTTCGCCCGACAGGGGCTGGTTTCAGTGGGCGATCAACGACGCGGTTCGCACGCGGCGTCTCGAACGCGCCGGTCTCGATCCCGAGGTGGTCGGGCGGGCGAGCAAGCCCCTGCCGGTTGAGGGGCTGGGGCTCGTGGGGCGATCGAAGGACGGCCAGGTGCAGCGGGCCGAGCGATCGGACGAGACGATCAACGTCTTCCTGCCCTTCGGCATGATGATGTTGATGTTCCTGGTCGTCTTCATGGGCGCCCAGCCCATGCTCGAAACCGTGCTCGAAGAGAAGACCCAGCGGATCGCCGAGGTGCTTTTGGGGTCGGTCAACTCGTTCGGCCTGATGGCCGGCAAGCTGCTGGGGGGCGTGGCCGCGTCGCTCACGATCCTGGCCACGTACGCGGCGGGCGGCTATGCCGCGGCGTGCTACTACGACGTGGCACACCTCGCCCCGATGCGAATCGTGCCCTGGTTTCTCGTCTACCAGCTCCTGGCGGTGATGCTCTTCGGCTCGATCTTCATGGCCGTCGGCGCGGCGGTGAACCAGGCCAAGGAAGCCCAGGGCATGCTGCTTCCCGTGTGGCTGCTTCTGATGCTTCCCATGTTCGTGTGGCTGCAAGTGATCCGCGAGCCCACGAGCGGCTTCGCCACCTGGGTGTCGTTCGTGCCGCCGGCCACGCCCCTTCTCATGGTGCTGCGCATGACGGCCAGCGAGGCCGTTCCGCTCTGGCAGCCCATCGCGGGCATCGTCGTGCTGCTGGCCACGACGGCCCTCTGCGTGCTGGCCGCGGCGAGGATCTTCCGCATCGGAATCCTCGCCCAAGGCAAGGCCCCCAAGCTCTCGCAGTTGATTCGCTGGGCCGTGTACGGATAGTGGCCCGAAAAAACGGCCCGAACGCCGTGTTTGTGGAACAGGTCGAGCAACTCGCGGCGGCGGGGCTGCGGCACGTTGAAGTACTGGTCGTTCTCGTCGACCCGCTCGAGACACATCGGGTGGTGCATGAAGACGAACACGTGGACGTGCCGCCCCCGATCGGCGTCGGCCAGGGTCTTCTCGAGCCAGGCCATCTGGTCGGCGGCCATGTTCGGGGCCTTCTGCGGGCGGTTGCGAACGTCGGACTCGAGCACCACGAACAGGCAGCCTCCGAGGGTGAACGCATACCACGGCTTGCCGAAACGCCGCTCGAACCACGCGAGCGACTCGGGCGTGGGCGCAGTAACCGATGGCGTGGATCGAGGCACCGACCGCGATCGTCGCCGAAACGGGGGGTGTGCAGCCCGAGTTGCGGGCCGCCGCCACGACTGGCAAGAAGAAGAAACGCTGAGTCTCCAGCCGGTCGGTGCGGTGGGAACATCTCGCAGGCAAGTTGCCCAGTCGAAACCGCGCCTGCCCGACAGGTCGCCAAGTGCCGGCGGAAATCACGGCCGGCACCGGCAAGCGGCAGGCTGGTGCCCGAGATTCCAGCGCCGGGCAGCGGGCTTTTTGCATCTCCCAGGGAATAAACCGCCCGCGAAGAGCATCTCTACTATTACTGGGGCGGCGAGGGCGAAAACTCCGATGAACCTTTCCGGCCCCTGCGGCGTCTATACGTAGGAGGGCTGACCGAGGAGGTCGGCCAGGTTCCACAACTGCGAGAAGGACAATGACTTTGTTTAGGTCAAGTATAGCAAGCGAACCAAAATGCACAGGGCGTTATGCCGGCGGGCACCATGCGCAGCATGGTCGGGCGAATACCCTGCCCGTGCATCCTTTGCGCTTGTGACGCTTGACCTTACGTCACGATGGGTTCCCAAGAAACCCGGTGTCACAAGTGCGAGTGACACCGGGTTTTTTTCGTTGGGCTGGTAGCTGAGACGGCGTAGCGCCTGGCTGAAGACCAGGAGACGAGGGTTCGAGCACCTCCCGGCCCACTTGGCGCTCGGGGTGCGCGCTGATGCGGCTCGTTCGTCTATCGGACAGGATGCGGCCCTTTCAAGGCCGCGAGGCGGGTTCGACTCCCGCACGAGCCACTGACGGCAGAACGTAGCGAAGTCTGGCTATCGCGCCTGCTCGGGGTGCAGGAGATCGCCGGTTCGGGCACCGATCGGCCGACCGGCCGATTGGTTGCGGCCGTTCTGACTGGCAACCGGGATGTAGGGTAGCGGCGAACCCACGTGCTTTGGGAGCACGGAGACGCTCACTTCGAGTCCTGCCATCCCGACTCGATCGACACTGACGTTGGCACGCGGTAGTCGAGGGCTGGTCGCCCGAACGCGGCTGATAACCGCGTGGCGCTGAGTTCGATTCTCAGGGCTACCACTTGGCACGATTCAAGGATGAGGAGCGAAGCGATGTTGACACGTTTGAAACGCATACGCCCGACCAATCGCAGGGTCGTGGTGTAACGGCAGCACACCGGACTTTTAATCCGGCGGACCACGCTGCGCGTGGTGCCCTGGGTTCGAGTCCCTCCGGCCCTATTCGCTGGCGCGTAGCTCAGCGGTGAGAGCAGACCTCTTATAAGGGTCAGGTCGAGGGTTCGACTCCCTCCGCGCCGATTGATTGGGATCAAGGTGCTAGCGGCAGCACAGCGGACTCTTAATCCGCTCCCGTGAGGGTTCAAGTCCCTCTGATCCACTGAAAAACACGCACTGGTCGTCCAGCGGCAAGGATACCGCACTCGTAATGCGGTGACGCGGGTTCGAGTCCCGCCCGGTGCTCTTGTTCCTTGGCAATCCGGCACACGATACGACGCGCCCATGATGTAGCGGAAACCTACCTGCTTGCCATGCAGGAATCGCGGGTTCAATTCCCGCTGGGCGCTCTTGATGAACAGGACGTAGG
>Ga0334894_1002400_pt1 | contig 12712 bp, 7 predicted proteins | sample GraSluR3_MG_6_FD_207225 | JGI IMG/M metagenome (GOLD analysis project Ga0334894, IMG submission 207225) | Sludge microbial communities from methane-producing bioreactor in Wageningen University, Netherlands - Granular Sludge_12_05 R3 | ecosystem: Engineered > Bioreactor > Anaerobic > Unclassified... | reverse complement strand
TTGAAATTTCAAAGATTTTTTATTTGCTAAATTTTACTAAACCTTATATAATTATAGATATAAAATAAAAAATTATGTTGAATTTAATTAGAAAAATAATCAAGCCAAAGTATAAAACTTTAAATCAAATAGAGATTAATAGTAAAAATATTCTACATAATTTAGAATATATTCAGTCGTTACAAGAGCAAGCTGAAATTTTTCCAGTGTTAAAGTCAAATGCTTACGGACATGGATTAAAAGAAATTTGTCACATTTTAAAAAAAACAAATATTAAAATGGTGGCTGTTGATTCTTTTCCAGAGGCTCAGGTAGTTTATAAATATTTTCCTGGTAAAGTTCTAATATTAGGAGAAATGCCTCTTAAGGCTTATAGTTATTGTAAGTTAAAAAGAACTGAATTTATCGTTTATAATAAAGAAACTTTAAAATATCTATCTAGATACGGTAAAAAAGCTAAGATTCATCTTTTTTTTAATAGCGGGATGAACAGGGAAGGTATAGATGATTTAGATTTTTTTATTGATGATAATAAAAAATACTTAAATAAAGTAGAGATAAGCGGCTTTTGCTCTCATTTAGCCGAGGCCGATGATAGTTCTAGTGGTTTTAACCAAGAACAAGAAAAGCTTTTCACAGATGCCCTAGAAACACTTCACAGAAGTAAAATATACCCTAAATGGATACATTTAGGTAATTCGGCTGGTGTTTTTATTTTAAATAATAAGATTTTCAATGCTTTTAGGCCGGGAATAGCTTTTTATGGCTATAATCCTTTCTTAAAGGAGGACAAAAACTTCTCTAAGGCTAGTTTTTTAAGGCCAGCCTTGAGCTTGTATTCAACTATTATAGCTAAACACAAGATTAAAAAGGGAAGTAAAGTGTCTTATAGTAATAGTTTTGTAGCCGAAGATGATTGTAATATAGCTGTTATTCCTTTTGGTTATTTTGAGGGTTTGGATAGAAGATTTTCTGGTTGTATAAAATTTTTGTTCAATAAAAATAAAGATAAAAATGAAATTTTTTGGGTGAAAATAGCTGGAAATGTTTGTATGAATCTTTGTTGTATAAATTTTTTAAACAAAAATTTTAATGTTGGAGATAGAGTGCAAATATTTTCTGATAATAATGATATGGATAATTCGATTCAAAATTTAAGCAATAAAATAAACATTATAAGTTATGAGCTTTTATCTGGCTTAAATCATAGTATTAAAAGAAAGATAATTTAAATAAAAGCGTATGAGCAGAAATCAATTGACTAGGATGACGGGTAAAAAAATAAACAATCCTTTTATTAAAAAAAATAAAAATAAGAAATTTAGAAAAAAATGTTTTATTTGTTTAATTTTTGGCTTTGTTTTAATAGCTTTATTTGTTTATTTTGTTTTTTTTACTTCTTTTTTTAAAATAAAGAATGTAAAAATAAGCGACCTAAACAAGGTTAATGAAAATGAGATTGAAAACATAGTTCAGGCTCAAATTGACTCTAGAAATTCTTTTTTTTCTCAAGAAAACATATTATTTTTTAACGAAAAAGAGCTTTTAAAGCAATTGTCTGATTATAATTTTTTAGAGGTAGATATCAAAAAAAGCCTTATTTCTGGTTTAAAAATAACAATATTAGAGAGAGAGGTTAGGTATATACTAGAAGAGGGTGATTATTTTTATTATTTAGATGATTTAGCTAATATAGTTAAAAATAAAAGGATTTGTTTTGACTCGATCGAAAGTTCTCAGATCACTTTAGCTTCAAGTACTGAAGAGGAGTTGTTAGCTCTAAAAGAAAAAGCTTTAGATGACTGTTTAAAACTTAAAAATGAAGCTTTAAAGGATAATTATTATCCAGTTATAGAAAATATTCACAGTAATTCAAAAATTGATTTAGATAATAAAAAAGCTAAGATTAGTAAGGAATATTTAGACTTTGCCAATAAAATATTTAACGACTTTGGCATAGAAAGTGATTTTAGGGTTAAAAAATTTATAATAGATGAAGCTAAAGACACTCTAAAAGTCAAACTTTATAATGATATTATGGTATTTTTTAGCTTAAAAGATGACCAGGAGAGTCAAATTAAGAGGTTTTTATTGTTAAAAAATGAATACAGAGATAAGTTGAAAGGAGTTGAATATGTTGACATTAGATATGGTGATAAGATATATTATCGTTAATTTTATAATTTTTTAAAAATATATGGGAGAAGGAACATTTAAATTTGTTTTTGGTCTAGCTATTTTTGTTTTTTGTTTAGTGGTGATAGGTGTTTTTTTAATTTTTTTAAAAATAGGACTTTTATTTACTCCGGAGATAAATTTAATGGGTTTAACTATTTATTAAATAAGTTTATTAAATTTATTAATTTTATTAGTATTTTCGGTGTTATTGTATTTATTAGTGTTTATTGCTATAATGAGTATATAAGGTTAATTAATATACATTATGCGAAGTTAAGGACAATATAGAAATAGACTTTTCTTTGTGTTTTTTAAGCTCCCTATGGAAAATAAGCCAATAATAAAATATTTAAAAGATTTTCTTGATTATAGTGAAATTGAAAAAGGTCTTTCTCTTAAGACTCAAGAAAATTATTCCAGATTTTTAAATAAGTTTTTTAATTATTTAAAAAATTCTAATTTACAGGACCTAAAACCTCAAGACTTAAATGAAGATCATGTTTGGAAGTATCGTTTGTTTTTATCTAGGCATATAAATAAAGTAAGTAATAGGCCTCTTAAGAAAAGTACTCAAAATTATTATTTAATAGCCTTAAGGTCTCTTTTAGAGTTTTTTGTTGAAAAAAATATTAATTCTCTGCCTCCTAGCAAAATAAAATTAGCCAAGGATCGTTCAGAGCGAGAAATAAAATTTTTAAATCTAGATCAATTAAAAAAATTATTATCATCGCCGGATGATAATGACATTAAAGGGTTGAGAGATAGATCTATTCTAGAAACACTGTTCTCTACTGGCTTGCGTGTTTCAGAGTTGGTAGCTTTGAATAGAGATCAGATAAAAATAAAAAATAATTTAGAATTTTTAGAAATAAGTGTTGTTGGCAAGGGTCAAAAAGTTAGAACTGTTTATTTTTCTGAAAGAGCTTTAAGCGCTATTAAAAAGTATTTAGATAAAAGAAATGATATTGACCCTGCCCTATTTATAAATTATAAGCCAGGAATTGAGAAAACTGGAGAATCAAGAAGGTTGACAACTAAAAGTATTGAAACAATAGTTAAGAAATATATAAAAATAACCGGCTTACCGGTCATGGCTACGCCTCACACGTTAAGACATAGTTTTGCCACTGATTTAATGTCACAAGGTGTCGACCTTAGACTTGTTCAAGAATTTTTAGGACATAAAAACATCGCTACAACTCAAGTTTATACTCATGTTACCAGTAAACAATTAGGAGATATTCACAAAAAAATACATTCCAGAAAAAATTTTGATAAATAAAAGATATAAAAAAAGAAGGACAATTCCCTTCTTTTTTTATATAAATTTATAAAATTTTTAAGGATTGCGTAGACACGAGCTGAAAGTGAATGTCTTTACGTGACATAAATTTTAAAATTATTTATTATATTTTTTTGTTTTTTTGTTTTTCTTGCTTTTGAGGTTATGTATTTTTGAAATTTTATTCTATTCATTTTCATTTATAATTAGTTCATTTGTTGTTTCATTTAAAATTTTATAATCATTTATCATTAATTCTGAATTGTTGTAGTAATCAAAATTAATCTCAACTTCTAATTCCCTTCCCTTGTGTTGATATTTAAAAAGAGCTTCTTTTTCATTAATTATTAAACCACTGTTTAATTTTAAATCAGATTCCAAGTAGCCTTCCATGATTAATAATTGTGTAATATTAAAATTTATTAAGTTTAATAAATATTCTTTTTTTTCTTCAGTTATTTTATTTTCTTTTGACTCATCTTCCTCCAATTCTTTTTCTTCTAACTCACTTGTTTCTTTGTGTGATGTCTGATCTTTTATTTCTCCTAGATTATTGTTATTTTGTTTATTGTTTTTATTTATTTCATTAAAGATAAAAATAGCTACTAAAAACAAAATAATAAAAATAATTATAAAAATAAAAGTTTTTTTTGTTTTTTGATTCATAATTTTTTAATTAATTTTAAAGATAATATATAAAATTTATTGTTGAATAATTTCATGGCATATTTCTCCTGGAGGGCAAGGATCAGGTTCTATGAAGCTGTGAAGCCAGCAGGCATATAAGGTTTTATCTCCTTTTACATCCCAAGGCAAAATACTTGTCATGTTATGATCATAATATTTAATACCCTTACAAAGAGGTGAGGTAAAATAACCTACAAAATCATAGCCAGTTTTTGTAGGAGCGATAGCTCCTGGCATATCAAGTCCATATGTGGCCATTACTATACTTGAGCCGTATGTCCCTCCTTGTTTATCGAAAGTTATTTTGTATTTACTGATATAGTCTAAAATACATCTAACTTGGAAACCAGCCGCACTACTAAATGATCCCCTGCCAATGCCGGAATTGTTGTAAGCGACATATCTGTAATAAGGGTAAGTAGTTTCACCTGAATTTATCCAAAGATAAGCTGCTGTAGGTAAGAAATTAACATGCCATCCATCAGAGTGATGTCTGTATCCCCCACCCATCAAAGAAAGATTATAATTATCTGTGCCATTGTTAGAAGGGTTATATTCCCAACGAGGATGAGTGTTTGTTGAACAAATACCACCCAAAGGAGAGTTTACTTGACGACAAGATTTTAATGTATCACCTTTGCTTCCCCTATATCCACTTGAATTAACCTGACTTTCGGTCATTCCTATAAATCTTTCTAGTTGTTTAAAATCTTCATCGCTTGGAAGTTTCCAGCTCAAAGGACAAGCTGATAAAGCTGCTTTATAATTATACAAAACTCCATAGCCTTTGTATATATAAGAAAGCTTAGCTTCATTTACATTAGTTCCATTATAACTATGAACGTAATATCTCGGTTCTGTTATAGAACTAGAGCTACCTGCATAGACACTTGGTAAATACTTTAAGTTTTCACGAATCCAACATTGATCACCGATAGATGTTAGTTTGTAAGTATGATTGTGGTATTTTATCTCAGTTTGTCCATAACAAGCATCAAAATAATTCCATCTAGCATAAACAGTATACGAACTTGTAACTGCGGTTGAAGAGGTGAATTGAGTTCCAGCTGTTGGGCTTGTGAACCAGCCAGCGAAAGTATATCCAGCTCTACTTGGATTAGATGGTAGAGTTATAGTTGAGTTGTAATTAGCAGAAATACTAGCCGGGCTATGTCCACTACCTCCATTAGCATTGAAAGTGATAGTATATTGATTAACAGTCCATCTGGCATACAAAGTAGTGTTAGCTGCTTTATCCCAATTTCTTGAACTGGTCATTGAACTTGAATAATATTGTGTTCCTCCACTTGCAGCATCAAAGTAACCAGCGAAAGTGTAACCACTTCTTGTTGGAGCGCTAGCTGCTGGCATAGCAGATCCATAAGTAGCTGTTACTGAAGTTGACCCACCTGTTCCACTTTGTCTATCGAAGGTTATAGTGTAAGTATTAGCAGTCCATCTAGCATGCAAGGTTAATCCAACTGTTTGAGTGTAGACAGTTGAAGAGGTGTATTGAGTTCCACCAGTACTAGAGGTAAACCAACCAGAGAAAGTGTAACCACTTCTTGTTGGAGTCGGTAGCGTACCAACTGCTTGAGCATAAGTTACTGATTTAGATGTAGGACTTACTGTTCCCCCTTGAGCATTGAAAGATAAAGTGTAGGTATTGGCAGTCCATCTAGCATAAACAGTATACGAACTTGTAACTGCGGTTGAAGAGGTGAATTGAGTTCCAGCTGTTGGGCTTGTGAACCAGCCAGCGAAAGTATATCCAGCTCTACTTGGATTAGATGGTAGAGTTATAGTTGAGTTGTAATTAGCAGAAATACTAGCCGGGCTATGTCCACTACCTCCATTAGCATTGAAAGTGATAGTATATTGATTAACAGTCCATCTGGCATACAAAGTAGTGTTAGCTGCTTTATCCCAATTTCTTGAACTGGTCATTGAACTTGAATAATATTGTGTTCCTCCACTTGCAGCATCAAAGTAACCAGCGAAAGTGTAACCACTTCTTGTTGGAGCGCTAGCTGCTGGCATAGCAGATCCATAAGTAGCTGTTACTGAAGTTGACCCACCTGTTCCACTTTGTCTATCGAAGGTTATAGTGTAAGTATTAGCAGTCCATCTAGCATGCAAGGTTAATCCAACTGTTTGAGTGTAGACAGTTGAAGAGGTGTATTGAGTTCCACCAGTACTAGAGGTAAACCAACCAGAGAAAGTGTAACCACTTCTTGTTGGAGTCGGTAGCGTACCAACTGCTTGAGCATAAGTTACTGATTTAGATGTAGGACTTACTGTTCCCCCTTGAGCATTGAAAGATAAAGTGTAGGTATTAGCAGTCCATTTAGCGTAAAGATTTAAATTGCTCTCTGCTTTATAGGAGTTTCCAACAATAAAATTATTACCCAGGCCGTCTGAAGAGTCATTCCAAGAGGAAAATGAATATCCTGTCTTGTCTAAATTATTTTTATCACTTATAACAAAGTCATCTCCAAGGTAAACATTGATTGTTGAAGGGGGTATCCCTGAAGTATTGCCATTTCCGTTGTATTTTACATATAAAAATTTTTTAGTTTTAAAATTGTTTTCAGAACTATAAACAACACCAAAGTCACCAGAAATATAAAATTTAAAGTAATAAACAGAATCTTCACTTAGTTCTAGTAAGTTAATATTTAATTGTTCAGAGCAATTATTCGTTTTTATTTTAGGATCGTCTGAATTTATATCAGGATCAGACGAATAAATAAGACCACATTCTTCTATATTAAGATTTTCAGGATTATTTAAATTACTTGATATTTTAGCAGAATTATTGGTAATATCAGAAACAATTATATTTGAAATACTTGGAATTATCGGAACATGATAAGGAATAACATTACTAAAACCAATTATTTCTCTATTAGGAGTATTGTTATCTCTGTTTATAGCAAAAGATTTAAAATAATAATCTTCTCCTTGATTGAAATTACTGATATCTATTAATTTTGAAAATTCACCTATTGAATTACTTGTTTCTACCCAACAAGAATTTTCTAAAGAACAAACAATTGGTGGTATATTAATATTTTCAAGTTTTGACCAAAAAAATCCTCTTGAATGTAGAAGAGCGCCTCCGTCATCTGTTATGTTAGATTTTAAATTAATATTAAGATTCGATATTGAAGGATTAAAAATGTTTAATTTTGGTTCGGTGGCTTTTGTTTGAAAACTTTTAATATCACCATAACCTATTCCAGCTTCGTTTATAGCAAAGACTCTGTAGTAATTTTTTGTATTTCTTTTTAAGCCAAAGAGATTATTTTCTATTGGAAAATTATCTCCAACTCCAGATTCTCCAGCGCAATAAGATTTAGATTGACAGTCATGGGCTGATAAAATGCTTAAACTTTCTGGGTTTTCATTAACTATACAGCCTCTATAACCGTTATTAGAATTATGCCCAGAACTTAAAACCAAACCTTTGCAAACAAAGGAATAGGGGTTGATATCTTTTTCTTCTGTGTCGTATGTCGCAAGCTTAGGTGCTGTATATACATTAAAAACATGGCTATTGTAATCGCTTAAGTTAAATTCGTTTCTGATATTTGCATTTATTTTATAAGAGCCTAAGTGATTATCATTTATTGGCAGTCCATAAACTAAATTATTTGATAGTTCATATTTTAAAAAGTTATCAGAACTTGGAGGTGTTTCTATGTCTATGTTGGTTGTGACGATAGTTTCGTTCGGTTTAGTTGAGGAAATTTTACAATTATAATCATTTCCTAAAATAACTGATTTTGGACAATCAAAAAATATTTCAGGTTTTGAAGAGGTAAATTTAATTATAAAATCTTTTTGGGTTGAAGCACCATAACCATCATTAGCAAAAACCCTAAATTTATGATCACTTATGTGGCTGGAATTAAAATCACCTTTGTATGGTGAGTTTTTATTTTTTATACTTATTTTGTATATATTATTTTCCAAATAAAAATCAGCTTTTATTTTATTATAAAAAAGATTATTGCCAAAAAAATCTTTAGAACTAAAATCTCCTGGTAAAAAATTCCAAGTGTTTATGCAATTAGTGGAAGTATTAGCACCTGAACCAAGATAACATAACCATAAAGATTCAATGTCATTATTATCTGAAATGTTTAAATCAAAAGAAAAATCGTTGTATGTGCTTAGATTGTGCTCATAAATATTATTAGATTGAATAAATGGATTTTTATTTTTAATATAAATAGGAATATTCATTTTAGTTTCAAATCCAGACTTATTTTTGATGGATACTCCGATTATATATTCTTTTGTTTTTTCTTGAACTATATTAGAGTTTATAGGTGTAGAATTTCCAGCTTTTTCAGATTTTAAAAATAAAGTATTGTCTTGAATATATTTTTTTTGTGGCCAAGTTCCTAAGTCCCAGGTAGACCAATCATTATCTGTGCATTTATAGTCTTCGATTATTTCCCCATCTTTAAAAAGAGACAATCCATCAACGCAATTAAATAGGTCCCAGGTTAGTTCCTCGTTTTTGGGATCTTCAGCTCCAATATATCCTTCAAAAATTTTGCCGCTATTGCCGCTTAATTCTATTTTTGTAAAGTAAGGGTTTCTATATATATAAGGGGGGCTTATGTCTGACATTTTTTGACCAGAAGGAAAGGTAAAATCTTTTAAGTAGTAATCAAAAGTTTCCATAGAAGAATATAGTTGAAAACTTTCTCCTTCGGAGTCAACTACATAAGAAAAAACATTACTATAATTAGGCAAAGCAAAGTTAAAAGAGGTTATAGGTTCTTCCGTGCTTATAAAAATTTTTTTATTTGGCTCCCAGCAAGTTTTTAAATTAAATTCACTATTAACATCAAAACAAGATCCAATTGTATTTATTGAATCTGATATATTGGCAATATTTAGTTGATTTAGAAAGGTTGACTGCCAACTAGGCCAAGAAGATATGGCTAGGTGAGGTATATAGGTTCCTGATCTCAATATTGGATAAAATCCATTTATATTTTTATATCTTTCTAGAGCATTTTTAATAGAATCTAGTTTTCTGATTCTATCCATGTCTCTTGTTATGCTTGCCTGGAGGCTATCACAAAAAAGACTAGTTGGGCAATCGGAGTCAATTTTACAAGGAGTTTTTTTTAAGGGTTCATTGTTATAAACACCATCTTTAATAATGCAACGATTTTTTCCATAAGTATTAAAGCCACAAGTATAGTCACTCGGACAATCAGAATCTTTTTTACAAACCATGCTTGATATACTACAATAACCAGTGTAATCTTTTAAGTTGGTGTTGAATTTTAAATTTTTAATAATTTTGCCAAAAATATCAACCGTGTTATCATCCGCTTCTTGATTATAAGAAATCAAATAAACATTAAAGTATATTTTATTTTCTAGTAAATCAACGTTAGAAGCCGAAACATAAATAGTTCGACCATCTCTAATCGCTTTATAGCCATCAATTATTATTTGTTGAGGAGAACCAGTGAATCCTTGTAATCTATACCATTGGTTTATGTCATAATTTTCTGGATTTGGTATTACACGAATAGCTATCGCATCTGAATCATTTCCGTTTATGTTAAATGATTCAGGGGATGCCATTAATAAAAAAGGAAAAAACAAAAAAACAAATAAAAAAAGAAAATGATGTATTTTTTTGGAAAATAAAAACATGATTAAGTAGTTTAACTTCTTTTTAAAATGATAATAAAAAAAATAAATAAAATCAATAATTTTTTTTAAATTATAATTTGGATTTATGAGATTTGTTTATTTTTTAATTAAGGTAATAATGGTTCTGGGTCTATTGGAATTCCATCTTTTCTTATTTCAAAATGAAGGTGAGGTCCGGTTGAAAATGCTCCCGCGCCAATTGTTCTGGGTGCTCCACCTGTCTTCCCTATTATTTGTCCTTGAACAACATAATCATCTTCTTTTACATTTACTCCTGAAACATGACCATAGACAGTAGAATAACCATCACCATGGATTATCATTATGTAGGAATAAGCAGTTGTTCCGTTAAATTTAACACGAGCTACATAACCAGAAGCTGCTGCTTTTAATGTGTTTCCCTGTGCCGATCTAATGTCAACGCCAGAATGTTCCCCTATACTTCTTCTAAAGGGATAAGAAGGGTCATGAAAGGTGGCTGTAATAACATTTTTTGTTACTGGCCAAACAAAGCCACTATCACTAAAAACATTAACATCTTTATCTCCAACTTTTTGTCTTTCAGCTATCTTAGCTCTAACTGTTCTTTCTAATTCTGATATTTCAGAGGCGGCTCTGTCTTGCTCTCTTTTGGCTAATTCTAATAATTTTTTATATTCTTGTTCTGATTTTTTGGTTTCGTCTAAAAGAAATTCTTTATTTTCTAGCTCTCCTTGCAGTATGATTTGTTTTTTTTCTAATTCAGTTTTTAGTTCTTGTAATTTTTTTTCTTTTTCTTTTAATATCCCTTCTTGTTTTTCTAATTGTTCTTTTAATTCCTTTAAAGATGTTAGACTCTTACTAAGTTCATCGTTAGTGTTTTCTAAATATTTTACTTGATTAATGAAATCAGTTAAAGAGTTGTTTAAAAGAATTATCTCTATTGGTGTTGTTTTATTTTGTTTATAAAGAAGTTTTAATAAATTTGAAATATGATTTTTTTCTTTTTCTATTGTTTTGTTATTGTTGTCTATATCAATGGCTATTTTTTTTGTTTCTAAATTATTTTTGCTTACCTCTAGTTTTACTCCTTCTATTTCTAATTCAACCATGTTAGCTCTGTCATCTAAAATTTCTAGCTGATCTTTTAAGCTGCTTTGCTCTTGTTCTTTTTTCTTAATTAATGAGGCATATTGTTTTTGTTGATTTTGAATACTTTCCAATTGTTTTCTTTGACCTTCAATTTGATTATTTAAGTTTTTGATTTCTTGGTCTAATTCAGCTGTTTGACTAAAAACAAAAGAAGGGCTTTTTATTAAGAACCCTAAAAAAAGTAGAAATATAAAAATTTTTGTTATTTTTTTAAACATAGTTATATTGTAAAAAGGTTTATTATTTATATTATTTATTGCCAACATTGTACATTTTCAGCTGCACAGCCAATATGAGAAGTAACCTCCATATTGTTATTAATGATAAATGAACAGGTAGGATTAGTTTTGCCTATACAAACATTTTCATAGAAGTTGAATTTATACGGATATGGGGCGATTGTATATAGAGTTACTTCGGTTCCTCCCGTAATATTATAAGAACAAGTATCTTCGTAGCTATAACAAATGTATTGATTATTATTAACACTGATTCTGATATTATTTGAAGGATAAAGAGGGGTGAAGTTTAGAGTTAAAATATAAGTAGGGCTCCATTTGGCGTATAAAGTTGTATTTCCAGGAAAATTGTAAATAGTTGTTCCGGTGTAGGCTGTACCACCGCCGTTTGTGTTTGTGTACCAGCCACCAAAAGTATAACCTGATCTTATTGGAGTAGCGAGAAGTCCAACCATAGATCCATATGTTACTGTTTTTGATCCAATTGAGTTCCCTCCTTGAGAGTCAAAGTTTAAGTAATAAGTATTAGCTGTCCATTCAGCATATAAAGTTATAGCAGAAGATATATTGTTTAGTGTTGCACCAGCGTTGTAGTGAGTTCCGGTTCCATTAGGAGAAGAATTCCAACCGCTAAATGTATGGCCAGTCTTACTGAGGTTTCCAGAATTAGTGGCAAGTACAACGTTTTCCCCACAATCATAAACAGTTGGGAGTGTTGTTGGAAGACTTCCTCCTGTGCTACCATTACTATTGTATGCTATAGAACAAACTGTCGATGATGTCCACTTGGCATACAAAGTAGCGTTACTTGTTTTATCCCAATTTCTAACACTACTCATTGAACTACTATAGTAAGGTACCTGGACAGGAAACCCAGGACCATAATAACCATCAAACGTATAACCAGTTTTGGTTGGAGCAGTAGCTGAAGGCATAGCAGAGCCATAAGCAACTGTAACAGAATTAGAACCTCCTGTTCCTCCCTGCTTATCAAATGTAACAGTGTAGCTAGTTGATGTCCACTTAGCATACAAAGTAGTATTAGCGGCTAAATTCCAAGTTCTAGCACTAGCCATTGTATTGGTATAGTATTGTGTACCTCCTCCATTTACAGCGGAATAATAACCTCCAAAGTTGTAACCATCTCTGGTTGGAGCAGTAGCTGTAGGCATGTTGGAGCCATAATAAGCAGTAACACTACTGCTACCACCAGTTCCATTATCTTTGTTAAAAGTAACTGTATATGCATCAGGTTTCCATTTAGCATAAAGATTTAAACCAAGTGGTGGCATAGAAATACTTTCATTAACATTGTAAGAATCACCTGTTCCTTCTGCATTAGTACTCCAACCAACAAAAGTATTGCCAGTTTTAGCCAAAGTATTTTGACTAGAGATAATAACACTATCACCAACATTAGCTGTTTGAGTAGCTGGTGGGGTTCCGCTGGTTGAACCGTTACCACTGTAAGTAATGTTTTTGCTAATTTTGGTGGTAAAAGGAA
>Ga0334894_1002387_pt1 | contig 12777 bp, 10 predicted proteins | sample GraSluR3_MG_6_FD_207225 | JGI IMG/M metagenome (GOLD analysis project Ga0334894, IMG submission 207225) | Sludge microbial communities from methane-producing bioreactor in Wageningen University, Netherlands - Granular Sludge_12_05 R3 | ecosystem: Engineered > Bioreactor > Anaerobic >... | reverse complement strand
CCATTGCTGGGGGCGCTCCTATGATTGGTTTCTTGGGTACGGTTATTGGCATGATTCGCGCATTTTACGATATGTCAATGGCGGGTAATAATATCGATGTTGGTTTGCTATCAAATGGTATTTATACAGCAATGGTTACAACTGTTGCTGGTTTAATTGTTGGTATTGCCGCCTATTTTGGGTATAACTATCTGGTTGCAAAGGTTGAAAAGGTTGTTTTTACCATGGAAGCAAATACAACTGAGTTTATGGACTTGCTCAACGAGCCCGTATCGTAGTTAATAAATTTAAACTAAAGTATAAATGGCACTTAAGCGAGGTTCAAAGGTTAATCCAAATTTTAGCATGTCGTCAATGACCGATATCGTTTTCCTCTTGCTCATTTTCTTTATGGTATCGTCAACGCTGGTTGCACCCAATGCCCTAAAGCTACTTTTACCTCAAAGCAATAGCCAAACTCCCGCTAAACCCATAACAACGGTTAGCATAACCGAAGACTTAAGGTTTTACGTTGAGCAAACTCCTGTTAGCTTTTTCGAACTTGAAACATCATTGGCTCAACGTTTGCAGGGTGAAGCAGAGCCTACCATTTCGCTGCATGTTCACAAATCGGTTCCTATGGAGGAGGTAGTTAAGGTGATGAATATTGCAAAGGATAATCGTTATAAGCTAATTTTGGCAACACAGCCACTAAAGTAGTAGTGTAATGACAACAAAAACCAAAGGAATACTAGGATCGACAGCAATACACATTATTATTATTGTGTTGCTAGTTCTCTTTGGTTTTTCAACACCACTGCCTCTACCTGGTGAGGAGGGCATAATTATAAATTTTGGCGATAGCGATGACGGTGCTGGCTTAGTTGAACCCAGAGAGATGCCTGAGCGCGAAACGGCTCCTGCTCAAGAAAATACACAGGAGGACGAATCGGCACCTATAACACAAGATTTTGAAGAAGCTCCCTCGCTTCCCGATCCAAAACCCGACCCAAAGCCCGAAACGGAAACTCCCAAAGACGACAAGCCCACCGAACCCAAAACAGAGGAACCTAAGGAGGAGGAAAAACCTCGCGAGCTTGACAGAAGAACGCTTTTCCCTGGTCAGCAAACCGACGGAGATACCTCGGGCGAGGGTGAAACTGGCAACGAAGGCAATCAGGGAGATGTTGATGGCGACCCAACCTCAACAAATCGTGAAGGAGGAACAACTGGTGGTGGCGATGGCATTAGCTTTAGCCTTGGTAATAGAGCAGCGCTTTCGCTTCCGCAGCCCGATTATCCAAAGCAAAAAAGTGGCAGAGTTGTAGTTGAGGTTACTGTGGATAGGAACGGTAATGTTACAGCCGTTAGGGGAGGGGTAAAGGGTTCTACAACCTACGATACCGATTTAATTAATGCTGCAGAGAAAGCGGCTCGTAGAGCTCGGTTTAATGTAAGTTCCGATGCCCCTGCTTATCAAACAGGAACTATTACCTATGTCTTTAAACTTCAGCAATAGCTAAAAGAACAGTAGCTTTACAGCAAAAACCAGTACGGTAACAAGAACAAACCAGCGGATAAATCCTGCACCTTTTTTAATGGCAACATGGGTAGCAACCCAAGCACCTGCCATGCTTCCAACGGCCAGCAACAGGCCAAGCTTATAATCAACCTGATTATTGTAAATAAAAACCCCAAGCGCAACTACGGTAAAGGCTAGTACAATTAGCACTTTAATGGCATTAGCCTTAAGCAAATCGAACCCTGCACCTAGTACTAATCCTGCTAGTAAAAAAAAACCCACACCAGCCTGTATAAATCCCCCATAAAATCCAATTCCTAGGAAGACTAGAATTTGAACAAAGCTAGGTTTTGCCTTTACATTTCCCTGTTGCGATTTTATCCACCGCTCAGGCTTGTATATCATGAGGATAAACATAAAAACTAATAGGCCTCCAATGACCTTGTTCATCACTTCATCGTTGAGGTTAACTGCAAACGCCGCTCCGGCAAACGAACCGATAATTGCAGGTATAGTAAGCCAAACTCCCTCTTTCCATTCGAAAACCTTTTTATGCTTAAACTGGCCTGTTGCAACAAGGCTTTGTAAAAGAACGCCAATTCGATTTGTACCATTGGCCACATTTGCAGGCAATCCTAAAAATATGAGCAAGGGAAGGGTAAGTAACGATCCGCTCCCTGCAAGTGTATTGATAAATCCTGCAGCAAATCCTGCAGCAATTACCAGCGCGTACAGCCAAAAGTTTAGCTCCATGGGTTAGTGCTTTTTGTGAAGCGTAAAGATATGTTTTTGGACGTTTATTGCCAATTGGATTTTTCATCAAAAAAAGCAGCCCCATTGGAGCTGCTTTCAGTAATTATTACTTATTACTAGCAATTTCTAGAAATGGAATAGAAGGCTTAATGCTCCTGATCCTCCAAAGATGTTTTGGCCAACAGAACCGTTGTCAACTGAAAAACCTAAAGCCGATACTTTAGTTGCACCTAAAAACTCTTCAGTTCTTCTCGAGTTGGTTCCTGTAGCTTCTGGATCGTCCCAGAATTCAACAGTTTCTTTAGTTTGACCAGTAATACCAACACCAAATCCCCAACCAAATTCAGCGCTAACCGAAATTTTGGGAGCAAAGAAATACTCAACGCCAACAAAAGCCCTGAGGCTAGCACCAAAACCACCTGCTTTGTAATCTAGGGTTCTGTTGCTTCCTCCAAAAATTACGCCTTCGTCCTCAGCGTTTTGATTATAATCAATAGCATACTCATACTTCTCCTTGTAAGCATTTCGGGCTATGAGCACCTCGCCTCCGTAAAACCCTTGAAGACGGTTGTGACCTCTTCTCAACTCAAGTCCACCACCAATAACTATGTTATTGTTTTTTTCAGTAAACGCATTCTCCACCTGAGGAATATCGATTGTTGCAGTTGAGAATGGATCATCAAAATAAATGGTAGTTTTTTCAGATAATGTATTGATTCCAATACGACCCCTAACCGCCATATTGTCTTCAAGGAAATACTTACCTACAATAATCTGGTTAAAGCCACTAACATATCCTGGGTGCTGAGCAGTTTGACCAGTATTGTTCATAATATTAGCAAAGTTAAGAGCATAATCGAGTAAAGGTATGGCGTTAAAACCTAGTGCAATATCGCCAGCTTGGGGTAGAATAACATTTCCTTTTTTTGATAATAGTATGTCACTATTCTCAACTGGAGCTGTCTCTTCTTGTGCAAGCAATGAGAAAGAAATGGTTAATGCTGCAAAAACAAGTAATACTTTTTTCATGGTACTAATTTTTGTTAAGTTACGTCCTACTCTTAAGGCTTTTCGGTATACGCCCCTGCGTTTAGCTGCGCAGGTCAACATTTTTTAAGATGCGCAAATGCAATCAAAGATTGCGCCACTTAGAGCATTTTGTTATTATTGCACAACATTTGGTTAAAAAAGTCACATAAATATTGCCTTTGTGATTTTTTTATTCGGATTAAGTCTAATTATCATTTACACTTGTTTTCCCTTGGTGTGTTGGCAATAAATATTTTATAAGCTAGTTTTATGTCGAAATGAGAATTATCAACATAATTAATTAATCGTTATGAGCATTAAAGGAACTGAAACCGAAAAGAACTTACTTAAGGCTTTTGCTGGTGAGTCACAAGCAAAAAATAGGTACACTTACTTTGCAAAGGTTGCAAAGAAGGAGGGATATGAGCAAATAGCGGAGCTATTTATGCAAACAGCAATGCAGGAGGAGCAGCATGCTAAAGTATTCTTCAAATTTTTAGAAGGTGGTATGGTTGAAATTACAGCCTCATACCCTGCTGGAGTTATTGGCACCACTGCCGAAAACCTTAAGGCTGCTGCCATGGGCGAGCATGAGGAGTGGGCCGATTTATACCCTGAGTTTGCCGAAATTGCGGAGAAGGAAGGTTTTAAGAAAGTAGCAACTGCTTTTAAAATGATAGCTAAAGTTGAGAAGGAGCACGAAGAGCGTTACCTTAAACTACTTAAGAACGTTGAGGAAGGAAAAGTTTTTGAAAAGGATGAGGAGGTAGTTTGGATGTGTCGTAAGTGTGGTTATCATCATAAAGGTAAGAAGGCGTTAAAGAATTGTCCTGCTTGCCAGCATCCAACTGAGTATTTTGAGGTTTTAGCAGATAACTACTAGTTTCAACTTAAATATTTTGAGGTAACAAAAAGGGCGAAGTTAGCTTCGCCCTTTTGTTTTGTTTGCTTTTTTGTACAGCTAAATGTTCTTAGTTGGATAGCTGGCTTCCCTCTCCATAGCTTCCTTAAGCCATTGGGGTACGATAGTGTCAAGAAAAACTTTCTTTTCGGCGTTAAGCTTCTTCATGTCAAGTCCAATATACTCTTGAGCCTTCGCTTTTGTTGATATATCGGGTAGCGGAACAGGTTCCGAATATCCTAAGCTAGCCAAAACACGGGTTATCTCAATTCTTGCCTCCTGAGCTTTTTCTAAACCAAGTCCTATTACTCTTGCACTTTCGAAAGGTGCATGGAACGATGCACCATGACTAGCTGCAACATAGTCCCAACGCCATTGTGCACCCCGTATAAGCTTTAGCGCATTGGCCATTTGCTTTTCAGATGCTCCCTTATCCCATGCAAATTTTGCTTCTATATGCGCTTTAGCCAATGCCTCTTCGAGCAAAACACGGGTTTCGTGGAGAGCATCTTGCCTTTGGTATACGTTCTGAATTAGCTTTTCAGTGTCCTCTCTATGGCAAACAGCGCAGGTGTTGGCAACGTTGTTAAGTGGACTCTGTATATGGTGATTAGTAAATTTTACCCCACCTTGACTTTTATATGGCATGTGGCAATCGGCGCATGAAACTCCTCTATCGTAATGCACTCCAAAGCGAAAAATTTCGTAATCGGGGTGCTGAGCCTTAATCATTGGTGTACGGCTTAGCTGGTGGGTCCAATCGGCAAATGCCAGTTCATCGTAATATTCTTCCATACTTTCCATGTTAAATCCTTTATCCCAGGGAAAGGTTAGGTATTTTCCTTCGCCCTTAAAGTAGTACTCAACATGGCATTGGGCGCAAACTAGCGATCGCATTTCCTGGTGAGTTGCATTGGTAATATTTTTACCTTGTCTCTCAAATGCTTCAATTAGCCCAGGGCGGGTAATTTGCAGAGCCATAGTTTTTGCATCGTGGCAATCGGCACAGCCTATTGGGTTTACAATTTCAGAACCTAGCTCAGCAAAGGTAGATGAGTAGAATTCAGCAATTCCAATATTCTTCATTACCCTTGGAACATCGGGGCTTTTGCAGGTCCAACAAGTACCTGGCATGGGGCCCTCAGATGGTGACATGGGTGCTCCTGTCCGCAGTATGTTGTGTATATCTTCAACTGCCCACATATGCCCACGACCTTGGTTGTACTGTTTTGAGAAAGGGTAACCAGCCCAAAGTACCACAAGTTCTGGACCTTCAGCAAGCATGTCAATTTTTCTGGCACCATTATACTTACTTACAAACGTGGTGTCGGCTGTTTGTAAATATGTTTCGTACTGGCGAGGAAAATTCATTCCCCACACTTCGAGTCGAGGTTCCCACTGTTCATGCTCAACCTCTGGGGTGTAGGCAAAAACAGCTTCGGCACGCCTTTCAACAATAGTTGAGGCTAGAAGTCCTAAAAGGAAAACTATTACTATTGTTGAAAAAAATAGTAACCATCCTAACCAAGGTTTTTGCTTTATGGTTTCGCTAATAGGTTTCATATAGATATGGTTTTAGAATTTGCTTATTGTTGAATAAAGTTATTCGTTCATTATCTTTTTTAGCCAACTTGGCACGGGGCTTTCAAGTAGGGGCACAATAGCGTATGGTGTTGTAGCCAACCCTTTGACCCTACCATGAGGTACTTCGCGATGGCATTCCCAACATTTTCGGTCTTTACGTAAATCGTTGTGAGTAAACTCAGGTTTCATCATTTTTGGATCGTTTATTAGGTGGGTATGGCACCTAATGCAATTATTACGAACAGCATTGGCGCCAGCTTCCTTTATTTCAATTACCTGAGGCTCATTTCGTAATGTAAAAATAGTGGCATGCCTAAGGCCATCCATTGCCTTAAAATAGTAATGGTTAAACACGTTATTATGCGGTACATGGCAATCGTTACAGTTTGTATATTCCCTATGCGCGCTATGCGCCCATGTTGCGTATTCGGGTGCCATAATGTGGCAGTTTATGCAGGTTGTAGGATTATCGGATAAGTACGAGGGTGCCTTTGATAGGTGAAAAGTGAACGCTCCGATACCGAAAAAAATGCCTAGCAGTATAATAACCGGCAACTTCCATTTATTGGGAGGAATAATTAGCTTGATTACTCTGTTCATCGTAGCTAGTATTGTTTTTATGCAAGTTAATATAAACTTATATTCCTTTAAAGTTTGTTCTGCTATTTTTTTAAGGTAAGATATAATTTAGAAAGGTTTTAAGATAGCGATACATCCCTAAAAATAAGAAATGCTTGATAGTATTTGTGAATATTTGTTAGTGCATTAATGATTTTTTAAACTTTTATTGATGTGTGTTATTGTTTATTTTTTTAGATTTGGTATCGATATTTTCAACAAAAAACCCTAAAACTAAACAAAACATGAAAAAATTAATCTTTCTTTTGGCAATTGTACTCATTGCCTTTTCGTGCTCAAAGGACGATAATCAGCATCAGGTTAATACACCTGAATTAGCAAAGGTTGAGCCTCTCACCCCTGCTGAAATTAACTCAATAATAAACAAGCAAATTGAGGAAACAGGAACCTTTAAGTGGGACGATGTTGACTCGTATGTGCTTTGGAGTGCTGTTATGAACGGAAATAATATTTTAACCGTAGGTTACGATAGCGAACCCTTTTCGGAGAACAGATCACAAAAAAGCCTAGGTATTAAAAATGATATTATTAGTCTTACTGTTGACATCGAATCGGACGTGGCAGAGAAGGCAAAATCGGCAAAAGACGTTTTGGTTTACGATAGCGAGATTATTAACTACATCGACTTGCATGTTACAAGCATTGATGTTATTGAGGCACTTAGGTATAATCCCGATGTTAGATACGTTGAGCCTAGTGGTTATGAGTATTTTGCCCATGAGAATATTGAGAAAAGTTCTTCGGGTTGCAATAACACACCAGCCAATGTTTATACTGCCGATTATGTAACCATTGCCCCTAATGCGCAACAGTCGTGGACATATACAAAGCATAACATTCCACAGGCATGGAGCTACAGTACGGGCAGTGGAATAACTGTTGGTTTGATTGATACTGGTGTATCTGCAGAGCAATCACTTTTGGGTAGCAATTTCAATAATGGGTATTCATCTGGTCGCTTTATTCAAAAGTATGGGACATATGTTAATTCAATATGGCCATGGTCAACAAGTACCGACGGACCTCACGATAAATGCGGACACGGAACCCTTATGGCAGCAACTATTGCTAGTCCACGTAATAACCGCAACCTACCTGTAGGTGTTGCATATGGCTGTAATCTTGTGGCATACCGTGCCACCAGTGATGTTGTTCTCGATGGTTATCATGAAAAAAGAGGGGTTTCCAATGCGCTAACCCAACTTGCCAATCGGAGCGATGTAAAAGTTATCTCCATGTCCATTGGCCATATCTTCTCAGCAGGTAATATTAGCGATGCCATTAAGTATGCCTACTCAAAGGGTAAACTTATTATAGCTGCTGGAGGAACATCTACCAGTTTTACTAACTGGGCTGGAGTAATTTTTCCGGCAAGTATGAGCGAAACAGTTGCAGTTACAGGCATTACCGATGGCTCTGGGTATACCGAGTGTGCTGTTTGCCATAAGGGCAGTAAGATTGATTTTACCGTTATTATGCAACGCGCAGGTAACTCCGATAGAACCTCAGTTTGCCTTGGATTTTTTGAGAATACCAATACATACGTTGGCGGATCGTCTGTTGCAACTGCAACCACCGCAGGCATTGCTGCACTAATTTGGGCAAGGCACCCATCGTGGACTCGCCAGCAGGTGCTTGATAAGATGAAGCAGTCTGCTTCATTTTACCCAAATAGGCATTCCGATTTTGGCTGGGGATCGATAAACGCTTTGGCTGCAGTACAGTAATTTATACATTATTAAGAAAGCCCGATTCAGTTATGAATCGGGCTTTCTTTTCTAATTAGATGGTTTACCGTTCATTTGTATCACCTAATTCGTTATTGTCAAAGGTATTGTTAATGTTGTTCCAAGTACTTTCGTATACAAACACACCGTATCCGCTTGAGTGTTGAATGGTGCAGTTCTCAATGGTAACTCCACTTACGTTAAGTAGGTAAATATTTGCATTGTCAGTGCCGTTTCCGGCATATTCAACTGTGCAATATTCTAGAACAGTATTTGACGATGTTGCATCGCTAAAGTATAACCCTTCCCATGCACCTGGCGCAGGTGTTGCTGCGGCAGACGTGAAAACAATGGGATTTTCTTCTGTACCTATAGCAATAAGCGTTGCGTTATTGTTTGATCCAAAGTCCATCCATCCAGTAGCCTGAAACTTAATAACAGTTCCGGCTTCAATGGTTAGGGTTTGGTCAACCCAAATTCCATCTTCAATTATATAGGGCACGGTTTGAGGTTTCCAAGTTGATGATGTTGCCTCCATGTTACCACCTCTTACTAATATTCCATAGCCTGTGTTGCAAGTAATTACATTGTTAATCCCTAGGGTATGTAAAGCATCGCAGTAGGTTTCAATTGCATGGGTACCAATGTTGCTAATGGTATTATTGTTAAACTCAACAAAACCCTCGTGAGCATAAATCCCGACTTTCTTTGCATTAATTACAGTGTTGTTGTTAAAAGTGATTTTTTTATCCATGCTAATTGCAGGGTAATCATCCTGCCCAGCGTATTCAACAATGCAAAAGGTCATTGATGAGTTTGGGAGAGTATAGCTGCTAAACCATAAGCCTTGCCATGCTCCAACCGCTGGCAAATTTGCGTATGCTGTAAATTTTATTGGCTCATCAGCGGTGCCATTTGCAGTAAAGGTGACAGACTCTGAGTCGCCAACATCGAGCCATGCACCCGATTTAAACATAATTACTGTTCCGGGTTCAATTGTGAGGTTGGCATTTACCCAAGTCCCATCCTCAATTACATAGATTTTGTCTTTTGTCCACGTTGTGGGTTCGTCAATTTGACTAGATACATACACATAGTTGCCATTTTCGTTTTCGGGATCATCTTTCTCGCACGAAACCAGTGCAACTGTTGCTAGCATTGCTAGCGCAACGATTAGCTGTTTTTTCATGTTAGTTTGGTATTAGTTAATTAAAGGTATATTTGCAGCCGTAGCAATTTTTATGCCAAAGGGAAGTTGTATCAGTAGCTGTTTTGTGTTGTTTATTATGATAATTTTAATCTTATATTTATATTCGCATACTCTGTGAGTTGCAAGTGTCCATATTAATTATTGTTGGCGGTTTAAAAGTGTGTTTGCCTATTAGATTGTAAATAAAAATTTTGAATGTTCAAGATGAGAAAAGAGGTTGAGGTAATTTGTATTAACACCAGTTCGCGTAAAAGGCTTAGGCCTGGTTTAAACCTTTTAGAAGTTGCTAAGGAATTTGGGGTTTCGCTTAAAAATCCCATTCTCGGCGCCATGGTGAATAACGAGCTCAAGGAGCTCGATTACGAAGTTTATACTCCCAAAAGCATCCTTTTTATCGACATAACCCATCCGGCAGGAATGCGAATGTACCAGCGCAGCCTGTTTTTTGTGCTGCAAAAGGCAGTTGGCGAAATTGTCCCTGGAGGTAGGGTTAGCATTGAGCACTCCGTTTCCAAAGGATTTTACTGCGAAATAAACGGCATTGATACGCCATTGGAATTGCCTTTGATATTCTCAATAGGAGATAAAATGCGCGAGATTATTGAGCAGAATATTCCCATTAGGCGCGATAAGGTATTAACCGATGATGTGGTTAAGCTTTTCAACGACATTGGACATACCGAAAAGGCAAGCCTCTTTAAAACTCGCTCAACTTTATATACCTCAGTTTACTATATTAACGGAATTGCCGATTACTTTTTTGGATGCCTTGTTCCATCTACGGGTTTCTTAAAGGTTTTCGATTTGGTTAAATACTACAAGGGTATGCTGTTAATGGTGCCTAAACGTAGCAATCCCACTGAACTCGAAGAAATTGTGCTACAAAACAAGATGTTCGATATTTTTCAGGAGTATAAGGAGTGGGTTGAAATTATTGGCGTGAGCAATGTTGCTGCTATCAATAAGCAAATTCATGAGGGAAGAACAAGTGAGCTAATAAAAATTTCAGAGGCGTTGCATGAGCGTAAGGTAATTCAAATAGCCGATCAGATTATTAGCCGTAAAAAGGATGTTCGAATTGTGCTAATCTCAGGCCCATCATCATCGGGCAAAACAACCTTTGCCAAGCGCTTGGCAATACAGCTAAAAGTGCTTGGGTTAAAACCGCATACCATTTCGCTCGACAACTACTTTGTCGATAGGGAGAAAACACCTCTCGACGAGCATGGGGAGTACGATTTTGAGGCATTGGGCGCTTTAGATATCGACTACTTTAATCAGAATTTAGTGCAGCTGCTTAAAGGCGATGAGGTGGAACTTCCCAAATTCTCATTCGAAACAGGCAAAAGGTTTTTCGATGGATCAAAGCTCAGAATTGAGGAGAATGGAATAATTATAATAGAAGGCATACATGCATTGAACCCAGAGCTAACGCCATTAATTGAGGCAAAAAGGAAGTTTCAGATTTATATTTCAGCCTTAACCTCATTGTCTATCGATGGAACAAATCGAATCCCAACTACCGACAATAGGTTGATAAGGAGGATTATTAGAGATTTTAGGTACAGAGGCTATAGTGCACTCGATACCATATCGCGATGGGATAGCGTTAGAAGAGGCGAAGACCTCAATATTTTCCCATACCAAGAAAAGGCCGATGTAATGTTTAATTCAGCACTTTTATACGAATTTGGTGTTCTGCGCACCTATGCCGAGCAAATTATTAGGGACGTACCCATGAATGTACCCGAATATGGTGAGGCAAAAAGGCTAATTAAATTCTTAAGTTTTTTTGCCAGAATCCCCGACGAGGAAATACCCCAAACATCCATTTTACGAGAGTTTTTAGGAGGGAGTACATTCTCGTATAAGTAGAACACTTACAAATGTTTAATGGTTGAAGCGGGTTTGCTTAAAACCCAAATAGTAGGTTTTATTTTTAGGTTTAAAGTTGTTAACAATTTTTAAAAATAATCAACAAACAGCAATATTTACAGCGGTTTCTTTAGATTCTATTGGTTTTATTTACTAATATTGTAAACGAATAGTATTTTGTTGCCATATTACACCTAACCTAGAGCAACTATTATGATAAAGTATTTTATACTCTTAGTGAATATGCTTGGGGTGCTGCTTGTTAACCTATTTTCAGGTAGCGATGTTTCCCTTGAAATGCGTGTTCCGCAAGAGGTGAATGCAGGATCGGAATTTGATATTGAAGTAGTTCTTCAGAAAAGTGGGCTTGAGAGTTTTGCCCGTTTTCAGCAGGAGCTACCCCGTGGGTTAACAGCACAAGTAGTTGATAACCCCAATGCCAGCTTTGTTTTCGAAGAACAAAAGGTGAAGTTTATTTGGTTGCGATTGCCGCAAGATAATGAGATGAAAATCTCATATAGAGTAAAAGTAGACGAACGACTTAAAGGCAACTTTACCATCGATGGGCTTTTCTCCTATATCGATGGTAACGAGCGCAAATCGGTTTCCACCTCATCAAAGCAAGTTTCCATTGTACCTTCAACCCGTATCGATCCGAGCTTAATTGTTGATATCTCCGAATTCCAGCAAATGATTCCTGTTCAAGCACCCGTATCGTTACGCGCTAGCAATGTACGTTGCGTAAGGCAATCACCAGTGTTTAGTGGCGAGGGTAACGATATGACTGTTAATTTATTGGTAAGCCGTGGGCCTGCCGATAAATTTGCAAAAATTGAAGAGGAAATTCCCGAAGGTTATACTGCTGAACCGCTTGATACTCGTGATGCCATATTCACATTTAAGGACCAGAAAGCCAAGTTCTTATGGATGAATATGCCACCCGAACAACGATTTGTTGTTAACTACAGGCTACTTCCAAACGATGCTCAAACCGATACAGAGTTGCCGTTAAAGGGCACATTCTCCTTCATACTTAATGAGGCAACACAGGTTATCGATATCGTTCAAAAAGATATTGATCTAACAAACCTCGATCCCAAGTATTTAGAAAGTATACTATCATCAATACCTACAACCCAAATTTCACCTGTTAGTTTGCAAGATGGACAACCCATGAGTACAACTTATTCTGGTGATGACGGAGGAAAAGAGATTCCCATTGCCTACAAAAAAATAGAAGATAAGCCGATTACAGGTGGTAAGCCTATTGAACTCGACCTTTCCTATCAGCTTGAACCCGAAGAGGGCGTTTACTATCGAGTGCAAATTGCTGCGGGGCATAAACCCGTTGATATTAAGCGATACTTTAAGAGGTTGAGTATTACCGAAGATGTAAGAACAGAACGACACGAGGGATGGTACAAATATTCAATAGGATCATTTTACGAGTACAAAATGGCTCGCAATAGGAGAAATGAAATTTGGAGCACAACACCCATTGATGATGCATTTGTTGCAGCCTATAACAATGGAACTCGTATAACCGTTCAAGAAGCGT